>Ga0207663_10001244_pt1 | contig 11777 bp, 10 predicted proteins | sample LARL53metaG_FD_184346 | JGI IMG/M metagenome (GOLD analysis project Ga0207663, IMG submission 184346) | Corn, switchgrass and miscanthus rhizosphere microbial communities from Kellogg Biological Station, Michigan, USA - LAR L5-3 metaG... | ecosystem: Host-associated > Plants > Roots >...
TACCGCCGTCCGGACGGGACCATGACATCCGCTGGCCCGAGCCGGAACCAGCCAGCCGCCCGATCCAGCATCGCGGCGAACACGCTCGGGCCGTCCATCCGGGGCAGGCACATCCATTCGACATTGCCGCTCGGCGCAACCAGCGCCGACACCTCGCAGTCGGACAGGAAGCCATAATCGGCAATGGGGGGAAAGGGGCTCCCGCTTAAGGTCGACCGAGCCCCGTGGGCCCCTTGGCTGAGCTGATCGGTCATCGCCCGTCACGCTCCCTGTCACCAGGTAACCGCCCGGCTAGGCGCTCCCGGCAACCAGCGCCTGGCGCGTAGCCTAACGCCCGGTGGTTAACGACCGATGACCACATGCGGTTGCTCCACCAATGGGAGATCAGCTCACGGTTGCGCGGCCAGCGTGACCGTCACGGTTGCCGGCTCTGCGCCGCGATCACCTGCATGATCAGGCATTATGCGGCCCGAAGGGCGAAGGTGATCTTCGATCACCCCCATAATGCGCGAAACGTTGGTGGGCGCACCTGGATTTGAACCAGGGCCAACCCGCTTGTAAGGCGGGTGCTCTACCCCTGAGCTATGCGCCCGTGTCCGCCCCGTCGTGGCGGCCGGGCTTAGCGTACCGGGTCCGCGCCCACCCGATAACACCGTGGTGACCTGCCCGGGGCCCCCCGGGTGAAGGGCTATGCACCGGGACAGCCTGCCGCCTCCTGGTGCTGGCCGTGCCGCCTGCGGGGTCAGCAGTGACCGATGCCCGGGACCGGGTCACGCCCGGTGTCGAGGTAGAAGCCGGCCACGAAGCCCGACAGCGGCTTCACGATGTGGTACCAGACGCTGTCCCCGAACACCGAACTGCCCACGGCGAAGCAGTTCACCGTCACCTTGCTGCCGGCCGGCCCGAGCCGGACGATCGTCGTGGCCGCGGTGGTCGGTGCCGTCCGCACATGCAGGCCGCTGGCCAGCGAGTGGTAGACGTGCCGGTGCCGGTGCCCGGAGCAGGCCGGGACGCCCGGGGCCGGGTCACGCCCGGTGTCGAGGTAGAAGCCGGCCACGAAGCCCGACAGCGGCTTCACGATGTGGTACCAGACGCTGTCCCCGAACACCGAACCGCCCACGGCGAAACAGTTCACCGTCACCTCGCTGCCCTTCGCCCCCAGCACGGCGACGGCCGTGGCCGCGGTGGTCGGCGCCACGCGCACATGCAGGCCGTGAGCCAGCGTGCTGTAGACATGGTCGGACGATCCCTGGACCGTCAGAACGGCCTTCGCCGACTGTGACGCAGCCAGCGAAGGGCTCGCGAACATTACGGAGGCCATTGCTGCCACCAGCGGCATACCTGCCGTGACCAGCGCTAGTCGCTTGATTCGGGTTGGCAGGGCCATGAGCTTCCCCTCTGCCTGAATGCGAGCCCAGCTCGACCAATGGTAAAGCGAGATCGAATTTCTGTCCGCAATGACCGCCGGACACGCCGCAGAAGACTTCTCACGATCTCTAGACCGGAAATGGGGATGGCAAAGATAGCCACGCCGCAATCGTCAGAGGAACGTCACGCGGGCCGCTTCCTGCTTGCCTTGGGCGAAACCGGCACGGGCGGCGGGGATGCGGGTCGCGGGATCCATCTGGTTCGTGCCCATCGCGGCCCGGGAATCGGCGTCCGGTGTGATCACCTCGACGCGGCTGCCCTGCCTGCGCAAAGCCTCGGCCTGGCTGGCCAGGTCCGTGCCCCATTCCGGTGGCCTGCGCAGGCCCTCGAACCGGCCAGCCGGGTCCGCGCCCCGTTCCGGTGGTGCCTGGCCCCGTCCACCCAGCGGCGAGAGCACCACGACGTTCGCATAGCCCGAGGCAAGGTCGGCGTTGTCGGTGGAGCGCACGCCACCGTCGATGTAGCGAGTGCCGTTGATGCTGTGCGTGGGGACCAGACCGGGCAGCGCGGTGCTCGCGGTGACCGCGTCCACCAGGTCGACGCCGGAATCGCGGTCGAACGCGGCCAGCTCGCCGGTATGCGCGTAGACGGCCACCACGATCATCGGCCTGTCCGGCCATTCAGGGCGAGGCAACCTGGCGGCGACCACCGCGCGCCGCTGTTCCGCCCCGGGTCCGAGTATGGAGTCGCTCTCCAGCCCGAACGCGCCCATCGCACGTTGCAGATCGGCGGCCGAGGTGGCGGCGGCGCCGATGGCCCTCATCCGCTCGAACACCGTGGCCATCGGCAGGGACGGCGGCGGTTCCCGGTTCTGCCCGGCCGGCTGAACCGGCGGGGACAGCACCGAGGCCAGCAGTTCGGCCGCCGGTATGCCGCTGCGCACCTGCGCTGCCGTGGTGGCCCCGGCCGAGGTGCCGACCACCAGATCGGCGGCCTGTGTCAGATCGAGACCAGCTTCGGCCAGGCCTGCGATGATACCGATCTCCCACGCATTCCCGGCGGCCCCACCACCACCGAGAACCAGGGCAACGCCGTGAACCATCTGCCCACTATTTTCGCCCGCGGGCCCTCCTGTCCATCGAAATACCAGGACCGTGCCTTATTGCCGGTTTCGCCTCCGCCCTAGCCGAAGTGACGGCGGGCCAGCTCTGCGACGGCGCCGCTCATGGCGAGCCGGTTCCGCAGCCGCTCCAGCCGCACGTCCATCGGCCTGCCGCGCACCCCGCCGAGGATTGCCTGCTCGAAGTGAATCGCGCCGACATAGGCCGCGGGGAAGCGTATCCCTTCCAGCAGCAGGTCTTTCTCAGCGGGCTGGAGCCGACGCCATCTGGTGTATCCCGCCGCGATGGCGGCGATCCGGTTTTCGTCGGGCCGGATGGGCCGGGCGGATGGCCGGTTACCGGTCAGGCCCACATCCAGGTGGCATTCGAGCAGACAAAAACCCAGGTCCAGAAGCGGCAGCCCGAGCCCCGCGTTCTCCCAGCCGATCAGGATTACCTGGTCCTGAGCGGTGTGAATGGCGTTTCCCGGCCAGGGGTCACCGTGCACCACCGAGGACGGCAGCGCCGGTGCCCGCCGTCGCACCGCGAGCAGGACGGCCCGGAACTGGTCGAGCAGCGGCCGCCAGTCCGCTGGGGTCAGGCTCTCCACCGCCTCGAGCCGGCCCAGCGCCGCCGGGATCGCCGTCTCCGGATCCCAGGCCGCCGTCCCCATCGCGGCGCCTCCGCCCGCCGCAGCCAGGGCGTGCAGCCGGCCCAGAGCCTCGCCCAGCAGGCGCAGCTGACCCGTGCCGGGCCCCAGCGGTGTCCCCATCTCATAGGTGGTCGCCAGCGTGGCCCATATCCCGGCCAGGCCGACGAGGTCGCCGCTGCGGGTGCGGATCACCCGCGGTGCGGGGTAGGCGTGTTCCTCCAGCCAGTCCAGGGTGGCAGCGCGGCTGCGCAGCCAGTCCGTCACGGCCGCCGGCCTGCCGCCCCGGAACTGCCCGGCCAGCGGCATGTCGGTACGGAAGGCCCGCACCACGAGGCCCGCATCGGCCGGCCCGCGCGGCTCGCCTAACCAGTAGCTCACGCGGGCGCCGCGCACCGACCCGGTCAGCCGCCGGATGCTGGACGGCTCGATCCTGGCCTGGTGGTATTCGCGAAGGATCCGTCCTACCACCGCGGCGTCGGTCAATGCGGCCTTCCCTACCCCCTGCCGGGGCCGTGGCCAAGAACCCGTTCGAGCGCCCGCGCGACTTCCTCGGACAGCCCAGGCGCGTCCGGCATCCCAGCCATCTCAGGAATCCCAGCCATCTCGGGTGCCCCAGCCATCTCGGGTGCCCCAGCCATCTCGGGCACCGCGACCGGCTCGGACGTGGCAACGTAACCGCAATCGCGGCATTCCGCCTCGCCGAGCCGACGCACCAGCCGCACGCTGCCGCACCGGCCGCACTGGTCGAGATCGGTCTTCCAGTCGTGAATGCCCTGGCAGGTGGGGCAGATCAGGACCTGCTGGTTGCCCCGGACGCCGCGCTGCCACGGGCTGTGCCCCCGGACAGGGTCCACTTGCCGTGTGCCACAGCGATAGCAGGCCATCCGTCCCGTTCCTTCGCTGTCCCCCGGGGCCCTGCTGGCACCTAGTCCAGTTCGGCGAGCGCCTTCTGGTACTCGGTGATGTCACGCGCCTCGGGGATGGGGTTGATTACCTTCCACCGGACCACGCCTGACTTGTCGATCACGAAGGTGCCGCGCCGGGCCAGGCCTCGATCGGTGTCGAACACACCGTAGAGGCTGGCGACCCCTCCATGCGGCCAGAAATCTGAGAGCAGGCTGAATCCGAACTTCTCGGTGTCCGACCACTTACGCAGCGAGTACGTGGAATCCACCGACACCGTCAGCAGCTCGACGTCGTCTCTGGTGATCTCCGGGAAGTCGTCGCGCAGCGCGCACAGTTCCGCGGTGCACACGCCGCTGAACGCGAGCGGGTAGAAGACGAGCACCACGTTCTTGGTTCCCCGGAAGCTCGAAAGCCGGACGGGCTCACCGTGCTGGTTCTTCAGCTCGAAATCGGGGGCCTCCTGGCCGATCTCGACCGCCATTCGCTTGTCCCTTCTGCGGGGGGTGGTGCGCGCGCCCACGCGGGCGCGCGCACCGGGACGCCGTGCGCGACGGCACGGACACGCCGTGCGCGAGGGCACCGGATACGCCGTGCGCGGTACCGGCTACGCCCAGTCTGCCACCAGCCGCGCCCGCGCACGCACACCGGACAGGGCCGCCACCGGATGCCCGGCCCGGCCCTGAGCGGCCGGCGCCGCGAGCGGCACGGCCCGCGGCGGCGGGGCCCTCAGCGGCGAGATCTCGGCGCGACCAGGCGGGTGCCGAGCCAGTCCCGGCCCGCACTCACGCTGGAGGTCTGGGAGAGCCCGGCGCTGGGCGCCGCCTCGCCGATCTCGCTGGGCTCCACATAGTTCGGCCGCCCGGCCTTGGGAGTGAGCAGCCAGATGTAGCCGCCATCAGCGAGCGGCGTGAGCGCGTCCGCCAAGGCGTCGAAAAGGTCCCCGTCCCCGTCCCGCCACCAGAGAAGGACCACGTCGACCACGTCGTCATAGTCCTCGTCGACAAGCTCGGTGTCCTTCTGGCGGGTGATGGCTTCGCGCAACTGCTCATCGCTGTCGTCGTCGTAGCCGATCTCCTGCACCACCTGACCCGGCTTGATGCCAAGTCGCTCGGCCAGGCCCTGTTGATCTTGCGCCTGGCGCGCGGTCGCGCTCACTGACTCCTCCTCAAATCCCTTCCGCGGCGGGGTCGCCGCGTCCCGTCGCCTGCCCGGCCCGGACCAGGCTGGCGTGCGGACCATAGCAGCCACCGCATCGGCACTGCTTGCCCGCACAGTCCACACTGGACCGGCCCCCTGCGCAAGGGCTACAGGGCCCCGATGTGAAATCCATAGCTGCCCCGGGCCCTCCCTCCCCCACGCGAGTTACCCAAGGTATGACAGACGGATCTGCCTGTCCGTATTGTCCACGTTCAGGTCGATGAGGGCTACCGATTGCCACGTACCCAGCGCCATCCGGCCCGCCAGCACCGGTATGACCAGGAATGGCGGGACGAGCGCGGGCAGGACGTGCGCCCGGCCGTGCCCACGTGACCCGTGCGCATGCCGCCAGCGGTCGTCCGCGGGCAGTATCTCCGCCAGGGCGGCCAGCAGGTCGGCGTCGCTGCCCGCCCCGAGTTCCATCAGCGCCAGCCCGGCGGTGGCGTGCGGCACGAACACGTGCAGCAGCCCGTCGCCGCCCTCCGCCGCCGTGGCGGTGAACGTGGCGCAGGCGGCCGTGATGTCGTGCACGCCCTCGCGCCGCCCGGTGGCGACGCCGATTACTTCGCTTTTCATGCCAAACGACTGTGGCAACGACTCCCCGTTGCCGCAACCGGGCTCACCGGGGTGAGACGTCCGGCGGGCCGGCGCTACTTGCTGCCGCTCTTCTTGCGGGTGGCGCCGCGCTTGGCGCCGGCACCCGCCGTGCCCTTGCCCCGGCCGGTGGCCTTCGCGCCCGATGCCGCCTTCCGGGCACCACCGCCCCGCGCCTTGGCCTCGACCAGTGCGTCCGGCCCCGGAAACACCAGCCCGGTGTGCCCGTCGTCGAAGCGGACCAGGTAGGGCGGCTCCCCCGCCTTCCCGTGTACCTCGACGATCTCGCCGCACTTGTCCGGGGTGCCGACACAATTCCCGCGAATGAGGAGCCGGTCTCCTATTGCTGCCTGCATGCACCCGCCTCTCTCCGTTGACCGCTGCGCTGACTCACATAGCCTGAAGGGTGTGCCCCCACGCACCCTGATGTACCCAGCCTGACATGCCGAGCCATCAGCGGGGAGGGCCGGGTGCACCGGGGCCGGTGCCGCAGGCTGACCGCCTGTGGTCACCGGGGCCCGGCGGGGATGCGCGGGCCGGGCACACGTACCAGAATTGGTCTGGACAACCCAGATCGGCGGGGGCGGCCAACCGGCCACCCCTGGGCACGCCAAGGGCGGTTACCAGCCGCCCACCATCGCGGAAGGCGGGATCCCCGTGGCCGGTGGACGCCAGCGCTTCTCGATCATTAGCGACGGCCTCCCGACGCAGCTCCCGGACATCGACCCGGACGAGACCAGGGAATGGGTCGACTCGTTCGACGACGTCGTGCGCACCCGCGGCCGGGCCCGGGCGCGGTACGTCATGCTGCGCCTGCTCGAGCGGGCCAGGGAACAGCAGGTCGGGGTGCCCGGCCTGCGCAGCACCGACTTCATCAACACGATCCCGCCCGAGCGCGAACCCTGGTTCCCCGGCGACGAGCACGCCGAGCGGCGCATCCGCGCCTATATCCGGTGGAACGCCGCCATCATGGTGTCCCGCGCCAACCGGGCCGGCCTCGGCGTGGGCGGCCACATCGCCACCTACGCCTCGGCCGCCAGCCTGTATGAGGTCGGGTTCAACCACTTCTTCCGCGGCAAGGACCACGGCGAGTCCGGGGATCAGGTCTTCTTCCAGGGCCACGCGGCGCCGGGCATCTACGCCCGCGCGTTCCTGGAGGGCCGGCTGACCGAGCAGCAGCTCAACGGATTCCGCCAGGAGCTCTCGCATCCGGGCGGTGGCCTGCCCTCCTACCCGCACCCGCGGCTCATGCCGGACTTCTGGGAGTTCCCCACCGTGTCCATGGGCCTGAGCGGGATCGACGCGATCTACCAGGCCCGCTTCAACCAGTACCTGCTGGCCCGGGAGATCAAGGACACCAGCCGGTCACACGTGTGGGCGTTCCTCGGCGATGGCGAGATGGACGAGCCCGAGGCGCTGGGGGCGATCGGGCTGGCGGCCCGCGAGGAACTGGACAATCTCACGTTCGTCATCAACTGCAACTTGCAGCGGCTGGACGGGCCGGTCCGCGGCAACGGGAAGATCATCCAGGAGCTGGAGGCGTCCTTCCGCGGCGCGGGCTGGAACGTGATCAAGGTGATCTGGGGCCGGGACTGGGACCCGCTGCTGGCGCAGGACACCGACGGCGTGCTGGTGAACAAGATGAACACCACGCCGGACGGCCAGTTCCAGACCTACGCGGTCGAGAGCGGCGCCTACACCAGGGAGAACTTCTTCGGCACCGACCCCCGGCTGCGCGCGATGGTGGCCCACCTGTCCGACGACGAGATCCGCAACCTGTCCCGGGGCGGGCACGACTACCGCAAGGTGTACGCGGCGTTCAAGGCCGCGACCGAGCACGTCGGCCAGCCGACGGTGATCCTGGCCCACACCATCAAGGGCTGGACGCTCGGGCCCGACTTCGAGGGCCGCAACGCCACCCACCAGATGAAGAAGCTGACGGTCGCCGAGCTGAAGGACTTCCGCGACCGGCTGTACCTGGAGATCCCGGACTCGGCGCTGGAGGCCGAGCTGCCGCCCTACTACCACCCGGGCGAGAACTCCGACGAGATCCAGTACATGAAGGAGCGGCGGGCCGCCCTGGGCGGGTACCTGCCGCGGCGGGTCGTCCGGGCCAAGCCGCTGACGCTGCCGCCCGACTCGGTGTACGACGAGCTCAGGCACGGGTCCGGCAAGCAGTCGGTCGCCACCACCATGGCCTTCGTCCGGCTGCTCAAGGACCTGATGAAGGACCGGGAGATCGGCAAGCTCTTCGTCCCGATCATCCCGGACGAGGCGCGGACGTTCGGGATGGACTCGCTGTTCCCGACGGCGAAGATCTACTCGCCGCACGGGCAGTCCTACGACGCCGTCGACCGGAACCTGCTGCTGTCCTACAAGGAGTCGGAACGCGGCCAGATCCTGCACGAGGGCATCAGCGAGGCCGGGGCGATGGGCTCGGTGATCGCGGCCGGCAGCGCCTACGCCACCCACGGCCAGCCGATGATCCCGGTGTACGTGTTCTACTCGATGTTCGGCTGGCAGCGGACCGGCGACCAGATGTGGGCGTTCGGCGACCAGCTCGGCCGCGGCTTCCTGCTCGGCGCGACCGCGGGCCGCACCACGCTCACCGGTGAGGGCCTGCAGCACAACGACGGCCACTCGGAGCTGCTGGCGTCGGTCAGCCCGGCCTGCGTGGCCTACGACGCCGCCTGGGCGTACGAGCTCAGCTACATCGTCAAGGACGCGCTGCGCCGGATGTACGGCAGCACCGACGAGCATCCCCACGGCGAGGACATCTTCTACTACCTGACCGTCTACAACGAGCCGTACGTGCAGCCGGCCGAGCCCGCGGACTATCCCGGCGGCAGCGAGGCCCTCGAACGCGCGATCCTGCGCGGGCTGTACCGGTACGCGGCCGCGCCGGACCTGCCGCCGGCCGACGGCAACGGCGGCGAGCGGCCGTCGGCGCGGATCCTCGCCTCCGGCGTCGCCGTCCGGTGGGCGCTGGAGGCGCAGCGCCTGCTGGCCGAGGACTGGGGGGTGGCGGCGGAGGCATGGTCGGCGACGTCCTGGACCCAGCTGCGCCGTGACGCGCTGGCCTGCGAGGAATGGAACCTGCTCCACCCCGATGCCGAGCACCGCGTCCCGTACGTGGCCCAGGTGCTCGACGGTCAGACCGGCCCGGTGGTCGCGGTCAGCGACTGGATGCGGGCGGTCCCGGACCAGATCGCGCGGTGGGTGCCCGCCCCGTTCACCTCGCTCGGCACCGACGGGTACGGGTTCTCCGACACCCGGGCCGCCGCCCGCCGGTTCTTCCACGTGGACGCGGAGTCGATCACGCTGGCCGTGCTGTCCCAGCTCGCCCGCCGGGGCGAGGTCAAGCCGGAGGTCCTCGGCCAGGCGGTGGAGAAGTACCGGCTCGACATCCCGGTCAGCGCCTGGCTCGCCGCCGGGGGAAAGTAAAGTTCCGCGGGAGGGCATTCAGTAAAGCGCGGTTAATGGGTTAGCCTCCGTTTCATTGTGCGTTTCCCCGTGGTGCGTTTCCCCGTGCCCCACCACCCAGGCGCCGCCGCACGCCTCGGCGCGCTCATCGCGCTGGTCCTCGTGCTGGCGGCGTGCGGCGCCGGTCCCCAGGCAGTGGCCGGCCGCGGCGCGGGCCTCGGTTCCTCCGGCGCCGCCCTGGCCGAGCAGCGGCAGGACAACGCCGAGGCCGCGCGGGCGGTGGCCGCGCTGCAGCGGCGGTACGGCGCCGGCGGCTACCGCGCCACCCGCTCGTGGCAGTCCGCGAACGCCCTCGACGCGACCATCGATTACATGCGGGCATCGGGGTCACCGGATTTCCTGGCCGACCTGAACGAGACGTTCCGCGCGCACCACGGCCGCGACAACTTCCTGAACGGCTACTACGACGACGAGGGCTGGTGGGCTCTCACCTGGATCAACGCCTATGACCTCACCCGGAACGGCGCTTACCTCAGCCAGGCCAAGGACATTTTCGCGGACATGACCGGCGGCTGGGACACCACCTGCGGCGGCGGCATCTGGTGGAGCAAGGCCAGGAACTACAAGAACGCGATCGCCAACGAGCTGTTCCTGCAGGTCGCGATCGCGCTGCACGAACGGGCCCCGGGCGACACCTTCTACGCGAACTGGGCCCAGCGGGAATGGGCCTGGTTCCAGGGCAGCGGCATGCTCACCGGCTCCCACCTCGTCGTCGACGGGCTGGCCGCCTGCCGGCCGGACCTGAGCTCGCCGACCTGGACCTACAACCAGGGCGTCCTCATCGGCGGGCTGGTGGCGCTGGCCCGGATGACCGGCAGCCGGGCGCCGCTGGCCACCGCCCAGCGGATCGCCGACGCGGTCATGGGCAGCCGGGCGCTCAGCCCGCACGGCATCCTGCGCGACCCGTGCGAGCCGTCGTCCTGCGACGAGGACCAGCCGCTGTTCAAGGGCATCTTCATGAAGAACCTGAAGCTGCTGGCCGACCAGGTCGACCGGGTGGGCGGCGCCTCCTACCGGCAGTACCTCCGCCGCAACGCGGTGGCCGTGTGGTCGAATGACCGGCGCGGCGACGAGTTCGGGCTCAGCTGGTCCGGCCCCTTCGACTCGGCCAGCACGGCTAAGCAGACATCCGCCCTGGACGTCCTCAACACGCAGGTTTCCGCCCACCCGGCGGGCTGATTCACCGGGTCAGGCCGTCGAGATGCGGCCCGCACCGGCGCGGTCCGGCGAGGCGACCGGCGGTGCCGCGGTCCGCGAGGCGGAGCAGGCGGTCGCCGCCGGCGGCCCAGCAGGCGCCGCCGGCCCGGGTTGCGTGGCACCCTGGGGGGATGACCACCGCAGGCCAGGCAGCCAGCGCCGGCGGCACCGGCCCGCCCCGGGGCCGGGGCGGGCGTGCCCGCCTGGAGACCCCGGGCGACCCGGGTGCCCTGGCCGGCCCCGGCGCCCTCGCCGACCGCACCCCCGCCGACCTTGGCTCGCCTCCGCCGGCCGGCCGGGTCCGCGAGGAGACCATCAGCCGGCTCCAGCGGGCGATGGGCTCGCTGGGCACCGCGGCCATGACGTCCATGGAGCAGCGGCTGCCGTGGTTCCGGAGCATGTCGGCGGAGAACCGGTCGTGGATCGGCCTGGTCGCGCAGGCCGGGATCGCCGCCTTCGTGGACTGGGTCAAGCACCCGGAGCGGAGCCGCAGCGCGGTGGCGGGCGAGGTGTTCGGCACCGCGCCGCGCGAGCTGGCGCGGGCGGTCAGCCTCCAGCAGGTGGTGGAGATGGTGCGGGTCACGATCGACGTGGTCGAGGCCCGCGTCGACGAGCTCGCGGCGCCCGGTGGCGAGGCCGAGCTCCGGGAGGCGGTGCTCCACTACACCCGCGAGGTCGCGTTCGCGGCGGCCCGGGTCTACGCGCGCACCGCCGAGGCGAGAGGCGCCTGGGACGCGCGGCTGGAGGCGCTGGTGGTCGACTCCCTCGTCCGCGGCGAGGTCGGTGAGGGCGTGCACTCCTGGGCATCGGCACTGAACTGGTCCTCCGCCCCGGTGGCGGTGATCGTGGGCACCACCGAGGGCGACGAGCCGGAAGGGGTCATCGACGAGCTGCGGGTGACCGCCCGCCGGGCGCGCCTCGACCTGCTCGCTGGGGTGCAGGGGAACAAGCTCCTGGTGGTGCTCGGCGGCACCCGCGACCCGCTGACCGCGGCCCAGCAGCTCGCCGGCCGGTTCGGCCATGGCCCGCTGGTGGTCGGGCCGGTGGTGACCGACCTCTACGCCGCCGCGAGCTCGGCCGCCGCCGCCCTGGCCGGCCTGCGCGCCGCGCCCGCCTGGCCGGACGCGCCCCGTCCGGTGCTGGCCTCCGACCTGCTGCCCGAGCGTGCCCTCGACGGCGACGAGATCGCCTGCGCGGAACTCATCGAGGAGGTCTACGAGCCCCTGCTCAGCGGCGGCTCGGCCCTCATCGACACCGTGACGACCTATCTCGAGCAGGGC
>Ga0207663_10001247_pt1 | contig 11773 bp, 5 predicted proteins | sample LARL53metaG_FD_184346 | JGI IMG/M metagenome (GOLD analysis project Ga0207663, IMG submission 184346) | Corn, switchgrass and miscanthus rhizosphere microbial communities from Kellogg Biological Station, Michigan, USA - LAR L5-3 metaG... | ecosystem: Host-associated > Plants > Roots >...
AGGACATCATCGCGATTCTCGGTATCGACGAGTTGACCGAAGATCAGAAGTTGACAGTGGCCCGAGCCCGCAAGATTCAGCGCTTCCTGTCGCAGCCCTTCCACGTCGCCGAGCAGTTCACGGGCGCCGCCGGACGCTATGTCAAAATCGCCGACACCGTGAAGGGCTTCAAGGCAATCGTCGAAGGCAAATACGACGACGTCCCCGAGCAGGCTTTCTACATGAAGGGCCCCATCGAGGAAGTCCTCGAAGCCGCGGAGAAGATGAAAGCAGCAGCGTAAGAACAGGCTTCCGGCGTCGGTCTTCCGGAACACAAGACCGGAAACCGGAAACCGAAAGCCGAAAGCCGAAAGCCTTTTGCAATGGCAGATACTTTTAAACTCGAGATCGTCACGCCGGAAAAGAAAGTTGTCGATACGGCGGCGGAGGAAGTCCAGATCCCCGCGAGGAACGGCTATCTCGGCGTCCTTCCGGGGCATGCCCCGCTGATCACGGAACTTTCCGTCGGCGAAATTATCTATTGCGAAAACGCCAGCGAGCTGCGCTTGGCAGTCGCATGGGGATTTGCCGAAGTCCTGCCTGATAAAGTCACGATCCTCGCAGAGTCCGCCGAGCGCCCCTCAGAAATCGATGTCGATCGCGCCCGCAAAGCCAAAGAGCGCGCCGAACAACGACTGGCGAGCGGCGACACCACGGTGGATGTCGACCGCGCTCTCGATGCGCTCCACCGCGCCGAAACCCGCCTGGAAGTTGCCGCGAAGAAGTAATTCTCCACAAATCCGGGCGAACGCACCTCATTCCGGAAACAAAGCCGCGAAGCGTTGCCGCTCGCTGGCTTACAATAGCCTCGTTTCCGGAGAAGCTATGAAATCCCTCGTCGTCTTACTCTCACTCTTTGTATTCACGTCTGCGCTATTAACTGCTCAACAGGCGAAGCCCGCGCAAACTCAACCCGCACAACGACCGCCGTGGCTCAATACCCCTCAGGTCCACTCTGACAATAGCGTCACTTTCCAATTCCTTGCTCCCAACGCGCAGGAAGTGAAACTGACGCGTGAAGGCACCCCCGAGCCGCTGCCCATGCAGAAAGACGACAAGGGCGTCTGGACCGTGAACACCCCGCCGCTGCCTCCCGACTACTACGGGTACTCCATCCTTGTTGACGGCATCCGCATGATCGATCCGTATAACAACCTGATGAAGACGAACTTGCTCTCGACCGAAAACATGGTTCATGTGCAAGGTCCACCCTCGCTGCCGTGGGAACTCAACGACGTACCGCACGGAGAGATTCATCATCATTTTTATCGATCCAGCGTTGCCGACGATCAGCGCGACTACTACGTGTACACGCCCCCGGGTTACGATCCGGCAGGGAAGACAACTTACCCTGTTCTTTACCTCCTTCACGGCTACAGCGACGACGCCAGCGGATGGACCGCGGTCGGCCGCGCAAACGTCATCCTCGACAACCTGATTGCACAAGGCAAAACCAAGCCCATGATCGTAGTCATGCCCCTCGGCTACGGCACCATGGAGATGATTACGCTGGGATGGGGCGTGTGGGGCCGCACCGACCTACGCGACAAGAATTTCTCGAACTTCCGCCAGGCTCTACTGACCGAAGTTATGCCGAAAGTTGAAAGCCAATATCGGATCACCAACGATCGCGATTCGCGTGCCATCGCCGGGCTTTCGATGGGTGGATCAGAATCGTTGCTGACCGGATTAAACAATCTCGACAAGTTCTCCTGGGTCGGCGCCTTCAGTTCGGGCGGCATTCCCGACGATTTTGAGAAGGACTTCCCCGGCCTCGACGCAAAGTCGAACCAGCAACTTCATCTGCTCTGGATTGCTTGCGGCACTGACGATCGTCTGATCACCGTGAACCGGAACTTCAGGGAATGGCTCAAGACCAAAGGCGTGCAGCACACCGACATCGAAACGCCCGGCATGCATACCTGGATGGTGTGGCGCCGGAATCTTGCCGAGTTCTCGGAACTTCTATTCCGGTAAGAATTCCAGGCCCGCTCCGATGTTCATGAATGGACACCGCTCCGCGAAAGCGGACACTGCCACCGTTGCAGAACCGCCCGAATGGAGACAAGGCACTTTTTTTTCAGAAAGTTGCCTCCCAACCATGCTGGTCGTGAAATTGCTCTCAGAGGGTGTTGAGCGAAACGGAGCTTTTTCGGCCGGGAGGACCACATGAACACCCTCATTCAAGACGTGCGGTTCGCTGTCCGCGTGCTGCGCAAATCTCCCGGCTTCGCCCTCGCTGCCGTTGTCACTTTGGCATTGGCGATTGGCGCAAACGCTGTAGTTTTCGGTGTATTGAACGGATTAATCCTTCGTCCGATAAACGTGCCTCAGGCGGATACGCTATACGGGAGCCAGTATGGCGACGATGCCGGGTGGCAATCTTATCCCAACTACGTCGATTTGCGAGATCGCAACCGGAGCTTTGATGCTCTCGCGGCCTTTAACTTCGCTTTTGTGGGACTGGATACTGGGAAAGATCTTTCGGTAGCCACGGGTTTTGCAACCAGCGGAAACTACTTCGACGTGCTGAGGATCCAACCCTATCTTGGGCAATTCTTTCACGCCGCCGATGAGCATGGCGCAAACAGTGCTCCCTACATGGTTCTCAGCCATGCGTATTGGCACACCCATTTTCAGGACGATCCTGGTGTAGTGGGCCGTGTCGTTCGCCTGAACAAACATAATTTCACCATCATTGGTGTAGCTCCGCCGGGTTTCCAGGGAACTCTGTTGTTTATTTCGCCCGATTTTTTCATGCCGATCGTGAACCAGGGCCAGGTATCTGCCGGATTTGATCTCAATACGCGTGGAAACGACCATGGAATTTTTGAAGTTCTGGGACATCTGAAGTCCGGAGTCACTGAAGCCCAGGCGGTCGCCGACATGAACGAGGTGGCGGCATACATCGGAAAAAATTATCCCAAGGAGTCGAGCCATAAGGGCTCGACGCTGTCTTTGCAAGGCCTGACTTCCTTCCGTCGTCCGACAGAAGCCTTCGTTGCTGGATTGATGCTGCTCGCAGGGTTGATTTTGCTGGCCGCATGCGCCAATCTGGGCAGCCTGTTTGCGGCGCACACCGCCGATCGCTCCCGCGAGGTTGCTCTCCGGCTCGCGCTCGGCTCGAGCCGCAATCGTATTCTCCGGCAATTACTGACCGAAGCTGGGCTGATTTCGCTAGTCGGTGGTGCCGCCGGACTTTTGGCCAGCGTTCTTCTGTTACGCCAACTGAGTGTGTGGCAGCCCTTTTCGGACGCTCCCCTGCAAGTGCCGGTCAATCCGGACGCGAGACTCTACATCGTCGCTTTGTTACTCGCCGTACTCAGCGCAAGTCTTTTCGGGATCATTCCAGTGCGGCAGGTATGGCGCTCGAATCCATATGAGGTTGTGAAAGCGGGTTCGAGTGCTCAGATCGGGCGGCGTCTCACGCTGCGCGACGCATTGTTGGTTCTCCAGATTGCGATCTGTGCGGTGCTGGTCACTTCCTCGATGGTTGCCGTACGCGGCCTGGTACGGTCGCTGCACAGCAGCTTCGGTTTCGAACCGAGTGAGGCAATGTTGGCCGGTACGAACCTGGCCATGGCGAACTATAGCATCGAGCAAACGCCCGCAATGCAGAAGCGCATGATTGAAGCCATGGAGGCGATTCCCGGCGTAGAGCATGCGGGATTGGTGAATAATTATCCGCCGCTGGTGTACGCAGCCGGGCGGCGTGAGAATGTATTCAAAGACGAAACCACTGATTTCAAGCAATCGAACATTGCCGCCATGCCCTACAAGTACGACGTTTCCCCCGGTTATTTCGATGCGGCGGGTACGAGCGTGTTAGCGGGAAGAGGTTTCAGCTGGCATGACGACAAGAACGCGCCACCCGTCGCCACCGTGAACCGTAAATTTGCCCGAATGCTCTTTGGCTCAGTTTCCGAGGCAGTCGGCAAGTACTACAAACTGCAGGACGGAAGACGCATCCAAGTCGTGGGGGTCGTCGAAGACGGAAGGTATTTGAGTGTTACCGAGGATCAACAGCCCGCAATGTTTCTTCCTTTCCTGCAGTCACCGGCTAGTACTTCGGATTTGGTAGTGCGCTCACATCGCGATCCGCAAGAGCTTTCTGCGGCTATCAGGGCCAAATTGCGGGAGATGGACGAGGGATTACCCGTTGACACCGGCACGTGGAGCAGCTTTCTGGATGTAGCCTTGTTTCCCTCGCGCGTGGCAACGATTGCGCTAGGAGTGATGGGTATGATTGGTGCCATGCTATCGATTACTGGCATCTTCGGGATGGCAGCCTATTCCGTTAGCAAACGTCTGCGGGAGTTGGGACTTCGCGTTGCCCTGGGAGCGCAAAGAAAGGAAGTCTTGCATGCCGCGCTGGGGCGAGCCGTTACTTTGTTGGCCGTCGGATCAGTGGCCGGACTGGTTTTCGGGATCCTGGCGACCCGAGTGTTAGCCTTTATCGTGTATCAGGCGACTCCGCGCGATCCGCTGGTGCTGACCGGCGTGGTTGCTGCCATGTCATTCTTGGGTCTGGTCGCCACCTGGATACCGGCACGACGCGCGCTGTCCGTGGATCCGATGGTATTGCTGCGCGAAGAGTGATTACGGCTGGCCGGCGCGAACCGCGCTTCGGGAAAACGTGCGAATGCACCTAGGGGACATTCACCTTCTCGCGGCTCTCCGCCGGCACGTAGTTCACTGCAGCCGTCCGCTCCAGCTTGTCCCACGCAAACTTGCGGCCTTCCAGCGCCCGCTTCAACGTTTTGAAGAGCACAATCGAAAATAGCTGGCGATAAGCAAACCGCTGCAGCCAAACCTGGCTGAGCAGCCAGACGTCTTCTTTGTCGTCAGGACGCCGTCGCTCGAGCGCAAACGCGATCGCCGACGCAACAAAATCGATCATCAGGAACGCAAAGAAGAACAACACCAGCTTGTGAAAATCGGCAGGATCGGTCGAGTCTGGGTGGAAATGTTTTTGGATGTAATACCAGATCGTCCCCACCGCGAACATGATGTCGATGAGCGGAGACACCAGGGGGAGCATAATCTGGAAGATCACAATGTTGGGCAGCGCCACCCAGCCCAGCGCTCCTTTGCGCGCCATGACTCCGCGATGTTTATAAACCGCCTGCAGGATTCCGAAGGACCACCGGAACCGTTGCCGCATTAGCCCATTCGCGTTCGTAGGCGCTTCGGTGTAAGCGAGTGCCATGTCCTCGTATTCGACGCGATACCCGCGGCGCAGCAACGCCATCGTCAGGTCAGCGTCTTCGGCGACTGTGTCAACGTGGTATCCGCCGGCTTCACGTACCGCGGAAACGCGCCACGCCCCGATCGCACCCGGCACCACGCTCACCGCGCCCAGAACGTCGAGCGCGCGCCGTTCGAAGTTCTGACTGGTGATGTATTCCAGCGCCTGCCAGCGCGTCCACAGATTCACCCGGTTGCCAACCTTCGCATTTCCCGCGATAGCTCCAACCTTGGGATTGATAAAGTGCGGCACCAGCCGTGAAATTGCATCGGGCGCAATAATCGTGTCCGCGTCGATTCCCACAAACAGTTCCGCATCACCAATGTGTTCGATACCGTAATTCAGCGCCTCGGCCTTCCCGGAATTCTTCTTCCCCAGGATCAGGACTTTTCCCGCAGCAGCTTCCTCAGCGAACGCATGCCGCGCGACTTCGAGCGTCCGGTCCTTGGAACCATCATCAATCACAATCACGCGCAGGTTCGGATAGTTCGAGTTCAGGGCGGCACGCACTGTGCGCTCGATGACTTTCTCTTCGTTGTAAGCGGGAATCAGCACCGCAACTTTCGGTTTATAAGAGGCGATTTCCGCCGGCTTGCCGAAAATCTTCTCGTGCACGCGGTCGTACACCGCCGCCGCTCCAATAAAAATCAGCCGGCCGGTCATCAGCAGGTCGCCGACCAGGAAGATCCACGTAATCGCGACGATCCCCGCCTCGAATAGCCAGAATCCAAAACGATCTAGCCGGGCAGCCCACTGCTCGGCCGGAGGTAACGGAGACATCACGTCCGCCCGAGTCTTCCCCAGCAACTCGTAAACCGGCGCAATCTCATACCCTCGTGCCCGGATGCCGTCGATGATCATCGGCAACGCCCGCACCGTCTCTTCGCGATTGCCGCCACCATCGTGCAGCAGCACAATATTGCCGCAGCGGAGATCTTCCTGGCGGCACGGAGGTAAATGCGACAGCACATACGCCGATATTTTTTCCGCCGACGGATTCCCGCTCCAATCGTTGGGATCGATACGATTCCCCACCGTGATGTATCCCATTTCTTGCGGGATCTCGAGCGGACGAACCTGATCGGCCGTGTCCGGCTCCTCATCAATCGCATACGGCGGCCGCATCAACGTCGTGCGAACCCCCACCAGGCTGGCGAACAGTCGCTCGGTGAGATTCAGTTCCACCTTCATATACGCGGTGGAAATGTTGCTGACATCGGGATGCGTAAAGGTATGGTTCCCGATGGTGTTTCCTTCGCGGTAGATCCGTTTGACCAGCCCTGAGAACTTGTCCGCCTGGATTCCAATCAGAAAGAAAGTTGCGGTCGCCTGCTTCTCCTTAAGAACGTCCAAAATCTTAGGCGTCCATTCCGGATCAGGCCCGTCATCAAACGTGATTGCAACCTTGTTGGGGCTATAGCCATAGCGTCCCACCCGGTAGGGTTCCGGCAGGGTCTGGAAGACCTCGTCGGTAATCAACTTGCTGTTCTCATCCAGGGTCAGATCACGCGTGCCGTGCGCGGGCTTGTCTTCAATGCGAAGGATCTCTCCCTGGCCCTCCATGTCGACATCGGCTCCAGGGGGAACGTCGCGGAGTTTGTCCATGGCGCCCACCTCGCCCGGCACATCCCACACCCGCCACAGGGAGCGGTCTTCGCTGCCTAGTCGCCAAAGGGCGAAGGTCTGGATACCAAGCGACTGCGCCGCGCGCATATGATTCAGAGCCGTCACCGCATCGAGGAACCAGATATCGTGTCGCAATCCCAGTTCATCCAGGTAGCTGAAGTGCGGATTCATGGCGTCATCGTCAAAGTTGACGTCTTCGTCGGAATCGCGCGCGGTCAGCCAAGCCTCCTGCGCGCTGCTCGGAGTGTCGTGGACCCCTGCCGGCAACTTCCCGTTCTTCGGTTTCAACACCCAGTCATAGCCATAATTGGCGATGGCGCAGATGATTTTTTCCTGGGGGATGACCGTCTTGGCAAAATTCAAGTTCTGGACAAACCAGTCCTGCGAGGCCACCGGGCCGGAAGAGCCACCCGGGTAGTGCTCGTCGTAATTCATGAGCACCACTCCATCTGCCGCCGATGCGACCGCGGGATAGTCGAATTCGCTGTTGTGCGGCGGAACTGCAACATACAGCTTCATGCCCCGCGCGTTCAGATCGCCTGACAACTCTTTCAACAGAGAAACGTACCCGGCTTGCCCGCTGGCTGGAAACGCCTCGAAGTCGATCATGAGTCCGCGGTATCGGCCCGACGCAAGAAACAGTCCAGCTTGTTGGCGGAAAAGCGCCCGCGCCCCGGGATTGTTCAGAAAATCAACCACGCTTCCGACCCAGTTGGCGCCGTCAAAATTGTTCACCATGGGAAAGACTTCCATCCCAGGATCTTCCGTCTTCAGAAAGGGCATCACGCGATCGTCAACCGGCAGAACAGTGCTGCCTTGCACAATGTCAAAGAATTTGTTCGTCTGTTCGTCGACGCCTTGCAGTCGCCCATCGGCATTGAGCACGTGCAGCCAGTCGGGATACAAGATGTCGATCTGTCGAGCATAGGACCGCAGCGATGAGAAACTGGCTGCATCCCAAGGCACATAGAACGCCGCCCGAATTCCTTCTCCCTGGTTCAGCGTGACTTGCGACGCCGACAGCTTCGACCTGCGGTGGGAGCGGGCCGCAAGCTTCTTTTGACGGTCGTGCGCTTTCTCTTTTTCGCTTTCCTTCAATGCCTTGAAGGCTCGCTTTTGCGGGGAGAAAAGCAGTTCGGGCAGTGGCTCATCTTTCAGAGCGGTATAAACGAAAAAGATGATCAACGCAGAAATGCAGACCGCCGAAACATCGATCAGTCGCCGCAGGCGTTTCCAGCGGGCGCGCTGCGGATCATAGAAAACTGGCTGAGGCATGGGTGAGTAATTGTTAATCGTATGCCCCCGGCGGCACACGGTCAATTCTCGACAGGACGCCAAAGCTGTGGACTTTCGAGTTTGTGCCTGCCGTCTGCGGAGGACCCTGCGGCACGTATCCTCCCTCCACCGCAGCGAAGAACCTGACCTAAGCGCGGCCCAAGGGGTTCGTGACGATCAAGGCAGTACTGGAAGACAGGATGAGGTTAGCCGCTCTGAGTCCTAAGATGCACTTTCATCGCAACGGGATTGCCCTAAACGCGCTATGATTCGCCCCGTACAAAAACTGATGCGGGAACTCGTGCACAAGAAGGCGAGGTTCTTTCTGGCGGCAAGCCTGGCGGCGCTGGGCCTGCGATTGCTCTTGGTCGTCCGCTTTCCGGGGATCGTCGACGATTCCCGGCTCTATGCCAACATCGCCGAAAACTGGCTGCTGCATGGCATCTATGGCATAACGAATTCCGGGGTGATTACTCCCACTCTGTCGCGTTTGCCGGGATACCCTGCCTTCCTGGCCGTATTGTTCGGACTCTTCGGCGACGAGAATTATCGAGCAGCCCTGCTCGTGCAGGCGCTCATCGATCTCGTAACCTGCTTTCTTATCGCCGACATGGCCCGGCGGTTGCTCTCCTCTCGAGCAGCGCAGGTCGCGTTTTTGTTGGCAGCGCTCTGCCCTTTTCTTGCCAATTATGCCGCCGCGGCTCTCACCGAAACTCTGGAGATTTTCTTCACAGCGCTCGCCTTCGACTTGGTCTTTGTCGGCCTCCGCATTGGAAAAACCGACAGACCATCCGCTCGTCCGATTGTTGTCTGGCTGGCTTGCGGACTCTCTGTCGGCGCCGCAATCCTTCTTCGCCCAGACGGGGGCATCCTGCTGGCAGCCATCGGCGGATATCTCTTGTGGCTGCTCATCCGCAGTTTGCGGATCGGGAGCGAATCATCGCACCTAAGCTTCCGAACGATATTTTTGGCAGGCGTCCTGGTCGCCGTCGGAGCTACCGCGCCCCTAGTTCCTTGGACACTTCGAAACCTGCACACATTCCATCGCTTCCAGCCGCTGGCCCCGCGCTATGCCAACGACTCTGACGAGCCGGTCATGACTGGATTCAATCGCTGGGTGAAGACTTGGACCGCTGACTATGTCTCCGTGCAGGAGATCTACTGGAACGTTCCCGGCTCTGACATCGATGCTACAAAATTGCCGCGGCGCGCATTCGACTCGGAAGCTCAGCGGAAACAGACCACGGACCTGTTCTCCGACTACAACCGCGACCACGACATGACGCCCGAACTCGACTCCCGCTTCCTTACTTTGGCGAACCAACGCGTGCGCGCCGCTCCACTGCGCTACTACGTCTGGCTTCCTTTCCTGCGCATTGCCGACATGTGGCTGCGGCCGCGAACAGAACTATTTCCCTCCGACCCGCGCTGGTGGGAACTGAATGACGACGCTCGCTGGCTCACCCTCAGCCTCGTCTTCGGACTCGTAAACCTGGCCTATGTAACCATGGCGGCCGCCGGATTGGTCCGCGCCCGCGAATTTTTTGGCATTGGGCTATTCGTTTTTTTTCTACTGCTGCGCTCCGTATTTCTCGGAACTCTGGAAAATCCCGAGCCCCGCTACACGCTGGAATGCTATCCCGCAGTGATAGTCCTTGCTTCCGCGCTTTTTCATCGCCCTGCATGAATTTCCAATTCTGGAAGTTTTCATATGTGAAATGGCGTATTCAAACGTTTCAAGAAATCACAACTTGTGCAGATTGAGCTTGAAAACCCTGGCAGCGAAGTTGCACAATAGGCCCCCATCAGGGCCCCAGGCCTTCCTCGCGGTCTCAAAACTCCTGGGCACGACGTACCCGAATTACTACTTCTGGGTGAGGGGGAAATTCTATGCGTTCGAGTTCAAAGCTGCTGGTAGCGGCTATCGGCTTCTTCGTTGCTCTAAGCACGTTAGCCTTCACACAATCCGCAACAACTTCTCTCCATGGCACCATCAGCGATGAGAAAGGCGCAGTGGTGCAAGGCGCGATTGTGACCATTAACAATGCTGCCACAGGTTATACGCGAAGCACGAAATCGAGTGCCGACGGCGTTTACCAATTGCTCGAGGTCCCACCGTCAAGCTACACGCTGACAGTGACCGCTCCCGGTTTCGCGATAATGAAGCAGGAAAAGGTGGTACTGCAGGTGAGCCAACCGGCCACCGTAGACATCGCCATGCAAATCAAGGGCACCACTGAGGTCGTTGAAGTCAGCGGTGAGGCTCCAGTTGTTAACACGACCGACGCTACTCAGGGAAATGTGTTCAACAGCACGCAACTCTTAAGCCTCCCAGCCGAAGGACGCGATCCCGTATCCATTTTGAGTCTTCAGCCAGGTGTCACCTACGTCGGAAATAACGTCGACACGACCAACGACAGCCGCGGCGGGTCGGTTGCGGGTGCGCGCAGCGACCAGACGAACGTAACCCTCGACGGCCTGGACGACAACGATCAGTTGTTGGGTAATGCTTTTCAGGGCGCTCTTCGAGCGCCGCTGGATTCGATTCAGGAATTCCGCGTCACGACAAGCAATTCGAACGCTGATGCAGGCCGCTCTTCCGGTGCCCAGGTAAGCATGGTGACCAAGAGCGGAACCAACAACTTCCATGGTTCACTCTATGAGTACAACCGCTCCAACATCGGCCAGGCCAATGACTGGTTCAATGAGCAGGCAGAATTGCAGTCGGGGCTGCCGAATCGCCCGGGACCGCTGGTTCGAAATACCTTTGGTGCATGGGTTGGAGGACCCATTAAGAAAGATAGGCTCTTCTTCTTCGGCGGCTATGAAGGCCAACGAACGAATGAAGCGGTGCAAACTACTCGCACCATCCCCAGCGATAATCTGCGTCTGGGTATCGTCCAGTATCCCTGCAACACTTCGGACCCGGCTTGCGTGGTGGGCTCGAACGGCAACTATAGCGTCGCGCAGTCCTCAAATCCCAGGGTTGGCGCAGATCAACTGCTCGTTACGATGACCCCTCCGGGGCTCCAGAATCTCGACACTGTCGATGGTGGCTTTGGGACCTGTATTGACAACGGGACTTGCCCATGGGGCGGAGGTGCCGATCCGGCGGCGCTGTCGATTTTTCAGCAATATCCCTCTCCCAATAGCGATGCATTCGGCGACGGCTTTGACTATCGCGCTTTCACGTTTGCAGCACCCGCTCCGGCCAAGCTTGATACATACATTTTGAAACTCGACTACAAGTTGACATCCAGCGGCAATCACAGTCTGTTCGTGAAAGGCCACCTGCAAAACTTTCACAACTCGACTGCGCCGCAGTTTCCAGGACAGCCAGCCAACGACTTTCTCACCGACAACAGCAAAGGCATTTTTGTCGGCTACACCGCTCTCCTAAAACCCACGCTAGTGAACAACCTTCGCTATGGCTTTATCCGTCAGGGCTTGGGCGATACCGGACTGAGCGCCACTGACTACAACCATTTCCGTGGTTTGGATGACGTCCAGGGTTTCACCAACACCATTCTCACGAACGTCCCGGTTCAAAATCTGGTCGACGATGTAAGTTGGACCAAGGGAAAA
>Ga0207663_10001249_pt1 | contig 11765 bp, 11 predicted proteins | sample LARL53metaG_FD_184346 | JGI IMG/M metagenome (GOLD analysis project Ga0207663, IMG submission 184346) | Corn, switchgrass and miscanthus rhizosphere microbial communities from Kellogg Biological Station, Michigan, USA - LAR L5-3 metaG... | ecosystem: Host-associated > Plants > Roots >...
AGATCGCGGTCGACGCGAAGCTGTACGGAGTGAAGTTCGGAGACAGCGCGTACGGCGGTCAGGACATCTCGCTGAACTTCGAGATCGGACGCCGCCAGGTGGTCAAGGCCGAGGCCTCGTCACACCGCATCCAGGTGCTCGACGCGGATGGCAACGTGATCATGGACTTCCCCTGTAGCTACGGCGAGGCCGATCTGCCGCGCAACATCACCCGCAGCGGCGTCCACGTCGTCACCGAGAAGTACGAGGACTTCTACATGTCCAACCCCGCCGGCGGGTACACCAACGCCCACGAGCGGTTCGCGGTGCGGATCTCCAACAACGGCGAGTTCATCCACGCCAACCCGGCCAGTTCGGGTGCGCAGGGCAACACCAACGTCACCAACGGCTGCATCAACTTGTCGACGGGTGACGCCCAGCAGTACTTCAACAGTGCGATCTACGGCGACCCCGTCGAGGTCACCGGTACCTCCATCGAGCTGTCCTACGCCGACGGTGACCTGTGGGACTGGGCCATCAGCTGGGACGACTGGGTGGCGATGTCGGCACTGTCGCCGCAGAGCTCACCGAGTGAGATCCCCAGCACTGCTCCGGTCACGCCGTCGGATGCGCCTCAGCCCGTCAACGGGCGACCTGGCGGTTAGGGGCTATCTGTTCAGCCTCCGGCTGAAGCGGGACGCGCTGGCCTGGTCCCGCGGCCGGATCACGATCAGGTCGAGGTTGACGTGCGACGGGCGGGACGCGACGAACCCGATCACCTCGGCGACGTCCTCTGCGACCAGGGGAGTCACGCCCTCGTAGACCTTGGCCGCGCGTTCCTCGTCGCCCTCGAACCGGCGCAGTGAGAAGTCCGTCTTGACCATTCCCGGCGCAATCTCGGTGAGCCGCACCGGTTTTCCCAACAGCTCGCCGCGAAGTGTGCGGTGCAGCGCACCCTGGGCGTGCTTGGCCGACGCGTAGCCGGAACCGTTGTCGTAGGTCTCGATCGCGGCGATCGAGGTGACCGTGACGATCAGGCCGTCGCCGGAGTCGATCAGCTTGGGCAGCAGCGCGCGGGTGACGCGCAGCGTCCCTAGCACATTGGACTCCCACATCCAGCGCCAGTGATCGACGTCCGCCTCTATCACCGGTTCGAGCCCGCGGGCACCTCCCGCGTTGTTGACCAGCACATCGACCCGGTCCAGGGCGCTGGCCAGCGCCGACACCGCCTTGTCGTCAGTGACGTCCGCCACAATTGCGGTGCCGCCGATCTCGTCCGCCAGCGCCTTGATCGGGCCTTCCCGGCGGGCCACGCAAACGACATGAAAGCCTTGTCCCGCAAGCGTTCTCGCGGTCGCTTCGCCGATGCCGGCGCTGGCGCCGGTGACCACCGCGACCCGTTCGGAGGCTGAAGGTGTCGTCATCTGCTCAACTTTAGTTGGCATGCTAAGTTCACCGTGTGTACCGGACTAGTCAAGCTGCAGTTGCCACGCGGCACTGTTGTTGTTGCGCACTTCGCCGCGCCTGACTGATACCGGACGCTTCCTGTCCCGCTGAGTCGCAGGTGTGGCCCGGACCCACCAGCCGACCTCAACAAAGGACAGATCCGTGCGCACTTCCTCCACCACCACCCTTCGTCAGCCGGCGACCTCGGCCAAGGGCGTCCGCAATGCCGGCCACGCGAAGCGGGCACTGGCTCCTGCGAGCTACCCCCAGGCGCGGCACCGCGTCGTCGCCCCCTCGCTGAAGGTCGCCGACGCGGCGGCCGCCTCGGTGTTCAGCGCGGCGCGTCTGCGCGGCCCGATCGCCCGTGACGTCATCGCGCAAGTCACCCAGCTCAGCATCGCGACGGTGAACCGCCAGGTCACTGCGCTATTGGACGCGGGGATCCTGCGCGAGCGCGCCGACCTCGCGGTCTCCGGCGCCATCGGCAGGCCCCGCGTGCCGGTCGAGGTCAACCACGAGCCGTTCCTCACGCTCGGCATCCACATCGGTGCCCGCACCACCAGCATCGTGGCCACCGACCTGTTCGGCCGCACGCTGGACGCGGTGGAGACGCCGACCCCGCACGGCGCGCAGGCCGCGGCGCTGGCCTCGCTGGCAGGTAGCGCCCGCCGCTATCTGAGCCGCTGGCACCGCCGCCGCCCGCTGTGGGTGGGCGTGGCCGCGGGCGGCGTCGTCGACAGCACCACCGGATACCTCGACCACCCGCGGCTGGGCTGGTCCGACGCGCCGGTCGGGCCCGTGCTGGCCGAGACGCTCGGCCTGCCGGTGTCGGTGGCCTCTCACGTCGACGCGATGGCGGGCGCCGAACTGCTGCTCGGGGTGCGCCGCCAGGCGATACAATCGACGACCAGCCTGTATGTCTACGCCCGCGAAACCGTCGGCTACGCCCTGTCGATCGGCGGGCGGGTGCATTCGCCGTCCAGCGGCCCCGGCACCATCGCCGCGCTGCCCGCGCACTCGGAACTGCTCGGCGGCAGCGGCAAGCTGGAATCCACGGTAAGCGACGAGGCGGTGCTGATCGCGGCCCGCAAGGCGCGCATCATCCCGGCCGACGGCCCCGCGTCGACGGTGACGGCCGTGCTGCGGTCGGCGCGGCAGGGCAACCAGCAGGCCCGCGCGCTGCTGGCCGAGCGGGCGAGGGTGCTCGGGGAGGCGGTCGCGCTGTTGCGCGACATGCTCAACCCTGACGATCTGGTGGTCGGCGGCCAGGCGTTCACCGAGTACCCCGAGGGCATGAACCTCGTCGAGGCGGCGTACGCCGAGCGGTCCGTGCTGCCGGCCCGCGACATCAGGGTCACCGCGTTCGGTAACCGGGTACAGGAAGCAGGCGCCGGCGTGGTGTCGCTGGGCGGGCTCTATTCGGACCCGATTGGGGCAATGCGGCGCGCCCAGAGCCGGCCGGAAGCGACCGCTTAGCGGCCTTGCGCCGAAACGGTATTCCAGCAGGGCCATACTCGAAGTTTCGCTGCGCAATTACAGGCTCGAGGACTAGTCGTAGTCCAGGGCCCACACCCACCTTTGACGACCCTGGTGTCAATCTCGGCGATGGCGCCAAGGTGTAGACATGTCTGTGTGCGCCTAGCAACAGATCTGCAGGGGTCCAATGTCGCCGGCCTTCCGGCTCCGAGGTCCAATGTCGCCGGCCTTCCGGCTCCACGTCGCGTCGCCGTGCTCTCGGTGCACACCTCACCGCTGGCCCAGCCGGGTACCGGCGATGCCGGCGGCATGAACGTGTACGTGCTGCAGAGCGCGCTGCAGATGGCCCGCCGCGGTGTCGAGGTGGAGATCTTCACCCGCGCGACGTCGTCGGCCGATCAGCCCGTCGTCAAGGTGGCGCCCGGCGTGCTGGTGCGCAACGTTGTGGCGGGGCCGTTCGAGGGGCTCGACAAGTACGACCTGCCCACCCAGCTGTGCGCCTTCACCGCCGGCGTGCTGCGCGCTGAAGCCACCCATGAACCCGGCTACTACGACATCGTGCATTCGCACTACTGGCTGTCCGGACAGGTCGGCTGGCTGGCCCGCGACCGCTGGGCGGTGCCGTTGGTGCACACCGCGCACACGCTCGCGGCGGTGAAGAACGCCGCGCTGGCCGACGGCGACTCACCAGAACCGCCGCTGCGCGCCGTCGGCGAACAGCAGGTCGTCGACGAGGCGGACCGGTTGATCGTCAACACCGAACATGAAGCGCAGCAACTGGTTTCGCTACACCACGCCGACCCGGCCCGCATCGATGTGGTGCACCCCGGCGTCGACCTGGAGATGTTCACACCAGGGGACAAGCGCGGCGCTCGCGCCGCGCTCGGACTCGACCAGGACGAGCCGGTGCTCGCGTTCGTCGGCCGCATTCAGCCACTCAAGGCGCCCGACGTCCTGCTGCGCGCGGCGGCCAAGCTGCCGGGGGTGCGGGTGCTGGTGGCGGGCGGACCGTCGGGCAGTGGGCTGGCCGCGCCCGACGGGCTGGTTCAGCTGGCCGACGAACTGGGTATCGGCGACCGGGTGACGTTCCTGCCGCCGCAGTCCCGCGATCAACTCGTCGACGTGTACCGGGCCGCCGACCTGGTCGGGGTGCCGAGCTATTCGGAGTCCTTCGGGCTGGTCGCCATCGAGGCGCAGGCGTGCGGCACCCCTGTGGTGGCCGCCGCCGTCGGCGGGCTGCCGGTCGCGGTGCGAGAGGGTGTCACCGGCACGCTCGTCAACGGACACGACGTCGACGACTGGGCGCAGGCGATCGGCGCGCTGCTGCAGCGTGGCCCCGAGAGCATGAGCCGCGCCGCCGTCGAGCATGCGGCGACGTTCTCGTGGACGCACACCGTCGACGCGCTGCTGGCCAGCTATGGCCGCGCCATCGCCGACTACCGTGCCCGGCACCGGGTGCCGGATGTGACGGCGCGACGCAACGGCCGACGCTTCTCCATCAGGCGGGGGGTACGCGCTTGAGCAGCGGTGAGCCGCTCGCGCGAAGAGCCGAGGACAGCGATGAGCCGCTCGCGCGAAGAGCAGAGGGCAGCGTCGCGAAGGTCATCGAGGATACGTGCAAGGAGCACGGCCTCGTCTGCACTCCTCACAAGGGAGCTCACGGCGGCCTGCCGGGCATCATCGTCGAGTTGCCCGGCGAGCGCCGGCTGAAGACGAACACCATCCTTTCCATCGGCGAACATTCCGTACGCGTGGAGGCGTTCGTCTGCCGCAAGCCAGACGAAAACCACGAGGGTGTGTATCGGTTCCTGCTCAAACGCAACCGGCGGCTGTACGGCGTGGCCTACACGCTCGACAACGTCGGTGACATCTATCTTGTCGGCAGGATGTCGCTGACTTCGGTCACCCCCGACGAGATCGATCGCATCCTCGGTCAGGTCCTCGAGGCCGTCGACTCCGACTTCAACACGTTGCTGGAGTTGGGTTTTCGGTCGTCGATTCAAAAAGAATGGGAGTGGCGGGTGTCGCGCGGTGAATCGCTGACGAACCTGCAGGCGTTCGCGCACCTGATCGACGACGAAGACGACTGATCGACCTCGTGAGAGGATCCCTCCATGGCTTCAGATTCCTTGGCAACGCTGATTCTGCTCCGTCACGGCGAAAGCGAGTGGAACGCGCTGAACCTTTTCACCGGATGGGTCGATGTCGACCTCACCGAGCAGGGCAGGGTCGAAGCGGTCCGCGCAGGCGAGCTGATCAAGGAGCTGAACCGCCAGCCCGACGTGCTGTACACGTCCGTGCTGCGACGGGCGATCAGCACGGCCAACCTTGCGCTGGACACGGCCGACCGGCATTGGATCCCGGTACATCGCGACTGGCGGCTCAATGAACGCCATTACGGCGCGTTGCAGGGCCTGAACAAGGCCGAGACCAAGGAAAAGTACGGGGAAGAGCAGTTCATGGCGTGGCGACGCAGCTACGACACCCCGCCGCCGCCGATCGAACGGGGCAGCAAGTACAGCCAGGACGCCGATCCGCGCTACGCCGACATCGACGGTGGGCCGCTGACCGAATGCCTGAAGGACGTGGTCGAGCGGTTCGTGCCGTACTACGAGGGGACGATCGTGCCCGATCTGCGGGCAGGCAAGACAGTGCTGATCGCTGCCCACGGCAACTCGCTGCGCGCGCTGGTGAAATACCTCGACGGCATGTCGGACGAGGAGATCGTCGGGCTGAACATCCCGACCGGGATCCCGCTCCGCTACGACCTGGACGGTGACCTCAAGCCGCAGGTCGTTGGCGGGGAGTATCTGGACCCCGAGGCGGCAGCGGCGGGTGCGGCTGCGGTGGCCGCCCAGGGCACCAAGTAGAGGCGCGCGGCCGTGCCGTACGGCAAACACTGGGTAAACGGGTACCGAACACCTGCGATTGGCCGTGTGACATGCCCCGTTTTGGCCGCACGCTGCTGGGATGACGTTCACCGGATGCGTACGATTTTCGCGTGAGTGTGGTATCGACGCTCCTACTAGTGGGGGTCGCGGCACTCCTCGCACTGTTGATCGGTGTCGGGTTGGGGGCGGCGCTGACCCCGCGCATTCTCGAACGCAGGCAACGCCACGCGGCCGAGCAGTCCGGCATCACCGTCTCGCAGATGCTCGAGCACATCGTCTCGGGTTCGCCGGTTGGGATCGTCGTGGTCGACACCTACCGTGACGTCGTCTATACCAATGACCGGGCGCGCGAGCTGGGGCTGGTCCGCGACCGGCTGCTCAATGACCGGGCCTGGCTGGCCGCGGAGCGCACGCTGGCCACCGGGGAGGACGGCGAGGTTGACCTGTCGCCGCGTAAACGTGCCAACCCCGGCCGGTCCGGGCTGTCGGTGCGCGGACACGTGCGGCTGCTCACCGAGGACGATCGCCGGTTCGCGGTCGTCTACGTCGACGATCAGTCCGAGCACGCGCGCATGGAAGCCACCCGCCGCGACTTTGTGGCCAACGTGAGCCACGAACTCAAGACTCCGGTCGGCGCGATGGGCGTGCTCGCCGAGGCCCTGCTGGCCTCCGCCGACGACCCCGACAACGTACGCCGATTCGCCGAGAAGATGCTCGCCGAGTCGAACCGGTTAGCAAACATGGTCGGCGAGCTGATCGACCTGTCGCGGCTGCAGGGCGGCGAACGGTTGCCCGATCTGGAGGCCGTCGACGTCGACACTGTGGTGGCCGAGGCGCTGTCGCGCTACAAGGTGGCCGCCGACAACGCCGACATCGCCATTACCACCGACGCCCCGACCGGCTACCGGGTCTACGGTGACCAACCACTGTTGGTGACCGCGATCGCCAACCTGGTGTCTAACGCAATCGCCTACTCGCCCAACGAGTCTCCTGTCTCGATCAGCCGACGCAGGCGCGGCCACTACATCGAGATCGCGGTCACCGACCGCGGCATCGGCATCGCGCGCGAGGACCAGGAGCGGGTGTTCGAGCGGTTCTTCCGCGTCGACAAGGCGCGCTCACGCGCCACCGGCGGCACCGGTCTCGGCCTGGCGATCGTCAAGCACGTCGCCGCCAATCACAACGGATCCATCCGGCTGTGGAGTCAGCCGGGAACGGGATCGACGTTCACCCTGTCGGTTCCGGCCTACCCCGATCATGAAGATGAATCGGACGAGCGAGAGGACTAGCCAGACCAATGACCAGTGTGTTGATCGTGGAGGACGAGGAGTCCTTGGCCGATCCCCTGGCCTTTCTCCTTCGCAAGGAGGGCTTTGAGGCCACCGTGGTGGCCGATGGCCCATCGGCCCTGGCGGAATTCGAACGGGCAGGCGCCGACATCGTCCTGCTGGACCTGATGCTGCCGGGGATGAGCGGAACCGACGTATGCAAGCAATTGCGTTCGCGGTCAAGCGTTCCCGTCATCATGGTGACGGCACGGGACAGTGAGATCGACAAGGTCGTCGGGCTCGAACTCGGCGCCGACGATTACGTCACCAAGCCGTACTCGGCACGCGAACTCATCGCGCGGATCCGGGCGGTGCTGCGTCGCGGCAACGACAACGACGATTCCGGCATCGGTGACGGCATTCTGGAGGCCGGCCCGGTGCGGATGGACGTCGAGCGACACGTCGTGTCCGTAAACGGCGAGCCGATCACGTTGCCGCTCAAGGAGTTCGACCTGCTGGAGTACCTGATGCGCAACAGCGGCCGGGTGCTCACCCGCGGGCAGCTCATCGATCGGGTCTGGGGCGCCGACTATGTCGGCGACACGAAAACGCTCGACGTTCACGTCAAGCGGCTGCGGTCGAAGATCGAGGCAGACCCGGCCAACCCGGTGCACCTGGTCACCGTGCGTGGTTTGGGCTACAAGCTCGAGGGGTAACCGTCCTGCCGCCGACGGCGGTGGCTAACTGAGAGCCGTTCACAATTAACTCTTCTACCGTGGGCGCTTTGCAACGACCGAGCCGACCACGGTGGATGAGTGAGAGTGACAACGCAGACCGCACGAGACAGCCTACAAACCAACACCGTCGCCCCCTGGGTGCGCCGGGGCGGCCCTGCAGTCGCGACAATCGCGCTGGTGACTTACGTCACGGCTTATGCGCATTGGCCGACGCTGCGGATGCAGGTCGACGCGATGGTGTACCGCTTTGCCGCAGAACGCCTGCTTGCGGGGCTTGACCTGTACTCGACCGGTCTCACTGGCAAACCCGGCGAATTGCTGTTCATCTACCCGCCGTTCGCGGCGATCTGCGCCTTGCCGCTCGCCTTACTCGACAGTTCTGTCGTGCACCTTCTGTGGCTGCTCGGCGTCGTCGCGACCTTGACTTACGCAGTCGTGCGGATGCTGAAGTCGACGGGCATGCAGGTAGGTGAAGGCCTCTTCAGCCTTGTTGCACTGCTGGTTGGGGTGATCGCATGGCTTGAGCCGATTCGGCTTACGGCCGAGCTGGGGCAGATCAACTTGGTCCTCCTTGCGCTCGTGGTGGCTGACCTGTCCCCCTGCGCTTCGCGTGGGTGGGCCTCCAGCTTGCGAGGGGAGTGCCCCCAGGGCATAAAGAAGAGCAAATGGACCGGTATCGGGGTCGGATTGGCCGCGGGCATCAAACTGACTCCCGCGCTGTTCATCGTCTACCTATTGGTGACGCGACGCATACGTGCGGCCTTGCTGGCCACCGCAACGTTCGCCGCCACGGTCGGTATCGGATTTGCCGTTGCGCCTGCGGATTCGGCCACGTTTTGGCTGCACGGTCGCTTCGACGACGTCAACCGCATTTCGCATGATCCACTCGCGAACACAAGTGTGCGCGGCTTGTTGCTGCGGCTGAACTGGCAGCCGACGCTTGCCGCCATCGCCGCGATTGCCGTCGCGGCTATTGCCGTCTTGGTCGCGGCGTTCGCGTATCGACACGGGCAGGGCGTGCTGGCAGTCGCCGTTGTCGGAATGGCCTCTGCTGCCGCATCTCCGTTCAGTTGGAGCCACCACTGGGTGTGGTTCGCGCCGTTGGTCGTTCACCTTGGCCATCGCGCATATGTCCTGCGCGGCCGGGTCGCAGCGACTGTGATGTGGTTGCTGTGCGCTCTGGTCGGTGGTTGGTTTGTTTTCGTGGCAGGAGACAGCCCGCAGGCAGGTATTCTGTCATTGCGGCCCGGCGGGGAATGGAACGAAATCCTGCCTGGCGCTTACGTTTTAGTCTTTCTTGCCGTTCTGTTCGGTACGGCGGTGTGGCTCTGGAGCTTGCCGGACTGCGGTCACCTAACCCGTCTGTCCACCCATGATCTCGATGACATCGAACGTGCACACGCCGAGCGCGACAGCCGGGTCGCGTTGGCCCAGCAGGACTGATTCCTGCTGGGATTCGGCGCGCAGCACGCCCATGCCCCACACGCCCTCCGGGTCGGCGACAGGTCCGTAGACCACCACGCGCCCCTCATTGAGCAGTTGGCGCCAATAGTCTTGATGCCGAGCCATCGCCTGCTGTTCCTCTGCCGTCATCGTCTGGGCGAAATCCGCCCGCGGCGGAATGAGCCGGAACAGGAACAGCCCCTGATTCATTCGGCGGCGCGGGTCGCGGGGTGTATGGCGATCAGCCCTAAGCCGTTGCGCCGCCTGCACATTGCTGCCAGCTCCGAGTACGCCTTCTCACCGAGCAGCTCGGTCAACTCGGGGGCGTACGACTCCCACACCTGCTTGGCGCCGACGTGCGCATTGGGGTCGCCGGTGCAGTACCAGTGCAGGTCCTCCCCGCCCTCACCCCAACCGCGGCGGTCGTACTCGGTGATCCAGGTCTTGAGGATCTCCGACCCATCGGGCCGCTCCACCCACTCCTGGGTGCGGCGTATCGGCAGTTGCCAGCACACGTCCGGTTTCATCGTCAACGGCTCGACACCCAGCTTCAGCGCCTTGCTGTGCAGTGCACAGCCGATGCCGGCAGGGAATCCGGGCCGATTCAGAAAGATGCAGGCGTCCTTGTACTTTCGCGTACGAAGGTTCGGTTTGTCGTCGTACTCGTCCCACTCGAGGTAGCCCTTCTTGCCGAGCCCCTTGTCGCGGAACTGCCAATCCTCGTCGGTCAGCTGCTTGACGGCGTCATCCAGCCGGGCGCGGTCGTCCTTATCGGACAGAAACGCGCCGTGCGAGCAACATCCGTCGTCGGGCCGACCCTCGACGGTGCCCTTGCATGCGGGCGTGCCGAACACACACGTCCACCTCGACAGCAGCCACGTCAGGTCGGCCGCGATGAGATGTTCAGGGTTGTCGGGGTCGTAGAACTCCACCCATTCACGGGCAAAGTCCAATTCCACCTCGCCGGGATGTGATGCCGTCACAGCATTCAACGGTAAACCCAGTAGGTTGGGTGCGTGCGATTAGGCGTGCTCGATGTCGGCAGCAATACCGTCCACCTGTTGGTGGTGGACGCGCGCCGCGGCGGCCATCCCACCCCGATGAGTGCCACCAAGGCGTCGCTGCGGCTCGCCGAGGCGATCGACGGCTCGGGCAAGCTGACCCGGAAGGGTGCCGACAAACTCATCAGCACCATCGACGAGTTCGCCAAGATCGCCGCCAGCTCGGGCTGCGCCGAATTGATGGCGTTCGCCACCTCCGCGGTGCGCGACGCCACCAACTCCGAGGACGTGCTCTCGCGGGTGCTCGCCGAGACGGGTGTGGCGCTGCAGGTGCTCAGTGGGGTCGACGAATCCCGGTTGACGTTCCTGGCGGTGCGCCGGTGGTACGGGTGGAGCGCTGGGCGCATCATCAACATCGACATCGGCGGCGGTTCGCTTGAACTGTCCAGCGGCGTCGACGAGGAGCCCGAAGTGGCGCTGTCGCTGCCGCTGGGCGCCGGCCGGCTCACCCGCGAATGGCTGCCCGACGATCCGCCAGGCCGACGCCGCGTGGCCATGCTGCGTGACTGGCTGGCGACCGAGATCGCCGACGCCGGTGCCAAGGTGCTCAAGGCCGGAAACCCCGACCTGACGGTCGCAACGTCGAAAACCTTCCGCTCGCTTGCCCGCCTCACCGGCGCCGCGCCCTCTGGGGAGGGCCCCCGGGTAAAGCGGACCTTGACAGCTACCGGACTCAGACAGCTCATAGCATTCATCTCTAGGATGACCGCGGCCGACCGTGCGGAGTTGGAAGGAGTAAGTGCCGAACGCGCGCCACAGATCGTGGCCGGCGCGTTGGTAGCTGAGGCGAGTATGAAGGCTCTCGATATCGATAGCGTGGATATCTGTCCCTGGGCATTGCGAGAAGGGCTGATTCTGCGGAAACTCGACAGCGAAGCCGATGGAACGGCCTTGGTGGAAACGTCCGTGCGCGGACGCTGAGCGAGAGGACGGAGGCGCACCGGCGCCACATCAAGCACCAGCTAAGGCCCAGAGGCAACACACGATGACAGGACCAGAAGACAGCCACAGCAGCACACGACCGATCTCGGTCGCGGAGTTGCTGGCAAGGAACGGCACGATCGGTGCCCCGCCCGTCGGCGGCAGGCGCCGGAGGCGTCGTGGCAACAGCGACTCCGTCACAGTCGCGGAGTTGACCGGTGAGATCCCGATCCTCCGGGAGCACGAAGTTCACGACGTCGACGAAACCGAGGCCACCCGAACGATCCCGGTGGTCGCCGATGAGCCCGTGGCGGCGTCGACGAACGGCGTCGTCGACCACGACGACGTCGAAACCGAATCCGTCGACGGCTTCGCGGCCGAGCCCGCCTCCGAGTCCGAATCCGTCGACGACCTCGAGTCCGAATCCGTCGACGACCTCGAGGCCGAATCCGTCGACGACCTCGAGGCCGAGCCCGCCTCCGACTTCGAGGCCGAGCCCGCCTCCGAGTCCGAATCCGTCGACGACCTCGAGTCCGAATCCGT
>Ga0207663_10001251_pt1 | contig 11751 bp, 9 predicted proteins | sample LARL53metaG_FD_184346 | JGI IMG/M metagenome (GOLD analysis project Ga0207663, IMG submission 184346) | Corn, switchgrass and miscanthus rhizosphere microbial communities from Kellogg Biological Station, Michigan, USA - LAR L5-3 metaG... | ecosystem: Host-associated > Plants > Roots >...
ATAAATGGTTTAGAGCAGCTGACGAAAATGCTAAACCGAAGCTCCCAGTCATGAGCAATAAATATTGTACGGATTATATCTTGTAAAACGATTGTCTAACTTTCAGTGAAGTGTGAATACAATATAGAAGAATTTAGGTAAAGACAACAGCAATATATTCAAATCAAATATCAACATACGTTCGCACACCGTTCGATAGAAGATCGCCCCACAAAGTCAAACATAAATCATAAAAGATTTCTATGCATAGATATTCTCCTCTAAATCTATGACCTAGCCTCCTAGTGCGCTCGTCTGGTGATCCTTAAAATTTGTAAGAACAACTCAATAACTGACAGATTCTAGATGTAGATCTCGAAGATACTATCCAATCCTGTAGCCGGGAGCATTTCTTTCTAGTGTCAAATAGCGCTGAAGCCAATCATGGTAATCCTTCTCATGGCCAGGCTTTGTGTTCCTACTTATCACTGAGACAACTTCATTTTGAGGATTGCTTGCCATGTTGTGCTCTCATCTTTAGTATGTGTATGTTTCTAATATGCTATCTCCCTGACTCCACTCTACTCTGACTAACTAAGTAACTGAGACTGGGCATAATATGTGTCTCCATTTTTAACTCAAGTTACTGTTTGATTAGCTTCCTAGCATGTGTTTTATCGCTTTTGGTTGTTTTTTACATGTTTTGCAATTGTATACCAATTAAGGTAAGTATGCTGACATATACTGTACCAGTCTCTAACGCATTTACAAACCAATCCACATTGTCAGGATTCAAGCCTCTTTGCTCTATACTCTATGCAGATTCAAAAAGCTTGGGAGCGAGTGCTCTATCCCTGGATAGATTTGATATAACCTGTACTGACGCTTTAACTTCCAGAATTTTCTGAAGAGATTGTTTACTTGTTTTTCACGTGTACCTAATTCAATTGCTACTTCCAATGACTTTTTTGCTTGGCTAGAGTTTGTAAGCCTGAGTAGCTTTTTCATTGTGGGATTGGTTGTTTCCATTGCTTTGTTGTTGATGATAGGTCATTCCATTTCCACTACCATTGGATGCCTTCTTTAAGATGGTACTGATATCACGAAACGACATTCTAGCTTCCTGGGCTATCTCACGTACATTTTTGCCTTGATTATAATACAATTCTATAACATCTTTCTCTTTCGCTGCTGTTTAACATACAGATTGCTTTTAAATATTAATAATAACCTGATAGCTATATCTGCTACCATTATTACCCTGTTTGCTACCTGCCTATTACCTCTGTTACCATTGAATTAGATAGGAAGGGAGAAAAGACCACAATCATTAGAGTGTATAGAACCTGTGAAATTTCTGCGACAAATATTAACCTTATTGTCAAACTCTCAACATACCGCATCCAAATTCAATATAAAAATAATAGCCTTATTTGGCTTTAAATAAAACTGGCTGCAGGATTAAGTTTATTTCTATGGATAGCACTAGCAGCAGCTATTTACTATGTAGAAGTGTCTACCATCCTAAGACCTTTGCTGACTTTGTTGCAGCATCATCCAACGCTTGTTTTGGTTCTTTTATTCCATAAAAGACCTCGTCTAATGCTTGTCTTACGTGTTCAGCAATAGATTGATATTCTGGGATACTAGGTCTACCTCTTCCTGTAGGAATCATTGATATCATATCATCATAAAATGGAATAGATTTTCTGAGGTGACTAGCATAGGAATTTGTATCTTGGCCTAGTGTTATCTGTGTTGGAAGAAATCCTTGCTTAGCCAGCCAAGGAGACAATATTTCTGGTTTTAACATAAGTTCAATTATCTCCCACGCCATATTCTTATGGGAAGAAGTCACCGGAATGCTAAATTCCCATCCTCCCATCAAGGTAGAGCTTTTAGTTTTATTATCAGGTACTGGAAACATCGGAATAAATCCTATACTATCAAGCTCTTGCCTTGTTAAGTTGGACCATGTATTGGGCATCCATGATCCTTCAATCATTACTGCAAATTTCCTATTAGCAAATTCATCACCAAAGAAGTGTTTTTTCTGTGGTTTTATACCTGCATCAATCTGAGCTTTGATAAATTCCATAGCTTTAACTCCTGCTGAACTATTATAAGCTGGAAACCAATACGTTCCTTTTGTTGGATGTCCACTCTTTTGCTTAATTATGTCTCCTCCAAGCATCCAAAGATATGGATACCATAGGTCAGGAGAATGACTAGCTCCAGTAAGATGAACCCCTTCTATTCCTTGAGGCCTTAACACAGTGTTAAGCTTCTTTGCAGCTGCGATATATCCTTCCCACGTCTTTAGCATATCGGGATCAATATTGGCCTGATTTAACAGGTCCTTCCAATACCATATTCCTCTTACGTCAGTCCAAGCCCAAATACCATACATTTTACCTTTATAAATACCACCAGCCAAGTTTGATTGATACCACTCAGAGGTCCTTCCCCATTTTTCACTATAATTTGTAAGGTTTGTTAATAATCCCTTTCCAGCAAAGTCTCCAAGCCATGTTTGATCTAATAACATAATGTCAATAGGTGTACTATTAGTTATCGCCTTTAACATCTCATTTTTGGTAGCATCATGCGGTAGATCATGGAGTTCAATGAACTTTAAATTAATGCCAATGTCAGGATGATTGGATCTTAATTTATTAATAGCATCATTCAATAATGCCTTCCCCATACCTGCTTTGCCCATTTGGTTAAAGAGGGCCGTGATCGTTACATTCTCTTTTGGCTGTGGAGACGCAAGAACATGATAAGAAGATGTTGTGTCTTGCTTCAACTGGACTAAAGGAGCTATCGCTACCATTATACTGATTATCATAAAGGTCAGAATCATCCAGTGGATGGTTTTTTTCATTATCTTAAAAGAACAGCAGTTAATTTTAAACATTTTTTACTATCAACTCTCATACCTGCCTCAAACCTATTCTAACAGACCTACCAGTATAATACATTTATCTTCACAGATATCCAATATTATAGTACAGGTATAGCAAGAATACATACTTATACGCCATGTCATTCATGTTGGCTTTACTACCAAGAAAATGTTAATGATACTGTGAAGGTCTTATCGAATACTCATTGTTAGAGTAAAGAAGAAGATTACTTAAAAAATGTGAACATATTATTAGCTTACTATTAGCACCTTCCATTCGAGTTGTCATACTGTAATTGTAGTTATATGATTGTAATATTTGTTATTTCCTATTTACCTCATTTAAAACTTCTTGCAGATAACGTTTCATATCATCATAAGACTCTTCCAACTCCTTTGTTCTCCTTTTTACTTCTCTTCTTAGTATAATATTCCATTTACCGAGTAAAATTATTAAGACTGCAATAGAAACAACACTGGCAGTGATAGACAGAGAAACGATTTCCGTTCTTTGTACGGAAAGAGCACTGTTAATCTTTGAATATATTTCTGAAGTAGGCGTCACTATTTGAATAAAAAATAATGGCCTATTGTCGACATACGCAGGATACTGAGTAGTTAATCTCTCACCAAGTCCATAATCATAAACTGCAAGGCCTGATTCGCCGGCTAATAAATTTCGGGTTAAAGTGTTCAAGACTTTATTGTGATTGATAAATTTTTGTGCATAGTCGCCAAAAAAATTCTGTCCTACAAGCGTCTCGCTTGCGCCATTAGCTATCATGATACCGTTTTTATCATATACTACTAAGGACTTTGAATTGAGATCTTGAACATTTCCATAATGTGCAAAAAATGGTATTGTAGGTATTGATGTTACTAGCATTCCCATATATTGACCAGTGTCTCGATTCTTGATTGGGTAAGAGATAAATTCTCTGAATATCTGTTGTCTCTCAAAATCACCATAAGCGAAGACTGGCATAAGACTACTTTTTGTTTGTTTTACCCAGTCTCTAAGCGAGAAATCCTCACCCAGAGAAAATTCTGATGATCGTGCAGATAAGCTATTTACCATAATATTGTCCTTATCTAAAATAAATAGTCTATCTATTGTGGGACTATGTGCGTTGTAAGCATCATCTAGTAACTTTGTAGTTTTATCACCCCCCAATTCCGTTTGCACATAATAGGAGTTTGCCAAACCATAAAGCATTGACATAACTAGGTTGATATCTGAGCCTATATGTAGAGCAATATCTTTTGTAGATTGTATCTGAAGCTGTTTTTGTTGTTCAAATACGCTCTTTTTAAGATCGTCAGCAGTAATATTTTGGATATAGAATAATAAGCCATTTGAACATACAATAATTGAAATTATAGAAATGATGCCTATTTCTCTTTCTTTTCCTAAAAGTAGGTGCATATACGTAGATATTACAGGTAGATATATCTTATATTAATAATACTGCCAGGAATCAGTCGACAGTACATTACATAAAAGAAATAATGTTCTGTAAACATATCGGATTATTTAAGCTAGTTAAGGCCATGTTCCTCACACTCCTCCGAGCCCGCGTCAATCTTGTCCCTTTATTTAAGCCCGCTTTCTAATATAACATATACAGAATAAAATGTCTATCACTGATGATCCTATTGCAGTATTCCTATATGCACTAAAATCTCCAGAATCAAAGAGAGTATCCGTGAAGGTTCAAGATGTTTCTAGATTTTCTCAGACTTCCTGGAGACTTGCACAATCAGGCCAAGAACGTTCCTGTAACCAGAGGCCGGGAGCCTAATAGTATCATCTATCTCTTTATGCTCTTAGTATCCTAAAATCCAGAATGGCTTACTGCGTACGCTGTCAAATACTTTTCATCGAGTTGGTGTAGACGTGTCGTTGCTTCAACTATACCAATTAACATAAGTATGCTAACATTGTTTTGACGCAATAGTCATATTTTTCAGACAGGAAGAGCTATTTGCAGTACCCCTGTTTGCCATTTTTAAAATATGCCGTTTAACAGGAAGGAATTAACTAACCTGTACAAAAAAGAGTCAGATCCAAATGTAAAGGAGAGATTATTGCTTGTTTTGAAGGTTAAAGTTGATGATACAATTCCTGCTCGTGTAGCAAGGGAACTTCACAGAAGCAGAACATGGGCTTCTGATTGGCTTGCACGATATTCAAAGGAAGGAATTGAAGGGTTGAAAAAAAACAAACCAAAGAGTGGTAGACCGCCAAAACTATCGCAAGAAATTGTCCTTAAAATAAGGAGGAAATTAACAGAAAGTAAACAGGGGTGGAGTACAAAACAGATTCAAGATATGATAATCAGAGAAAGCGGTGGAGGCGTAAAATACCATTACGTCTACATCTACAGGCTGTTACATAAATGGGGCTTTAAATTGAAGGTGCCAAGAAGAATACATATTAACACAGCTTCAAAAGAAGAAAGAGGAGCATTCAAAAAAGAGCACAGAAAATACTAGATAATCTTTCTGAGGGATTCACAGCTGTATCCCTAGATGAATCATTTTTCTTCTTTGATTCTATTGTACGAAAGGTATGGATTGAAAGAAATACAAGGCCAATAGTTACTGTAACTTGTTCTCACAAACATTCTTGTCTTTTTGGAGCACTAAGTATAGCTGGAAAGCAGTTCTTCAGACAATACGACAAATTTAATGAAAATTCGTTCTTCGATTACTTAAAACAAATACATTACAAATTTCCAAAATGCTATCTGTTCTTGGACAAGGCTCCACAACATTATAAATCAAAGAAGGTTAGAGCGTATTTTGAAGAACACAAGAATAACTTGATACCAGTATGGTTGCCAACAGCATCACCTGAATTCATGGTACTTGAAGAATGCTGGAACATTTCCAAGAATGACATTCTGATCCTCAACTACCATCACTCATTCGTAGATTTCAGGCATAAAATAACTGATTACTTCAGAACAAAACACTTCAATCTGAATATGAGAAACTATCTAGTTGGGAGTATGTCAGCATAGTTATCTTAATTGGTATAGACTACCCTTTTCTTTAGCTCTTTGAATATCACTAGTTTATACTTTGGCAAGATAGATCTTTGGCTTTTTTGTTTGTTTTTTTGTTTATCAAATTAAACCCTTCATCAGTCGAAATTCATGATTATAACGAATATACAATAAAACTGATAATTAATTTAAGATTTGAAATCAGTTCTCTTCTCTTTCTTCCTTAATTCTCCAAGAACCCTTGTTTTTATCCTCTACTTTTTCTACTGGTTTTTCTTGAGCCCTGTCAAGGTGTCTTGTACCTGTCTCTTGTGTAGAATAGATATCTGCTTTATCAATACTTTTATCTTCACTCAGTGAAGTTCCGGAACTAACAACTTCCTCTACGGGCATTTCATTATCATCCTCAATAGCAATATTTTTTGGAGTTGCTGTTGTTGATCCTTGGATTATAGATTCGTCACTTTCTATTCGTCCTTTGGCTATGTCTGCTGCGGTAGTACCACTAGCTGTTTTACTCCCTTGACCTTCCCTTCCTTTAGCTATGCTTGCTCTTGCTACGTCACCAGTATCTGTTATATCTCTAGATGTATCGCCAACATTAGTTACAGATCCAGTAGCAGCATTCTGAATATCCTTTTCGCTACTTTTAGAGTCCTTATTTCTCTTGGAAATATCTGTATTCATATTACTATATACACAAATACTATGTATCAAATATGATATTAAGAGCACTATGTATAGAAGTAAATATTAAGAGACTGGTATTTCTTATTCCTTTGTTATTATTCTAAATTATTATAGGTGTTATTACTCTAGCTGCATACCTTAGCTCTATGTCAGTTAATGAGGATAAAGCAGTCTGTTATTTTTATTCACCATATATTATGTGAGCTCCCGCATCGGTTTGTTGTCAGTCGGTTCACCGAGTTGTTGTTGTTCTTATGTCTTCGTTGCTCTATGGTTTCCCATCGTTGCGTGTATCTTTTGGTAACATCTTCCACTTTGTCTGCAGAGAAGGCCAACACATATTCATATTTCTTTCCCCAGTTTTGTTCATAATAGAAAGGATGATTTAATGAAATAGGATAAGTTAAAGTAGAATCCACATGGACCCATTGCTCATCTTCAGGAGAAGAAGAAGAAAGCATAGCCTCATTCCAGCAATGGTCAAGGAAGTCATGTACAATTCTTGTTTTTATTCCTAAACTACTTAACATAGCTCCAAAAAGCATAGACCATTCGCTACATCTTCCAGTTTTAGTTTCATGCGATAGTGTAAGATAGGATCCTTTTTTAGAAGTGATTTCATTGCGGAAACCTTCGGATTCGTACCATAACATATCATAAAATTCTAATTAATTCACTCACCTTTCCTAATCTTCATAACTTTATTGTTCCATCATCTACGACTGTATTTTTCAGATCGTCATATGGCATTTCGTAAAGATGTGAAAAAAATGATGACTTGAATCTGCGAACCTTACCCAATCCATTTAGTTCAACGGCAACATATACTTGGAATGTAATATGTAATATGCTTCTTACCGCGTTAGTCCTATCTGTAAGTAGCTCTATTATTATGACACAAATAATAAATTTCTTACAAACGTAAAGAATCCAGAATTATATAAGACAGACAAGTACGGCTCAAATTATAGTTGAGATACCCTATATGCTACTAATCCGGACACCGGTGATATTTGCAGGTATATCCACTATTATAGGGCTATTTATAATGAAAGTCACTTTCCCATCCCGTTATCTGTAATAACACTTAATCTTCAAACGTCATTTTATTGTTATAGGAATTCTGTAATGAATGCTACCAACTTATAGAATTAATAAATACATACATCCTCTTTTATTAAATATGAAAGTTGAAATAAAAATGTACAACGATGAAGATGATGAGACTACTGTCATGAAAAAGGTTTCTCCTCTAATAAAGCAGGCGAAGGAAGCAGGCTTTAAAATAGGTGAAATAGAATTCAAAGGTTCAAAACATAAAGAGCATGAAGATAAACACCATACTAATTATCATAATGAGGGTAATAGAGATAGTATAGAATAAGGCGAATAGCAGAAACAATTAACGAAGATGTAGTAAATATATTAAATATACAAAAAGATTTCAAGAATCTACGCGTGGAAATTGGTATGCCTCTAGCATTCGTCCTTAACTAGGTTTGCGTTTACTGCCTCGCTAACATAATATTTTCAAAACACAAAATGTAATATCAAGAGTGTAAGCAAAAAGCAAGGACAAAACCATGGCATAGTTCGAGAATAGCAGAATTTAGGACACTTTGAAAATCTGCAAAATATGATGGTGTTTTCGAGGTGTGACACTAAAGATTAGACAAAAAAACTATTCACAACGCCAAAAGCAGGAAAACTGCTTAAAGGTTGCATCAATAAAGCCATCATTGCAATGAACCTTTATGATCTCGGAAAAACGTCTGCTTTATATTTTCAGATGCTAAACGATTATTCGGGGAAGGCCCATCAAGAAATGAAGAAGGAGACACACATGTATAGAATAGCAAAGTAAAAGTTGTTAATCGTGTTATTATTATAGTGTCAGTAATTGTCAGAAAAATATTCAAAACGAATCTTAATTGCTGGAGGTGGATATGCAGGAATTCAAGCTGCTCTTACATTGGAACGTTTGCTTAACAGAACAGCTTCAAAAGTACTCTTAATTGATAAAAACAAATATCACACTCTCCTTCCAAGTCTACCTGAGATTATCTCAAAGCGTGGATTTTCTATTATTAATTATACAGATATTATCCAAACTAAGAAAATTGATTTTATTCAGACAACGGTTACTAATATTGATTTAGAGAAGAAGGAAGTCTTTACTAGTGAAAATTCTTATCCCTTGGGATATGACTTTCTTATTATATCTCTGGGTAGCACGCCTTTTTTACCTAACATTCCTGGATTAAGAGAATTTGCAATCAGATTCAACACAATTCAAGATGCTGAAAAATTAGCAAACAAACTGTTAGACACCGATCTAAGGGGAAATATAGTCATAGGAGGGGCAGGAGCAACTGGGGTAGAACTTGCTGGCGAAATAGCATCTGTGTTAAAACATCGCTATCATCCTGGATCCAACCATCATCCTACTACTGTTATATTAGTATCTCCAAATCTACTTCCCGGCTTTCCGGATTCGACAGTGAAATGGACAAGAGCCTACCTACAAAGTCTGCAAGTCAAGTTAATTTTAGGTAGAGAACGCTATATTACAGAGGTAAAACCTGATTCAATATGCCTTAAAAATGGAAGCGAAATCAAAACTACGCTGTTCATCTGGACAGGCGGTGTAACCACAATACCACTTCTTCAAAATATTGGCCTAAAAACAGGTAGTAAAGGACGAGTTGTTGTCAACAAATTTCTTCAAGCGTTTGGAAGAGACGATGTTTTAGTAATAGGTGATGCTGCTGATATAGTTGACAATCAAGGACACTCATTGCCAACAACTGCCTATTTTGCAGAACAACATGGAAAGGTTGCAGCACAAAATATCTTTGCTCTAATAAAAGGAAAGAAGTTACAAGAGTATCGACCGGATCAACACGGGTCAAATTTTGCCATTTCAATTGGATCCAACTTTGCAGTTTCAAGAGTAGGAGGACTGGATCTTTTTGGTTATTCTGCAAGTAAACTTAAGAGATTAATTAAAATGAAATATTTAAGAGATATTGGTGGCTCCGCATTAGCTGGAAAAGAGTATTCCAAATTTTGAAACGTCAGATTTGTAGAGTAATATATCAGTATGGTTGTCAAAGAACGAAAATTTAAAAGGTATCTGCTACCACCAGTTTATCAAATACCTGGTTGCGAGATAGTCAGATACGTTTATTTTGAATGATTTTGAATGGGTATGCGCTTAATTGAGCGTAAAATAAGTTTACTTTGAATACTCGAGTAAATAGGTTAATTCATACTAGTCGTGCACTGTAATGTCAGCAGGACAAGCTCATAGACCTCCTTTGCTGATAAATGCAAGTGGTTCGTAGATATTCTTGGCTGCTAGATCTGCAACTTTTGCATTTAGTACGTCAATATCATACTTTGGTTTGCAGCAGTCTTACATGCCTCCAATTCAGCAATTATGATCTTGTCCTAATTGTCTTAGTTTAAAGTAATTTTGGAGATGCTAACAATTTGATTACAGCCTTTACCTCTTAACATGACCATGTTACCATACTTAGTAACACATTAAACTAAGTCACACACTTAGATCGCAAAAATATATTCAACACCTTTGAGTTCAAATGATCGAGCACTGGCGCGGATGATGTCAAATGGCGGGTTGGAAAAATGGTGAAGTGATAGGGTTGTTGTTATTATCAGTTAAGTTGCCTGTAGTTGTTGAATTAGATGTAATAGTACGGCATGGTTCATTATTTATGCAAATTGTTGTTACACAAGGCTTATCGTCAATACATGTCGTTGAAGTTGAATTGGATTCTACGTTGGCACCGTTCGCATGTTGTTGAGAATTTCCTACTGCTGCAAACATTAAAACTATTGAACAGACAATAGTAATACCAACCGCTATCTTTTTTGCGTCCACTATATGTCACCCGTCTGATCTTTATGACTTGCTATTTCATCTAATTCTGAAAAGGTAGAGATTTCCTTTGCATTCAGAAACCTCTTGTGTTCAAAATTACAAAACCAACAGCAGTCGTAAACCGTTAATCGTCTACAAACAAATTCGAAGAAACAATTCTTTAGGTCTGGCAAAATTGCGGCACGCTTTATACTATGTTTTTCGCAGTTTGGACAAACATAGCCATATCTAACGACCAATCTTGTCATTTATGCTTATATCTGCCAGCTATCTATTTGAAAGCATTAGGTCACATTTCCTCAGTTAAAACTAACATATGATGCATACACTAGCTTGTTACAGTAGTAAATTGGTACTGACTTAACTAGTAGTATAATGGATAGTTACCTATACAGTAGTATAATTCTAAATTTAATAAGACTTGTTCTCGATACTATAAATTTATACAACATTGAACCGCTCAGAACGACCTTATGTTTGGAGTTGACCAAACCCCCTTCAGTTAGACTAATCTTCAAGCAATGTGATCAAGTAAGAAGTTTGCTAGCGTATGACAAGCTGTGCTGTTCACAGACTTTTTTTCAAGATGATTGTATTGAGTGTGGGAAGGAATACAAGAAAATGAAGTGTGTCTCAATACATCAAATTCAGACAGCAGGAACAATCAAAATAAGAGAAAGCAAAAAGTCAAGGATATAGAATTCACTGAAGAACGTGCAAAGAAATTGTATCAGAGCTTGTTGCTTCAATGTCTGAAAAGCTGATCTAATGAGATTGAATCTGCTGAAAAGAGCTTTTTATTAGAGAATATATATTATTATTAGGACGCGACAAGTGGTTATATGGGGGAGGCCATATCAATTGGTTATAGAACAAAGAAAAACTATTGTAAACTTGTATGATTCAGGAATCGTTCCGGAGGTAATAGCACTTCAGATGGATTTGAGCGAAGACAAGGTTCTTCAAATCATAGAGGAAGTAAAAAGAGGAAAAGGAGCTGTGGAGGAAAAGAATCAGAAAAACAAGAAAAATACCCCAACGTCCTTGCCAACAACAGGAGTCGAAAAAGACGATGATCTTCCACTAATTGGTAAACTCCACCTTGATAAAGCTGTTAATATCGATTATGCTATAAAGCATGCACAGTCAGGTACATGGAGGGCTCTGAAGGTAAAGTCTGATTTTGATATTTCAATGGAAGAGACACAGAATACTCTTAAGGAGCATGCAGAATCTAAGGCTACTTTTGTAATTCT
>Ga0207663_10001253_pt1 | contig 11749 bp, 11 predicted proteins | sample LARL53metaG_FD_184346 | JGI IMG/M metagenome (GOLD analysis project Ga0207663, IMG submission 184346) | Corn, switchgrass and miscanthus rhizosphere microbial communities from Kellogg Biological Station, Michigan, USA - LAR L5-3 metaG... | ecosystem: Host-associated > Plants > Roots >...
TCCACTGGTTGTAAATACGGTTACAATGGAGCCATTTGTTGATACATCTTTTACTGTAGGAGTTTTTCTTATTTCTGAAACTAGTCTATCAAGTTTTGTTTCAGAATCAATCTCAAAGACAACAATCTCATTTCCTAGGGCATTTTTGAGTTCCTTTGGGGAACCAGTTATCTTGATTTTCCCATTGTCAATTATTGATATGTTATTGCATAGCTTGTCTGCCTCTTCCATGTAGTGCGTAGTAAGAAAGATGGACATTCCAAACTCATTATGAATTTTTTTGATATAATCCCAGATTTTGTACCTTGTCTGGATGTCAAGGCCCAAGGTTGGCTCGTCCAAGAACAAGACTTTGGGCATGTTGAGCAGTCCTCCTCCAATGTCTAGTCTTTTTCTCATTCCTCCAGAATATGTTACGGCGGTTTCATGCTGCCTGTCTGAGAGTTCAATGATACCAAGTATCTCATCTATTCTCTTTGTTCTGATATTTTTTGGAATATGGTTTAGTCGGGCCTGCAACTCTAGATTTTCTCGTCCTGTTAGATATTCATCAACTGTAGAATCTTGTTGTACGTAACCAATATTTTGTCGCACATTTTTTGCCTGTGTTACAACATCAAATCCTGCAACAAATGCTCGTCCAGAAGTTGGTTTTAGAAGAGTTGTAAGAATCATTATAGTGGTACTTTTTCCCGCACCGTTTGGACCAAGAAAGCCAAAGATCTCTCCGTTTTCTAGTTTGATTGAAATTTCATCGACTGCCTTTAGTCCACTGTGATAAACTTTTGAAAGCTTGTCAGTTTCTACTGCGTACAACAAAAATCAGGAGATCAGTCTATTATAAAATGGTAATAGATAGAATCATACCAATGTTGAATGTACAAAAATAAAAAAGATGAAAAAGAGAATTATGGATTTTTGTATTGGTCTTTTGTTTGTCTGAGTATTACCTTGTCGCCAACGCCCCAGATTTCCGAAGTTCTAAAGATTCTTGAACCTGATAGACCTGCAGAGACTTCGATGGATTCTAGTTCGTTTGTATCAACTGACATGTGAAGTCTCTTTATCTTACCAACCTTGTGGCCATCAATGTCAACTACTTGAGAGTCGATTCTGATTGGTGCAGAAGATAGTAAGACTGATTCTTCAGTGAATCTGTCGATATAGTCACGGGATAGAAAGTGGTCCTTGTGCAGTCCCTTGTGAACCGTAATCCCCACTACTTCTAGTGTGTCGGTATTGATGTGAATGTGTTTGACATTACCATACTCTATTCCTTCTCTATCAATGACTTTTTTTCCCTTGAAATCATCTGCTTTGATGTGTTTTCCGTCATATTCAATTTGCGTAGCCATTGACTGGGACTTGTCAAGTCAGTTTATTGAAGGAGGTATCAGAGTTTTCAATCCAATCGGTTAAATTCTTTATAACTAGAACCGGTATCGTGGAGATACCAGAAGGGACGTTCAAGGCAGTACTTGTTACTACCGGAAGAAAGACTGGAAAAGAGCATGCAGTAGAGATACGGGCAGTATTTTACCAGGGCAAGTTTTATTTTTCTAGAAGAAATCCTGACAGCGATTGGCTAAAGAACGCATTAAAAAATCCAAATGTCAAGGTACAGTACCAGGAAGAGACCATTTCTGGTATAGCATCACTGGTTGAGGACCAGGAATTATGCAAAAAAATATCGCAAATGAAATATTCTGATAAACGATCAGAGGAAGCAAGAATTGTACTACAGGTTACCCCATGTGGATTATAGTCGTCATGCCACGCCTTTCATGTTCCTGACCATCTTTTGTTTCGGTCACAACTGCAGTAAACGATATGACATCTCTTGGTTGGCATTTTTGTGCATCCATCTTTAGATGAATGTCTAGTAGGTCAGAATCTGTATCAGGGATACTTGACTCATCGATTGATACAGGAGTTGTGGAACTAATCAAGAATCTTTTTTCTTTTTGATGCCATCCTAGCTTTACTTTGTATCCTTCTCTTCCAACTGCCTTGATGTTGATATCAATGATACCAGGCTTGGCAAGTGTATACCCTGACATGTTGTTGACAAAGATTCCAATCTGAAATGGATATCCTGCAGTGCTTTCTGCCATCTTTTGGATTCCGTCATTCATTACAACATCGATTCCCTTGATTGTAGTTGCAATTTTGGCAATCCATTCGTTTGTGCGCTCTACAATTGCATGAATCTGTGTGCGCCTTTTCTTGTCTTCTTCTTCTGGCAATTTGTAATAGTCAACCCACGCAAGATAATCTCCACTGATATCTTTGATAAACTGGATGCATGTTACCTTGTAATCTTCAGCACTTGATGCCCTTTCAGAGCCCTCGTCATATGGTCCTTCACCGGTATCCATTGGAAGCATGAATTGTACTCTCAATGTATCATAATTAAAAGAATTTCTTAATTACAAGGAAAGAGGAGTTCACAAGTTCAGATCTTACTAGTTAGGGATTTTGCTTTGTCTATTGCGTGAAATCATCAAGAATATGATGGCAATTACAAAAAAACTTGCTGTGAATACTGGAAGAAAGTATTGGATCACATCAGGGCATGAAACTGGCAAAGATTGAGGAGGACATGATGAAATCGAAGTACATGGATGCGTGGGTGGAGGATAACAACCAAGTAACCATGCATAGGTAATGGCTAACGACATTCCACCGAAGATGAATACAACAATGGAGAGTTTCCAAAGTTGGTCTTTATTCAACATACCACTAGATTAAGAGGAGTAGAGTTTTCATTTTATCTAAACTACTCTTATCCAAAACGGTTCACTTGCACTAGAACCGTTCATTTGTTTTTCTCCAGAATACAAATTAGTTCTTGCAAGTATGCCTAATTGATACAAGCCAGAAGGTATGTTATAAGGTGCAGTAACTGTGACATTGAAATGTTGGTTCAATGATACAACATGTTGTGGAACTGAAACTGCCAAGTTTTTTTCGGTACATGGTCTAGTTAGGTCATCATGCACATAAAGCGGTGCGCAATAAGTAAACTCCAAAGCCACGTAAAAATTACCACTCTCTCCAGAGGATGTTGGAGATATTATCACATCAACTGGAGTAGGTATGCCTTTTTTTACCACAGGTATTGGTGGAGGATGAGTACGGTCTACATTTCCATATGCGTCAGCAATGGAATAATTCTCAATTAGAATAAGATATGCACTTTTAGATAACGAATATGTAGGTACAACTAATCTAGTATCAGGATTTATGTTATCTACAGTAGATGCTACAGTTACAGATGGTTCTTGTATTGCAATGTCAGCTGGAGTGATATCATCTACTGCTTTGCCGATGATTATTTCAGGTTCGCTGTTTGTAGCACTTACAGAAAATGAAAAGACTATCAGGCCAGAGGCTATCACAATTCCAATGGCAGAAAAAATCATGATATTCTTTTTAGAGAGTTTCATGCCCTATACGTACTGGACGTACATATCATAAAAAATTGTGGTAGCATTCTTCTAGATCTTAAGATTTTCCATCCATTTTCGTGCCTAATAATTGGGAATAAATGGTACGATTTGAAGGAAAAAATTTTGTGCCTAGAAAAATACAAAAAAGAATTACGTTAATTTTCTAATTCTAGTTCGAATCCGGCCCGATCCATGTTTTTAATCTAGAAGAATCATACGCTTATTTTTTAAACTATACGTGTCCAGTACGACTAGAAAATGAAAATACTCCATTATTACATCATCACAATTTTTGCTACAAGTCTAGTTGTTGTAAGTAATCCTGTTTTTGCAGATGATTCCACGTCTTATGGAGGTTTTACAGGATATCGCCAAGCATATTTTCAAGGCAATCATGGCAGTTATCCAATTTGGTATAAAATCACAAATGGTACGGTTGTTGGTACTCCTTTAGATCTTCCTGCAAAGGCGTTATTGTTTGAAATCAACACAACTTCTAATGGTCAATTGACTGTTGAATTACCAAGGACAATAATAGATTCAAAAAATGGAAGTGATGATGTACCATACTTTGTTAGTGTTTATGATATTAAATCACTTGGAGGACCAATGAAAATATCTCCAGAAGAAATAGACGATGATGGAATAAGAGCATTAAAAATTAACTTTACAAAAGATATCACAGAAATAGAAATAGTGGGTACATTTTTTGTTGAAAAATATCACTACGCCGCACCAAATTCCATGTCATCACTTTCTCCACTAAAACAATATGAATCTGGATTGGCAGCTAAAGATGTAAAATGTGAACAAGGTCTTCAGCTTGTAATCAAGGCAAAAGATGGTTCTCCAGCATGTGTGAAGCAGGATACTGTTCAAAAATTGATTGAGAGAGGATGGGGTATTATACCGCTAGGTGGACTTCCCACATATCATAATACATCCATATTTGATACTGGGATCTATCCATTTTCCATTAATGTAGCAAATACCAACTTTACACTAAACTACAACATCTCTGGAAACAACAAACTCATTGACGCAAATATGTATGCGCAAAAAACATCTCTTGTATTATCTATGCATACATCAAGTAACGGGACATTGTCAGTATCAATACCTAGAACGCTTTTAGATTCTAACCTTTATCCTGACACTCGTTTTATCGTATTAGTGGATAAAAAAGAGGTAAACTTTACAGAAACTGTCTCTCTCACTGCTAGAACTCTTGTCATTCCATTTGAGTATGGAGCAGAAACCATGGAGATAATTGCTCCTCAAAGAATTTAAAAAATGAAAACTCTGCATGTAATGAAGTCCAAAATGTATCGATCTTACTGAGTATTTGTACGATATTCTGATATGTGATGAAACTTGAATATCATTGATAATTCGTGGTAGACAAGCCCACATGGAACCATGGAAAGTATTTTCTTACACTAGTTTTTGCTTCAATATTTTTATTCTCTGTTGGCATATTTTCACACAATGCATTTGCTGATATTGTAATATCTGATCAGACTTCATGTGTTAGTCAAGGAGGTGTCTGGGATTCTGTAACGAACACTTGTACTTTACATAGTTCAGCGATTGGCTCGTTTATTAATTATAGTGAGACTCTTAGCTGTTCTGGAATAACATTAGATTCAGGTGGATTCCTTGTCGAATTTAGCGGCACATTAATTGTTAAACCTGATTGTACCTTTAACGATCATGGTTTTACTGTAAGCAATGGCACTATTGTCAACGAAGGCGTATTCAATAATTTTGGAGGCGTTGAAGTTACAAACATTTTCAACAACACCGGCATTTTTAACAACAATAGCACATTTCAAAATTACAACAGCGGCTTTCCTACTGTACTTACCAATAGTGGAACTATAAACAACTATCATTCCATAGGAAATCAAGACATCATCAATAACCTGGGCATTATCAATAATGAGATAGGAGCAGGTATAACAGATAATGATCTAATTAGTAACAAAATGGGTGGAACCATTGTCAACAATGGAACAATCTACATTTCTCCTTATTTTGTTGATGGTACAGACCATCCATTATTTTATGGCACCCTCGATAATTATGGTTCAATCAATAACAATGCAGATGGTATGATAGACAATGAAGGTAATCTCAACAATGAATGTGGTGGAACCATTGTCAACAATGGAACAATTTCTGGCAATCAAACCGTCAATATTTCATGTCAACAAAATACTGTTACCACTGTGTCCTTGAATCCTGATACAGTCTCTACTGGTGAGAGAACATCGGTAACTGCGAATGTAACCAATACCAATTCAACAAACATACCTACTGGCTCAATTTCCTTTGATGATAATAATGCAGGCGGCTCATTTGGTATTTTATCATGTAACACTAGCGGCGATGGCATAGCATGTGATGTAAACTATACGGCACCATCAACAAACCAGTCAGTTACCATTACAGCTACATATTCTGGAGATGCTACTCATGCCGTCAGTTCAGGAATAGCTACACTTAGAGTTAATCCGCCTGAGCCCACCAAACCACCAGCTTCCTTTATAGCTACAATACCAGTGGGTAACTTTCCTTATGGCGTAGCAGTTAATCCAATTACAAACATGGTCTATGTAACTAATCAGGGCAGTAATTCAGTATCAGTAATAGACGGTAAAACCAACAGTGTTGTAAGTACTATACCAATTGGAAGTATTCCATACGATCTGGCAGTAAATCCAATTACAAACAAGATCTATGCAGCTAACTGGCTAAGTAATACAGTTTCCGTAATTGATGGGAATACTAATGCTGTACTTCACACAATAAATGTGCCAGCTGCTTTGGGAGTGGCAGTAAATCCAATTACAAACAAGATCTATGTAACAAGTGAAGCGATAAGTACGAACGTAAACAGGGGGATGGTTTCTGAAATAAATGGTACTACCGACATGGTGGAGAGTACCATAATGGTTGGGGAAAATACTCATGAAGTTGCATTAAACACCAATACAAATATGATCTATGTAGCCAATTCATACAGCAATACTATTTCTGTAATCGATGGAAGAACTAACACAATAGTAAGTTCCATACCTTTTACAAACCCTTTTGGTATGGCAATTAACAATAACACAAACATAATCTATTTGGACAATCCTAACACCAAGGTAGTTTCCCTAATAGATAGTTTAAACAATAACCTGATAGATACCATCCCAGTTGAATTTCAAACCTCTGGTTTGGCAGTAGATCCACATACTGATGTTGCATATGTAGTACACCCATTTGATAATGCCATATCTGTAATTTCTGGGAAAACCAACCAAGTTGTAGATACTATACCAGTTGGAAGTTATTCTCTTGGCATTGCAATAAATCAAGTAACAAACACAGTATACGTAGCTAATGCAAACAGCAATACAGTTTCAGTTTTGCATGGATTCTCTCCCCCAGAACCTCCAACTGCACTTACAGTAATACCAAAAATGCCTCCGCAAATCATTCTTAGCTGGACTTCACCGTCAGATAACGGAAGTACTCCATTGCTTGGCTACATGATAGAACGATCAACTGACAATGGCGCAACATGGTCTACCATAGTACAAAACACAAACAGTACTGGAACAACATACACTGATTCTCATTTGATTCCAGTCAAGGTCTACACATACCGCGTCTCTGCAATTAATTCCGTTGGTACAAGTGAGCCGTCTACTACAGTGTCCATAAAGCCACTCTCAGTACATCATACCTAGTTGAACTAGAAGAAAGCTACCACAATTTTTTATGATATGTACGTCCAGTACATGTAAAATATGAAAACAATGCAAATCATTGCTATAGCGATGCTGATATCATCAGGTATAATTTTGGTGCATTTTACTGCAAATTTTGAATTGTCAGAAAAATATTTTGAGGATCAAAGAAATGGTCTAATGTGCAATAAGCCTGGAAGCAATTGTCCGTATCCTGACTTTGAAGATCCAATGTTGTATAGTATGCTCGGTCTTGCGATTTTTGTATCTGGCACAATTCTTTCCATATTCAAGTCAAGATCTATCTCTACATGTCGTGTTTTAATCACGGTATCACTGGCATCTGGAATTCCTGCCCTAGTAGCTGGAGTATTAGCATATTCAGATGATTACAGCCATTACATGACAATATCGGAAAAGTGTTCTCTCAATCCATGCATGACACCAAATGTTTTTTCTAACATGCAATTTGTAGAATTTTATATCATATCAGGATCCATATTGTCTGCATTGGGAGTAATTCTTTTTGTCACATACTTTTGGAGAACGATTCGAAGATGAAAACTCAGAACATCGCTAGAATTTCCATTGGAGTAATCACTGTAATTTCCGCATTGACAGTCATGGTTCATCCAATAATGGCAATCGACTCTTTCTGTGATCAACACTTTGACCATGGTCCAACATTAAGCGAAACAATTGGAAAAGAACATTGTGAAAATCCTATGACCCAGATTAATTACCATGGTGTAAATCTTACAGTTACTAACATGATAAATAAAACAACATTTCAAGTAGGAGAAAACATAACAGTAGTACCAGAACTTACAAATGCTGGAAACCGCAATGTTACAATTGGCTACTGTGGGCAATTGTTTGTAACGTTGACAATGGATGAATCAGACAAGATAGTCTCACCTCAATATTCTTGGGCATGTCCACTTTTTGGTAAGGGTGTTACCTTGCCGTCTAATTCCTCTACGACTGGAGAAGGTTATGGCCAAATTATCGCACTACATACTCCTGGAAACTATACAATAAGATCAATTGCAAGCTTTGGAGGCGAATCTAATTCCATAGTTCTCTGGTCAGAGCCCATTCAGATTACAATAATTCAAGAAAAATATGTACACAATGAAACAAATTCCATAAATCAGACATCATCTAATGTTACGGGAATTTCAAACCAAATAGGTAAAAACATAGTACTTGAAGCACCTAGCGACATAACAAAATCAAAATACATACTAGACCCTCAGAAAGAAAAACTGGCACGTGAAAAACAACAGATTCTTGTAGATACTTTGATATCTGAAGAGGAACTATATGGTGGTTTTCAAAACAGAACACAGAATTTCCCCTGGTCTGGAATAAGCTATGATTACGTAGACAATGCCCTTGAAGTCCATATCCTTCCTGAATATTTTAACGCAGATGCATTTCCAAAATACTTTGAAAAAATTAGAAGTATTGTAGGTAATGACATAGATGTTGCCATTTCCCCCCTACCATATGCAGAACATCCGGAAGGATATAGTTCGATACTTGTGATATTGATAATAATCACGATTGTTATTGTTGCATCAATCATTGTATTTTTATTCGTGAGAAAGAAAAAATGAAAATTCTACATATTTCATTAATCATCGGAATTACTGGCATGACAGCAATAGGTATAACATCTTTTGCTTTGATTGACTTGCAATCAAAAAATAATGAATCTACCAAATATGTGGTTGAAGGCAAATATGAAATTTCAAAAGATATGACTGGATCTATAGGCGGCAAATCGTTTTTTGTTTCTCAGTTATATCCAGAAAACTATGTCAATGATTCCATTCAATTTCATGGTGTAATCTTCAGTACACTTGACCGCAATGGTGACACTGATCCTAGTGGGTTTGTTTCTAATTTGGTGAGATTCTCTGATGGAATTAATGAAACTTTAACGACTGGATATGGTGGACATCCTCCAAATATGATAACAATATTGACCAAACATCAAAATCCGCAGGCTGGACTGACAAGGTACAACAACGGTTCAGTCAACTTTCTAGTAAATGCAGTTACAATGGTTCTAGGAATAACAGATTTAGATATCTTACACTCTACAACAGAAAACCCACTTGGTATCAAAGCCCGAGTAATAGTTGAGCGTGATACTGCAATATCCTGCATTCAAAAGTGCGACATACCACCTACGCCTCATCTTGTTTTGAGTTCTGAAAAAGGAGCCCAGTTTACGGGTTATCAAGTGTGTGATGGCATATCCTGTAAAAAAGATAATTTGGACAATTCGCTTTATGTACATCTTGAACAAGTACCGCAAAATTATAGTGGTGCAGTGAGCCTTGAAGCAAGTCACATAAACTTGGGGGATTTACAGTGGAATCTGGGTGATACTGTTCACGTTATAGTCAAGGCAATTCCTGTTACATTGCAGCCAAATAATGTCGTAACACGAGAACTTGAAAAAACAATGACAGTAGACCTTGGGCAATCAAAAATAATTGGAGATTATGTTGTAAATACCCCTACTGCAAAAAATCTCATAACTGACACCCAAAATAATAATACTTTTGGAGTCACAGCTCTTGTAAAATACACTCCATATGATGCATGTCTTGGTTTTTCTTGTCCTCCATACACGTACTATCTGAAAATGAATTCAAACTCTACTGCGTATTTGTTCGGATATGATATCTGTGGTTCTGATTTGTGTGTCAAAAAGGACGGATTATCAATTCTGCTTCCACTTCGTGATCCTCTTGCACCAAATTATACTGCCATTGGACTTGATGAAAACTCTAGATGGAATTATGGTGATACTGCAGACATTATACTATACTTGGGGTCTACATCAAATAGTACCACTGTACATGTTCTAAATATTAAAAATTCTACCATAGTACCATGATGAAAACTCTAGACATATTGAACTTGCAAGTTCCTACACAATATTATTTCATTTTCTGTTTGCAGAATTCCATTCACATTGACCCAGCCAGAATTGACCAGATGTAGCATAAACTCCTCCTGCACAATAATACCTGTACAGAATTGAATCATATTGTACCACATCTTTGCAACCATTTTTGTCACACATCCTATAATGCGCACCAGGGTTATCCAAGATTGGAGCTAGTGCTATAAACAAGAATACAAAAAGTAATGAAATTCCAACTATTGAAAGACGTAGAGTATTCATTTTCTAATTTCTTTGCTATCCTTTGATGTGAACATTCTCAATGTATCCAAACGGCATATTGCTTTCCATTCCATTAATAATGAGACGATATGCCGATTCAGTTTGAAAGCCTCCACCAACTAACATCGTAGTATCAGATATGGAATTACCTGAAATGAGGGGAGTTGAGGATGTAATACTTTTAAAATTAAAAGTGTAGTTGTGATTAGTTTCAAGCGTTACATCAAGATGAGTTATAGGCATTGCACCGACATTTTGTATCGTCAATTGAATCACAGGTCCTCCAGGAGTATAGGGTGGAACCATTTTAATCTCAACTACTTTTACTGCTTGATTTTCTGTCGCATTTGAGATAGGAGTGTATGAGTTAATCGCAACACCTGTTTCAGATATCATTTTTGCCCATCCACGTTCAACAAGTTTTGTTGCAGTATCCTGTTTTACACATGCCGGAGATCCATCAGTTGTTTTGATAACAAGCATGAGACCTTCATGACACTTTACATCTTGTGCATTAATTCCTGACTTGAATTGTTCCATAGGTGATTTCACATCAATTGATACCGTAGTTTTAGGACCATATTGGGCAGTAGTGTTTACAATTGGTTTTGAACAGAGATTGCCTGCATAACATGTCACCGTATCAGAATTTCCAAGGATTGTAAAATTCAACTCTTTATGATAAATTCCACTGGTACCAACAATTGTCCAGTTTCCTGCTTCAGCATCAGCAGGAATTTTCAACTCTGATGCAAAATATCCATCTCGATCACTAAATGTGGTTTTTGAAGCCTTCATCATCCCCTGAGGATTATCTAGTACAATTTGAATGGGGTCTACCGTGACTAGATTGCCACTAATTTCAACAAGCTGTCCAGGTAGAAAAGAGCCTTTCACTGTCATAAAGAAAGGATTTCCATCACCTAGATCATTTAGAGGAGGATAGTTGCTGCAATTAATCCCAGATCCATATACGCATTGTGCATATGCATGACTTGTAACAAACAATGTGAAAGACATTGATACAATAATTGCGACTAGATGTAGAATCTTCATGATTGTGTTCATGCTGAACAGATATGGTTTAAAAAACTGACGTAGAATTCTTCTAGCCCCATATCATTACTGGACAAATATTGTAGTACTCATGGGTGGTGCCAATGAGTTTGGATTGTCAAGGCTATCCCATGTAAAGATCTGAGCAGTATATGTGCCAGGTGCAGTTGGAATCCAAGACTGTCCCGGATTTAGGGATTGTTTAATGTCAAGTGTACCTGTTATCCACGAAAGTGATTGTGTCACACCGTTACTATCTTGGATTTGTACAATGTATGCAAATGGCATAA
>Ga0207663_10001255_pt1 | contig 11748 bp, 9 predicted proteins | sample LARL53metaG_FD_184346 | JGI IMG/M metagenome (GOLD analysis project Ga0207663, IMG submission 184346) | Corn, switchgrass and miscanthus rhizosphere microbial communities from Kellogg Biological Station, Michigan, USA - LAR L5-3 metaG... | ecosystem: Host-associated > Plants > Roots >...
CGCGCGGGAGCCGGGCCTTGCCGCGCTGGGCGAGCTCTCAGGTGACCTGCGCGCGATGGCCGGCGATGTCCGCAAGCACCTGGACGAGCGCGCAAGCGCGTCGCCGGGCGGTGTTTAGCGCAGGCAACGCCCGGGAGCGGCTGGCTGGATAGTTCCACCGAGGTCCTGAAGGGCTTCCGCGCGGCGACACTTGTCCTGGGAGCAGCGTGGCTCTCGCGGGCCCGTGGGAAATCTGTCAGCCAACCCGGTTACCCGAGCGTTATGGCTTGCCTGGCAACGGCCGTGGAACGGCTCGCCGCAGCAGGATGGGTGCGTGCTGCCACATGAGGTAGGCGGCGGCGCCGAGGGGGATAGGAGGCAGGTAGGTGACGGCCCGGTAGAGCAGCACGGCGGCGGTCACCTGCGCGCCGGCACCCGGCCCGACGCCGGCGGCCAAGATGCCGACCAGGCCAAGTTCGGTGATACCGAGACCACCGGGGGTGATGGGCAGCGTGGTCAGCAGCCGGACGAACGCGAACGCGGCGAGAGAGGTCTGCCAGGGCACCTGTGCCTGGGACAGGCCGACCCCGCGCAGGCACGCGAGCAGGACCAACCACAAGAGCAGGTGGCTCGCCACGGTGGTGGCGGTGATCCACCGCCCGCGGGCGGCGATCAGGTCGGCGGCCTGGCGGCGGAACCGGAGCAGCGACCCGGAGAAGTCGCCGGGCGGTTGCCGGCGCACCAGCCGGCATACGATCGCGAGCACGCGCTGCAGCGCGCCACCCGCTCGGAGCGCGAAGGACTCGCTGCGCACAAGCAGCCCCAGCCCGGCCGCCACGGTGGCGAGCACCGCCAGGCCCACGGCCGCGGCGGCGATGAGGAGGGCATCGGGCTGGGCAGCCGTCAGCATGACCAGCAAAGCGAGGGCCGGCAGGCCCAGGCGGGCCAGCACATTCCAGATTCCCGACACCAGGGTGTAGAGCACGTAGTCCGCCGTGCTGACGCCCCAGCTGGACAGCATTGCCCAGCTGACCCCGAGGCCGAGGGCGCCGCCGGCCGGCAGCGTGTTCGCCACTGCGCTGGAGCTGAGGTTGACCGCCGCGGCTTGGCGCAGCCGTATCGACGGCAGCACCGCACAGATCATGAACCAATACGAGGCCATGCTGGCGGCGGCTGTGACGCCGATGAGCAGCACCTGCGGCCAGGCCATCCCGCCCAGGCTGGCCCACACGCTGCGATAGGACGCGAACCGCGGCACGGCGAATCCGAATATGGCCGCGATCAGAGCCACCGACACGACGGTGCGGAGAACCTTACGGGCGCGGTGCGGCCGGACAATGGCGGTCCCCGGCTCCGGCCGCTGCACATGACCACGGCCAGGGCTGGCTTCCGAGCGCCTGAGCTGGCCCGGCAGCCCGGCGCTGGTCCTCATCGGGTCCTGTGCGTGCTAGCGGTGCGCATGACCGGGAAGGTCTTCGACCAGCGGTGGGTAATCCCCGCAACTGAGGAAGTCATCAGCCAGCGTCCGGCGATCGGCGGCTCATCGGGACCAGGAGGCTTGCGGACCGTTCGGTTGGCGGGGGGACACGGCCGCCAGCGAGCACATGTGCAGCGGGTATCGCCTGTGCCCGCCTGCGCTGCTCAAGCCGGGCGGGGGTAGGCCACCGCACGCCGTTGACCCACCCGAGGCGTTCGAACCCGCGGATCAATTCGGCTGACAGATCGATCTGGCCGCGGTCGACGCCGTGCCGGGCGCAGGCCGGATCCGAGTGGTGCATGTTGTGCCAGCTCTCCCCCAACGACAGCACCGCCAGCGGCCACAAATTGGTGGCCCGGTCGTGGCGGCGGGTGGTAAAGGGCCGGCTGCCGAGCAGGTGGCACAGGGAGTTCACACTCCAGGTGACGTGCTGCAGCAGGAAAACGCGAACGAGCCCGGCCCACACCAGCGCCAGCAGCGCAGTCAGCCAGGTGCCGCCAAGCGCCCACCCCGCGGCGAACGGCAGCGCCAGCGACACGGCGCACAACGCGGGGAAAGCCCGCGACACCCGCTGCATCGACCGGCACGCCAGCATGTCGGGTGCATAACGCTGCTGCGGTGTCGGATCATTGCCGAACAGCCATCCCACATGGGCGTGCAGAAGGCCCCGCAACTGCCCGGCCAGCCCGGTGCCATACCGGTAGGGCGAATGCGGGTCGCCCGGACGGTCGGTGAACGCGTGGTGGCGCCGATGGGTGGCAACCCAGCCGATCACGTCGCCCTGGAAGGCCATCGACCCGGCGATCGCCAGGGCGACCCGCAGTGCTGGCCGCGCGGTGAAGCTCCGGTGGGTGAGGCACCGGTGGAAGCCCACCGTCACACCGAACCCGGTCACCAGGTAGAACAACACCGCCAGACCCAGTTCGGCCACACCGACACCGTGGCCCCACAGCAGCCAGATCGCGGCGATCAGCCCGGCGAACGGGACTACCACGATCAGGCCGGTCACCGTCACCTGTGCGGTCCGCTGCGCCCGGGTCTGGACGGGGGCGCTGGCAGCCGGGAAGGGCCCGGTGCCGTCGTAGGGCACGCTCGTAGTACTTGCGGTCACGATCATCACTCCGCTCGCGAGATAGGGACAAGCAGCGAAGCGGGTCTCGAGACCGGCGTTTGGTCTAGACCTGATCGGAAACGCGTTCAGGCTGCCTGGCCATGCTACCCGGGCAGCCTGAACGGAAACGCGGTCAGCTGCTGGGTAGCGGCCCCGTATACCCCCGGGCACTAACTCCGGCGGGAGCGCGCGGACCAGTCCGGAAGACGCACATCCCGGGGCTTACCGTTTCTTCCGCGGTTCCGCCGGTCCGCTGGACGTGGCGCAGGAGGGTCATCGCGCCGGGCCCACGCGGGCAGCCGGGCGGAAGATGCGCTCCGCCAGCAGGTCAGGACGACCGCCAGCGGCCATCCGGCCTGCGCCTCGGTCAGGACCCGCTCGGCCAGGCCGACCTGTCCGCCTCGCGTCATCAGCTCCGCGGCGAACCACACGAGCAGGCCGAGCAGCGCCCCGGCAGCAATTGCCGAAACAGCCGGCCGCAATCCGCCCGGCACCGAAGATCCACGCCTCAGGGCGCCGAGCGGCCAGGCTGTCAGGGCTATGAAGCCGATCGTCGCCCAGAACGCATGCGCCAGAGAACCGCTCCCCGCCGGCTCGGGGTTCGCCGCGACCATGACGCCGGCCATGCCGCCAGCGATCAGGATGAGCCGTCCGGGCGCGGCGGCCGGCCTGAGCGCCAGGCCCGTTACGACATCGCAGACGCCCACCGCCAGCAGCACGAGCGTCATCACCCACCGGTCGGCGGCACCATGGGCCGCCAGGGCGCTGATGGTGCTGGTTACCGGGTTGAACGAGCGCGGCTGCAGCCTGGCAGCGACGGTCCATCCGCCGACCAGAAGCACGGGAGCGGCGGTCGAAGAAACCACACCCCACCAGGGCACCACCCGCACGACCACCACTTTAGGCGCCCGGCGGTCTGCGTTCGAGCGCCCAGCATGGCCCGTGGCTTGAGAACGTGCCGCGTTATGAAAGAAAAGAGAGGTACTGCGATCTTTCTGGGACAAGGACACGGAAGCCATCTGGCACCGGCCACTGTGGCGCTGGCATTTGGTCATAGTGAGCGCGATTCCGGGCCGTGGCATACGGAGGACCTCGCCTGGTAATAGCCAGGGAGAATATGTTACCCGCCGGTCACTCCTTGCCGTGCCTTGGCGAACGTGTTACCTCTGGATTACCTGACGCCGGATGCCGCGCGGTGCGGTGCCGGGGCTGGCCCTCGCGCTTTCGCCAGCCAACGTCAAGGATCCCGGGGGGGAAATGTCTGCCGATTACGAGCTTCCCATGGTCGGGAGGCCCCTAGCGGCGGCAGCGCATATCCTGCCGCCGGCTGCCAGCGCCGCGCCGGCAGATCCTCCATGGGTGCGGATTGAGCGAAATGTGAGCGCCTTCGAGCATTTCGAGCATCGCGCGAGGCGATGACGAGATGCTCTGCGCGATAGGTCAGGGGCAGATCCCGCCGCAACGGCGGGCGGAACCGTAAGGACGTGAGGACATTGGTAGCGACAACAGCCGAGATCAGAACGGATATGGTTTCGCATGCCGAGTGGGCAATTCACAATGCTCCTTCTATTAGATACCAGGAAGCACGCCCAATGCCCATTCACATCGCCGTCCATCATCTCCCGTTCACCACCGATTGCTCGGGCTTCGTGACGATGATGGCCAAGTGGGGTGGCGCACCAGATCCGAACGGGCTGGGATACAACGGCTATGGCTTCACCGGCACGCTGCTGGACAACATGCCGCATATCGACCGGCAGCACGCGAAACGAGGGGACCTCGTGGTCTACGGTGACGGGACCGGCGAACACGTCGTCATGCTTCTTCAGAACGTCGCGAATCACCCCGACCCGACGGTCGCGTCGCACGGCGAGGAGAACGGGCCGAGCCGTTACCTGCTGAGTACCGAGACAGCCTTCTTCCTCGCCGGTACGCAGATGAGGTTCCTGCGGATGGTCTTCGATTGCCAGCGCCACGAGGCAACCGGGGACGTGAGCCTGGATGCGCTCGTGGAGGAGCTGAACACGTCGGTGCATAGCGTGCTCAGCGCGACCAGGAACAGCCACAAATACGGCAGGGGCTTTTACGGCATCAGCGCCGCGAACCTGGCGAAGTTCATGGATTACGTCAACGGCGGCACAGACCAGAAGATGCCACAGGGCATGGTGTATTACACCGTCCACGATGCCTGAATTCCATAGATTCCGGCCGGCCAAGTGCTGGCAAAGAACTCACATGGAGGGTATTCCGCCTTGATCCGTGTCCTGCTCGACTCCGACAATCCGGGGGTCTTCCCGGCTGGCGCCCAGATGGTCGCCACCTACTCCGACCTCGCCACCCCCGCCCTCCGCGACCGCCTGAACGCCGCCCATGACACCGTCATCTGGATCGACCGCGGTCACGGTGACCCGCTTCACCTCGCCACGGTCATCGACGTGGAGGACCACTTGCACGCGCCTGGGGACGCACCCGGCTGGTACGACCGCCGGCGCCAGGCCGGCGCGCACAACCTCACCGTCTACTGCACCCGGAACGGCCTGCCTGGGGTCAACGCCGCGATGGGCAACCGTTCCTTCTTCCGGTGGATCGCCACGCTGGATGGCACCCTGCACATCAAGGGATTCAGCCCGCTCCGCGCCCCCGCCGCGGTCCAGTTTGCCGGCGAGAAACACGCCGGCATCCATGTTGACGTTTCGCTGGTCTACAACGACAACTGGCATGCCAACGGCGGATGACGCGCCGACGGGCCCCGGCCGGGCATTGCCAGCCCTGCTGATCTTGCTGGCCGCCGCGATGATCGCGCCGGTTGAACAGGCCGGTGCCTAACGGAGGCTCCGCGCCGACAATGATGTCCGCGGCCGGCTGGCGAGCCGGCGCCGGCGCTGGCGGATGAGGACCGCGAGCGCGCCGTTCGCCAGGCAGTAGTAGACCGGGTACAGGAGCAGGGAGGGGTCCAGCGTGCCGACGGCTCCGGTGGCGAGCGCGCCGCTGAGGCTGGCGAGCGCGAACGTTGCCAGCGTCTCGGAACCAGGATCGCGGTAGGTCTTCGGCACCATCATCGCCGCCCCGATCAGGTCGGCCGCGACGACGCACGCGGTGGCGATGACCGGCTCGTCGGCGACGATCCATCCGATCACACCGCCGCCAGCAAGCGTGAGCATGAGCACGTCAGCCGGGCTGAGGCCTCCCTCGCCGCGGCGGATCGAGAGCAGGAAGATGGCGCCCGTGAGGACGGCCTGCGCGGCGGCCATGATCAGGCTCCACGTTGCACCGTCGGCGCGCTGCGACAAGAACACCACGATCGCCAGGACGCTCCAGATGAGCCAGGTCCCGCGGTGCGGCCGGGTGCTGCCACGGATCGTGTCGCGGACATACGGGATGGTGTCTGCGATGCCCACCACGCCGGCCAGGACGCCGAGAACGGGTGCGGTGTAGGTCATGCTCCTCATCGCCGGATCGTTGCCGTGATGACTTAAGGAGCGCAGCCGCGGCGCAGTGATACATGAACTACCCGGCCGCCAGGTCGCTGACGGTGACCGTGTAGTCGGCGGCGATGAGCTTGGCGAAGATGTCCGGGCCGGGCAACAGTTCCGCGTGCTTGCCCGCATGGACCAGGTAGAACATCGTGCCGAGCGCCCACGCGCTCGCGCGGTGACCGCCGCCGGACATGGCCGCGCCGATGTGCTGAGTCATGCCGGACCTCCGCAATGCCGGGCTCCGCGCCGGGTGCTAGGCCAGTACCGTCCGTTCCCGGCACCGCGGGCTGGCCGGATTGTAGTAGTCGGCCGCCCAGTTGGCGCTGCGGGTCTTGAGCTGGAGCGGCTGGGCGTCGGTTGCCTTTTGCAGGGCGGCGCGGAAGCGGTAGTGGTCCACGAGCTGGATCGCTTCGATCGCGTATTCCGCGGCGATGCCGGGGTCGGTGAAGCAGACGAGGTTGTCGCCGTTGTCCTTTTCGCCGCCGGCGGCCAGGTTGGAGGAGCCGGCGAACACCTGCGGGCTGTCGCCGTTGAAGTCGGTGACGACGAACTTGTGGTGGATGACCTGGCCTGCGCCGCCGCCCCACTCGGCCCGGAACGGCGCCGGCACCTTGCTGGACAGGAAGGAGAAGGGAATGAACGGCGAGTTGGCCGGGTCGCCGGACTTCTGGACCTTCAGGGAGCCATCCAGCCGCTGGGTCGTGCCGAAGGCATAGAGCTCGGGCCGTGACGGCAGGGCCCGGATGGCGTCGAGCAGGCGGCCGGTGCCCGCGCCGATTTCCATGATCGCGAAAAGAACGGAGCTGGTCGCGCCGGTGACCGCGGCCGCGACCCGGTCGAGGGAGACCGCGGCGTCGTGATGGGGGCTGAAGCAGAGCGAGTAGCTGGGCAGGCCGTCGTGCCCGCCGCAGTCGTGCCAGCTGGCGGCGAGCGCGCTGGTGTCGAACCCCCCCGGGTCATCCCAGGACTGCTGGAAGGCCTGTTCGTACAGGGCCGCGGTTGCCGGGTCGTCGAACGTGAAGACGTTGTTGGACTGGACGTACAGGCCGCGGACGGAGAAGTTCGCGGAGCCGCTGAGCACCTTGACCGCGGTGTTATTCCGCTTCTGGATCAGGACCTTGTCGTGGGAGAAGCGCTGGAAGTGGCCGAGCCTGACCTGGGCCCCCTGGCCGGCGAGCCAGGCATGCGCCTGCGGCTCCGGGTCGGAGCCGCCGACGTGGCTGGCGGAGTCGTCGAGGTAGACGCGCAGGCGGGACCCGAGCCGGCCGAGCTGCCGGATGAAGTCCGGTTCGTCGAGGTCGTAGGCGAAGACGTCAAGCGACAGATCGTTGCCGGCCAGCGTTTCGGCCAGGAAGTCGAAGATCAGCCGGCGGGCGTGAAAGCCGAGCCACCGGTACTGCGGCTGGAAGGTAGTGGTATCGAAGTCGAACGTGGGTTTCTTCGGCGCGATCGGGTCGTTGTGGAATTGTTCGGCGTAGGCCTGCGAGGAGAGATACCCACGCGTGAAGCCGAGCTGGAACGGCCCCGGCCGGGGCGGCATCAGCGTCACGCCGACTTCCGCTGACGGCCCGGCGGTGAGTGCGGTTTCGCTGCCCGGCTGGAAGAGCATCGCGGTGGCCTTGTAGGTGAACGTGCCCGGCTTGACATCCGGGGGAAAGTGCACCCAGTGGAACTTCTGCAGCGGCGCCTGGCTGGTCGGGAAAAAGCGGCGCTGTTCCGGGGTGGTCGCGCTGGTGAGCTGCTGGGCGAAACTCAGCCGGTTCAGTACCGGGAACGTATGTCCGTCGGGGTCGGTGTACTCGACTGCGAAACCGGCCAGGTCCTGCTGCATTCCCTGGTCGAGATCGAAGGCAAGAAGAACCGCGCCGTCACCCGGATAAGCGGCGAAAGTGAGCCCTCCCGCCTGCTGCCTGGCCTGACTAGTCAACGCTGACTCCCCCCGTTATCAGCCAGATGTGAAGATGCGGCAGCCGTCAGAAAAGCACCGTCAGCCCCGGGCCGCGATCCCGGGTACCCCCATAATGACGGCGGGCCGCATCACCACTAATTGCCCGCCCCTTTCGATAACGCCTTGCGCCTACCCGGGTCAAGTGATGGTTATTAGATCGTAACGAATAAGTAAGATCCGGGCCGTCCCGGAGGGCGGCGGGGCGGCGTTGAGAGGAGATTCGGCGGAGTGCGCCCGCGGATTTCGGTGAATACCAGCTGCGCACAGGGTGGGGGGCTTAGCCGACGGCCTATCCCGCCCTGGCGGGGTCGCGGCGCGCGGTAGGGGGGAGCGGGCCCGGTGACCGGCCGAGGCGGAACAACATCTGGATGTGCCGGCCGGCCGGGATGAGGGCGGAAGCGGCCTGACGGGTCCAGGGATTCTCCACGATGGCCGTGAGCGGGGCGACGGCCAGGCCGCGCGCATGGGCGGCCAGGGCAAGTCGCTGCCAGGCCAGCCCGGCGTGAACCCACGCCGTCCCGTCTTCTTCGGCCGAGGTCAGCAGGCCGATCAGTGGCCCGGCCGCGAGGGCTTGAGCATCGCGCTCTCCCATCTCCTTCAGCGGCTCACCCGACGCGCTGAGCGCGGTGATGAGGGCGCGGCCGTCCAGGTGCGGGGGCATGGTCATGCCGTCACGCCGGGGGTCCGCTGGATCGGCTCGCAGCCAGCTAGCCAGTTCCCGGGCAAAGGAGCCCGTCCGGGCCAGCTCGCCGACGGCCCGGCGATGGAGGTCCGCGATGTGCGCCCGGGACTGAGGGTCAGCGACATAGACAACGCCGATGCCGTCGGCCGTAGGTAGGTGCGGCGGCTCGACCGGCTCCGACGGGTACCCGCGCTTGTCGGTTACCCGCGCGGTCAACGCCGGGAACAGCCGCGCGAGCGCGGGATCGGGCTCGGCGCCGGCCACGCCGAGCCGCACACCTCCGTCCGAGGTGGTCTCCACCGTCAGGCCCAGGCCGGACGCCGCGGCGGCCACGAGGACGCTCATGGCGCTGCAGCCCAGGCTGATCGTCATGGCCCGCCGCTGCGGATCGGCGACGGCCAGCGTGCGGGAGGGGTCGGGACTGATCGTCAGCGATTCGCCGGCGACGCGGAACCGCCATGGCTGGGTGTTGTGTGGCGATGGGGCCAGCGTGGCGTAGGCCGCGAGCCGGGTGAGCGCGATGTCGGTGCCGTCGCCGGTAAGCGTTCCCGGATCACGCAGGCTGGGCCTCACCCCCGCGGCGGGACGTGCGGGCCGAAGCTGCGCCATGATCGCTGCGCGCTGCTCCGCGCTGCCCCGGTCATCGGGCAGGCCGAGCGTCTCGGTGAGGCTGAGGCGATACCGGCCGCTGCGCAGCGGCGCCCCGAGCAGCACCGAGCGAGCCGCCATCGCCGCCGCTCCAGCGGCCACGTTCGCGGTACTGGCCACCTGCGGCCGCCCGGCCAGCTCGCGGCCCACGAGCGGGAGCGACTCCAGGGCGCGCAGCGGGACGTTGCCGATGCCGATGACCTGGGCTGCGAAGCGGGATTCATCCTCGCGGGACAGGCCGGTCCGCATGAGTTCCGGCAGGGACACCCCGTCAAGCTGGCCGTTGAAGGGCTCGAGGCCGTCCTCGGGGCGGTCCCAGCGTTCGACGTCGATCAGCACGGTGTCACCGAGGCTGGTGGCCATGAGCAGTGGCTTGCCGTGCCGCTGCGCCATGAGGCGCAGCTGGACCTTCACGCGGAAGTCGTCCACCTCGTCGAACACAACATCGCTGGCCGCGGCGAAGGAGCTCACCGTGTCATCATCGAGAGCCTGCTGATACAGCAGGCACGTCGCGAACGGATCGAGCTCCCATACCGTGCGGGCGGCGAGCTGGCACTTGGGGATGCCCACGTCGAGCAGGCGGCCCTGGGTGCGATTCAGGTTGGTGGTCGCGAGTTCGTCGTGATCGGCCAGCGAGAACGTGCTGCCGACTCCGTGGTGGGCCAGCGCGGACAGCACATTGCTGCCCACCGACAGGCCGGCGATCGCCACATGGGCCCGCCGCAGCGCGGCCTGCTCTGATTTCGTGACCAGATCCCGGTTGCGGTTCGTGCGGAGCTCGAAGAGCGCCGCAGGCTCCAGGGTGCGCAGGGCAACGTTCAGCCAGGGGTAGTAGGACCAGACCCCGGGCTCTCGCGCTCCATAGTCCGCGATGAACTTCTCGCGCGCCTGGCGGGATCCGCCCGGCAGGCGTACCTCCGCCAGCTCCGCGACCTGGCTGGCGTAGACATCACGCGCCTGCACGCCGGGGAACTGAGCCAGCCAGCCGGCCGGATCGAGCCGGTGATCGTGCGTGGCCAGGGTTAGCCGCTCGGGCATCACGCACCCTCCGGTTTCGCGCGCTCGTCGGCATAGAGCGGGATCTTCCAGTGGCCGGCCAGGGTCGCCGGAGCGTCGCGGAACTCGACCAGGGCCGGCGCCAGCTCGCCGCTGGCGACCTCGCTGGCGATCTGCGGGAAGTCGTCAAGCAAGGAGCGCGCGGCGGCGGTCAGCTCGGCGCCGCCGGCCCGGCCTATCACGCGCACGATGGGCTGCTCGCGCCGGTCGCCCGGCGAGTAGGCGCGTACGAGCTGAACCGCGACGACGGACGGGTCGCGTACCGCCAGACGTGGCGCCCAGGTCCGGAGGTCGCTGTAGGGGACCAGCGTCGACCCGATGGCGGCCTCGGCCGCCCGCTCGATGTCGGAAAGGAGAAGCCGGCCCCATTGCCAGCCGCGGTAGGTCGCGCGGTCACCCACCCGGTAGCGGATAATCGGCGCTGCCAGCGCACCGAACTGGGTGACGACGACGTCACCGCGTGAACCGACGGAAACGTGAGTTCCTTCGTCGTCGAGCACTTCGATGAAGTGTGTTTCGGTAAACATGCGGTATACGCCGTCGCCGGCCGGCGCCACGCCGAGGGCTCCCGCGTCGGTCGTGGGGTAGAAAGCGGCGAGCCGGGCTCCGGGAAAACGGGCCCGCAGCCGGTCTGCATCGGTGTCGGCGAGTGCCGCCCCGCCATAGACCAGGAGCGCCGGGCGCAGCCCGCCCGCCGTTCGTGCGACCTGCTGGAGGAACCCGGGCGACCCCGAGATCGTGTCTGGCGCGAAGGCGGCGGCGCGCCGTAGCTGCTCCCCGAGCGGATCGGTGGCCACGGTGACGAGGGCATTGCGCCCGCAGTGGCGCGCCAGCCAGGCCATGGAGACCGAGGAGCCGGTTGCCCCCTGCTCCTGGCCGTCCGGCCGGTGCTCGATCCCCCAGTGCCGCTGGCCAGGACCCACATCACTCATCGCCAGCGCGCGCAGGAAGTTGTCGCCAAGCCCCCGGTTGGCGCACCTCGCCGTCACGGGCACCAGGACCTGCGTGTCGGTACTTCCGCTGGTGCCCATGACCAGCACACGGCCCGGGCACGCGGGCTGCCGGTCGTAACCGGCCCGGGCCAGCCAGTGCTTGTCGATAACAGGTACCCGGCTCCACATCCCAGACGCCGGGCCGGGGTAGGCCAGATCCACGCCGGCATCGGCGGCGAGCTCGCGGTAGGCCGGGTTGAGACTCTGCCGAGCGTGATAGGAGAGCAGGGCGCCCGCCCGCCTCAGCCACCATTGCCGAATCTGCCGGGGAGTCCTCCCGGCCACGTCGCTGATCTCGCGCTGAATGCGAGCCCATGCGTCATCCCGGCGCCGAATGCTGGCCTTGCGGCCAGCACGGGTGCGCTCGACCATGGCAATC
>Ga0207663_10001258_pt1 | contig 11742 bp, 11 predicted proteins | sample LARL53metaG_FD_184346 | JGI IMG/M metagenome (GOLD analysis project Ga0207663, IMG submission 184346) | Corn, switchgrass and miscanthus rhizosphere microbial communities from Kellogg Biological Station, Michigan, USA - LAR L5-3 metaG... | ecosystem: Host-associated > Plants > Roots >...
CTTTAGATGGCGGGCGTAATCAGCAGGAAGGTAGCGGGTAGACGTGATTGCTGGAGCGGTTGCTCAGAAGACTATGCACAGGATGGCCAGCGGCTATGAACGCCATCTAAAGCGAAGTATCCGCCAGGCTAAAACTTTCAGCGCTCCGCGCGCCCCCCATCTGGGACGGCAGCAGGATAGGTCCTCAACGCCCGCAACGCCTCCTCGGGCCGGGGGGCACGCATGAGCGACTCCCCCACCAGCACCCCCGCCACACCGGCCTCGCTCAGCCGCGCGAGCTGCCCGGCGTCGGCGATCCCCGACTCCGAGACGACGGCCACCCCCGTCGGGATCTCATCCAGCAACGCGAACGTGCGCTCCACGTCCACGCTGAAGTCGCGCAGATCACGATTGTTGATCCCAACCAGATCGGACCCTGCATCCAGCGCGACGCGCAGCTCCACCGCGTCGTGCACCTCCACGAGCACGTCCATGCCCAGCCCGCGCGCGTCATCGCGCAGGGCGGTCAGCTCGGCGGGACTCAGCGCGGCGACGATCAACAACACCGCATCCGCCCCGGCGACCTTCGCCTCATACAGCTGATATCGGTCCACGATGAAGTCCTTGCACAACACCGACAGCCCACATGCCGCCCGCGCGGCGCGGAGATCCTCGAGCGAGCCGTCGAAGTTGGGACCCTCGGTCAGAACCGACAGCGCATTTGCACCGCCACGCTCATACGCGCGGGCGATCTCCGCGACATCTGCATCCTCGCGCAGCCTGCCCGCCGAGGGTGAGCGCCGCTTGAACTCGGCGATCACGTCGATCTCCGACCCGGTCAGCGCGTCGCGAAAACGTCGCTCGGCACCACCGGCAGCGAGTGCTCGGTCGCGCAGCTTAGCCTCCGGATGCTCGTGCTTGCGCCGCTGCACTTCCGCGCGTGTGCTCTGCAGGATGCCCTCCAGCACGGTCATCGCGCCGCCGCCTCGGCGGGCGCGTGCCTGGCGCTTGCCTGCACGAACCGCTCGAGCGCGGCCGCAGCCTGCCCGCTCGCCAGCACATCGCGCGCGGTCGTGACTCCGTCCGCGATCGATTGCGCGCCGCCGGCCGCATAGATCGCCGCGCCCGCATTGATCGCCGCAAGCTCGCTGTGCGGCCCCTGCTCTCCCTGAAAGATGGCCCGTGTCACCTCCGCGTTCTCCTGCGGACTTGCGCCCGCGAGCATCCCCTCGTCGACTGCTACGGGTGAGACCTCCACGCCGACGTCGCCCGGCACGAGGGTGTACCGGACGATCTCCTCGCCGTTGACCTCGATCACCTTCGTCGCGGCTCCAATCGAGATCTCATCGAGGCCATCCTCACTGGAGACGACCAGCGCGCGGTCGACGCCGAGCCGTGCGAGCGCGCCGGCGATGGTCTCCTGAAAGGCCGGGTCCGACACTCCGATCAGCTGGCGACGGGCGCCAGCCGGGTTGGTGAGGGGTCCAAGGAAGTTGAAAATCGTGCGCACCGCCAGCTCCCGCCTGACGGGCACGACAAACCGCGTTGCCTGATGGTGCGCGGGTGCGAACATGAACCCGAACCCCGCATCTTCGATGCACGCCGCCACGCCCTCCGGCGCAAGGTCGATACGTGCGCCCAGCGCCTCCAGCAGGTCGGCCGACCCCGAGCGGCTGGTGGCAGAGCGATTGCCGTGCTTGGCCACCGCGCACCCTGCGCCCGCGGCGATCAATGCGGCCGTCGTGGACACGTTGAACGTGCTGCGACCGCCGCCCGTCCCAGCAGTGTCGAGCAGGTCCGCGCGTTCAATCGGGACACGTGCGGCGAGCTCGCGCATCGTGCGCGCCAGCCCCGTGAGCTCATCGACGGTCTCGCCCTTTGTGCGCAGCGCGATCAGAAACCCCGCGATCTGCGTCTCGGATACCTCGCCGTGCATGATCTCGGCGAGCACCTCCGCCGTCTCGTCGGCGCTCAGGTCGCGTCGCTGCGCAAGCGCGTCGATCGCGTGGGTCAGGATCGCATTGGGCATCTATCTGGCCTCCGCACCGGTTGCGCTCACGTCGGTCGGCTTAGGGCTGTACGACTCCGAGCCCGCGACCCGATGCCCGTCAAGGAAGTTTCGCAACAGCTCCCTGCCCTCGTCGGTCAGCACCGACTCGGGATGAAACTGGACGCCCTCGGCCGGCAGCTCCCGGTGGCGTATGCCCATCAGCACACCCCCGCCACGCGCGGACTCCTCCAGGCAGTCGGGCAGCTCGGGGGCCACTACGAGCGAGTGATACCTGCCGACCGTCAGCGGACATGACAAGCCGGTGAAAATCGTGCGGCCGTCGTGCTCGATCGTCGTCGCCTTGCCGTGCACCGGGGGGTGCAGCTTGACCTGCCCGCCGAACGCCTGCGCGAGCGCCTGATGTCCGAGACACACGCCAAGCGTAGGCACGCCCGCTTCGGGCATTCGCCTGGCCACCTCCAGGGAGATGCCGGCGTCATCGGGCGTGCACGGACCGGGCGAGATCACACAGCGCGCGTACCCGTCGTCCAGCAGCTCCTCTACCGTCGCCCGGTCATTACGCACGGCTCGCACGTCCGCGCCCAGCTCGCCGAGATACTGAACGAGGTTGTACGTGAACGAGTCATAGTTGTCGATCACCAACACCTTCATCGCCCTACTGCCCCCCTCAAGGCCACTCTGGCTGTGCCACCGCCAGCTCGATTGCGCGCAGCACGGCCTTGGCCTTCGCTTCGGACTCCGCCAGCTCATACGCCGGCTCGGCGTCGGCGACGGTTCCACCGCCCGCCTGGATATGCGCAAAGCCATCCTTGACCACAACCGTGCGGATGTGGATGCACGTATCCATGTCACCCGCATATGACAGATAGCCGATTGCGCCGCCGTAGCCGCCGCGCTTGATCGGCTCGAGCTCGTCGATGATCTGCATCGCCCTTACCTTCGGAGCGCCCGAGAGGGTGCCGGCCGGCAGGACCGAGCGCAGCGCGTCCATCGCACTGACGCCGTCTCGCAGCAGGCCCGTGACCGAGGAGACGATGTGCATCACGTGCGAGTAGGTCTCGACCGCCATGAACGTCTCCACCTCCACCGTTCCCGGCTCGCATACACGACCGAGATCGTTGCGGCCGAGATCGACGAGCATCACGTGCTCGGCACGCTCCTTCGGGTCTTCCAGCAGCTCTTGCGCGATCCGCTCATCCTCCGCGACGTTTGCGCCGCGCGGGCGCGTGCCCGCGATCGGTCTCGTGCTCACACGAGCTCGGCCGTCCGTCTGTCCGCTCGAGCTGACCGTCAGCAGCGGCTCGGGGCTCGCGCCTGCGACCTGAAAGTCGCAGAAATCCAGAAAATACATGTACGGGCTGGGGTTCACCGCGCGCAGCCCTCGGTAGATCGAGAACGCCTGCACCGGCGCCTGAGCCGACCAGCGCTGGGAGGGCACGACCTGAAACGCATCGCCGGCATAGATGTACTCGATGATCCGCTGCACCATGTCTTCAAACCGCTCGCCGGACAGGTTCGACTCGAACTTCGGCATCTCTCGTGCGGAGGCGGCGGTGGCTTCGCCGACATCCTCGTTGTGCGGGACGGGACCGTCCAGCGCACGGCGAATCTCGCTGATCGTGCGCGCGGCCTTCGCGTGTGCGCGCCCGCCGTCCGGCTCGTTCTCGAGATCGGCGTTGACGAGGATCGTGATCGTGTGCTTGAGGTGATCGAACACAACCAGGGCGTCGGACAGCATCAGCGCCATGTCGGGCAATCCGAGCGGATCGGGACCGGGCTCGCCGAGCGGCTCCACCGTCCGCACGAGGTCATAGCCAAAGAAGCCAACCGCGCCGCCCGTGAACGGCGGGGCGTCTGGCATCGGCGCCTGGCGGTAGCGAGCGACGTGCTCGGCCGCGAGCGCGTACGGGTCGCCGCCATCCGCGAGCGACCAGCGCAAAACCGAGCGCGGGCGCACACCGATGAACGACCAGCGCCCGACACGCTGTCCCTGATCGGCTGACTCCAGCAGAAACGCCGGCTCGCCGGGCGCGAGCGCACGCAGCTTCAGATACGCCGACACGGGCGTCTCGCAGTCAGCGATGAAACTCTCGCAGACGGGGATCAGGTTGTGGCGAGAGCGCTCAGCGACGGCGGCCATCGAGCACCCGCTCGGCGTCGGCGAGATCCCGTCCACGACCGTGCACGAGCACCAGCAGGTGGTACAGCAGGTCAGCCGCCTCTTCGTCGACCCGCTCCTCGGACTCCTCGCGCGCGGCGCGCGTGACCTCCTCGGCCTCCTCGCGCACCTTGGCGCCCGCCAGCGCCGGGTCGTCGAGCAGGGCGACGGTATAGGAGCCCTCGGGCCGCTCGTCGGCGCGCGCACACACCGTCCGCTCAAGCGCCGGCAGCACCTCGTGCGGCGCAGCTTCATCCAGCTCGCCCCGGTGAAAGCAGGTGCGCTCGCCCGTGTGGCAGGCGGGACCGGCGGGCTCCACCAGCGCCAGCAGCGTGTCCCCGTCGCAGTCCAGCCGCAGCGCCCGCACCGACTGGACGTTGCCGCTCGTTTCGCCCTTGTGCCACGCCCGCTGGCGCGAGCGGCTGTATAGGTGCAGCTCGCCAGTCGCGCGCGTGCGCTCGAGCGCTTCGGCGTTCATGTACGCGAGCATCAGCACCTCGCCGGTGCTCCAGTCCTGCACGACGCACGGCACGAGACCGCGCTCGTCGTAGACGACCTGCTCGTCGATCGGGCTGGGCGCGGGTGCGGCCATCTGTGGGATTGTAGGTCGCATGGCGAGCACACCATCGGCGCTGGCCCGCAAGCTGGTGGTCGTCACCGGCAAGGGAGGCGTGGGCAAGACCACGATCGCGGCCGCGATCGGCCTCGCCGGTGCGGAGCGCGGCCTGCGCACGATCGTGGTCGAGCTGGGGGACCAGCGCCGGCTGCCCATGCTGTTTGCAGACGCCACGCCGCACGCGGACGAACGACTGAGCGAGGACGCCCGCGTGGGCGCCGAGACCGCGCTCGTGGAGAACCTGTGGAGCATCACGATCGACCTCGACCGAGCACTGCTCGAGTGGCTGCAGGCGCTCGGCGGGCGGGTGCCCGGTCGTGTGCTCGCCGGCAGCGGCACGTTCCAGTACTTCGCCGCCGCGGCGCCGGGCGCGAAGGAGCTGGTGAGCATGGTCAAGATCTGGGAGCTGACCCGTGGCGAGCGCTGGCGCAAGCGCGCGGGACGTTATGACCTGGTCGTGCTCGACGCCCCGGCGACGGGACACGCGCTCGGCCTGCTGAGCTCGCCGCGAACGTTCGGCGCAATCGCGCGCGTGGGCCCGATCTTCGGTCAGGCCGAGCGGGTGCGCGAGCTGTTGGAGGACAGCGCGCAGACCTGCTATCTCGCGGTGACCCAGCCGACAGAGATGGCGGTCGGCGAGACCCTGGACTTGCAGGCCGGGCTGCGCTCACAGCTCGGGCTCCAGCTGGAGGCGGCAATCGTCAACGCGACGCTGCCGCGCCGCTTCGATGCAGACCAGCTCGCGCGGATCGCGCGTCTGGACGGCAGCGGCGCGGTCAAGCGCTCGGCTTCGCTCGCCGCTCAGACCGTGCACGAGCGCGCACGCATACAGCACAACCAGATCGCACGCTTGCGCCGTCATGGCCTAACGGTGCACGGAGTGCCGTTTGTGTTCGCGCCCGAGCTCGATCTCGACGCAATACGGCGGATTGGCCGGCGCCTGGCGGCATGGATGTGAGGGGATGGATCAGCAGGTCCGCATGCGGACCTGCTCGGGCGCGCACATGTGCGCGCCCGCCGATAGGCGCATGCGCCTATCGGAAAGACGGGTCGCATGCGACCCGTCTCGGGAGCGCGCAGGCGCGCTCCCGCCTGGCGGCGCGTGCGCCGCCAGGGACATCATCAGCTTTATTAGGCATGCGCCGTTTCAACTGGATCGTGTGCCGGCCAGCTGCGTCCTGGATCTCTACGCCGCGGCGACCCGATACCTGCGAGTGGCCGGGTCGCGTTCGATCAGTCCGACCGCGAGCAGGGTAGTGACATAGCGGTGGGTGGTGCTCGTGTTCATATCGAGCATCCGCGCGAGCTCGGCGATGCCCAGGTAGCCCCCGTCGACTGGAAAGCAGGACAGTACGAGCAGACCCGACAGCAGCGACCGCGACAGACGTCGATCCTCCATCTGCTCTGGGTAGGTCCAATCGTCGGAGGCAACCGACAACGTCCAGTCGGGATCCCGCAGAGCCGAGAGCAGAATCGACATCGTCCCGCCTTCGCCGGCGCCGCGCACGACCTGATCGACCTGCGACTTAGACAGCTCGATCATGACCTTGCCCGCGTTCGAGTCGCCATCTCTGCTGCGAGCCGGACGCCCATCAGGGCGCCCGGCTCGCGGCCACTGGCGAGGCGCTACATCGGACGTGCCGGCGCCCACCTCAGCGCGCCGGTCATGACGCTGCTTCTCTCTCCTGGCGGGCAGTACCCGACTGTTGCTGTCGTCCAACATCGCGTTCATGTGAGCATGTCGAAAACGCCATGCTATGCAAAGACTTGTCTGAATATTCAGTTCTGACTAGTCTGACCAACCGGCCTTAAGGAAGAGCCGGAGCCGAGTGCATTCTCCCTGCTAAGGGCATTGCGAGCATGGATCCATTGGCATGCCCAGCAATTGTCATCACACGACCCTCGTTGTCGCGTTCGACCCAGCCCGAGACGATCAGGCTGAGCGCAGAGCATAGGCTATGCGCCAACATCGCAGGATCGGCACGAGCAGTTTCGTCAGCGAGCCGCCCGCCTGAATCAGATGCTCGGTCGTTGCGCTCATAGCCGGCGTACGTGCGCTGTCGTTGGACAGATACATGGCGATCATGCACGCGACGACCACAGCATGCCGATGTCCGTTGCGCAACGACCCCATCTCGCAGGTGGATCGTCTGACCAGCTCACACATACGCTGCTCGGCAAGCTCAGCGCTGGAGTAGTGACCAACATAGCTGTGATCGCCGCCGACGAGGTCTTTGGCCTGATCGACATAGCTGTCAAGCATCGTGCTCACCGCGCAAACCCATGGAACATAGATGACGTTGACCTCCGCTATGTCATCTCTTGATGAACACGCAGACAGCGCAAGCAGCGCATGGACCACAACCGAGCTGCTCGCCGCGGCAGTCAGCTCCCACCAGCTTGCCCCCTGCACGCCCGAAAACTCTCGCCATGCCCACGCCCGTAGGGCGATGTTTCTCCGAGCCGGGTCGGGCTCGTGGTTCAGGCTCTGCACAGCGCCGCATCTACGCGCGCCCAGCAGCAGGAGCTCACGTGTCCGCATGTAGGACGGCATCGCCGTACAGCCCTCGCGACACGTCTCCACAAGCGAGCGCAGATAGCCGCCGTCGTTCTTCCACGGGTGGTGCAGATAATAATCCGAGATCGACGCGCTTGGATCCAAGGCCTCGACCAGCGCCCGATGAAGTTGGCGGCCATTGATCGCGTTGGCCTCGCGCTCGTGCGCATTATCGAGAAACTCCAGAGCAATCTCATAGGCGACGAGCAGTCGCAGGAGGTGTGGATCGCGACGGTCGGGCAGTATCCAGAACAGCGCGGCCCCGTCGACATGAGTGCGCTTGCGTGCAAGTGCGTCGAGCGCGTCTTCGCGGATGGGCGCATCGGGAATCGCCAGGGCGCGGCGGCGCCATACCTGAACCTCACGCGAGACTGCCCGTAAGCCCCACAGCAGCTGGCGCGTGGCGGCAGCGATTAATGCCCAGGCCTGCCGGGGGGAAAGCGGTAGCGAATCGGTGCCCTCTCCAGAAATCGAAACTCGCCCGGAGAGTAAAGAGCGACTCGGTCAGGATTGCGGTCGCCTGGGAGGCTTGGCTGGGAGGCTTGGTGTAGCCGCGCCTCGAGCCCTTATGACTATCAAAGTCAGTCCTGCAGGCTGATGGCCGGGCGCACCTGAGCCGCAATGTAGCCCGGCACGGCGACGATGGCGACAGCTACGACTGTAACCAGAGTAAAACTACTAAGCGCGACCAGAGCGCCTACCGAGAAGACCACCGGGAAGCCGGTGACGGTCGCCAGCGCATGACTGAGCAGAAGCTGACCGTAAATTCCGAAGATCGCCCCGATCGAGCAGCCGGTGCCCAGCAGCAGCAGACTCTCCCATAGCAATGCTCGCCACAGCTCGCTCCTTCTGAAGCCATCTACCTTCATGTCAGCCAACTGCCGGCGTCGCTGCCAGATCATCGCGCCCATTGCCGCCCCCATCGCCAGGACAGCGGCGACCAGAACCAGCCACGAGATCTGGGTCAGGCGCGCCAGACCCTGCCTGCTGGCTGCGCGCTGGCGCAGCTCGCGCTCGTGGCCGGTTTCCACGCCCAGCCCCGTACCAGGCCCAAGCGATCGCCGAAGCTCGCGAGCCGCTTGTGTGGCCGAGACCCCGGGCGCGAGCATCACGGCGTAGGCGCTTGGATCGGCGCTTTCCCATGCGCGAGCATAGTCGGCGGCATTGAGGATGATTGCCCCCGGTGGCCAGCCTAGATTCGTACTCAACGCGGCTACGCGAAACGTCGTAGGGCGGGGCGCGGGCAACGTGAACAGCTGTCCGACTCGGAGATGGTGTTCGGCCGCGAGCGCCTGTGAGACCACCGCCCAGCCGCCCAAGTGGATCTTGGCGGTCGCGCTTATCAGGTTGGCACCCACCAGCTGACTTTGCGGGATCGGATGAACGGTGGTGGGCGGTGGCGCAAGCACCCATATGCGGCGATCGTCGTAGTCGAGCATACTGGCCCGAAACGGCTTGATGGACGTTACGCCGGGCATATGCGCAAGCGCCGAGATCTCGATGCCGTGGAAGGGTATGGTCCCAAGCAGGTTCTGCGCGCCTGGCGGAATGACCCACAAATCTGCAGCCGCGCTCAATTGGTGAACCAACCGGTCGAGACCCTTCTGCAGGTTGCTGTGGGCACCCTGGATTGCGACGCTCCCGAACACCGCTATCGCCCCAGTGGCGGTGATCGCAAGCGAGCGAGCACGATTGGAGTGCGACCTCAGCTCCATGACGGCGAGATACGGCGACACGCCCGCGAACGCGCTTCGCAGTCGGTCGAATCCAGCCACCACCGCACTCAGCGCTGTAGGCAAGAGCAGCAGTAGCGCTCCGAGTAGGCTCACGATCCCTACGATCGCATCCCGTGGCGCCGTGAGCAGAATCGTGGTCGTTACGCCGAGACATGCCAGACCAGCGATGACGCTCCACATTGCTCTACTCGCTGGACGGCTGGTCTCTGAGAACGCGCTTGCCAGTGGCGAGACGATCTCACGACGTAGAGGCACCAGCACGCCAAAGCCAGCGGCGGCGAGCCCTCCACCAATAGCGAGCGCGACGCTCTGCCACGTCACGATTCGCTGCGAGCCCACCGGGAAGCCGAGCGAGAGATATCCGGGATTCGTGCCGAAGAACGCTAGAGACAGCAGATCGCCGAGCGCTAAGCCGGCGAGTGACGCGAGCGCACCGAGCGCAAGCGCATCGAACAACAGCACCTTGACGATCATTTGTGTCGTATATCCGTCAAGGCGCAGATCTGCGATCAGATTCCGACGTTGGGGCGCTGTCAGCAGCAAGGCATTGAATGCGAACAAAAAGCCTACGAGGGCACAGATGGCGGAGAACAGCACAGTCGATTGATCGCTCGGCCCGGCCGCCTGGCGAAACAATGTGGCATCGAAGTCGGCCTGCCGAACGTTCAGGTGGCTTCCTGCCACCCGCTCCAGGCCGGCCTTGACTTCGCGATCGCGCCCAGGTTGTGGTTCGACGAAGACTCGAGTTATGCGCCCAGTCATGCCGGCCAGCTTTTGTGCGTATGTCAACGGGGCTATCGCCACCGAGCTATGCGCGAGTTCCCCAGTATCGCCGACCAGGCTGCCGCTTACGACAAGGGCTTGTGCAACTCTTGCCCCCGCCTGGATCTCGACCGGCTGTAGGGCCGACGCGCCGATCGTGTGAGCGATCGACGACGGCAACGCCAGCGCCCGCAGCCGACTCAGCTGGCCAGCAGCGAAGCGCCGCACAAGCGGACCACCGTAACGCGTCAAGCGTGGATCGGCGCCGATCATGTCCACCGACTGTTGCCCAGACGGGCCGATCAAGTTCACACGCTCGTCCAAAGCCGGCACCGCCACCTTCACACCGGATAGGTCTCGCACCACACCAAGCAGTTGCTGATCGAAACCCTGCGGATCGCGACTCGCCAGCTGAAAGCGCATATGGCCGACAATCCCGTTCGTCAACCGCTGCACCGAGCCATCGAGGCTGGTGCTCGCCACTTGAGAGGCAAACAGCAGCGCCACACCAACCGCGATTCCTAGTACCGCGAACAGCTCCTGCACGATCCTGCTGCGCAGGCGCACACGATAGAGCCGAACGATGTTCGACAGCCTCATCTGTCGGTCAGCCTACTGCGTGCTGATAACAGGCACGAATGCTCGATCGGGCTCGTAGTTGATGAGCTTGCCGTCGAGCAGCGCACGCACGCGATCGGCGTATCCTGCAGCCTGCGGATCGTGGGTGACCAGTAGCACCGCCACGTCGCGTTCGCGACAGACCTCCGTCAGCAGACCCAAAACCTCGCGGCTACGCGCGCTGTCAAGGCTGCCGGTCGGCTCATCCGCGAGCACCAGCCGGGGTTCGGTCGAAAGAGCCCGTGCAATCATCACGCGCTGACGCTCACCCATCGACAGCTGCTCGGCACGGTGCTTGACCCGCTGCGCCAGCCCCAGACGCTCCAACAATGGGAGCACTCGTCGATGTACGTCGCGAAGCTTCAGCTCGGTGCCCATCAACTTCAACGCCGCATTGTCGAGCGCGCTCACGCCTGGGACCAGGTTCAGCGATTGGCGGACGAACCCCAGCTCGTGCAGCCGATAGCGCGCCGCGTCGGCGTCCGAGAGCTCGGAGATGTCACGCCCATCCATCAACACCGTGCCCGCATCGGGACGGAGCAGCGCGGCGATCAGCATCAGCAGGGTCGTCTTGCCCGAGCCGCTCGGCCCGTACAAAGCCACGAGCTCACCGGCGGAGATCGACATCGACACCCCGTCCACTGCGCGCACCACCTCTCCGTCCCCAGATCGGTAGTGCTTGACGAGATCGCGCAGCTCGAGCATCATCAGCCAACCAGGGCGTCACCGCAATCGAGTGTGCAGCCGAAGCCGAACGGCGGTGCGCAACGATCTGATAGCACCTACGCCGACCGTTCCCTACCTGCCGGGAAGTCGATCACATTGGTCCGCTCCGGCTCGCGTGGCTGCTCCAACAGCCGGCCGCTGCTGAGAACCTTGATCTCGCCTGAGCCCATCGCGGCCGGCATGCCAGGCACGGTCATCAGCACGGCCAACCCCTCTCCGGTCAGCGACCGCAGCAGCTCATTGACGTCCTCACGCTCGCGCACGCTCAAGTTCGCCGTAGGATCGTCAACGAGCAGCAGCTGCGGACGCCGCACAATCCCATGCGCTATGCCGACGAGCGCACGCTCACCGTCGGAGAGGCTGCCCCAGCGCTGGCCGGCGCACTCGGACATGCCCACTCGCGCGAGCGCATCGTATGCCCGCGCACGGGCGTGGCGTTGACCATGCTCCACCAGTAGCGGCAGCGCCACATAGTCGAGCATCGTCAAATCACTCCTCGGTCCCGTGCGTCGTACCCAGCCGACTTGCTCGCGCATCAGCCGCGCGTGATCCTTCTCCGACAGGTCGACCAGGTCGCGC
>Ga0207663_10001259_pt1 | contig 11741 bp, 8 predicted proteins | sample LARL53metaG_FD_184346 | JGI IMG/M metagenome (GOLD analysis project Ga0207663, IMG submission 184346) | Corn, switchgrass and miscanthus rhizosphere microbial communities from Kellogg Biological Station, Michigan, USA - LAR L5-3 metaG... | ecosystem: Host-associated > Plants > Roots >...
CGTACTGGCGCACCCCCGTTGCGTTGAGCCGTGCACATGCCGTCTCGTACAAATCGGCAGTCAGGTCTTGGTCGGGGACGAAGTGAGCGTGGTATCTCGCTCCCCCTGCCATCAACTCCCGGCCAAGCCTGGAGTCGTCGTCCACCTCAAGCATGTAAACGCTGACGTGAGGTACCTCTGACGCAAGCGCCTCATCCAAAGAGATCTCCCAACTTTCCGACGTCTGGTGCGGAAGGCCGGCGATGAGGTCTATGTTAATGTCCTCTATTCCGGCGGCGCGCAACTGTGAGATGTCGTCGATCACGGTGGCGCGCTTATGCAGGCGCCCGACAGAGGAGGCCTCCGCATCCACGAACGATTGCACTCCCAGGCTTACACGATTTACTCGGCAGCGTCTTAATGCGTCAATCATCGCGGAAGACAGCGTTCCTGGGGCACACTCGACCGTGATTTCAGCATCGTCTGGCACTAGAAACTTTTGCGAAATTGTGACAAATAACCGCTCCAGTTGATTTATATCGAGTATCGTAGGGGTGCCGCCGCCGACAAAGATGGAGTCCGCTATTGCTTCGAAGTGGCCACCAATTTGTTCAGCAGTATCATTGGCAGAGTCGACTTCAACAGAGACTCGATCGATGTACCGTTCGAATACGGCGCGGGAAAAGACATCCGAGGCAAAGTTGCAGTAACTGCATTTGCTGCGGCAGAACGGCACCGAGATATAAAGCCCTAGCGGCATCGTGACTAATTATCCCACTTCGCGTAACGTGGAATGATGGGAAGAGTTGCGAAACGGAAGTTTTAGGTCAGGTTCGAAGCATCAAAGTCTACCAGGAGAAGTCAGCCCGATTGTCTAAAGACCGCACGGTTCCTCGCATAGTTATCACCGGAATGGGCGTGGTTAGCCCAAATGGCATCGGCAAAGAAGCGTTTTGTCTTTCAATTCTTGCGGGAAGATCGGGCGTGAAGCGCATCTCCCGTTTTGATCCTTCTTCGCTGCCAGTACACATAGCGGGAGAAATTCCTGAATTCGACGAACTGGCATGGGTCGATGCCCGCGAGCGCAAGCACGTTTCTCGAGTCGTGCCGCTCGCGATCGCCGCTTCGACCGAAGCGATCAAAGACTCCGGCCTTGATCCCGCAGCCATGTCAATGGATGAAAAGCGCGAAATTGGGGTGATTCTGGGTACCGGCGGCGGAGCACAGGAATTCTCTGAAGAGCAATACCGGCTCTGGCATAGCGGACACGTCAAACAGGTAAGCCTGTTCTGCATCCCCAGCGGCACCATGGGGACGATTCCCAGCGAAATCAGCATGCGGTTCGGATTTCGGGGCTACAGCCATGTGGTAACGGCCGGCTGCACGTCTTCCACGGATGCGATCGGTTACGCCTACCAGCACATTCAGGCTGGCGTGCTGCCAATGTTCCTGGTGGGAGGCGTCGATTCCCCGATCACGCCGGGAATTATCAAAGGCTATTCGTTGTTGCGGGCGCTCACGCAATCGTGGAATCACGCTCCTGAGAGTGCGTCGCGACCCTTCTCGGCAGACCGGGACGGTTTCGTCATGGCTGAGGGCTCGTGGATGTTCGTTCTCGAAGATTACGATCATGCGAAGGCTCGCGGTGCTCACGTCTATGCTGAGATCGCCGGATATGGTTCGACTTGTGAAGCTTTTCATCGGGTACGCATGAGCGAATCGCCGGACGAGCCAGCTCGGGCCATATCGCTGGCCCTGGAAGAGGCTGGTATTCAGGCCGAGGACATTCAATACGTTAATTTGCACGGCACTTCCACGGAGATGAACGATCGAGTGGAAACCCGTGCAGTAAAGCTCGCGCTGGGCGAGCACGCGAGAAAAATTCCCATGTCCGGGTTGAAGTCTCAGATCGGACATGCGCAAGGCGCCTGCGGGTCTGCCAGCCTGTCGGCTACGTTAATTGCGATGGAACACGGCAAAATTCCTCCTACAATCAATCTTGATCATCCCGATCCTGAATGTGATTTGGATTACGTACCCGACGTTGGCCGTAAAGTTCAAATCGAACATGCGATCTGTAACTGCGTGGGATTCGGGTCGAAAAACTCGGCGTTGGTGCTGAAGAAAGTCGCATAAAAACCCACGTATGGACGGGTATCCCACCTGCCTGATGGTGTAAAGGTCTGGGCAATTAAAACCAAACACTTGGCGAGCTTTGGCTCGTCCGCCCATCTGGGGCCTACGTGGGCGGCGTTGAGACAAACCTTTTCCATCTTCACGCCTTCATTTCTAATCTATTTAGGGTATCTTTAAGTTGACACGATGGCCCAAGAAGAGGAAGTACTAGGTAAAGCTTATGACAGTCGCCTGATGAAGCGGCTGCTCCACTATTTAAACCCGTACAAATGGCCGGTTGGCGTCTCACTCATCTCAATTCTTTTCAAGGCGGTAGCCGACGTTCTTGGGCCGTACCTCGTGGCGATCGAAATTGATCGCTATTTGGTACCGGTTCCACGCGTTACACCATTCGACTTCTTTCTCAGCCCTAATCCCTTTGTGGGGATCGCCGAAATCGCTGCTATGTACGTCGGGCTAATCGTGTTCAGTTTCCTGCTCGACTATCTGCAGACCTATTTCATGCAGTGGGCTGGCCAGATGGTGATGTTTGATCTGCGGAAGCAGATTTTCCGCCACCTGCAGCACATGCACATCGGCTTTTACGATAAAAATCCGGTTGGACGCCTAGTCACCCGGGTCACCTCGGATGTGGACGCCTTGAACGAAATGTTCACCTCCGGCGTGGTGTCGATTTTTGAAGACGTTTTTGTGCTCGCCGGTATCACCGGCATCATGCTCTGCATGAACTGGAAACTGGCGCTCATTACGCTGTCTGTACTTCCGTTGATCGCTATCGCCACCAAGATTTTTCGCGACAAGGTCCGAGACTCCTACCGCCGCATTCGTACTGCTATTGCCCGCATTAATGCCTACATGCAGGAGCATGTGAGCGGCATGGTAGTGTTGCAGCTTTTTAACCGCGAGAAGCGCGCTTACAACAAATTTTCGGAAGTAAATGCCCTCCACATGGAAGCGTTCAAGGACGCGATCATGGCTCACGCTGTCTACTATCCGGTGGTGGAAATTCTGTCTTCTATCGCCATCGCCTCCGTAATCTGGTTTGGCGGGAACGATATTGTTCGGGGCCTAACGGTGAGCAGTGTCACCTTGGATTTCTCGCCACATAACTTATTCTCGTTACACGTGGTTCGTACTGCGGTGAGTATTGGATTGCTTACGGCGTTCATTCAATATGCGCAGCGCTTCTTCCGGCCAATACAAGACTTTAGCGAGAAATACAACATCTTGCAGTCGGCGATGGCGGCTAGCGAACGTGTCTTCAAGCTGCTGGATACGTCGGTAGAAATCACGTCCCCCTCTCTGACGAAAATGCCGAACGGGCCCGGGCGTATTGAGTTTGATCATGTCTGGTTCGCTTACCGGACCATACCAGCCGAGCACGAACATCCTCACCAGAAGGCGGGCGCCGGCGTCCGCGCTACAGCGGCGACGCACGACGAGCCTGATTGGATTTTGAGGGATGTTTCGTTCGTGATCGAACCGGGCGAAACGGTGGCTATCGTTGGCCACACCGGCGCAGGCAAGACGACGATCATCTCGCTTCTGTTGCGCTTCTACGACGTGCAAAAAGGAGCGGTGCGCATCGATGGAGTGGATGTAAAAGAAATGGATCTTGTGGCGCTCCGCCGCCGATTCGGCGTCGTCTTGCAGGATCCGTTCCTGTTCACCGGCACGGTCGAGAGCAACATCCGGTTGGGCACCGAGTGGATCACCGACGCGGACATCCAAAAAGCCGCGGAAGATGTGAATCTCGCGGAATTCATACGCGCTCTGCCCAATGGATTCAAAGAAGAAGTGCGCGAGCGAGGTTCCACTCTTTCCACCGGCCAGAAACAGTTAATTTCGTTCGCCCGCGCGCTGGCGCACGATCCCAAGATTCTGATTCTGGATGAAGCGACCTCCAGCGTGGACACCGAAACCGAGGTCAAAGTCCGGGAGGCTCTAAATCGCATGGTCGAAGGCCGAACATCCGTGGTCATCGCTCACCGGCTCTCGACGATTCAGCGCGCCGACAAGATCATCGTCATGCACAAAGGACAGGTGCGCGAGATGGGCACCCATCAGCAGTTGCTGGCCGAACATGGCATTTACTACCGTCTGTATCAACTGCAATACAAGGATCAGGAAATTCCCGTAGGCAGCAATTCGCCGGTCACCGCCGGAGCGGATGGTTAGTAACTACTGCGGCCTTGGTCTGGCTGAGCGCGGCAGGATCCTTGTTATCTTCAACTACGAATCTGCACGTCAAATGGTCGCCTTGTCGAGGCGACTCAACAGCTAGGGGCGGCTGTCGTCCCGTAGTTGTCGCCAGCCTGCAGACGCCTTCCAATTACAATGTCATCTGTGCGAATTCTTATCTCCGCTGGGGAGGCCTCCGGCGAAATGTATGGGGCATTGCTGATTGAGGCATTGCAGCGTCTCGCCGGAGAGAGGGCCGGCCCCACACCAAATCAGAAGCTGGAGTTTTTCGGGATAGGGGGGGACCGCATGGGTGCCGCTGGTTGCGACATCGTGGTCGACTCCAAAGAGCTTGCCGTAGTTGGAATCTCAGAGATCCTCGGCCATCTTCCTAAAATATGGAGCTTGTTTCACAAACTGATTGCAGAGGCGGCTAAGCGGACACCGGGCCTCGCCATCGTCATCGACTCGCCAGCCTTCAACTGGCGCGTCGCCCGCCAAATGCGCAAACGCGGCGTTCCCGTCGTCTATTATGTTTGCCCGCAATTCTGGGCGTGGCGTCAGGGACGCGCACGCCTTCTGAGGAAATATGTAGACAAGGCTCTAGTGATTTTTCCATTCGAGCAAGAGTTCTACCGCGACCGTGGTGTCGACGCCACTTTTGTCGGACATCCGCTGGCTGATCTTCCTCGGCCTGACATAGATCGCGCGGCCTACGCAGCCCAATACCGCCTCGACAACGCAAAACACTGGATCACTCTGATGCCAGGCAGCCGGGTAAAAGAAGTGCGAATGAACCTGCCGGCGATTCTTGACTCCGCCGCGCAACTAGGCCCGCAATATGAATTTCTGCTGCCGGTCGCACCTACGCTCACTCACGAATTTCTTGAAACGCTGATCGCCGGCAAAACTGGAATTCATCTGGTCGCGGATACCTTGCCCGCACTTGCATCATCGCGGGCTGGCATCATCGCTAGTGGAACGGCGACGGTAGAGGCGGCGTTAATGGGAACGCCCTTTCTGATGGTGTACAGGGTTTCGCCTCTGACATACTGGCTGGGACGTCCCCGGGTAAAGGTGCAACATTTTGCGATGGTGAACCTCATTGCGGGAGAGCGGATCGTTCCGGAATTAGTTCAACACGATTTCACCGCGAATAACGTCGTCCGTCAGCTCAACGAGATACTTTCGGACGGCGTCGCGCGAAGCGAGATGCTGGCCGGGCTGGCCGAGGTGAGAGCTAGACTTAGCGGGTCGGCCTTGGGGGAATCGAAGCTGGATCGATCAAAGACAGAAAAAAGAAAGCTTCATCCGGTGGATCGAGCGGCGGAGGCCGTCCTGGATGTACTGGTTAACGCAAAACCGGTCAAAACACTCTAAACCTTGTCCTACCAGCATCTTTTGCGTCACAATCTTCATCATACGGACTAGCGTACTTGTTTCAGGAGACTCGTTTTGATGCCTTCTCAACCTCGGCGTGCGCGTCGGGCTGTGTTTTTCTATTTTGCCTGCACTGTTCTTTTGATCTCGCTACCGGCTTGGGCCGCAGAGAAGACTCGCCTGCGTGTCGATGACTACCAGATCGATGCTGAGTTGAGCCCGCATGTCCACAAGCTGACCGCTCGCGCCAAGGTGAAAATTACCGCGGTCGAAGATATTAATGTTGCCACATTCGAACTTCACAATGCTCTGCGCGTCACCAAGGTTCTCGACGCTGCCAACAAGCCTCTAAGCGTGGAACGAGTCACTCAAGATTCGACGGTCCGAGTGCAGCTCGCTACCCCGTTAACCAAGGACACTTCAACCATACTTACCTTCGAATACGAGGGCACGCTTGATTCAGCCGATGAGAGCCCGGTGCAAGGGCTTAAATTGGCGTATATCGGTGACGATACAACCTATTTGCTTTATGCCGGTCGCTGGTTTCCAGTAAATGACTATGGTATCAATCGTTTCACCGCCACCATGAATATAACGGTTCCAGCGCACATGGTGGTGATTGGCAGCGGCAAAGAATCCACGGGAAGCAGCGGCCTGGCCAAGAAGGCGACGACCGGAGCATTGCCAACGAAGACTTACGTCTTTGCGTGGGACAAACCCAGTTTCCCCGGCACCATCGTGGCCGGCACGTTCCAGGAATTCAAGAGTGACGAGGCGGGGCTCGACCTCCATGTGTTCTTCAAACCCGCGCACCAGAACCTGGGAGCGACTTACGCCACCACCGCCGTTAAAGAATTCACTTATTACGTAACGTTATACGGCCCGGCGCCTTCAACCACGCTGAAAGTTGTCGAACTTCCAGACGACACCGTGCCCGCCGCGTGGGCTCCGGAGGTTGCCGCCATCGCCAGCCGCGCGGTCACCGACAAGGTGAACTATCGACTGCTGGCGAACACTATCTCTCACCAGTGGTGGGGAGCCTCAGTCAGCCCTGCATCGCGGGATGATTGGTGGCTGAGCGATGGGTTCGCCCGATATTCCGAGGCTCGCTATGTGGAGCAGGCTGCGGGAGAGGCCGGCCTGGAAGAGACGGTCAAAGACATGTCGGTGGGCGCGCTTGCCTACGACACCGTTCCCCTTTCCAGTTCCGGGAAACTTGACCTGTTTTCGCCAGAGTTTCAATCTCTCGTAACCGATAAGGGTGCCATGATCCTGCACATGTTGCGCTACGTGTTGGGTGATCAAAAGTACGATCAGACGATGCGCACCTTCGCCTCAAAGTACGCGGGAAAATCGGCTTCGCTGGACGACTTCCGGGATCTTGCCGAAAAGAACTACGGCGACAAGCTCACCTGGTTTTTCTCTCAATGGCTTGACTCAACGGGAGCGCCAGAATTTCAGACCAAATACACAATTTACCGTCTCGGCAACAACAAAGGCTTTCGCGTAGTGGGACAGATTACGCAGGACCTTGACCTGTTCCGTATGCCCGTGCAACTCAAGATCGACACCGACGGAAAGACGGAAGACAAGCGGGTGGAAGTGGTCGGGACAAATTCGGCATTCAGCGTGGAGACCTATGGCAAGCCACGCCGGATCGTAATCGATCCAACAGACCACGTGCTGAAGAATTCCAGCGACATCAGACTCCGTGCATCCATTCAGCGCGGCCAGGGACTTACCCAGCAAGGCGATCTGGCGGGGGCACTGCTCGAATTCAATAAGGCCCTCGACGTCAACAAGAACAGCTCGCTGGCCCACTACCGTATCGCCGAGGTGTTCTTTCTCCAGCGAAACTATCAGGCTGCAGCCAATGCCTATCGTGAGTGTCTCAACGGCGATGGCGAACCGCGCTGGACCGAAGTCTGGAGCCACATTCAGCTTGGGAAGATATTCGACGTCACCGGTCAGCGTGAACGCGCCACCAATGAGTACCGACAGGCTCTTCAGACGAACGACAACACCCAGGGCGCCTTGGATGAAGCCCGGAAATATTTGCAGAAGGCCTTCGAGCAACAAAAAATCAGCAACGGGTAACCACTATTTCCCTGGAGAGGGTCTCCTCGAGGGAGGTCAACCGGAGGCCGGATGAAGTTCCACGGCCTGATCTCCCTGCGAAAAACTTCGCCCGTAAATCGATGTATCCAAGTCCAAATAGCTGGCATCTAAACATTGACAATGATTCGCTCAAGTCTTATCATGTTGGCAATTCAATGTTTAATACATTGATTAAGAAGCACTTATAGAGTTTAGGAGGAAGCAATATGGCCAAGACTATTGGAATTGACTTGGGAACCACCAATTCCTGCGTTGCGGTAATGGAAGGTGGCGAACCCAAGGTGATCCCTAACGAAGAGGGTGGGCGAACCACGCCCTCGGTCGTCGGTTTTACCAAGACAGGCGAACGGCTGGTGGGGCAAGTGGCAAAACGCCAGGCCATCACCAACCCGGAAAACACCGTTTATTCGATCAAGCGGTTTATGGGACGCCGTTTCGACGAAGTGACCGAAGAAATCAAGATGGTGCCATACAAAGTCGTGCAGTCCGGCGACCACGTCGCGGTGTTGGCGCAGGGCAAGGAGTACACGCCCCCGCAGATTTCCGCCATGATTTTGCAGAAGCTGAAGAAGGCGGCGGAAGATTACCTCGGCGAGAAGGTGACTGAAGCGGTCATCACCGTGCCGGCTTATTTCAATGACGCGCAGCGCCAGGCCACGAAAGATGCCGGCCAGATTGCCGGCCTAGACGTTAAGCGCATCATCAACGAGCCCACGGCGGCGGCGCTCGCCTACGGTCTCGATAAGAAGAAGGACGAGACCATCGCCGTCTACGACTTCGGCGGCGGCACCTTCGATATTTCGATTCTGGAAGTCGGCGAAGGCGTTATCGAAGTCAAAGCCACTAACGGTGACACTCACCTTGGCGGCGATAACCTCGATCAGCGCATCGTGGACTGGCTCATCGACGAATTCAAAAAGGACGAGGGCCTCGACTTGCGGGGCAAGGGTAACGAGATGGCGCTGCAGCGTCTGCGTGACGCCGCTGAACGGGCCAAGATCGAACTCTCCACCACCATGGAGACTGAGATCAACCTGCCCTTTATCACCGCCGACGCGGGCGGCCCCAAGCATCTGGTGAAGAAAATGACCCGGGCGAAGCTGGAGTCAATGGTCGAAGAGATCATTCAGCGCTCGGTGGGTCCGTGTAAGCAGTGCATGAAGGACGCCGGGGTGGATGCCAGCAAGATCAATGAAGTGGTGCTGGTTGGCGGGCAGACCCGAATGCCGCGAATTCAGCAGCTGGTAAAAGACCTGTTTGGAAAAGAAGGCCACAAAGGCGTTAACCCGGACGAAGTGGTGGCAATCGGAGCGGCGATTCAGGGCGGCGTTCTACGCGGCGAGGTGAAAGACCTCCTGCTGCTGGACGTGACTCCGTTGTCGCTGGCCATCGAGACGCTGGGCGGTGTGGCTACCCCGATGATCCCGCGCAATACGACGATTCCGACCAAGAAAACGGAAACGTTCTCGACTGCAGCCGACAGTCAGACCTCGGTTGAAGTTCACGTGCTGCAGGGCGAACGTCCGATGGCAGCGCAGAACCGTACTCTGGGCAAGTTCCACCTGACCGGAATTCCACCGGCGCCACGTGGCGTGCCTCAGATCGAGGTGACGTTCGACATCGACGCCAACGGCATCCTCAACGTAACCGCGAAGGATACGGCTACGGGCAAGGACCAGAAGATCACGATTACATCGTCTTCCGGCCTGAGCAAAGAGGAAGTCGAGCGCATGGCCAAGGAAGCCGACGCGCATTCGGCGGAAGACAAGACCCAGCGTGAGGCGGTCGACGCCAAGAACCAGCTCGACTCGATGGTCTACAACGTCGAAAAGATGCTGCGCGAGCAGGGAGACAAGATTTCCGGCTCCGATCGTGGCGACGTCGAAAACGCGATTGCCGATGCCAAAAAGGCGTTGGAGTCGAATGACAAGGCGACCATGGACAAAGCCCGCGAGGCCTTGACGCAGGCCTCGCACAAGCTGGCTGAGCAGATGTACAAAGCTGCCCAGGCACCGACGCCACCGAGCCCAGGTCCGGGCGCGGACCCGGCACCAGGCGGCGACGGTGAGGCCAAAAAGGATGAAGGCGTGATCGACGCCGAGTACGTGGACGTAGAAGACAAGAAGTAAGCTGAAAGCTGTCAGCGATCAGCCGCCAGCTTTCAGCAAAGGCTGTGGGGGGCGGGTCTCCGACCCGCCCCGCCGAGGCAAGGTCCAGTTCGTGTGGTGTCGGGCGCCCTCATCCGCGAGGGTTTCTGTGGCAGTGACGGTTTTAAAGCCAAGAGCACGCTACAGATTGTTGGCGTTACAAATTCAGGCCCAGGGAGAAGAGAAATTGCAATTCGAAGTAAATGGTGAAGATTATTTCTTGAACTTCGCGGAAGATGAGAGGCGATGGTTTTGTTTGTACCCTCTCCGACGGGATTGCAACGCATCCCCGTCTACATCGATGTATCTAAGTACGAGCGGATCGGTTTAATCGACGAAGACCGACCGAAGAGGCCGAACTAGCCTTTGACCGTATGGAGGGGAGCGGGCTCACCTCCACCCGGTCGGCTCCGCGAAATCGGCGAATGATTCGAAGTAGAAACCTCAGGTTAGGACAACCACCAAGCAATGGCCAATCCCACCAAAAAGGATTACTACGAAATACTGGGCGTGAAGAAGTCCGCTTCGGCGGACGATATTCGCAAGGCGTTTCGTAAACTGGCCCGCAAGTACCACCCAGACGTTAATCCCGGCGATAAAGCTGCGGAAGAGAAGTTCAAGGCTCTCTCGGAAGCCAACGACGTCTTAAGTGATCCCAAGAAACGCAAAATTTACGACCAGGTAGGCTTCTATTCCGACAACATCGATTCCGCAACCGCGGATGCTTATGCGCGCGCCGGCAGCGGAGGCGGCGGAGCGGGACAAGGTTTCTCCGGTGGATCGGCTGGTGGTGGTGCGCAGGGTTTTGATTTTGGCGGCTTTGATTTCTCCGACATGTTTGAGCCCGGCCAGAACAGGAAGGCCGGTAATTCGGGTACGGGGGGCTTTCGTGACATTTTTTCAGGCATCTTCGGGGGAAGGGGCCCCTCGGCGCCAGAAGGTCCCGAGCCCGGTTCCGACCTTGAGTATCAGGTCAACGTTCCCTTCTGGACCGCGATTCGCGGCGGAGTAATGCGCCTGAATATCACCCGGCGGGATTCCTGTCCGCACTGTCACGGTCATGGTTTTATCGAGTCTGCGGGCACATGCCCGGAGTGCGGTGGCAAGGGGCAGGTAACTCAGACCGGTGGGAGAATGAAGTTCAATGTTCCATGCCCCCGCTGCCACGGCACCGGCAAAAACATTTCTACCTGTCCGCAATGTCACGGTGAGGGCACCGTGGAGCGCACCGAACCTCTGGAAGTTCGAATCAAAGCTGGCACTCGCGATGGCCAGCGCATCAGAGTGCCCGGGAAAGGTAACGCGGGTGTTCACGGCGGACCGGGCGGTGATCTCTACGTGATCATCCGTACGGCTGACCATCCTGTGTTCCACCGCGAAGGGGACGATATCCGCATCACTGTGCCAGTTAGCGCTACGGAAGCGGCTCTCGGCGCGAAGATCGAAGTGCCTACCATCGACGGACGCACGCTACTCAAGATTCCGCCCGGCACCCAATCGGGGCAAAAGCTGCGTCTGCGCGAAAAGGGGGTTCCTTCGGCAACGAAGGAGGGCGCGCGCGGAGACGAAATTGTCGAAGTGAAGCTGACCGTCCCCATGCCTCGGGATGAGCGTTCCAAAGAGATTCTGCGCGAGCTGGCGAAGCTGAATCCCGAAGATCCCCGTGCGGAACTCTGGAAGAATGTCTAAATTCAGTCGCCGGTCTTGATTTCAGTTCCCTTCACAAACTGCTAGACCTCTCAGAACTGAACGCGAAAGCCGTTCCTTCAGTAACCCTTCGGGAAAAAATATCTGAAAATT
>Ga0207663_10001263_pt1 | contig 11728 bp, 7 predicted proteins | sample LARL53metaG_FD_184346 | JGI IMG/M metagenome (GOLD analysis project Ga0207663, IMG submission 184346) | Corn, switchgrass and miscanthus rhizosphere microbial communities from Kellogg Biological Station, Michigan, USA - LAR L5-3 metaG... | ecosystem: Host-associated > Plants > Roots >...
TACATGGAGCGCCTCGGCCTGCCCGTCGAGTTCGTCGGCGGCCTGCGCGTCTCCGACGAGACAACTGTCGAGGTCGCCAAGATGGTGCTCGTCGGCAAGGTCAACACCGAGATCGTGCTACGCGTCAACCGTCACGGCCAGCCCGCGATCGGCCTGTGCGGCGACGACGGCTCGCTGTTCCGCGTCGCTCGCCGCGCCGCGCCCGGCGGCGAGGACATCGGCTTCGTGGGACGCATCGAGCGCGTCGACGTCGACGTGCTCAACCATGTCGCAACCGACTACATCCCCGTGATCGCCTCCGTCGGCGCAGACCGCGACGGGCATTCCTACAACGTCAACGCCGACGAGGCCGCCGGCGCCGTCGCGGGGGCGCTCGGCGCGTACAAGGTCATCTTCCTCACCGACGTCCCCGGCTGGCTGCGCGACCCGGCCGACCCCGCGAGCCTGATCGGGCAGGCCACCACCGAGCAGGTCCGCGCCGCGCTCGAGCAGCTGGACGGCGGCATGCGCCCCAAGCTGCAGGCGTGCGTCGACGCGATCGGCGCGGGCGTGTCCGCGGCGCACATCCTCGACGGGCGGCTTGCGCACTCGCTCTTGCTGGAGCTGTTCACGGACGCTGGGATCGGCACGAAGATCGAGGCAGCCACATGAGTGCCCACACCTCCAGCGGAGCGGCCACGCTGGCAGACCTCCAGGCGCTCGAGCGCGAGCACGTGGTTCCCTCCTACGCGCGCCTGCCGGTGCAGTTCGTGCGCGGTGAGGGCGCGTGGCTGTGGGACGAGCAGGGCCACGAGTACCTCGACTTCCTGTGCGGCATCTCGGTCACGAACGTCGGTCACTGCCACCCGCGCGTGGTCGCCGCGATCCGCGAGCAGGCCGGGCGGCTGATGCACGTCTCGAACCTGTTCTACACCGAGCCCGCGATGCGTCTGGCCGAGCGCCTGTCGCGGTCGAGCCTGCACGGCAAGGCGTACTTCTGCAACTCCGGCGCCGAGGCCAGCGAGGCGGCGATCAAGCTCGCGCGCAAGGCCCATCCCGGCGGCGACGTTGTGGTCGTGTACGGGGCCTTTCACGGGCGCACCTACGGCGCGCTGTCGGCCACGCCGCAGGAGTCCAAGCAAGCGCCGTTCGCGCCGCTCGTGCCGGGCTTTCGCGCGGTCGAGCCGACGCCCGAGGCGATCGCGGGCGCGGTCGATGCCCGCACCGCCGCGGTGCTGCTCGAGCCGATCCAGGGCGAGTCGGGCGTGAACGTCCTCTCCACCGAAGCGCTCCAGGCCGCGCGCGACGCCTGCGACGAGCACGGCGCGGCGCTCGTGTTCGACGAGGTCCAGTGCGGGATGGGCCGCACCGGCACGCTGTGGGCGTACGAGCAGACCGGCGTCGTGCCCGACGCGATCACGCTCGCCAAGGCGCTCGGCGGCGGCCTGCCGATCGGCGCGCTCGTCACCGGCCCGCGCCTCGCCGACGTGCTCCAGCCGGGCGATCACGGCTCCACGTTCGCCGGCGGTCCCGTCGTCGCGGCCGCGGCGCTCGCCGCGCTGGAGGTGATCGACGATCCCGATCTGCTCGCGCGGGTGCGCGAGCTCGGCCACCGGCTGCACGCCGGCCTGGAGCGTCTGCCGCATGTGCTGTCGGTGCGCGGGCGCGGCCTGATGCTCGCGTGCGAGCTGGACGTCCCCGCACCCGATGTCGCACGCTGTGCGCTGCTCGATCAGCGGCTGATTGTCAACGCCACCGGGCCCACGACCGTGCGCCTGCTGCCGCCGCTGATCGTCTCCGAGGCCGAGATCGACACGGCGCTCGAGCGCCTTCACGCGGTGCTCGCCCCAGCTGGCGGCGGCGGATAGGGTTCGCGCCCGTGAGCGACGTGAGCGACGAGTCCCCGCACGGCTTTCCCCCGCGGACCGCCTCCTACGAGGCCGACCCCGAGCAGGTCGGGCGCGTGCTGCTGCTCTACTCCGGCGGGCTCGACACGAGCGTGATGCTCAAGTGGATCCAGGACGCCTACAGCGCCGAGGTCATGTGCCTGACCGTCAACCTGGGGCAGCCCGGCGAGGACTATGAGGTCATCCGCGCCAAGGCGCTTCAACTGGGCGCGCTGGACTGTCATGTGGTGGACGCGCGCGATCAGTTCGCGCGCGAGTACGTCGCGCCCGCGATCAAGGCGAACGCGCTGTACGGCGGCGGCTATCCGCTGTTCACCGCGCTCGGGCGCCCGCTGATCGCCAAGCTCGCCGTCGAGCACGCACGCGCGAGCGGGTGCGACACGATCGCCCACGGTTGCACCGGCAAGGGCAACGACCAGGTCCGGATCGAGGCCACCGTCGCCACGCTCGCGCCCGAGCTGCGCACGATCGCGCCGGTGCGCTCCTGGCAGATGGGCCGCGAGCAGGAGATCGTCTACGCGCGCGAGCACGGCATCCCGATCAAGGGCGGCGCCGAGACCGCGCCCTACTCGATCGACGACAACCTGTGGGGGCGCTCCTCGGAGGGCCGCTGGATCGAGGACCTGACGCACGCGCCCGAGGACGACGTCTTCCAGCTCGTCACTCGCCCCGAGCTCGCGCCCGATCAGCCGCAGACGGTCGCGGTCGAGTTCGAGCGCGGCGTCCCGGTCGCCCTGGACGGCGAACGCCTGGAGCTCGTGGCGCTGCTCGAACGGGCCGCGGAGATAGGCGCACGCCACGGTGTTGGGATCGTCGACCACATCGAGGATCGCATCGTCGGACTGAAGGTGCGCGACATCTACGAGGCGCCCGCCGCGGCGATCCTGCTGCCCGCACACCAGGAGCTCGAGCAGCTCGTGTGCACGATCCACCAGAACCAGTTCAAGCCCCAGCTCGAGCGCCAGTGGGCCTACCTCGTCTACGCCGGCCTGTGGTGGGAGCCGCTGCGCTCGGACCTCGACGCCTACATGGATCACGTCAACGAGCAGGTCACAGGCACGATCGCGCTCAAGCTCTACCGAGGCAGCGCGCGCGTGGTGACGCGCTCCTCTCCAAACGCGGTCTACGACGCGAGCCTGGCGTCGTTCGCGGAGTCCGGTGGGCTGTTCTCGCAGACGGCCTCACCTGGCTTCATTGAGCTGTTCTCGCTGCAGTCACGCATGGCCTGGCGCCTGCGCAACCGCACCTGACGGTTCGCGTCCGGCTCGGACCGTAGGCTCACAAGCGAGCCCGTGATCGCCGAAGAATCATCGTCACAGCCCCCCGATGGAGAGTCGCCCCGTCCGAGCGAGCGCGACCTGCTCGCCGAGCGCCGCGCCCGTCGTGCCGCCCAAGCGGGTGACCCGGCGCTGATCCGTCGCGCCGAGGCGGCCGAGGCCACGGTGCAGACGCTTGAGACACACCTCTCGAGCTTGCGCCAGCGCCTGCGAGAGGCCGAGGATGAGCGACGCTACAGCGCCCAGCGGCTGGCCGCGAGCGAGAACGAGCTGCGGCGCGTCAAGCAGCAGGAGTACGCCGAGCAGCAGCTGCGCGTCGAGGCCGAGCGGTCTCTGGCGGCCGTCACCAGCGGGTCGGCCGGCGATGAGGCTCTTGCCCGCTCGGAGGTCATCCGGCGATTGCAGGCGCGCGTGGCGGAGGTCGAGCGCCGCGCCGCGTGGCTCGCCGAGGAGGTCGAGTCAGAGCGCCGTGCGCGTGAGCGCACCGAGCGTGCGCTGGAGGCGATGCGCGAAAGCCACGCCACGATGGCCGCGACCGTGGGCGAGCTCAGAGATGTTGCGCGAAAGCTGCGCGATGCCGCTGCTGTGTCCGCCGCCGATCGGAGATCCTCCGCACTTCCTCCTGCCGGCCGGATCCCCGGTGCGCCCGCGTCCGTGTCCGTGTCGCAATCCGCGTCCGCTGCGTCGGCGGCGGCCGAGCCGCTCGGCCAGGCGCGGCGCGAGGAGATGTCCGATGCGCTGGCTGCCGCTGTCGAGCGCCTTCGCGCCCGCGCGGAGGCATCCACTGAGCCGTCGCGGGAGCCTGTGGAGACTCTGCCCCCAGGCGCTGCTCCCGTCGCCGGCGTGCGGGCCGCCGGCACGGTGCCCGTGACGCGGGCGAAACCGAAGCCGCACAAGCACAGCATGTCGCTAATAGGTCGCTTGCGAGCCGCTCGCAAACACCGGCGTGAGGGCCGGTAGGCCGCCGCCGAGCCGCCTAAGATCGATCACGGTGACCGTCCCAGCCTGCGCCCATCTGCACGTCCATTCCGAGTACTCGCTGCTCGATGGCGCTTGCAAGATCGACGCCCTGGCGGCCCGCGCCGCGGAGTTCGGCCAGCCCGCGCTCGGCCTCACCGACCACGGCGTCATGAACGGCGCCGTCGAGCTGCACAAGGCGTGCGCCAAGCACGGTGTCAAGCCGATCGTCGGCTGTGAGATCTATCTCGTCGACGACCACGCGGCGGCCGCCGCCGGCCCGGGATCGCCGAAAGTGCAGCGCAACCATCTGACGCTGCTGGCCGCGAGCGACGAGGGCTATCGCAACCTGGTGAAGCTCTCCTCGGCAGGCTTCCTGGAAGGGCTGAACCGCGGCAAGCCGACGGTCGACCTCAGCCAGATCGAGCGGCACGCAGGCGGCGTGATCGCGCTGACCGGCTGTCTGGCCTCGCGCTTCTGTCAGCACCTGCTCGAGGACCGTCCCGCCGACGCGCGCGCACACGCTGATGACCTGCGTCGGGTATTCGGCCCGGAGAACGTGTACTTCGAGGTGCAGAAGAACGGGCTCGCGCCCCAGGAGAAGTGCAACGAGGGGATTGTGCGCATCGCCCGCGAGGTTGGCGGCAGCCTGGTGGGCACCGGCGACGTGCACTACCTGCGCCGCGAGGACTACGATCACCACACCGCGCTGCTGTGCGTGCAGACCAAGAGCACGATCGCCACGCCGAAGCTGACGTTCGACACGAACGAGTTCTTCCTGCGCGACAGCGCCGAGATGGCCGCGGCGTTCGCCGAGTGGCCGGAGGCGACCGCGAACACGCTGGAGATCGCATCGCGCTGCTCGGTGGAGCTCGAGCTCGGCAAGCAGCTGATCCCGAGCTACGCGACGCCTGATGGCGCGAGCGAGCGCGACTACCTGCGCGCGCGTGTGCGTGAGGGCCTGCAGCTGCGCTACGGCGATCCGCCGCCGGCGGAGGCGATCGAGCGCATGGAGATGGAGCTGGGCGTGATCGACGGAATGGGCTTCAACGCTTACTTCCTGATCGTCTGGGACTTCGTCAAGTTCGCCAAGGAGAACGGCATCGCGGTCGGGCCCGGGCGCGGCTCGGCGGCGGGCTCGATCGTCGCCTACTGCCTGGCGATCACCGATGTGGATCCGCTGCGCTACGACCTGCTGTTCGAGCGGTTCTTGAACTCGGAGCGGGTGTCGATGCCTGACATCGACATCGACTTCTCCGTGCGCGGACGCGAGCGGGTGATGAAGTACGTGACCGACAAGTACGGGCGCGAGTCGGTCGCGCAGATCGTCACCTTCGGCAAGATGTTCCCGCGCGCCGCCACTCGTGACGCGGCGCGTGTGCTGGGCTTCGACTACGGCACGGGCGATCGCCTGGCGAAGCTGATCCCCGACCCGATCATGGGCCGGGCGCCGTCGTTCGCGGACTGCCTGAAGCAGGGCGAGCCGCTGCGCAAGGCGTATGACTCCGAGCCCGACGCACGGCGGATCGTCGACGTCGCGCAGGGCCTCGAGGGAATCGTGCGCAACAGCTCGATCCACGCCGCCGCGGTCGTGATCGCCGACCGGCCGCTGACCGACATCGTGCCGTTGCAGCTCGCCGACGCCGGCGCGGACGAGAACGGCGAGCGGGCGTTCCGCACGGTCACCCAGTTCTCGATGAAGCCGATCGAGGACATTGGCCTGCTGAAGATGGACTTCCTCGGCCTGCGCAACCTCGACGTGATCGAGGACGCGCTCGACATCATCGAGCGCTCCACCGGTCGGCGTCCCGACATGACGACGCTCCCGCTGGATGATCCGTCTACGTATGAGATGCTCGCGCGCGGAGACTCCACGGGCGTGTTCCAGTTCGAGTCCGAGGGGATGCGCGAGGCTTTGAAGAAGGTCCGCCCCGACGAGTTCAACGACCTCGTCGCGCTTGTGGCGCTGTATCGGCCGGGGGCGATGGACCAGATCCCGGTGTACGCGAAGGGCAAGCGCAACCCCGAGGCGATCTCCTACCCGGACGAGCGTCTGCGGGTAATCCTCGAGTCCTCCAAGGGGGTCATCCTCTACCAAGAGCAGGCGATGCAGATCTCCAAGGAGCTCGCCGGCTTCTCGGGCGCCAAGGCTGACGATCTGCGCAAGGCGATCGGCAAGAAGAACCGCGCCGCGATGGCCGCGCTGAAGCCCGAGTTCGTGGAGGGCTGCCGCGCCTCGGGCACGAGCGCGGAGGTGATCGATCTGCTGTGGCAGACGAACGAGCGCTCAGCCGACTACTCATTCAACAAGAGCCACGCCGCTTGTTACGCGCTGATCGCCTACCGCACCGCCTGGCTGAAGGCCAACCATCCCGCCGAGTACATGGCGGCGCTGATCTCCTCGGTGATGTCCACCAAGGACAAGGTCCCGTTCTTCGTTGCGCGCTGCGAGGAGATGGGGATCGAGATCCTGCCGCCCGACGTGAACCTGTCAGATCACCAGTTCACGGTCGGCGCCCTAGGCCGCCTGGCCGGCGGGGCCGAGCCAAAGGACGGGATGGGCAGCATCCGCTTTGGACTCGACGCCGTCAAGGGCGTCGGGTACCAGGCCGTCGAGGCGATCAAGCGCGCGCGAGAGGAGGGTGGGGAGTTCGCCTCGCTGTGGGAGTTCTGCGAGCGCGTGGACAGCCGCGCGGTCAACAAGAAGGCGATCGAGGCGCTGATCAAGTGCGGCGCGCTCGGCTCTACGGGCGCCAGTCGCAAGGGGATGCTCGGAGTGCTCGAGCATGCGCAGGCCGCGGGCCAAAAGGCCCAGCAGGACGCTCAGATCGGCCAGGGCTCGATTTTCGACCTGGCCCTCGAGCCGGGCGATGATCTCTCCTCGCAGGGCGCGGCAGGCGAGAAGGGCGGGTTTGGTGGGGGCGCGGTCACGGGGGCTCGGTCGGGTGTGGGAGCGGCGTTTTCGCGGCCGTCCCATCCACCGATTCCAGCCGAGGAGTTCGACCAAGCCGAGCTATTGGCGATCGAGAAGGAGGCGATCGGCCTGTTCGTGTCCGCCCATCCGCTCAAGCCGCTGCGCGAGATCCTGCGCGCCCGCACCGACTGCTCGCTGGCGGCCCTGTCAGATCGCCGCGACAAGGACTGGGTGACGGTCGGGGGAATCATCGTCGAGGCCAAGCGCATCCGCACCCGCGCGGGCGATCCGATGATGTTCGCCACGCTCGACGACCTCGGCGGCGCCGTCGAGGTGCTCGTGTTCGGCAAGGCGCTATCCGAGCACGAGGCCGCGCTCGCGGTCGACCAGGTCGTGCTCGTGCGCGGACGGGTCGACCACAAGGAAGCCGGTAAGACCTGTGTCGTCGCGCAGACCGTCGAGGTGTTCGCTCCCGGCGAGGAGGAGATAGCCGAGGCCCGCAAGCAGGCCGAAGCGGACTCGAAGACGGCGGTTACCCTGGCGCGGCCGGTGCACGCGCGCATCGATGCCGCGAACCTGTCCGCGAGCGCGATCGAGGACGTCAAGCAGCTGGTCGAGGACTATCCCGGCCCCGCCGAGATCGTGCTCGATATCGCTACTCCCGCCGGCGTCCGCCGCCTGCGCCTGGGGGAGGCGTTTCGCGTGCAGAACACACCCACGTTGCGTGCGGAGCTAGAGAACGCCCTTCTGCCGGGGCCGGGCGCCGTCTCCGCGGCCATCGCCGGCTGACCCACGTTTGCGCGCTTGCAGCCCTCGCTCGCGCAACTCCATCGCCAACTCGACTTCCGCGCGCTGGGGACCTTCGCGGTTCTCGCCGGGGGTCTCCAGCACGCACGGCAGCTTTTGCAGGCCCGGCACGGACAGGAACGCCATGCAGCCCTGCTCGCCGAGCTCGCCCGCGCCCACGTTCGCATGGCGGTCGCGGTTCGAGCCGAGCGGGGTCTGCGAATCGTTCAGGTGCAACGAGCGAACGCGCCCACGGCCGAGAGCGCGCGTGCACTCGCGCAGGACCGAGGTCATGCCCGAGGCCGTGCGGATGTCATAGCCGGAGGCGAGCAGATGGCAGGAGTCCAGGCACACCCCTACGCGCCCCTCGCCGCCGGCGGCGTCCAGCAACCGCTCGAGCTCCTCGAACGAGCGGCCGAGCGTCCCGCCCGCGCCGGCCGTGTTCTCGAGGTGCAGCTCACAGCCCTCGCTATCGGCCAGCGCATCCCGAATCGTCTTGCCGGCACGTGCGATCGCGGTGCCGACGTCGCCCGTCTTGGCTGAGCCGGGATGCAGCACGACGCCGGCGGCTCCGATGGCTCGGCCCACGCGTAGCGAATGCGTGAGCGACGTCAGCGACTTGGCGCGGATGTCGGAATCGTCGCTGGCGCAGTTGAGCAGGTAGACGGCATGGATCAGCACCGCGTCGATCCGACTATTCGCCATCGCCTCTCTGAACGCCGCGAAGTCCTCATCGCCATACGCCGTGGGTTTCCACATCCGCGGGGACTGGTTGAAGATTTGGATCGCCCGGCAGCCGCGCTCCTCGCCGCGTTCGATCGCTTTCTCGAGCCCACCCGCGGGGGAGACGTGCGCTCCGATTAGCATGCGGGCGATCTTATGCATTCGTCCTCCGAGCAGCCCGACCGGCCGATGCGAGTGAGATTCGCGCCATCGCCCACGGGCGCGCTGCATATCGGCGGCGCGCGCACCGCCCTGTTCAACTGGCTGCTCGCGCGTCACGAGGGCGGGGAGCTGGTGCTGCGCATCGAGGACACCGACCGCGAGCGCTCCACTCCGGAGAACATCGAGCAGATCCTCGACGCGCTGCGCTGGCTTCAGCTCGACTGGGACGAGGGGCCGATCCTGCAGACCGAGCGCTCCGAGCGCCATGGCGAGGCTTTGCGGGCGCTGCTCGCGGCCGGTCACGCCTACCGCTCGCACGCGACCGCTGAGGATGTTAAGGCCTACAAGCTCGTCCACGGCGCCGATCGCGGGTTCCGAGGCGAGTCAGAACAAGCAGGGGCGGTGCGCCTGCGCGTGCCGGCTGAGGGCGCGACGGTCGTCCACGATGTCATCCGCGGCGATACCCGCTTCGAGCACGTCCATCTCGACGATCCTGTGATCGCCCGCGCGGACGGCTCGGTGCTCTACAACTTCGCCGTCGCAATCGACGATCTCGACGCCCATATCACGCACGTCGTGCGCGGCGAGGACCACCTCTCCAACGCACCCAAGCAGCTGCTCGTGCTGGAGGCCGCGCGCGCGATCGGATTCGCACCCGACCAGCCGCCACCCGTCTACGCGCACCTGCCGCTGCTGCACGGACCAGACGGCAAGAAGCTCTCAAAGCGCCACGGCGCCGCCTCGGTGGGAGAGCTGCGCGACGCCGGTTACCTGCCGGAGGCAGTGCGCAACTACCTGGCACTGCTCGGCTGGGGAACGGGAGACGACCAGACTGTCCTCTCCACGCCCGAGCTGATCGAGCGCTTCACGCTGGACTCAGTCAGTCGCAACCCGGCTCGCTTCGACGAGGTCAAGCTCAGGTGGCTGAACGGCGTTTACATCCGCGCCCTGCCCGCTGAGCAGCTCCTCCAGCGTGTCGCGCGATTCCTCGATGCCACTCCCTATGCGGGATTTCGGGATGACCCGCGCCTTTCCCGCGCAGTCGAGATCAGCCAGGAGAAGATCCACACGCTTGCCGATTTCTGGCCGCTGGCGGGAGCCCTGATCGACGGCCCGGCGAACGATCCCGCCGCGCGCGAGCGCTGGCTCGGCGAAGAGGGGCGCGCCGCTTTGAGCGGTGCACGCGGCGCGCTGGTCGAACTGGAGGGCTTCACCGAGGCTGAGATCGGACCGGCTCTGGAAGCGGTGGTCGCGCGTCGCGGGGTCAAGCCGCGCGAGGTCTATCAGCCGCTGCGCGTGGCGATCGTCGGCACGACGGTCTCGCCCGGCATCTTCGAGAGCGTTGCGCTGCTCGGCCGCGAGGAGACGCTGCGTCGGATCGACCGAGCTCTTGAGCCTGCGCCCAGCCCGGGACCCCGGCAAGCCGGCTGACGACATCATCTCTCGCGTCTCACCGTCGTGGGTGAGATGAGATTTTCTCTCAACCGTTCGTCCACGTCTGCCGATACGACCTCGACAATGCCAGTGACGGCGACTAAGACGAAGGGCGGAGCACGGAAGCCCGCTCCCAGCGGCGCGCGGAAAACCCCTTCCACGAGCGCCGCGCAGAAGACCGCTCCTGCAAGCGCTGCGCGCAAGGCCGCCCCCACGAGCGCCGCGCAGGGCACAGCCGACGGGTCCGGCCCCGCGTCCGCGCCGGCAGCTCCGGCCGCCCGTCAGGGCCAGGGTCACGGCCGACGTCTGACGATCGCGTTCGAAGCGCTGGAGGCGTTCCCCGCGCTCGCGGAGTCGCGCAACCGGCTGCTCGCCGTGGTCGAGAAAGACAACGTTGCGACCGCCGACGTCGTCACCGCCGTGGAGTCCGACGTCGCCTTGAGCATCGCGGTCCTGCGCCTTGCCAACCAAGCGCAGGGCAGCCGCGGACGTGTGGAGACGATCGTCGCCGCCGTCGAGCTGCTGCGCGAGCAGAAGGTGCAGGCGCTCGCGGGACGGGTGCGAACGTTCGACTTCTTCGAGCGCTCCAGCGTGTGGGACGCGGCTCCCGAGCGCTTCCGGCTGCACGCGCTGGCCACCCAGCACGCGGCCGACCGACTCGCCGCCGAGGTCGGCTACGAGCACCGTGATCGCCTGACCGTGACGAGCCTCCTGCACGACGTCGGCAAGCTCGTGCTGCTGCATGCCTATCCCGGCTATCCCGCGCAGGTGCACCGTGGCGCGAGGACGCCGGAGGAGCGCATCCACCAAGAGCGCCGCGAGCTCGGCGTCGACCACGCGCTTGTGGGCGGCGTGCTGATCCGCCGCTGGGGCCTGCCGGGCTCGGTGGCGACGGCGATTGAGCGCCACCATAACCCTGACGTCGACGGCGAGGTCGCGTTCGTGCGCCTGGCGGACATGCTCGCGCACTACGAACAGGGCTCGGCGGTGTCGCCGGGGGAGATGCTGCAGACCGCCCGCGTCCTCGGACTCGGCCCGGACGAGCTCAGGCGCGTGATGTATGAGCTGCCGAGCATGACCGGCCAGCGCCAGCGACACGTCGACCCCTCGCCGCTGTCCGCCCGCGAGCTCGGCGTGCTGCAGCGGCTCGCCGAAGGCAAGGTTTACAAGCAGATAGCGCATGAGCTGACGCTCTCCACGAGCACGGTACGTACGCACCTGCACAACATCTATGGCAAGCTCGGCGCGGTCGACCGCGCGCAGGCGGTGCTCATCGCCACGGAGCGAGGTTGGTTGTAGTTCCCTAGCATCGCCCAGGCGATGCTCTCGATCACCAGCAAGTCCCCTTATGCCATACGCGCGCTCGCCGAGCTGGGGCGCAGCGCGGGCTCGGGGCCGGTGCCGATCGGCGAGCTGGCGCGCCGGCGCGAGGTGCCGGTGCAGTTCTTGGAGCAGCTGTTCGCGGTGCTCAGGCGCGCGGGGGTGATCAGCTCCCAGCGCGGCGTCAAGGGCGGCTATCGCTTTGCGCGCGACCCCGCGAGCGTGACGGTGCTCGAGATCGTCGAGCTGCTCGACGGACCGCTCGGGCG
>Ga0207663_10001268_pt1 | contig 11716 bp, 10 predicted proteins | sample LARL53metaG_FD_184346 | JGI IMG/M metagenome (GOLD analysis project Ga0207663, IMG submission 184346) | Corn, switchgrass and miscanthus rhizosphere microbial communities from Kellogg Biological Station, Michigan, USA - LAR L5-3 metaG... | ecosystem: Host-associated > Plants > Roots >...
TTCCAGCTGAACAGAGGATAAGGGAAATAGAGGAGGGAGTAATGCCTATTAGAACCAGACTATTGGAAAAGCAAGATGAGATTATCAAAGAAATAAACCGCTTAAACAATAGCGCTGACAGGTTATCAATTTGCTCAGCATTTGGTGGAATGCAGATGAGCTACAAATATTTCTTTGACTCATACAAGAGGATAGTTGAGAGGAACAAAAGAATAGATAATATCGGCGGTGGCGGCGGCTGTAATGATGACGGACTAAGATGGATTATTAACATAGATAAAGATAACTTGGAACTAGCAAAAATATTCCTTGAATCTGGGATACAGGTAAAGCATATTAAAAATATGCCGCCCTTGAATTTCGGTGTATCAGAGAAAGAAGTGGCTCTTACGATAGAGAAGATGGAAGATGATAGTGTGAGCCAGAGTTTCTTAATCAGCAATGAACCATTGTATGTAAATCACTTTAATTCTTTATTTGAAGAGTTATGGAAGAGCGGTATTGATGCTGCAGAAAGAATTAAAGATATAAAACAAGGTGCCTACTTGGCAGATATTGAAGTTGTTCCAAGTTCAGCTAAAGCACAGGACAGATACTTGAACATTTTAAAGTCAGCCTCAGAAGAAATACTTTTGATATTTCCCACTACCAGTTCCTTTATACGTCAAGAGAAGATAGGTGTAATACAATTAGCAAAACAAGGAGCAAAAGAAAGAAACGTAAAAGTCAGAATATTGATGCCTTCAAACAGCTTAACTGAGCAGATGGTAATCCAGTTAATGCGATATTATCCCAATCATATTGATGTCAGATACATTGAACAGATGTCAGAGACCAAAGCCACAATACTGGTGGTCGATAGGAAGTCCAGTTTGGTTATGGAATTAAGAGACGATTCAAAGACAACCTTTGTTGAAGCTATAGGCTTATCGACCTACTCAAACAGTAAAGCAGGTGTTTTATCCTACGTTGCGATATTTGAGAATTTATGGGTACAATCCGACCTACATGAACAATTAAAAAGACACGATAAGATGCAGAAAGACTTTATCAACATAGCAGCTCATGAACTACGCACTCCAATACAACCCATCCTTGGCCTAACAGAGATCCTTCGCTCTCGTACAAAGGATGTAGAACAAATAAAACTATTAGAAGTTGTTGGCAGGAGTGCAAGGAGACTTCAGCGGCTCACAGAGGATATATTAGATGTAACAAGAATTGAGAACCAGTCCTTAAACCTCAAGAAAGAACGATTTAATCTAAATGACATGATAGCAAACACTATAGATGATATAATGACAAATAAAGAATCTTCCAGCATTAAAAGAAATGTAAAAGTGATATATCCTCCTCATCAGTCCCGAGACATTTTTATAGAAGCAGACAAAGGAAGAATAACCCAAGTTATACACAATCTGCTGGATAATTCTCTCAAATTCACCTACTCTGGTACGATAGCCATCACGGCGGAAATGAAAAAAGAAGACGGAAATGTAAATGATGAGGTTGTGGTCTGGGTAAAGGATACTGGTACAGGTATTGATTCTCAAATATTTCCAAGACTATTTTCAAAGTTCGCTACAAAGTCGGAAGTAGGTGGCACTGGATTAGGACTGTTCATTTCTAAAAGTATTGTTGAGGCGCATGGAGGCAGGATATGGGCTGAGAACAATTCTGAGGGCATGAAGGGAGCCACTTTTTACTTTAGCCTACCATTAAGCAGATAGAAGTATTTTATACAATAATCCAACCTCGGTAGTATTGTTTTGTAGACTCAAAATCCTTAAAACCATCGATTGAATAAGCGAGTCAAGACTGTCTTGCATTGGTATACACAATTCTGTAGTATTACATCACTAGTTGATAGAACACATAGAAAGACATCTGCCGATCCTGTCTTTATGCCGGTAATCACATCGAAACCAGTGCCAAAGGTTACTGCCGAAACTTGGTTTTGATTATCTCTTCTTCACTGCCTTGATTCTTTATTGCCTTTGAAATTAATCTTTTGGCTTCAATTTTGCTAAGGTATCTTTCGGGTGCTATTCCTAGATTTTTTAGCAGGCTTAACTGCTGCTTAGTAGCCATATGTTGGATGGACTTTTGTAGTAACTTGGGATCATTTTCTAAAACTTCCTGATATGCCCTGTTGGACAGTATATCAGCCTCTTTATTTTTATCCCGTGGAACCCATTCAATTTGGATATCCTTGAATTCGGGGATAAGTGACATAGCCTTTTGGTGTAGTGAAATTATCGTTATAGTTTTGACTTTCCATTTACCATTTATTTGATTAATGACTAGTCGTGAATCTCCTCTTACTGTGATCTTTTGATTATTGTAGTTATTTGTTAACAACCACTCCAGAGCCTTGATAATACCCGTATACTCCGCGAGATTGTTAGTGGCATTGTCTGTAAAGGGTTCTGCAGCAAGACCACAGTCGCTATATTGTTGTCCTTCTGCTAGTATTACATATGCATAGCAAGCTATTCCCCCCGGATTGTACGGCTGGCAGAGCCCGTCGAAATAGACTTGTATTTCGGAGACTAACATACCTTTGTTATATCTTCTTTAACATGGCCAACGGTATATGGTTTATTCGGTTCGATGTACACTTCCGTCTGAGCATTAACATGTAAGAGTGGGCTAAAGGTTGGTGTATAGGATGTTGATGAAATTGAAAATGATAACATGGCATCATCATAGAGATAGAAACTATATCTATGCACTAATATAAGCACTCCAGATGTAGGCTGCGGGCAATATGTGCTAATAAACTCACATCATGTTTAGAGAATAATTAAACGGTAATGCCGGAAGAATATTTAAAAAATTTGGCGATGTATCAAGTCCGAAAGTACTGAATACCCAGATAGTACTTTATTAGGTACTATACGGTATTGATGCTGTTCCCTGTCGGTTTGGAGATATTCAGGTTTAAAGAAAGACAGAGAGAAATTAAAAATCGATGCATATGAAGGCTTCAACTCCAATTCCAGGATACGAACAGCAGCTACACAAGTGATCATGATGTTATCCTTCAACTAAATCCTGCTGTCATATCATGTGTGTCTAACTTCATTTTTTGGGATCCAGATGGTTTTTAGAAAATAACATGGACGAAATTGGAAGCGCCATCAATCAAATTGTCATAAAATAATCAATATTTCTTGACATCCATGATGACTATAGTCTACGGAATTTTCAAGATACTTGGGTATTGAGTTTGATTTCTGCTTCCCATTAGATAAATGCAACGTGTACGTATGTGTAAGAAACTAATAAATTCTAATATGTCATAGATGGAGTGCTCTCAAACTATGAGATCGATTACTGCTGTTGTAGGAGCACTTGCTTTTGCAATAGTTCTTTTACTTTGGACTAACGTTTCATATGCACAGATATTAAAAGGTCTTGCACCAAATATATTCTACTCAGCTAAAAAATCACATACAGTAACAATCACATCACCCACTAAGGGAGAGCAAGTAACAATTGGCAAAGACCTGACAATCCAAGGTACTTCTATAGCTAATACAGCATCGCATTGTAAAGTATCTGTTATTGTAAATGGTGTAAAGCCATACCAACCAGCAACAGGTGCTGGCCCGGGTGGAGCAGCAGATTATTCAAAGTGGAATTTTGTACTTACCTCCAAATATGCCACGATCAAACCAGGACCAGATAATAAGATAACAGCAAAGTATACATGCAGTAATAATAATCAGAGATCATTTTATAATGTAAATGTAACAGGAATAGCGGCATAGCGTGTAAATCTCCAAAAACCATCGAGTGCTCCGTCACTTTATTCATAGTTGAGGAAAAACCTCAAAATCTAAAATCAGTGCTTCCATAGTAACAGCAAAAATTACAAAGAACATCAGTCCTTCTCCAGAGCAGGGGGCTTTCAATTTTATGCAGAGATCACACAATTTAACTTAAGTGAGTAGACCTGCTTTGTTGCATAAATCATTATCATATATCAGTATGTTTTAGTCGGCCGAACTGAATTTAGCTGACCTATACAAAAATTTCATGTGGTTAGCTGGGCTTCCTATAACGAATCATTGGTCAGATGTGGAGAGATAATTTTGGATTTTGATATTATCAATAGTTGGGATAGAGAACTAGATAAGATGAGAAAGAAATGATATGATAATAATGTGTCAAGTATTATGCCTATGGCTTCATGAAATTAGAATCGCTTCTTTTGATCAGGTTTCACTTTGATGCAGAAAGACTTCCATGCAATGGCATATACTTCTTTTATGGGGATGGTGAGAATTCTGGGGGATATGGTAGAGGAAGCAGCAGCCAGATCCTTCTCCGACAGTTCCCCGACAGCACCTGGAATAACGTAGAACATCTTGGCCAGTCGAATAAATAAATAAATAAATAAATTCCAGTTGAACGATAATAATAAAAACTGCTTTCTATAACTGCTAAAAAGAGCACTTTAAAATACTACTAGAAAATAGATATAGAAGAAAATTAGGTAATTGTTTTTTCATATGATGTCATCCTTATAATTTTCTTTATACGTTCTCTATCTGCCTCCATCCATTCAATAGATTTGGTTTTGACATTCACAGTAACTTTGATTGGCACATCGTTATCCAATAGTTGAAGATATCCGAGTGCTGTGAATTTTTCTTCCTGCTGTTTCTGTTGTTGCTCATGTAAATATGCAATTTCTTGCTGTAATTCTTCTATCCTTTCATTTAGTTTTTCAATTCTCTTATTCTTATCATCTGATGATTCTTCTACTAAGCCTTCATTTTCTTTCTGTGTAAGTAGCGGGATTACTGCTATGCTATGATTATCATCATCATAAGTTGTTACCTTTGTTGTTGTTGCTGCTGTTTTTTCTTCATTATCTGAAGGTTGCTGCAGTTGTTCTACTGCTGGGTGTCGAGATGATAATGACGTTGGTAATTCTACTAATTCTTTTTGTTGCTGCTGTGGTTGTTGCTGTTGTAATGGCTGTTGATCTCGTTGCTGCTGTCGTTTGAGATAATCTTTTCTGGTATGCTTTGTGAGTTTCAAATTTTTAGGTAGCATCTTCCTTAGCCACGATGGAGATACATCCATCCTAGTACAAGACTCATAAATCATGTCTCTAAGTTGCATATCATCTATGCTCAGATCTTGTGCTAATTGTATTATTTCTTTCAGTTGTTGTCTGATTCTCTTCCTTCTATTCCAAATAATATCTCGTATTTCTCGAATGCCATTAACAAGTTCATCGATTTTTTGTTCCAAAGTCCTAAATGCTGGCGACGGTGGCTGCTGCTGTGGTTTTTGTTCGTTTATTATGCTTTCCATAAACGGTTTTATTAAAATATAGAATAAAAAAGAATTAATTTTTGTCTTCGACTCTCAAATAACTAACTGGCTAAAAGTTTGTCAGAATAATATATGGTCATATATCCATATATTCATACGTCCCACAATACGAATTTGAGATTAGTTTTTCTACTAGTCATTTCTAGATGATATGAAGTACTGCGTAATGATTACGATCTCAAGATATTATTTATATCCTTTTTTCTATATTTTCTTATTGTCAGAAAATCTGTAAGGACGTTTAAGAAGGAAAATCACGGTATCAATGGTAACAAGGAAATTTCATTTGATAGCAGCAAAAAAAGATCTTGATATAATCGTAATAATGGATATATAGATATAGATATTATGAGGATCTACTTCCTCATCCCTCTCTCCCACCTGCCAGATTATACTTTCTGATCGAGCATGATAGTTAGTGAAATCCCTTAATTGTTTATCATATCATATGCATGTGTGTATGTGCCTATTAAAAATCTGCATATCAAATAGCGGGATATAGAATGACCCTAAGTTTCAGTTAGATTCAATGACACAATTGTTGCTGCCAACATATTAGCTCCCGTATTCCAATCACGTCTCATCTGCTGGTGGAGTGTCTGGAGATACATCATCAGATGCACTTGCAACTCCTATATTATTGTATTAAATATAACTTAACGCATAGGCTTGCTTTGGATGAACAGGAATCTTTTTTGTATAATACTCATACCATCATTTAAGCTGCTCTTTGTTTATTTAATGCCCAAAAATGTAGACTGAATTCATAAGAATTCTCATGAGGATCTAGAACCTCATGCATGCTAGAGGATTGCTTCCTTGTCATGCATCTTAGGAAAGTCTTTTAATTGTTTGTTTATCATAAGCCATCATGTGCGCTTTCGCTGCTGGATCCCACGAACCTAATCCCCGTGAAGATATCTTGTGCTGTTTTTGCAACTTGCTGCTTTACAAGCATCTTGAATTTCTTTGGATGTATCATCATTGTTGTTGTTATATATGCTATGATTACGATGATGATGACTAAAACTGCATATGCATGATCGGACTTTATTTTAGTGATTAATTTGTTTATCTTCCTATCTATTCTTTAGGGAGAGAACACTGAATTTTCTAACTAGTAGTGAATTTCCAAACACCGCAGAATCACTTATGACCCATCCAAGCGCTGCCAACGCTGGTGTAAGCACGAGAGAATTTGTAATACCATAGAGCAATCCAGCAGCTATTGATATTGTTACAACATTATAAACAAATGACATAGATAAGTTCTGTTTTATTTTTTTCATGGAGTATCGGCCTATTTTCAAAGCATACAGGATTTGAAGTAGATCGCTTTTCATAAGTATTATGTGTCCTGATGATAAAGCAACATCAGTACCAGAGCCTATTGCTATTCCTATATCAGCCTGTGTCAATGCAGGTGCATCATTTATGCCATCTCCAACCATTACAACTTTCTTTCCTTGGTCTTGTAGCTTTTTAATTTCTAAAGCCTTTGATTCAGGTAATACTTGAGACAAGACCTTCTGTATGCCAAGTTTCTTAGCAATGGTGTTAGCGGTTCTTTCATTGTCTCCGCTCATAAGTATGACATCCTTCTTTTTCATATTGTGTTGGATTTCATCAATCACATGCTCTGCATTATCTCTTAATGTATCAGCTACAGCTATCAAACCAACTAACTTGTCTTCAACAAAAACAGCAACTACCGTCTTACCTTCTGACTCCAAATTGGCAATTCTAAGTAATGAATTTTGAGAAATGACTGTACCATTGTCATTTTTTCGTAGATTGCCAACAAATATCCTTTTTTCAAAGTACGAGGCAACAACACCATGGCCAGTCAAAGAATTAAACTCTGAAACCTTCAATGTAGGAATTGATTTTTCAGTTGCCTTTCTAACTATGGCTTGTGCAATCGGGTGCTCTGATTTAATCTCTGCAGATGCAGCTAACTGCAAAAGCTCAAAATCTGTATAACAATTATTCGGAATTACATCTGTTACTTCAGGCTTGCCATTTGTAAGAGTACCTGTCTTGTCAAATACAATTGTATCTATAGACGATAATTTTTCCAAATACTGCCCAGCTTTTATCAATACTCCGTGTCTTGTTGCCACGTCTATTCCTAGAGATATTACCATTGGAGTAGCTATCCCTAAAGCACAAGGACATGACACCACAAGGATTGTGGCAAAAACAGTTACGGCAAAAGAAATCGGTTGATGTGCTACAAAAAACCAGTAAAGAGATGAAGCAATTGCAATAGAAAGTATGATTGGGATAAAATACTGTACAGCCCTATCTGCAATCCTTTGGACTGGCGCCTTTGACATCTTCGCTCTTTTAACCATCTCTATTATACTGGCTAATACAGTATGACTTCCAACTTTGGTTGCTTTGAATTGAAGATAACCATTCTTGTTTATTGAACCGCCAATAATTTTATCACCTGTCTTTTTATCGATAGGTATTGACTCCCCTGTAATTATTGACTCATCCACTGATGATTCACCATATACGACTATACCATCAGTAGCAATTCTTTCACCTGGTTTAGCTACAACTATATCTTCTACAACAATGTCATCAACGTCGATTACCTGTTCTTGTTTACCACCATTCCTAATTACTACTGCACTCTTGGGTTTTAGCGCAAGTAAATTTCTTAGTGATTCAGATGTTGTTTTAAGAACTCTAGTTTCCAAGTATTCTCCAATAGTAAAAATAGTCAGAACAGAAGATGATGCTTCAAAGAATTGTACATGAGAGCCGCTCGTCACATTAATCAGACTATAAATATATGCAACAGTCGTACTCAGGACAACCAGCGTATCAGTAGTGAATCCTTTCTTGTGTATGATTGCTCTGATAAATCTTATATAAAATGGTCGACCCAGGAGAATCTGAACAGTTGTCGCAAAAACCAATCTCAAAAGATTAGTTACGTAAGAGTCAGAGAATATTTGAAGTAAAACTAGTGGTATAGTTAGAGAAAGACCAATGACTATGAGCAATTTTTCATTGAGAAAAACATTATACCTTGCCTTGGGTTGATGATGATGATCCACCTCCCCCTCCTCCCTCTCCTCATCCTCGCAACAATCGCAAGTAATAGCTATTCCTCTATCCTCTTTTAATTTTAATTCTTCATTGTTAATGATTTTATTATCATCAATCTTTTTCATTTGACTTTCTCCCTCTATCTTTGGGATTCTTGGTTATAATTTACACATGCGTATATTCCTCTTGCTAATTCAAATAAAATGGCATCACTTTCTTCTAAAAGCTTTGAAACTTTTTTATCGCCTAACCTATAGAATATGTTTTTACCCTGGCGTCTATTCTTGACAAGCCCACAATCTAATAAACAGGACAAATGATTTGATATATTGGATTGACTTTGGCCAGAAGTTTCTGCAACTATTTGAGAGGTAGTCTTTTCTCCTTCACGTAATGATTCTAATATTGAAAGTCTGGTGGAATCACCGAGGCCTCTGAAGAGTTTTGCCTTTAATGAAAGCTTTTGAAGTTGTATTGACACATTGTCCCGTGTTAATATGTAAATGTGTTAATCTATTATATAAAGTTGATCTAATCTGCGTTGGTGGTGTTAACTTAGCAAGTTAATCACCTATTTTTCTCGCACAAAGTTCAAGAATTTGCACCTTAAGTTAACAGCACCTCTGCGTTTCAGATACTGAATCAATAAGTTAAAAAAGATATGTACCTGAGTTGAATCTAAAGTGTTTGGCTTGGATATATCAGTACATAACGATGGATAGACAAAGCATCTTATCTAAGGATCTAACAAAAAAAGGATTCTTCTAGGGAGAAGGTGTGTTCCTTGTTTCTTGTAGAATTGTTGCCAGCAACAGTTTGGTAGTAGATACAATATAATCCATATTAACGGCAGATGGAATATCTGTGCTACTGTGATAATGTGTATTTTGATCTACTGCTTCTCCATCATATAATCCTGCAACTACATATCCTAGCTTCAAAAGGCATATAGTCGCTATCATATATAGGTCCCAACATAACTTGCAAGTCAGTATAGTCCACAGCTGCCTGCTCCATAATCTCTCCAAACCTTTGAGAATCCTGATCATTACCTGTTACTGCGTTTCTCAATTACGAATTAGAACAGCTTTTCCGCCAATGATATTTCCACTACCCGGCAAAATTGTAGAATAAAGGATACCACTTTCAGTCGATTCAATAAAGGATGAATCATCCAGGTAAATACTATGCAATGCATTTACCAAAGGATAAACTGAGCTCATTTGTTCATTGGCCTCCTCTTCTTTGCTAGGCTCGCCTGATCTTACCATTCCAATATGACTGTGTGAATCGATGAATGCTGGTGTCACAACATAATACTTCCCTTCAAAATCATCTCATCGATATCTCTTCCTCCCTCTTTTTCTGGTCTACTGTTCTTTCCTACATACTTTATTTCATCTCCTTCAAATCCTATATAACAGTCTCTTTTCTCCTCAGTACCATCAAACAATGAATTGCATTTAATTAACTTCATAGATTTGCTTATCATTACCAATCATCAGCCGATTCTTAAACCTATTTTGGAGTCGACTCCATTCTTCCTCTTTCTTATCAAATGTAAGAATATCATCATATTATCAGTTCTGGATATTATTTCAAGATAATCCAATGGTTCATCTAGGAAGTGTTAAAGCAGGTCATGCTCACACGTATACTTTATTCACATTATTTTCTCCAACATCCAGATTATCCGGCAATATCATTGTTCATATCCTATAATACGCTAGTATGTATATATCTATACTACTGCTAATATTTCAAAATGTTTCAAATTTTATTCTTGATTGTCAACTTCGTCAGTAGACCTTTTCACATTTATGGAAACACTGATGATAACTTTATCTTTCCACTGGCAAATCTATTTTATTGCCCCATTCGCCCCATGAACCAACATACATTCTAACGTTCTTAAAGCCAAGATTCCGCAATACGACGAAAGTGTTGGCAGCCCTGTAGCCGCCATGACAGTATGTTATAATCTCTTTTTCTTTTGGAATATGTGAATACAGTTTCTCCAGTTCTGTATTTTCTTTGAAGGCGCCATTTTTATTAATATTACAACTCCAATCAACATTTGTTGCTGAAGGTATGTGGCCTGCTTTAGCAGCTCTTATTACAGAACCTTCGTATTCGGATTTTGAGCGCGAATCCAATATTAGTACATTGTTGTTACTCTTCTTTTTGATCTTCGATTTTATATATCCAAAGTCTGCCAACACCTTGAGATTGGGCTTGCCTCTAAAATATGAATGAATAAACTGATTGCTCTTTGTTTCTATTTTCAATCTTTCTTTCTTCCACTTATTAAAACCTCCATCAAGCATTGCAGTTTTACTATGTGAAAAATAAATCAATAGCCAGACACCTCTCGCAGAAAACATGCCAGATATACTGTCATAAAAGACCACAAATTTGTTTTTCGTTACTCCTATATTTGATAGAAGGATCTTCATTTGCTTGTTAAATTGAGAAATCCCCTCTTTTGAGGTATCAATCCAATGGAATTGCACAAGATCTATGTTAACAGCATTAGGAAGATGTCCTAGTGCATAATCTGAATAAGGACGGGCATCTATTACAAGAAGATCATCCCTTTTTTCCAAATATAATGATTTTAATTCCGAAGTGGATATAGTAAACCTCATCATTAAGATAGAACAGATATGTAATAATTTTTTGATATTATAATTGTTTTCTGCCCAAAACAATGAAGTGCAAGAATCAAATGGCCGTATTAGAAGTCAAGCCAACAAATGAATAACATCAAGGATAATGGACAAGACAGGTGCGATGCTTCTCCTATGATATGTCTTAGTTTCTATAACTATCAGGGCTATGAGTTTTGTAATACGGTGTTTTTGGAGCTCAAACAAGAATCAGAGATTTATTTGTAGTAGAATATTTTCGAAGAAATATCATGTAGAAATATGATAAACTGATGTGCTATGGTAATAGACGAAGGATCAGATGTTTATGATAAGACCCCATGTAATGTGTGTATTACGGGAACCATGAAAGGAGATGCGATATATCCAACTAGTTAATGTTGTATCTACCAATCTCAAATTGTTATATTGGAGTCAGGCGATATCACAGAATACCGTACAAGTCAAATACGAAAAGGTGCCATTTTCTCTCATGACAAGGCTGAATATATTTTTGGTAGAGAATTGTCGTATATGTTTTGAAACTCAATAAATCTGTGTCCTACACTCCTATGGAGCTGACTTCAGTTTTTCTCTTCTTGCGACCCTCCAACAACATTAAAGGTATTTGCTATTATCTAATGCAT
>Ga0207663_10001271_pt1 | contig 11696 bp, 9 predicted proteins | sample LARL53metaG_FD_184346 | JGI IMG/M metagenome (GOLD analysis project Ga0207663, IMG submission 184346) | Corn, switchgrass and miscanthus rhizosphere microbial communities from Kellogg Biological Station, Michigan, USA - LAR L5-3 metaG... | ecosystem: Host-associated > Plants > Roots >...
CGGTGATCCTCACCGGCGGTCTCAGCGATGCAGCACGCGCGCGCGAGGCATTCGCGTACACAGGCGCGTCCGCGGTGATGCTTGCGCGGGGGTCGCTGGGCAACCCATGGCTGTTCCGGCGGCTGCTCGGCGACTTTGAGCGAGAGCCCACGCGTGACGAAGTCCTGGACGAGCTCGCCTGGACGATCGACCGCGCCGTCGAGCACCTGGGCGAGTCCCGGGCGACCAGGTATCTGCGCAAGTTCTATCCCTGGTACGTGGCTCGTCTCGGGCTCGATCCCGCCACGGCCAAGCGCCTCGGCGAGTCGCTGCAGCGGGCCGAGACGCTCGCGCGCGCCCGCGAGCTGTTCCAGGACGCTTCCGAGCCTCGCTATACTGCTGCGCTCGCCGCCGCCTAGCGGCGTGCGAAATCCCCGCTTGCGAGCGGGATTTTTGCGTTTCGCCGGCAAACCACGAACTCCGACGAGGGTCGTATGCAGAAGGACGTCATCCTCACCCCCGAAGGCCTGGAGAAGCTCAACGAGGAGCTCGAGCAGCTGTCCACCGCCAAGCGCCGCGAGGTCGCCGAGCGGATCAAGGAGGCGCGCGAGTTCGGAGACATCTCCGAGAACTCCGAGTACGACGACGCCAAGAACGAGCAGGCGATGATCGAGAGTCGCATCGCGCAGCTCCAGGAGAAGCTGCGCATGGCCACCGTCATCGAGACCAAGGATCTCTCCACCGACGTCGTCCAGGTCGGCTCGGTCGTGCACGTCAAGGACGAAAAGACCGGCAAGTCCGTCAAGTACACGATCGTCGGCTCCGCCGAGGCGCGACCGTTGGAGAACAAGCTCTCCAACGAGTCCCCCGTCGGACGGGCGCTGATCGGGCACAAGCGCAACGACACGGTCGCCGTCAAGGTCCCCCGCGGCCCGGCGCGCAAGCTCAAGATCACCAAGATCGACGTCGGCCTCAAATAGGCTTCGCCGATGACCGAGGGCCGACACGGCCTGCCCGAGCTGATCGCCGAGCGCCGGGCCAAGGCGCAGCGGCTGCGCGACGACGGCGTGGAGGTCCCGTTCCGCTACCCCGACGTCGAGCCGATCGAGCGCCTCGCCGACGCCTACGAGCATCTGGCGACCGGCGAGGAGACCGAGGACGTCCATCGCGTCGCCGGCCGCATCGCCGCGCGGCGGGGCTCCGGCAAGGCGGCGTTCATCGACCTCGTCGATCGCACGGGCAAGATCCAGCTGCACGCGCGCGTGGACATCCTCGGCGAGGAGCTGTTCGAGCGGCTGCTCGCGCTCGACCTGGGCGACCTGCTGGGGGTCGATGGCACCATGCTGCGCAGCCGACACGGCGAGCTGACGCTGCGCGTGGACGCATACGAGATCCTCGGCAAGGCGCTGCGGCCGCCCCCGGACAAGCACCACGGCCTCAGCGACATCGAGACTCGCCACCGCCGGCGCGAGCTCGACCTGATCTCGAGCGAGGATGTCCGCCGACGGTTTCGCGACCGCGCACGGATCGTCTCGGCGATCCGTTCCTACCTCGACGGGCAGGGGTTCGTGGAGGTCGAGACACCGGTGCTGCAGCCGTTGTACGGCGGCGCTCTGGCGCGGCCGTTCACGACCCACCACAACGCGCTCGACCGCACGCTGTACCTGCGCATCGCCACCGAGCTGTACCTCAAGCGCCTGATCGTGGGCGGGCTGGAGCGGGTGTACGAGCTGGGCAAGGACTTCCGCAACGAGGGCGTCTCGACCAGGCACAACCCCGAGTTCACGGTGGTCGAGTGGTACGAGGCGTATGCCGACTACACCGACGAGGCGCTGCGCCTGGAAGCGCTCGTGCGCGCGGCGGCGGACGCGATCGGCTACTCCGGCGAGCTGGACTTCTCCTCGCCCTGGCGGCGTATCGGCTTCATCGAGGCAGTCCGGCAGGCCACCGGCGTCGACCTCGCCGAGGGTCGCGACGCGCGTGAACTGGCGGCAGCGATCGAGCGCCGGGGACTCGATGTCCCCACCGCGGACGCCACCTGGCCGCAGCTGGCCGACGAGCTGCTGTCCAAGTTCGTCGAGCCCACCCTGCAGCAGCCCACGTTCGTGTTCGACTACCCGATCGAGCTGTCGCCGTTCGCGCGCGCACACCGCTTCACCGAGGGCGTGGCCGAGCGCTGGGAGGCGTACATCGGCGGCATGGAGATCGCCAACGCGTTCAGCGAGCTCGGGGACCCCGACGAGCAACGCCGGCGCTTCGATGCCCAACGCCAAGCCGCCGAGCAGGGTGACGAGGAGAGCCAGCCCTATGACGAGCTGTTCCTACAGGCGCTGGAGCACGGCCTGCCCCCGACCGGGGGCGTGGGCGTGGGGGTCGATCGCCTGGTGATGGCGCTCACCGGGCAGCAGTCGATCCGCGAGGTCGTGCTGTTCCCCGCGTTGCGCTCCTAACCTGCCGGGGCCGGGCAGCCGATTGGTAGACTGCCCGTGAGACGTCAGTGAACGACATAGCGGCTTGAGGCTCCGTCCTCGCAGGAAGGATTCACACCATGTTCGAGCGATTCACAGAACGGGCCCGGCAGGTGGTCGTTCTCGCGCAGGAGGAGGCGCGCACGCTCAAGCACAACTACATCGGCACCGAGCACATCCTGCTCGGGCTGCTGCGCGAGGAGGAGGGCCTGGCCGCGCGCGTGCTGGAGTCGCTGGACATCACCGTCGAGCGCGTGCGCGCGCAGGTCGTGCGGATCGTCGGCTCCGGCGAGGAGGTCACCTCCGGACAGATCCCGTTCACGCCGCGCGCCAAGAAGGTGCTCGAGCTGGCCCTGCGCGAGGCGCTGTCGCTCGGCCACAACTACATCGGCACCGAGCACATCCTGCTCGGTTTGGTGCGCGAGAACGAGGGCGTCGCGGCGCGCATCCTGCTCGACTTCGACGCCGACTCCGAGAAGATCCGCAACGAGGTCATCCGCATGCTGTCCGGTCCCGGCGGGCGTCGTCAGCAGGGCGCGGCCGCCGGTGCAGGCTCCGGTCCCGGGCCGGCCGAGGGCAAGAAGTCATCGAAGCTGCTCGACCAGTTCGGACGCAACCTGACCAAGCTCGCCGCCGAAGGCAAGCTCGACCCCTGCGTCGGGCGTGAGACGGAGATCGAGCGGATCATGCAGATCCTCTCGCGCCGCACCAAGAACAACCCTGTGCTGATCGGCGAGCCCGGGGTGGGCAAGACCGCCGTCGTCGAGGGGCTGGCCCAGCGCATCACCGCCGCCGACGTGCCCGAGCTGCTCAAGAACAAGCAGATCTACACGCTCGACCTGGCCGCGCTCGTCGCCGGCTCCAAGTACCGGGGCGAGTTCGAGGAGCGCTTGAAGAAGGTGATGAAGGAGATCACCCAGCGCGGGGACATCATCCTGTTCATCGACGAGCTCCACAACCTCGTCGGCGCCGGCGCGGCCGAGGGCGCGATCGACGCTGCCTCGATCCTCAAGCCGGCCCTCGCGCGCGGCGAGCTGCAGACGATCGGCGCGACCACCCTGGACGAGTACCGCAAGTACCTGGAGCGCGACTCGGCGCTCGAGCGCCGCTTCCAGCAGATCCGCGTGGAGGAGCCCTCGATCGACCAGACCGTCGAGATCCTCAAGGGGTTGCGCGACCGCTACGAGCAGCACCACAAGGTGCAGATCACCGACGAGGCGCTGCGCGCCGCCGGTGAGCTCGCCAGCCGCTACATCTCCGACCGCTTCCTGCCCGACAAGGCGATCGACCTGATCGACGAGGCCGCCTCGCGGATGCGCATCAAGTCGATGACCTCCCCGCCCGCCAACCGCGAGCTCGAGACGCAGGTCGAAACCACGCGGCGCGACAAGGAGGCCGCGATCGAGGCGCAGGAGTTCGAGAAGGCCGCCGCCCTGCGCGATCAGGAGCGCAAGCTGACCAACAAAAAACGCGAGCTCGAGGAAGAGTGGGAAGCCGGCGAGTCCGGCGATCGTCCCGCGATCGGCGAGGAGGAGATCGCCGACATCGTCTCGATGTGGACCGGCATCCCCGTGTTCAAGCTGACCGAGGCCGAGACGCAGAAGCTGATGCGCATGGAGGAGGAACTGCACAAGCGCGTGATCGGCCAGCACCCCGCGATCGAGGTCATCTCCAAGGCGATCCGCCGCTCGCGCGCGGGCCTGAAGGACCCCAAGCGCCCGACCGGCTCGTTCATCTTCCTAGGGCCCTCCGGCGTGGGCAAGACCGAGCTGGCGCGCACCCTCGCCGAGTTCCTGTTCGGCGACGACGACGCGATGATCCGCATCGACATGAGCGAGTACATGGAGAAGCACGCCGTCTCCCGCCTGGTCGGCTCGCCTCCCGGATACATCGGCTACGACGAGGGCGGCCAGCTGACCGAGGCCGTGCGGCGCAAGCCCTACTCAGTGCTGCTGCTCGACGAGATCGAGAAGGCCCACCCGGACGTGTTCAACATCCTCTTGCAGATCCTCGAGGACGGGCGGTTGACCGACGCGCAGGGGCGCACGGTCGACTTCCGCCACGCGATCGTGATCATGACCTCGAACATCGGCGCGGCGGAGATCGCGCGCAACACGCCGCTCGGGTTCGCCGTGTCCGACGACGAGACGGGCATCACCTACGACGACATGAAGAATCGCATCATGGGCGAGCTCAAGAAGGTCTTCCGGCCCGAGTTCCTCAACCGGATCGATGACGTGATCGTGTTCCACAAGCTGCAGAAGGACGAGATCAAGCAGATCGTCGAGCTGCTCTTGCTGCGCATCCGCGAGTCGATGGCCGAGCGCGAGCTGCAGCTGGAGCTCACTGATCCCGCCAAGGACATGCTGGTCGAGAAGGGCTGGGACCCGGCGATGGGCGCCCGCCCGCTGCGCCGCGCGATCCAGCGCTACGTAGAGGACCCGCTCGCCGACTTCGTGCTGCGCGAGCAGCTCATCCCCGGCGCCACCGTCGTCGTCAACCCCGCCCCCGAGGGCGAGGAGGACGAGGTGCGCCTGACGATCGTCAAGCCCAAGAAGCAGAAGACCCCCGTCGCGGTCGGCGCGGGTGAGGGCGGCGGTGGCGATGACCCCGAGCTCTCCGAGGGCGAGGACGCAGACGACTCCGAGCCCGACCTGCCGGCCGAGCAATAGGCGGACAACCGCAAGCCTGACGCATAGCCGAGTCGCCCCGAGACGGACGCTGGCGCGACGTCGCGCTGTATGAGCGGCGCAGCGGATCGACCGTCGGCGTCGACTGAGCCGTCCCCGTCGATGCGTACGCTGCGCGGATGGCTCGCAACGCGATGCAAGTCTGTTCTGAGTGCGGGCATCGGTCGCCCCAATGGCTCGGTCGCTGCCCGGCGTGCGAGGCTTGGGGGACGCTTGTCGAGGAGCGCGTAGCGGGGTCTCCGGCGGGAGCGAGAGGACGACGCGTCCCGCCTGAGGCCGCGCCTGCTCCGCGTCCGCTGCGCGAAGTCGGCGCCACCGCGGCCACGCGCATGTCCACGGGCATCGGCGAGCTCGACCGCGTGCTCGGTGGGGGGCTCGTGCCCGGCTCGCTGGTGCTGCTGGGCGGCTCTCCGGGGATCGGCAAGTCGACGCTCACGAACATGGCGCTGGGCAACCTCACCCGCGCCGGACACGGCACGCTGTACGTCAGCGGCGAGGAGTCCGCCGAGCAGGTCAGGCTGCGCGCGGAGCGCCTTGCCCCCGGCGCGCTGGAGGTCCCGGTCCTCGCCGAGACCGACCTCGACGCGGTGCTCGACACGCTCGCCGCGCACCGCCCCCAGGCGTGCGTGATCGACTCGGTGCAGACGCTGCGCGCGGGCGAGCTCACGGGCGCGCCCGGCGCCGTCGGGCAGGTGCGCGAGGTCACCGGGCGGATCATGGAGCTGGCCAAGGAATTGAGCATCGCGGTCGTGCTTGTCGGACACGTGACCAAGGACGGTGCGCTGGCGGGACCACGCGCGCTCGAACACCTCGTGGACTGCGTGCTGCAGTTCGAGGGCGAGCGCCAGCGCCCCCACCGCGAGCTGCGCGCGCTGAAGAACCGCTTTGGCTCGACCAACGAGGCGGGCCTGTTCGAGATGCGCCAGGGCGGGCTAGTCGAGGTGCTCGACGCCTCCGCGCGGTTCGTCGCCGAGGCCACAAGCGCCCCCGGCAGCGTAGTGCTGGCCGCGATGGAGGGGTCCCGGCCTCTGCTCGTCGAGGTCCAGGCGCTGGTCGCGCCCTCAGAGCTCGAGCAGCCGCGCCGGGTCGTCTCTGGTCTCGACCGCAACCGGCTGGCGCTGGTCCTGGCGATCCTCGGCCGTCATGGGGGCGTCGGTGTCGGCGGCGCGGACGTGTTCGTCAACGTCGTTGGCGGCGTGCGCGTGGACGAGCCCGGGTGCGATCTGGCGGTCGCGCTGGCGGTCGCGAGCGCCGCGCGGGGCGTGCCCATCACCGGCTTCGCCGGCGGTGCCCCGGGGACTCCCCGCGCGTGCTTCGGCGAGCTCGGGCTCACGGGCGAGCTGCGCTGGGTCGGCCATCCCGAGCGTCGCTTGGCGGAGACCGCCAAGCATGGGCTCGGCGCCACGATCGCGCCGCCGGACAGCGGCCCCGGCGCGTGTGAGGTGGCCACGCTGCGCGAGGCCCTGACGGCCGCGCTCGCGCCGGCCGCTCCTTCGACTGAGTCGAATCGCCCGGCGCAACTCGCCGCGTAAGGTCGGTCTCGACCCGCGAGAAGGCCGGAAAACGGCTCAATGCCGTAGAATAGGCCGTCGTGGCTCCACGTTCCGGCGAAGAATTTGACACAGAAGCCAGACCGGAGCCGGGACTGATGAAGGCGCTGGAGATGATCGCGCCGGGCACCGCGTTGCGCGAGGGCATCGAGAGCATCCTGCACGCGCGCACGGGCGGCCTGATCGTGATCGGCGAGCCCGAGGACCTCAGTTTCCTGAACTCGGGCGGGATCAAGCTCGAGATCGACTACACCCCGGCGTTTCTGTACCAGGTCGCCAAGATGGACGGGGCGATCATCCTCAACGCGAACGCGACCAAGATCGCGATGGCCAACGTCCAGCTGATGCCGGACCCGACGATCCTCTCGCACGAGACGGGCACCCGCCACCGCACGGCCGAGCGCGTGTCCAAGCAGACGGACGCCCTGGTGATCGCGATCTCCCAGCGCCGTGAGGTCGTCTCGCTGTACGTGGACGGCGTCAAGTACATCCTCGCCGACATCCCCGTGGTGCTCGCCAAGGCCAACCAGGCGCTGGCGACGCTCGAGAAGTACCGCACCCGCCTGGACCAGGTCTCGACCAGGTTGACAGCGCTCGAGTTCGAGGGCGGCGCGACGCTGCACGACGTGCTGACGGTGCTGCAGCGCTCGGAGCTGGTGACGCGCATGGCGGTTGAGATCGAGCGCTACATCGTCGAGCTCGGCTCAGAGGGGCGGTTGATCGAGATGCAGCTGGAGGAGACGATGGTCGGCGCGGCGGCCGAGAAGGCCGCGCTCGTGCGCGACTATCTGTCCAGCTACTCCGACGAGGCGTTCGGCTTGGCGCTGGAGGAGATCGGGCGCTTGGCGCACCAGGATCTGCTCGACTTCGGCCGGCTGGCCGAGCTGCTCGGATACGACCGCAAGCTGAACACGCTCGACTATCCCGTCGCCCCGCGCGGCTACCGTGTGCTGGGGCGCATTCCGAGGCTGCCCAAGCTGGTGGTGACCCAGATCGTCACCGAGTTCGGTGGGCTGGAGGAGCTGCTGGCAGCGACCGACTCGGTGCTCGAGGAGGTCGAGGGCGTCGGCGAGATCAGGGCGAAGGACATCCGCGAGGGCCTGCGCCGACTGCAAGAGCTCAACCTCGTGGATCGCTATCTGCAGACTTGACCCCGGCCGCCCGACGGGCAGGCCGCAAACGAAGGAGGACACCATTCCCGCACAAGCAATCGAAGAGGCCGTCGTCACCTCAGCAGGCTCGGAGGAATCCGCCGAGTCGCTGCTGGAGCAGATCGAGGCCACGCGTGAAGTCGAGCTGATCGAGTTCGAGCTCGGCGACAACGTCGTCTACCCCCACCACGGAGCAGGCAAGGTGGAGGGTAAGGAGGAGATGGAGATGTCGGGCGTGAGGCGCGAGTACCTCACGATCAAGATCCTCCATAACGACATGACGGTCAAGGTGCCGACCGAGAACGCGGCCCTCGCCGGCCTGCGCAGGGTGATCGACGAAGAAACCGTCAAAAAGGTGCTGGACGTGCTCCAAGACGAAGTCTCGGATATGCCCAAGAACTGGAACCGCCGGTTCAAGCACAACCGCGACAAGATCAAGACCGGCGACATCTACGAGCTCGCGGAGGTCGTGCGCAACCTCGCGCTGCGCGAGTCCGAGAAGGGCCTGTCTACCGGCGAGAAGCAGATGTTCACCAGGGCCAAGAAGATCCTCGCCTCCGAGTTGATGTACGCGCTCGACAAGGACGAGGAAGAGGCCGAGGGCTACCTCGACGAGCTGCTCGCCAGCTCGGCCTCGAGTCAGATGGTCGTGGCCGAGTAGCGAGGTTTGGCGCTTGCGCTGATTGTCGCCGCCGGGCGCGGCGAGCGTCTGGGGACAGATGGTCCCAAGGCGCTCGCCGAGCTCGCCGGTCGGCCGCTGCTGCAGTGGAGCGTCGATCTGATGCTCGGCGTCGCCGACGTCGAGCGCGTGGTGGTGGCGCTGCCACTCGGCGTCTCCGCGCCCGCCGGCACGGTCGGTGTCGAGGGCGGGGCTTCACGCTCGGAGTCCGTGCGCCGCGCGCTCGCGGCAGCCGGTCCGGGCGATCCGGCAGAAGCGGTCCTCGTGCACGACGCCGCGCGGCCGCTGGCCTCGACGGAGCTTGTGCGGCGAACGCTCGGCGCGCTGGGCGGAGACGATGGTTGCGACGCGGCGATCGCCGCCGCGCCGGTCTCCGACACGATCAAGCGGGTGCAGGGCGGGCCCGGTGTTCAGGGTGGGAGCCGCGGGGACGATGCGGATCAGGCCTCGGACCGCGCGGGCATCGTGGTCGAGACGCTCGACCGCTCAGCGCTGTGGGCTGTGCAGACCCCCCAGGTATTTCGCCGCGCGGCGCTCGAGCGCGCGCTGGACGTGCCGGCAGAGATCCTGGCCCAGGCGACCGACGATGCCTGGCTGGTGGAGCGCCAGGGAGGTCGGGTCGCGGTCGTGCCGGGGGACAGCGAGAACCTGAAGGTCACCACGCCGCTGGACCTCGCACTGGCCGAGCTGCTGCTCGCCCGGCGGCCTGCTTGAATCGCACGCGATGCTCACCGACTATCACCTGCACCTGCGCCCGGACGATCTGGCTGCCCGCGCACAGGAGCACTTCACGGAGGACAACGTCGCGCGCTACCGGGCGGTGGCGCGGGAGCGCGGGATCGCCGAGCTGGGAGTGTCCGAGCACGTGCACCGCTTCGAGCAGTCGCTGGCCGTGTGGCAGCACCCGTTCTGGCAGGCAAACGCGGTTGACGACCTCGACGCGTACTGCGGGTTCGTGCGCGAGCGCACCGATCTGAGGCTGGGGATCGAGGCCGACTTCGTGCCCGGCGGCGAGGACCGGATGGCCAACCTGCTGGATGAGCGCGACTTCGACTATGTGCTCGGCTCGGTCCACTTCCTGCGCGACCGGGCGATCGACATGGACGATCACAGCGTGTGGGACCGAGGACGCAGTCCGGAGGAGATCTGGCGGCACTATTTTCAGACGCTCGCCGAGGCGGCCCGCAGCGGCCTGTTCGACATCCTCGCGCACCCCGATCTGGTCAAGGTCTGGGGCTCGGAGCGGCCACGGCCCGAAGGCGATCTGCGTCGCTACTACGAGCCCGCCGTCGAAGCGATCGCCGAAGCGGATGTCGCCGTGGAGGTCTCCACCGCCGGCCTGCGCAAGCCCGTGCGCGAGCTGTACCCCGCGGAGGCGTTCCTCGAGATGTGCTTCGACGCTGGCGCGCCGGTCGCGCTCTCGAGCGACGCCCACCGGCCCGAGGACGTCGGCGCGGATTATCCGCAGGCGCTCGAGCTGCTCGAGCGCGTCGGGGTCAGCGAGCTGTGCGTGTTCGAGCGGCGTTCGCGCCGGCTGGAGCCGATCGGGACGGTCGTCGGATGACCCGTGTCGGCATCGGCTTTGACTCACATCGTCTCGCCCCCGGACGCCGGCTGATAATCGGCGGCGTCGAGATCCCTCACGAGCAGGGTCTTGTCGGACACTCCGACGCGGATGTTCTAACCCACGCCGTCATCGACGCCCTGCTCGGCGCCGCGGGGCTCGGTGACATCGGCGAGCACTTCCCCGACACCGACGAGCGCTTCAGCGACGCCGACTCGATCGGGTTGCTGGAGTCTGTCGTCGCCACCGTCGCCGACGCGGGCATGGAGATCGTCAACGTCGACTGCACGGTCGTCATGGAGGCGCCGAAGCTCGGGCCGTACAAACAGGCGATCCGTGAACGCCTGGCCACAGCGCTGGATCTGTCGGAGGCGCGCGTGAACATCAAGGCGACGACCGGCGAGCAGATGGGATTCATCGGGCGCGGCGAGGGTGTGGCGGCGCTTGCTGTGGCGAGCGTGCAAAGCCCCGCCTGACAGGCGTTAGGGTTGCCGCCATGCAGCGCATCTTGCTCCACGACAGTCGCAGCGGCGAGCTGGTCCGGTTGCAGCCGGTCCGGCCGCAGCCGGATGAGCTGCATGTCGGCATCTACGCGTGCGGGCCGACGGTGTACAGCCGCATCCACATCGGCAACGCCCGTCCGTTCGTGATCTTCAGCCTGCTCAAGCGGTTCCTCGAACACGACGGCCGGCCGGTGACGCTCGTCATCAACGTGACGGATGTCAACGACAAGATCTACGACGCCGCGCGCGCCCAGGACCGGTCGAGCGAGGCGCTGGCGGGCGAGCTGACGGCTCTCTACTTCGCCGACACCGATGCGCTGGAGCTGGGCCGGCCCGACCGCGAGCCGTTGGCTTCGCAGACGATGCGGCAGATCATCGATTACATCACCACGCTGATCGAGGCCGGACACGCGTACGAGAGCGGGGGAGACGTGTTCTTCCACGTGCGCTCCGACTCCGACTACGGCACGCTTTCCCACCGTCGCCTCGATGACATGGATCAGGGCGAGGGCGTGGAGGGGGGGGATCGCAAGCAGGATCCGCTCGACTTTGCGCTCTGGAAGGCCCACAAGGAGAGCGAGGACACGTGGTGGGACTCGCCGTGGGGCAGGGGTCGCCCGGGCTGGCACATCGAGTGCTCGGCGATGGCCGAGGATGCGCTCGGCGTCGGCTTCGACATTCACGGCGGCGGCTCGGACCTGCTGTTTCCCCACCACGAGAACGAGGCCGCCCAGACGCGCGCGGCGCGTGGCCGGGAGCTAGCGCGGATCTGGATGCATAACGGCATGATTCAGTCCACCGGCGAGAAGATGGCCAAGTCGGTCGGCAACATCGCGCCGTTGCACGAGGTCGTCGAGCGCTATGGCCGCGATGCCGTGGTCATGTACCTGATCTCCGGGCACTACCGCCAGCCGCTGGCGTTCTCCGAGGCGGCGCTGGAGCAGGCCAAGGCCAACGTGAGCCGCATCCGCGAGGCGGCACGCCGCCTCTCGCCGGGTGACTCGCACCACGATCTCGATGAGCTGCACGATCGTTTCTTCGATGCGCTGGCCAACGACTTCAATACGCCCGAAGCGCTCGCTCACCTCAACGAATGGATCCGCGACGCAACC
>Ga0207663_10001277_pt1 | contig 11674 bp, 11 predicted proteins | sample LARL53metaG_FD_184346 | JGI IMG/M metagenome (GOLD analysis project Ga0207663, IMG submission 184346) | Corn, switchgrass and miscanthus rhizosphere microbial communities from Kellogg Biological Station, Michigan, USA - LAR L5-3 metaG... | ecosystem: Host-associated > Plants > Roots >...
TACCGCGCCCGCGTAGTTGTTGTCGTGATGGCTAACGAGAAGCTTCTCCGAAATTCCTTGTACCTTCGCCGGGTCGATCGGCAGCGGCATCACCTCATAGGTGATCGGTGTGGCAGCTGTCTGTGTTTCCGCGTAGATCCTACCGGGAACGGCGGCGGCCGCTGCCGTGGTACCGGCGATGATCGCCGAATTCATAATGAAATTGCGTCGTTCGATGTTTGTCGACATGAGACTCTCCCTAAACAGAGCGTGACTTCAACAGTTTATGTTTTGCCCCGTTTCAAACGCTCGCGTGAGGTTGCTACCATGACGGCGGCGCGCTCGGCGACTTTTGCGGGTGCTTGCGGTGGAAACGGCGTAATGCAGCTGGCGTTGATCTCGCATAGTACGAACGTGTCCTCACCGCTTGGCATCTTAGGCCCGAACAGGAAATCCGCGTCCCACAATGCCGGCAGTTCTTCTTCATCAAGCGCGAGCACTTTGCACATTTCCGGAATCCACAGCCTCTCGAGATTCCCGCGCAGGCGTGAGAACTGCGTTTCGCTTGCGCTGTACATGGTCTTTGCCGCCGGCAGCCCAAACGTGTCGCGCTCCGGTTCGCCTTCGGCGTAACCTTTCGGGTATTGGCGCGCGAAGCCGACGAGTTCGCCGCCGCACATGTAGCTTCGAACCATGCCTTCGACGATTCGCGGCTGGAAGGCTTGGTCGATTACGATGCCATTGTTCGCGAAGTAGGGCGCGCAGCTCGCCATGAATTCGGCGAGCGTCGTTTGCGACATCGTGGCGTCGCGATGAGTTGCCTCCTGCAGGATCACTTGGTTTGGTGAGCGCAGTGTGACCTTCCATACCCCTTGACCGCCGTTGCCGCGCTGCCGCTTCAGAACACGCGTGCCGGATGCCATCAGCCGTCGCGGAAATTCGTGGCCAAACTTCGCAAACGATTCATAGAGAGCGGTATCGCTGCCCCAACCGACGTCTCGCGTACGGTACAGGACTTCCTTCGTAGCCATCTTCCTGATGACGTCCGGGTGGGAACCTACCCAAATGCCTAGCGACGAGAGATCACAAAGGATGGAGTCGAGATCGCGCCGATCCATACCATCGGTCAGCGGATCGACCCAGACGAGTATGCCGGCGCACTTGGAAAGCCGATCTCTGACTAAGGTGCTGTCGGCTTCACTATAAACCACCGGTTCGACATCGAAGCCGCGTTCTTGCAAGGCTAGGGCGACGGGATGCAGCCGAGACGTTTCGGGCACCTGCGCGATCGGCGTGCCAGGCGCGCCGCGCCAGACGATGGCCAGTTTGAGCCTTTGCCGCTCGGTCATGCGCCGAAATAGCACATTTCTTCAGCTCCGATGACTGTCTGGCGGGGAGGGTGGAAATTGACGCCGTCTCACTCTACAAGGCCGCTCGACTTCGAAGGCAACCATGGCAGGCGACAAGCAATCTCGGCCCAAGGCACGGACGGTACGCGGCTTTCGCGACCGCGCCGTCGGTGAACTTGCGGCCGAAAGGGCGATGCTCGACACCATCCGCCGCACATTTGAGTCGTACGGCTTTGATGCGCTTGAGACCCCTTTTCTCGAATTTACCGACGTGCTCGGCAAATTCCTGCCCGACGTCGATCGGCCGAACGCCGGCGTGTTTTCGTTCCGCGACGATGACGAGCAGTGGGTCTCGTTGCGCTATGATCTGACCGCGCCGCTGGCGCGTTACGTCGCCGAGAACCAGCAGTTCCTGCCCCGGCCGTTCCGCCGCTATCAGATCGGCACCGTGTTTCGCAACGACAAGCCCGGACCGGGGCGCTTTCGCGAATTCATCCAGTGCGACGCCGACACAGTCGGCAGCGCTTCGCCGGCCGCCGACGCCGAGATGATCATGATGTTCGCCGATACGCTGGAGGCCGTTGGCCTCAAGCGTGGGGAATATGTAATCAAACTGAACAGCCGCAAGCTGCTCGATGGTGTGTTGGCGGCGTCGGGAGTAGCTTCCGACAATCTCGAGTTGCGGGGAACGGTTCTGCGTGCACTCGACAAGCTCGATCGCCTTTCATTTGACGGCGTTGCCGCTTTGCTTGGCAAGGGCAGAAAAGACGAGAGCGGCGATTTCACTAAGGGAGCCGGACTTTCGGACTCGGCGATCACGCGACTTTTGAATTTCACGGGCTGGAACCAACCAAATACTGGCTCAAAGAGCAGTGTGAATAGCAATTCTGTGACGCTGGCCAACTTCGAAAAATATGCTGGCGGAAACGATGTCGGCGCCGAAGGAATTGCGGAATTGAAGGCAATTCAAGCATTGGTTTCGGGATTGGACTATCTCGAAGACAGAGTGCTCATAGATCCTTCGACCATCCGTGGCCTCGACTATTACACCGGCTCAGTTTTCGAAGCGCAGCTCACCTTTCCAGTGAAAAACGAAAAAGGCCAGGAGGTCGTCTTCGGTTCCGTCGGCGGCGGTGGCCGCTATGACGATCTCGTCGCACGCTTTACTGGACAGAAGACACCGGCGGTCGGATTTTCCATCGGCGTCAGCCGACTGCTGACGGCGCTGCAGTTGCGCAAAGCCGCCGTCGCGGAGACCGCGCCGCTTGTCGTCGTAACCGTTTTCGACAAGAACAACGCCGCGCCGTCATTTGCCATGGTTCAGGAATTGCGGAAGGCAAAAGTCCGCGCCGAATCCTATGTCGGCACCGGTAAGCTCGGTGATCAGTTCAAATATGCTGACAAGCGCGGCGCCGCATTGGTCATCGTCGAGGGCCCTGATGAGCAGTCACAGGGCAAGGTCAAGATCAAGGATCTTGTGTTGGGCGCTGAACTCTCGAAATCCGCCGAAACGCGGGCGGACTGGGTGGGCAGCCGAGCGGCCGAAGTGCTGGTCAATCGCTCCGATTTGGCCGCCGAAGTGCGCAAGCTTCTCGCACGCGGACGCTGACGATGGCCGCCTTTCCCTACTTTGACACGGCCGCCATCGAGGCGCTGAACAATCAAGCCGCAGCAATCCTCGCCTGTTTCGCGGCACACGGCTACACGCGCGAGGAGCCGAGCGTATTGCAGCCCGCCGACATTTTCCTCGATCGCTCCGGCGAGGAGATTCGCCGCCGCACTTTCACGCTTACCGACCCGTCGGGCCGTGAACTTTGCCTGCGGCCTGATCTGACCATTCCAATCTGCAAGATGGTGGTGGAGTCGGGTGCGGCCCTTCCGCAACGCATCTGCTACAACGGTCTCGCGTTCCGCCATCAACCGAACGAGCCGCACCGCCCAACACAATTTTTCCAGGCAGGCGCGGAGCTGCTCGGACTTGAAGATCGTGCCAGAGGCGAGATCGAGATTCTCTCGCTCACCGTAGAGGCGCTGCACGCCGCCGGTCTCAGGGACTTCGACCTCAAGATCGGCGATCTTGCACTCTTCGGGACGTTGGTTGATGCCCTCGATGTACCGGCGCAGTGGCGCGCTCGGCTCAAGCGTCACTTCTGGCGTGCGGGCTATTTCGAGGCGCTCCTCAACCGGCTGACGCATGGCGCGGCGACCGATACGCAGCGTCTGTTGGGCTCACTTGGGGGACTCAGCGCGGCCGAATCCCGTTCCGCCATCGAAGGGCTGATGGACATGGTTGCAGACGCGCCGCAAGGCGCGCGCACGCGCGAGGAAATCGTCGAGCGGTTGATGGAGCAGGCGGCCGATGCGGCCGCATTGCGCCTCGATCACAAGATCGCGCGCGTCATCACCAGCCTGCTCAACGTGTCGGGATCGGCCCAGACTGCGCTGGCCGAAATCCGGTCGCTGACTGCGAATGCCGGCATCAAGCTCGATGCGCCGCTCGCCGCAATGGAGGCACGACTTGCGGCGCTCAAGTCCCTCGCTATCGACCCGTCGCGCGTGACATTCGCGGCGCGCTTTGGGCGCAACATGGAATATTATACGGGTTTCGTGTTCGAGCTGTGGTCACGTGATGCGGAAGGCAAGGTCCAGATCGCCGGCGGCGGGCGTTATGACACGCTGCTCGAGGCACTTGGTGCAAAACGTTCAATACCAGCCGTGGGCTGTGCCATGCGTACGGAACGCATTCTCGCCGCGCGCCGCTTCGCGGGAGGCGCATGATGGTTGCGCTGACGCTCGCCGTGCCGTCCAAGGGTCGCCTGCAGGAGCAGGTGAGTGACTATCTTGCGGACGCCGGAGCAACCTTAAAGCAAACCGCAGGCGCGCGCGGTTACAGAGCGACACTTACCGGATTGCCGGACGTCGAGGTCATGCTCCTTTCAGCTTCCGAGATTGCGTCGTCGCTGATCGCGGGCGACGTGCATTTGGGCGTCACCGGCGAAGACCTGCTGCGCGAACAGGCACCCGAGCTCGCCGGACGAATCCATCTTGTCAAGCCGCTTGGTTTTGGCTTCGCCAACGTCGTTGTCGCCGTGCCGCAATACTGGATCGACGTCTCGACCATGGCTGACCTCGACGATGTCTGCGCCGCGTTCGTGCAGAGGCATCGCCGCCGTCTTCGCATTGCGACCAAATATGTGCAGATGACGAGGAGCTTTTTCGCCCATATGGGTATCTCGGACTACCGTATCGTCGAGAGTGCCGGTGCGACCGAGGGCGCACCCGCTGCGGGTACCGCCGAAGCCATCGTCGACATCACAACCACCGGAGCGACGCTCGCCGCCAATGGGCTTAAAGCTTTGGAAGACGGCACGATCTTGGAGAGCCAGGCCCAGCTCGCCGCCTCGCTCTCGGCCGACTGGAACGCCGATGTGCGTGCGGCTGCTGAAGCGTTGCTGGCGCGATTGGGGGCTCGCGCGCGGGCGAAGACGTCACAGATCTTGCGCGTGCGGCTTGGCGCGAATGCCGACGCGATCCTGACGGCGCTTGCATCGGAGACCGGTGCATCGGTGCTGTCGCGTCCAACCGACCCAAGCGGCGAATACGCCATCCTTTGTCCGCGCGAATGCCTGATGGAGGCGATCACGTCGCTACGGAGGCAAGGCTGCGACGCTCCTGCCACGACGCAGGACGCCGACTACGTATTCGATACCGCCAATCCCCTTTTCGCCGAATTGCGGCGCGCGCTCGGCTAGATGTGCACGGCGCCAAGCAGCCAGAGAATCAGGAAGATTATGAGAATGGTGCCGACGATTCCGCCTGCACCGCCCGCGCCATAGCGGCTGTAGCCAATTCCGCCGCCGCCAAGCAGCAATACCACCAGCACAATGATGATCAAAAGCGTCATAACGAAGCTCCGCCGAATATCGCAGAGTTAATGCGGTGGCCGAGTATTGGTTCCGCATTCAGGTAAGGGCGGCCGCCACCCGCCGCGCGTCGTCTGCCGTGTGATAGATGCCAAATCCGATTCTGAGTCGGTTGCCGCGGTGATCGGCGATGATGTTCTTCTCTGCCAGGTGCTGCACGATTGCGCCCGCGTTTGGCGTCCGGAACGTGAGGAACCGGCCACGGCTCGCCTCATTCGGTACCAGCAATGTAGCGGCGTTGACGTCCGCCGAGCGGCTCGTCTCGAGAAAGACCCGTTCGACATTTCTCACATGCGCCAGCATTGTGGTAACCGTCATATCCTGCTGCGCCAGCCATTCCTGCACGGCAATGAAGCGATAAAGCGGCGTCACGTCGAATGTGGCGCCCATAAAGCGGCTGCCGTCCGTCGCGTATCGCACGCGCGCGTCGCTCGTCTCCAGCGAGCCAAAACCTGCGTACCAGCCGGTGTTGGCGGGTCTGGCTCCATAACCCGAAGGACAGTGCAGAAAGCAAACGCCTTCACCGGCCATCGCGTATTTGTATCCACCCGCGAGATAGAAGGCGCGCGATGCGATCGCTCCAAGATCAGTCGGCACCGCCATGAAGCCGTGATAGCCATCGATGACGACAAACGTTTGCTCATTGCGCACCGCGTGAACGAGTCTTGCCAGATCGCGCAGCGCGTAACTGGAGTCAAAGAACACCTGGCTGAAGAAGACAAGATCGAACGATTCCTTCCCCGCCTCGGCTGCAAACCGCGCCTCGAAAGTTTCGAAGGGTTCGCACGCAACCCGTGTGACGTGAGCCGCACCGTCTTCTTCCAATCGTGCGAGCTGGCGTGAAAAACTCATGAATTCGCTCGACGTGGTCAGCACCCTGATTGGCCGGTTGGTAGGAAGACACGACAGGATGCGCAAGACGAAGCCGTGCGTGTTTGGACCGAAGGTAATGCTTGTCGGATCGGGCAAGGCAAGTTGGCGCGCAATGTGACTCTGAGCGCGCGGGATGATCGCGGAAAAGATTAGATCCCATTTGTGGTCGAGGCGGTGGGCCGCATCGAGCCAGGCGTTCTGCTGTGCGGCGAAAGAGATGTCGGGCCAAGGATGATGGCTGTGCGCGGCGATGTGCAGAGGCGCACCTTCGCGGCCGAATGTTTTCTCGAAGCCGTTCATTGCGGGGCAACCGGACCTGCCTTGATGTCTGGGTCGTTCAGGTGTTCGGCCTTCCAGCGCATACCTTCCCAGATGCGCGTGTGACCAGACGGATGGTCGTAGAAGACGAACTCCTCCCAGGGCGCCGGGTCCAGTTTGCGATAGGCGCTGATTTTCAGGACGACCGTGGCGAAGGCGTCAGGTTTGCGCACGGCGTTGATGCCGAACATATCGGCCTGAATCTCCGTCGTGCGCGTAATCGTGTTCGACACCGGCGTGGCCAGCAGAAAGTAGAACGTCGCTAGCGCCATAAGCACCGGCAAGCCGGCAGGATCGTCGATCGTCTCCACTTTCCAGCGCTCGCCGTATCTCGCCGTCAAGGCGCGAAATCCCCAATCAGCGAAGGCGAAGCCGGCAAAGATCAAGAGAGCATTGAGAAGCAGCAGGCGAAAGCCGTGATCCAGTACGTAGTGGCCCATTTCGTGGCCTAGCACTGCCAGTACCTCGTCATGCGTACCTTTGTGCAGCAGATTGTCGTTCAGCGAGATGCGCGTCGTGCCGAGAAATCCTGAGACGTTGGCGGAAATTCGATCCGACTGCCGCGACGCGTCGACCAGGAAAACGTCGTCGGCCGGTATGCCGTTGGCGCGCGCCAACGACAAGATGTCGGCCTTCAGCGGGCTTTGGTTTAGCGGAGTGTAGTTATTGAACAGAGGCAGAATGAAGACCGGGGCGATGATCATCTCGAAAGCGACGAAGGCGAGTGTGATGCCGGCGCCCCATAGCCACCAAGTGCGCCGGGCGCGGCGGATCGCCCAGTAGATCAGCGTTATCACGAACATTCCGGCCAACAGATTGAGACCGAATGCTTTTCCTTGATCGGCGAACCACTGCAGGAAAGTCTGGTTCATCAGGCCGTAGGCGCGCTCGCGGAAATACGACTCGTAGATGGTCAGCGGCAGCGTGATCAGAGTTATGAACGTTAGATACTGAGCGACGTAGATCGGCACCTGCCAGAACTGTGAACCCGTCCAACGCCGCGCCAGCTCGCGCATGCGCGCGGAAAGTCCCAGCCACATCAGCAACGCCGACAGCGCGATCGCAAAAAATGCGTCGACGAAAAGCAATGCATATCCACCTTCGAAGTAGGAGTCGGACCGCGCGCGAGCCGCACCGCTGATCCGCGACAGATAGGCCGCCGTCGCCCTTCGCGGCTCGAAATTCGAGGCCGTGCCGATCGGCGGCAGGCTGTGCACGTCGACATTCGCGACCGGCGCGGCAGAGGGACCTTCTCGCTGTGCCATTGCCAGACTGGCGCTCAAAATGAACGCCATGGAGGCAAGTGTCATCGCTTTTAAAACTCTTTTCATTTCATTCTCCGGGGCCGAACACTAACAGATAGCCCGAATGTTTGTCCGCTGCGGAACGATGCGCTAAGCGTGGTACATGAAGGATCCCGAGAGCGGCACGATATCTCGCACCGATGGTGAGCGCATCGCCTATCTCAAGCGCAGCGGTTCGGCGCCCGGCATCGTCTGGCTCGGTGGCTTCAAATCCGAAATGACCGCAACAAAGGCCACCGCACTTGATGCCTGGGCCGCACGTCACGATCATGCATATGTGCGATTTGACTATTTCGGTCACGGCGGTTCTTCCGGCACTTTTCGGAACGGCACAATCACTCGCTGGCGAGACGATGCGCTCGCCGTGTTGGACAAATTGACTTCCGGTCCCCAGATTCTGGTTGGCTCGAGCATGGGTGCCTGGCTTGCTCTGTTGGTGGCGCTGGCGCGACCGGAGAGAACGGTGGGATTGTTGTTGATCGCGCCGGCGACGGACTTCACCGAAGCGCTCTTGTGGAATCGGCTCGACTCCGATGCACGGCGCGACATTCTCGACAAAGGCGAATGGCTGCGCCCGTCCCTCTACGATCCGATTCCCTATCCGATCACGCGCATTCTGATCGAGGACGGTCGCAAGCATCTGTTGCTCGATGGCGTGATCGTGTTGCATTGTCCGGTGCGCATCGTGCAAGGCCTGGCCGATCCGGACGTTCCCTACGAGCATGCGATGAAGCTGGTGGCCGTGCTCGGTCCCGACACGCAGATAACGCTCGTCAAAAACGGCGACCATCGCCTATCAAAACCACATGAAATCGAATTGATCGAAGGTGTCCTGTCGAATTTGATCACGGGTCGTCATGCGTGAACGGAACTATCTTGTTGGACTCATCGTCGTTTGCACGACGCTATCGGGCGCGAGCGCCGCGACTGTGCCGGCCGACGGGAGGGCGCAGTACGAACACTGTCTGTCGCGCGCTGCGACAAGCCCGAAAGATGCGTTGAGCGAAGCGCTCGAGTGGCAGAAAGTCGGCGGTGGGCCGGCCTCCGATCATTGCCTGGCCGTAGCACTCGTCGGACTGCATCGCTATGGCGAAGCCGCCACCAAGCTCGATGCCCTCGCGCATGGCGGCTTTGCGAGCGACCCGTCGATGCGGGCGGCATTGTTCGACCAGGCGGGCAATGCCTGGCTGCTGGCGGGCAGGGCGGACAATGCCATCGGATCGTTCACGGCTGCGCTTGCGATCGATCCGTCTGATGCCGACGTTCTCGCCGACCGCGCGCGCGCCAGTGCAGTGCAGGGCAGTTGGGCGCGCGCAGACTCCGATCTTTCGGCCGCGTTGCTCGTAGATCCATCACGTGCCGACTTGCTGGTGTTGCGCGCGAGCGCGCGTCACGCATTAGGGCGCAAGGCCGACGCGCGGGGCGACATCGACCAGGCTTTGGCGCTTCGTCCCACCTACGCCGATGCCCTTGTCGAGCGCGGAACGATGAAGTTCGAGGCTGGGGATCTGGCCGGTGCGCGCAGCGACTGGAACGCGACGGTTTTCGCAGCTCCCGGCAGCGCGGCTGCCGGCGAAGCGCGCCAGCACCTGGCCGACACGGAGCGGGCGCCGCCTTCGGTTTCGAAGCCGCCGCCAGGGGCAGCCAAGCCAACGAAGTCGCACTAGAATTGCGCGCCTCACGCAGCGGGCTGGAAGTACTCCCATTCGCTGCGGACAGCTTCGTCGACGTCCTCATGTCGCTTGGGCAATGCGTTCAGCCGTCCCAACGCCCATACCGCCATAGCGCGAACGAGCGGCGACGCGTCGTCGAGCAATCTCAGCGCCTCGCGCGCGAGCGATAACTCGCCGGAATTGCCAATCGCGATCAGAACATTGCGAACGAACCGGTCGCGCCCGATTCGTTTGACCGGTGAACCCCGGAACAGACTGCGAAAAGCCGTGTCATCAACGCGCGCCAATTCGGCCAGTCTCGCGTGCTTGAGTTCAAGACGCGGGTGAAACTGCGATGCATGTGCCGTTCGAGCGAACTTGTTCCATGGACAGACCGCCAAACAATCATCGCAACCGTAAATCCGGTTGCCGATAGCGGCGCGAAACTCGCGCGGAATGTGTCCCTTGTGCTCGATAGTGAGATAGGAAATGCATCGGCGCGCATCGAGTTCATAGGGTGCGGGAAACGCGTGCGTTGGACAGATGTCGAGGCAGCGGCGGCACGCGCCACAATGATCGACTTCGGCCAAATCGGGTTCGATTTCAAGAGTTGTGAAGATCGAGGCCAGAAAGAGCCAAGAGCCAAATTCGCGACTGACGAGATTGGTATGCTTTCCCTGCCAGCCGACACCTGCGACCTGTGCAATGGGCTTTTCCATCACCGGTGCAGTGTCGACGAAGAGCTTGACCTCGGCCGTGTAGCTTTCGGCGATATAGCCGGCGACACGCCGCAACCTTTTCTTGATGACGTCGTGATAGTCCGAGCCTTGTGCATAGACAGAGATTGCACCGCGTTCGGGCATGGCAAGCGAGGCCAGCGGATCGTGGTCCGGGGCATAGTTGATGCCGAGTACAATGATCGTCTTCGCAGCCGGCCAAAGTGCCAGCGGATCGCTGCGGCGCTCCGCGTTGTGCTGCATCCAGTCCATTGTGCCGTGGCGGTCGATCTCGAGGAAGCGCTCGAGCCTCTCGCTGGCCAGCGGCGGCGCCGCCGCCGGCGAGAAGCGCACGACATCGAAACGTTCGGCGCGGGCGCGCGCCACGATGTCATCGCGAAGCGAAGTTTTAAAAGTCGAGCTCGGCATAGGTGGCTGTGGGAGGCTGGCCCGGCACGCGATCGGAAAGCAATGTGCGGAATGATGGTCGTGACTTCATCCGGACGTACCATTCTGCCGCCGGGGGATATTCCGCCCAGGGAATTTCGCCGAAGTAGTCCAGCGCCGAGAGATGGGCGGCCACGGCAAGATCGGCGAGCGTGCATTCGCGCGCCGCGAGATTGCCGTTCGCCTCAGCAGCTTGGCCGATGGTCTTCATCATAAATCTCAGCGCCTCGCGACCCTGCCGGATGGTGTTCATGTCCGGCGTGCTGCGCGATGCGGTGCCGGTATAGCGTTGCGCACCCTTCTCGAAAACGATGCGGCGCGTTACCTGATCATGCAGAGGGCCCATCGCCCAATCGAGCCAGCGCAAGACTTCTGCCCGTTGCAAAGGATCCTCGGGCGCCAGCGGATGCTCCGGATAGCTGCCTTCCAAGTGATCGACGATCGCCCAAAGCCCCTCGGTGCGGCTGCCATCCAGCTCGACAAAAACAGGCAAATGTGCGCCCGGATCGTCGGACGCCACGGGGTCGCAGGTCAGACGCTTTTCGCCCACCATCAGGCGCGCAAGTCGCGATGCCGGCGAAAGGGTCAGATGAATCAATTTGCGCATTCTGCGCGCAATCTAATCGACTGTTGCGCTCTCGGCTACTTGAGACACCAATCCAGCGCATCGCGCATGACTTGATGCTGGCGCGACACCAGGGTTCCGGTGCGGCGGCGGACGTAGCGGCCGGGCCGGTCAGCCTTCCATCGTTCGGGATTAGGCAAGACGGCGGCAAGCCGCGCGGCCTGCGCGCGCGACAGAGCTTCTGCAGGAATTCCGAAATAGTCTTGAGATGCCGCTTCGGCGCCGAAATTGCCGTGTCCCCAGTCGACGACGTTGAGATAGACGGTCAGAATCCGTTGCTTCGGCCACAACCCTTCGATCAACACGGTCAGCCATGCTTCAACGCCCTTGCGCACAAAGCTTCGCACCGGCGTCAGGAACAATTCGCGCGCCGTCTGTTGGCTCAGCGTGCTGGCACCGCGTAACGGCTTGTGCCGCTTGGTGTAGTCGCGCCAGGCGTCGTCGATTTCCTTCCAGTCGAAGCCGTGGTGGTTGCAAAAATTCTGGTC
>Ga0207663_10001278_pt1 | contig 11670 bp, 7 predicted proteins | sample LARL53metaG_FD_184346 | JGI IMG/M metagenome (GOLD analysis project Ga0207663, IMG submission 184346) | Corn, switchgrass and miscanthus rhizosphere microbial communities from Kellogg Biological Station, Michigan, USA - LAR L5-3 metaG... | ecosystem: Host-associated > Plants > Roots >...
CTAGCGTAGAATCACATCGGTGCGAACGCCAATACGCAAAACGCGTAAAATCACATCCTGCACAAAAACTCTAGGTGGAGGCCAACCGTGGGAAATGAATCCACATGCGAAGCCCAAATCGGGAATCGCCAACTCACCGGCAAAGCGCTGCTGGAATCCTCCGAACTCCTATTCCGCCCAACCGACGGCAGCAAGCGCTTGAAAATCCCTTTTACCTCCATCAAATCGGCGAAAGCGATCGACGGAAAACTTCACCTCCAAACCGCCGAAGGCCAAGCCACTTTCGACCTAGGTCCAACCGCCGAAACGTGGTGTCACAAAATCCTGCACCCCAAAACGCGAACCGAAAAACTAGGCCTCAAACCAAACACATCCGTCTCCCTGCTAGGCTCCTTCGATCTTGAATTCAAAAAAGAGCTCCGCGCCACCGCAAAGAAAGTCACCGAAAGCAGAATCGAGCCAAGCAGCGAACTGATCTTCCTAAACGCGAATACAACGAAAGAACTCACCTCAGCCGTCACCAAGGCCGCAAAATCCATCAAAGGCGCCACGGCTCTCTGGCTCGTCTACCCCAAAGGAAAAAAAGAAATCACCGAACTCGAAGTCATCGCCGCCGGCCGCAAGTTCGGCCTCAAAGACGTAAAAGTCGTAGCCTTCTCCCCAACCCACACAGCCCTGAAATTCGTTCTCCCGCTCGACAAACGTTGATATGCGAGCGAAGGCGTTCGGTCTGCGAGATTTCCGAGTCAAGCACGCCAGGCAATTTCCGGCGGCACGCTGCGATCGACTGGCTCTACTCTAATAACGCGATGAACGAACTACTCAATATCCGCGGCTTAAAAGTGGAATTGCCAACGCCCGCAGGCTGGGTCCGCCCCGTCAACGAAGTCTCCTTGCGCATCGCGGCGGGCGAATCGCTCGGACTCGTCGGCGAATCCGGCAGCGGTAAAACGATGATGGCGCTCGCGCTGATGGGATTGCTTCCGCTCGGCGCACGCGTAAGCGGCGAAGCAACCCTCTCCGCCACAAACGGAAACACGAATCTCACGAAACTGAACGAACGCCAATGGCGCGACGTCCGCGGCGGAAAGATTGCGATGGTGTTTCAGGAACCGATGACCGCACTGAATCCCGTGATGCGCGTCGGCGCGCAAATCGAAGAAGCAATCCGCGCGCACGAATCAAAGTTGGATTCAGCCGAAGTCTGCCGCCGCATGCTCGAAGCCTTGAAGCGTGCCGCCGTCCCCGAACCCGAATCGCGCGCCGAACAATTTCCGCACCAACTCTCAGGCGGCCTCCGCCAGCGCGCGATGATCGCGATGGCCTTGGCCGGCGGCCCGCAACTCCTCGTCGCCGACGAGCCCACGACCGCGCTCGACGTCACCGTACAAAAACAAATCCTCGATCTTCTCGATCGACTTCGCCGCGAATTGCAACTCGGCCTGCTCTTCATCACCCACGATCTCGGCGTCGTCGCGCAAGTCGCCGATCGCATCGCCGTCATGTACGCCGGCCGCATCATCGAAGAAGGCCCTGTCCGCGACGTCCTCCGCAAGCCGCGCCATCCTTATACTCAGGGTCTCCTCGCCGCTTCGCCCACACTCGAACGCGGTAAACTTCTCCCCATCCCCGGCACCGTCCCGCAACTCACCGCACTACCCCCCGGCTGCTCCTTCGAGCCCCGCTGCTCCCAGCGCATCCCCGCTTGCACCCGCGCCGTCCCCGACCTCCGCCCCGCAACGCCGGACCAAGCCGCGCGCTGCATCCTGGTGTAGATCGCGAAGACCTTCTCGTCCGTGCGCGTCGACACGAGCAACATCTGTACTCATCGGTGCTCGGCTCGGCAAGTCAATAGCGAACAACCTTACGCCGCCGTAAGGGCACGGCACTGTCTTGTCCCCAGCAAAATCTGAACGAAACATAACCGCAAATCGCGAGCGCCACTTGCTCGCGCGCGATAGTAAAATAAAATGTTCCATGGCCACCGCCGTCACAACCAATCGCGTCGACTGGAGACTCATCTGGGCGCAGCGCGGCTTCCGTTTCTTTTCCGTCGCGATGTTCGTTTCGCTCTTCGGCAGCGGCCTCAACTTCACCGCCGTCAGTTGGTACATTCTGTCGACCACACACTCGACGATCGCCGTCAGCATGCAGGTTATTGTTGTCACGCTACCCGGACTCTTCGTTCCCTTTCTTGGCGGCGTGCTGATCGATCGCTACGATCGCCGCTATCTCGGCATCGCTCTCGACGTCGCGCGCGGGATCGCCGTGCTCACCATCGCTTACCTGGCGTGGAAAGGTCATCTCGATCTCTGGCACCTCTACGTCATGACGCTGATCACCGGCACCGGCTCCGCGATGTACTGGGCCACTGTCAACGCCCTCGTTCAGGAAGTCATGCCGCCGAATCAGTTCACTGGAGCGAACGCGGCAGTGCTCATCGGCGTGCAAAGCGGAATGTTGATGGCTGGCGCCTTCGTCGGATTCATCTACGACTCCATCGGCATCGCGGGAATTCTCGCGATTGACGGCGCAACTTACGTTGTCTCCGCGTTCTGTCTCTACCAGATGCGAAAAGGCTACGTTTCTCCGCGCGGATATTTGCGACGCGCGCGCGAATATTCCGATGCGACCGAAGCCACCGCTCTCGCGCTCGGCACTGGAGAGAATCCCGAAGTCGCCGAAGCGGGTCTCTCACTTTCGGTTTACGCCGATCTCAAAGAGGGTTTCGCATATCTCAAGAAGCAGCCGCAAGTGCTCGCACTCGGCATCACCCACGCCACGATGATGGCTGGCGTCGTCAGCGCCAACGTGATTCTCGTTGCGCTCGCCAACGATGTGCTGCACGCGGGCGCGCGCGGCCTCGGATATCTGGAAGGCGGTTGGGCCATTGGAGCGATCACCGGCGGTTTGCTGGCGAGCCAGCTCAACGACAAGCTGCGTATGTCGTTCTATGTCGGCTGCATCGCCGTTCTCTGCGCGGGGCACATCGTAGTTCCGTTCGTGTCATTCGTCATTGGCGCGGTCACGATTCAAGCGATATTTGGATTTTGCCGAGCCGTTTCCGGCGTTGTTGCGCAATCGACATTGATGAGCATCGTCCCGCGCCACTTCATGGGCCGCACCCAATCCTCAATCGCGATCGTCACCACCGTCCTCCAACTCCTCATGAGCTTCGCGCTCGGCTGGGTCGCACAGCGTATCAGCCTGTTCGCCGGCTTCAGCCTCCTCGGCCTGATGTACGCCGGCGCCGGGGCCTTCGCAACGCGTGCCCGCCAGTTGCTCACACAAAAAGCGTGAACCCACGCATGCGATAGATTTCGGATTGCTGTTTCGAAAGAACGCCGCGGTGAACTATGCGCCCGGCCGGCGCACGACCTGAAATAGATTGCTATACCCGTCTGTCCATAACACTGGTTTTCTTGCCAGGATCAGAGGCGTGCTCTTATCAATCAGTCCGGGTAATTGCAGAATCTGCGGATCGGCCGCCAGCAACACCCAGGTGCTGCCTTCATTTCGGACCTGCCGCGCAGTAAGGCCGTGCGACTCGGCGAGCGCCGCCAGGACCGGAGCAAGGTCGAGAAAGTGATTCGTGATGTGAAACGCAATCACACTTCCTCCGCTTCGCAAATGCTCGAGGTAGACCCCTAACGCTTCGTCGGTCACGAGATGCACGGGAATCGAATCGCTGCTGAATGCATCCACGACCAGGACATCGAACTGTTCTTTCTGTCCCAGTCTCAGTTCTCTCTCGAGCGAGATTCGCGCATCTCCAAGCACTGCATCGACCTTCGCTTGCGAGTCGTGAACAAACGTGAAATAGGGCGGAGTTCCCGCGGACAAATCGATCATCGCCGGATCGATTTCGTAGAATCGATAGTAGTCGCCCCGCCGGCCATAGATCGCAAGCGTCCCTGCCCCCATGCCGATGACTCCGACCCGCAAATTCCCGGAACCGGTTCGCGGATAGTTTCTCAGCAATAATCCGATTCCGCTCTCTGTGCGGAAATACGTGAGGGGAATGTCTCGCGCGGCGGGATTCTTGAATTGCCGCCCGTGAAGGGTGCTTCCGCTGAGGAGTCCAATGTGCTCTTCTTCGTTTATGACACTCTTGATGCCATAAAAGTTCCGCTCCTGAAAAAGAATCTGTGACGCTCGGACACGCACATACCCGAAAACCAGAATTCCAAAGATCGCCGTCAAACCCACGGCGGTCGCGGGTTGCCAGGGAAATCTCGAGGCCGGTGTCTCGCGGGACGGCTTGTTTCTGGTCAAAACCCACCAGAGTAAGCCGATCGCGGCCATCGGCAGGCCAACCACTTCGGGGCGAGACAAGATCGACCACCGGCCGAGACTCGGAAAGATATTCGGAAGATTCGTGATGAGAAAAGTCACCTGGATCAGCAGGGCGGCCCGCCACAACACTGGCTCGCTTCGGCCTCGGGGATCTCCCGCCACGAACGCCAAGAACAAGAGCAAGCCGCAGCCAATCAAGCCGATGTGAAATTCCCAAAATCCAAGGAACAAGTTCGGCGCCATGAGCACCACGAAAATGCCGCCGATCACGCCTCCGCCAGCTACCATCAGATAAAATGAGGTCAGATAACGCGGCGCCGGTTTGGAAAGGGACAATTCGCCATGACATACCATGCACACGACAAACAGCGCTCCGCATAACATGACGATCTGCGCGGGTGTCTGTAGATGAAAACCGAAGAGATTCGTCGTCAGTTCACTGCCGAGGGCAAGAAAATACAAGGGCCAGAAAACGCTGCGCCGATACCAACGCCGGGGGCTGAAGGCAAAAATAAAGGAAGCAAGATAGAGGCAGAGCGGCAACGCCCACAACAGCGGGACCACCGCCAGATCCTGGCAAATCAGATTCGTGGTCGCCAACAACATTGTGGTCGAACACGCCGCCAGACCGATCCACAATAAATAACGACCCGCACCCGGCTTTTCCAGCTGGCTCAGTGCCGGGTGGTCTGGTATTTTCCCGTCCGCAACGTGCTCTGCGCGATTCCTCGACAGTCTCCAACCGATCGCGGAGCACAAAATCGCAAAAGCGACGTACCCCGATGCCCAAACCCAGGCCTGGTGCCGGATATTGAAGGCCCACTCGATCAGAAACGGATAACTCAGCAGGCCCAGAAGCGAGCCCGCATTTGAGATCGCATACAGCCGGTAGGGCGAATACCCATTCGCTGCATACTGTCGATACCAGTTCTGCAGAAGCGGGCCTGTCGCCGACAAAACAAAAAACGGAAGAGCAACCGTCGCAAACAGTAATTCTAGAATTTTCCACACCGGATTGTCTTCGGGCACAGGTCTCCACGACGCGCCAGGTGTGAGCGGCGAACCCCATCGCACCCACAAGACCACAACGACTGCCACTGAAAATATAAGCAACGACGCATGGATCTTTCCCTGAGTGCGTTGATCCCGCGCGCGGCCGAGAACATGCGCGTACGCGTATCCCGCCAGCAGCAGAAACTGAAAACACAGCATGCAGGTATTCCAGACCGAAGGCGTGCCGCCGAAAAACGGCAAGATGTACTTGCCGACGATCAGCTGTACCTGAAAAAGCAGAAAGGCGCTGAGGAATACCGCCATCCAATACCACGTGCGGTTCGACCCGCCGCTGGGAATGGCCAAAGGGGCCGCGGACGCATCGGGAGCCTGCACATGTGGTTCGGCAAGGAGAACGGATTCGGGCATGTTTTCATCTTTGCAGGGCCTCCGAGGCGTGGCAAACCGTTCGTCACCACCTGTATCTCAATCGCTAATGAACACCTGGATGTTTCGTTTTGCCAATGGGAATTGATGGATCTGTTTAAACATGGAGATGGAGACGCATATCGTTCCGAATCAGCAGCTTAAACGCCACGAAGCGAATGGCGGAGTTCGTATCGACGACCGAGAACGGCGTAGGATTCGCGGCGGGGCGTGCGTATAATTCCGGCATGCAAACCAAAATATCGGCGGTCTGGCTGTTGCTTTGCCTTGTGTTCAGCGGATGTAAATCACAACCGGAGCAGCCCGCTGCGCCGAGCGCGACCGATGCACATGTGAAGGCGCTGGCCGACACGTATCTCGCGGCGTGGTTCGAGCGATTTCCCGAACAGGTTACAGAATATGGCGTGCCAGGGCACCGGCAGGACAAGCTTACCGACAATTCAATGGATGCGATCAAAGCGTGGCAGGGACGCGAAGACGCCTGGCTCGCCGAAGTGAAAAAAATCGATCCGGCGACGATCAGCGCGCCGCCGCTGCGCGCGACCTATGCAATCCTGCGCGAGGCGCTGGAAGGGCCGACGGCTTTGCGCGCGTGCCGCAACGAACTCTGGACGGTCAGCCAATTCGTGAACGCGTGGCAGGTGTCGGACGGCTACATCGTCACCGTTCAGCCGGTCGGCACTGACGATGCGCGCAAAGACGCGCTGGCGCGCTGGGGATCGCTTCCGAAATTTATCGATAACGAAATATCCAACCTTCGCGAAGGCATCAAAGCGGGCTACACCGCGCCAAAAGGCAACGTCCGCATCACGATCGACCAGTTCAACACGCTCCTCACGGGGCCGATCTCCGCGTCGCCGTTTGATTCGCCTTCGGTGCGCGACAAAGATCCCGAGTTCAAGAAGGCGTTCGACGCGCTAGTAAAGGATCAGATCAATCCGGCTCTCAAGAAATATCGCGATTTCCTGCAGAAGGAATATCTTCCCGCAGCTCGCCAATCGATTGCCGTCTCAGCGATTCCGAGTGGGGCCGCCTGCTACGACGCATCAGTCCGCTATCACAGCTCACTGCCCGTACCGGCGGCGCAAGTCCACGAGATCGGCTTGAAAAAAGTCGACGAAATCGCCGCGCAGATGAAAGAGATTGCGCAGAAGTCGTTCAACACCAGCGATGTTCCAGCGTTGCTGACAAAACTTCGCACCGACAAGAAATATCTTTTCAAGAATCGGGAAGAACTGATCGCTTATTCGCAAGCGGCACTGGCCCGCTCCAAAGCTACCGCGCCATCGGTCTTCGGTCTCTGGCCCAAAGCCGACGTCGTGATCGAGCCGTATCCGGCGTTTCGCGAGAAGAATGGCCCGAACGAATACAATTCGCCCGCCGAAGACGGCAGCCGGCCAGGGATTTTCTACATCAATGCCTATCAGCCCGAAAAACACAGCCGCGCCGAGGACGAGTCAACGGCGTTTCACGAAACGATTCCGGGCCACCATCTCCAGGGCGCGATCGCGCTCGAACGCAAAGACATTCATCCGATCGGCCGCTATTTTGGGAACAGTGGTTACGCCGAAGGTTGGGCGCTCTATTCCGAGCGGCTCGCCGATGAACTCAAGCTCTACTCCGACGATGTCGAGCGCCTCGGCATGCTTTCCGATCAGCAATTGCGCGCCGTCCGACTTGTCGTCGATTCCGGCATTCACACGAAAAACTGGACGCGTAAACAGGCAATCGACTACATGCTGGCCAACACCGCTGAGGGCGAGCGCGATGCGACCTCGGAAATCGACCGTTACATTATTTACCCGGGACAGGCCACGTCGTACATGCTCGGTGCGATCGAGATTAGCCAACTTCGCGACGCGGCGCAGCAAAGCATGGCCGAACGCTTCAGCATAAAAGCATTTCACGACCGCGTGCTGGAAGACGGCGGTGTGCCTCTGACGTTCCTGAAAGAAAAAATCGAGCGCTGGTCGCAGGGAAAATGAAGTCGCGCCGGACGTTTATTCAGACCTCGGCGGCGGCGCTCGCGGCCCTTCATTTTCCGGTGCGCGGCGCAGTCGCGGATGACGACGCCCTTCGCGCGAAGCTTGCGGCCGATCCGCTGCGTCCGCAATTCCATTTGCTGCCGGCGAAAAACTGGATGAACGATCCAAACGGGCCGATTTTCTGGCGCGGCAACTACCACATGTTTTTCCAGTACAACCCAAACTCCGCAGTCTGGGGCGACATGCACTGGAATCATGCGGTCAGCGACGACATGATTCATTGGAAGCATCTGCCGATCGCGCTCGCACCGACTTCGGGATGGGATGACGCCGACGGTTGCTTTACGGGCAGCGCCATTGTCGGCGGCGACGGCACCGCGACGATTCTCTATACCGGTGTGAAGTCCGTTGCCGCCGATCGCGCGACGCTGCGGGACGGCCATCACAATTTCCGCGAGACGCAATGCCTGGCGACCAGCAAAGACCCGATGCTCCTCAGCTGGGAAAAATATAAAATTCCGGTTATCGAGCCACGGCAAGATCCAAACCTCACCGGATTTCGCGATCCATTTCTGTTCCGCCTGCCGCCGGCGGCGGCGGAATCCGCCGGCGGTCCCTGGTATTGCGGTGTCGCCTCCGGCCAGTTCAAAAAGGGCGGCCGGGTTCTCCTATATGAATCTCACAATCTTCGCGAGTGGAAATATCTCCACCCGCTCGCCGAAGGCGAATGGACAGGGCACGAACACAGCGACCCTGTCGGCTCCGGCGAAATGTGGGAATGCCCCGACTTTTTCCAGCTCGGCAAGAAATGGGTTTTGCTTTACTCGACGGCAGGCAATGTGTTTTGGGAAGTTGGCGATCTCGATCCGAAGGAACTCGTATTTCATTCGCAGAAGCGGGGCATTCTCGATCACGGCGCCTACTACGCGCAAAAAACGCAAATCGATGCCCATGGTAATCGCATTTTGTGGGGGTGGATCACCGAGAAGCGCCCCGACGCCGAGTTGCTTTCCGCAGGGTGGGCCGGCTGCATGTCGCTGCCCCGTAAACTTTCACTCGGTGCAGACAACGATCTGGAAATGGTGGTCGCGCCGGAAGTCCGCTCGCTCAGGCACCAGGTGTTCGAGATACCGAACGAGCTATCTGCATCGGACCGCTCTTCGCGCGTCGCGGATTTCGAAATCAAGAATGTCTGCGGTGAATTTTTCTGGATGAGCGATGCGCAGAAATCGCATTTTGCTCTCGCAGATCAGAGCGGACCGTGGCTCGTCGTGTCGCTCAACACCGGGCCGGATGGGCCAAAACTAGGGATCAATGACAGGACCATCAAAATTCCCCCGACGACCAGACCGCTGCGAGAATTTTCCCTGTTTCTTGATGCCAGTGTCGCCGAACTCATTTGCGACAGGGAACATGCCGTGACCATACGCATCTATCGCAAACCGAACGGATCGCTAAAAATCTCGTCAGCGACATCGGTCGCGAACTTATTTCAATTGAGCGCGTGGCAGCTTCGCCCAATCTCCACAGATCGCCTCACGACGCCGGCATAGGCTGCTTGCACGGCGACGGAACGTCGGCGGGAACTTCAGAGGCTAAAGCCCCCGTTCCTGGATAGACCTAATGTCGCGGCTGAAGCGCTCCGTTCACGCGGGCGGTGACAGCGCTCAACGTGCGAGAGGCGGCCGCAAGAAGTGAGAGAAGGAAGCGCATGCGCCTCCTGATCCGGGAATCGGCCTGCCGAGAGGCCGATTGACCATCAACTGGAGGCGAAGAAGATGGGTGGCTGGGCGGCTACGGGCGAGATTGCCAAGGCGCTACTTTGAGGAGGCGGGCTCTCTTGCGCCTAGGAGGTCAACTAGAATTTGGTTGAGTTTGGCGCGGATTTGGTAGCGGTCGTGGGCGTTGGTGATGTAACGGACGGCGATTTCGGTGCCGCCGATGGCGGGGCGGACGTTGATCGCGGGGGCGGCGGAGAGGCTGCTGAGGTCAGCGGATTTTGCGGCGCCCTTCCATTCGCGCTCGGCTTTTTGCGCGCTCTCGGCGGTGGCCTCGGCCACCTGCTTCTTCATCGCGTCGACGATCGGATACGGATCGTGGCCCGTGGGGAGAACGACCTGGAGTTCGTCCCAGAGCCACTGGCCGGACGTGGAGAAATTGAAGTAGTGACCTTCGATCGCGTAGCTGTTGGTGAACGTGACGCGGCGGCCGGTGGGGTGGCCGGAGTCGGTCCAGTTGCCGGTTTCGAGCAGTACGGTGTGGAACATGCCGAGTTCGGCGACCTCGCCGGTGACGCCGTTGATCTCGACCCAATCGCCGAGGCGGATTCCGTTTTTGCCCATCAGCACGAACCAGCCGATGAAGCCGACGATAAAATCCTTGAGGGCGACCGTGAGGCCGGCGCCGGCGAGGCCGAGGAATGTGCCGAGATTCGGCGGCGGGCCGAAGATTACGAGCAAGATGAAAAGAACGCCAACGACTTGCAGCGTAACGCGCGTTACGCCGCGCAGCGTTTCGACCTGGCGGCGGTCGAGTTTTGTGCGCGCGAGCAGACTGGCGATCCACTGATCGAAGAACAGGCCGAGAAGCAGGATAGCGAGAATGATTGCGATTCCGCGCAGAGCGCGGTTGAGGACGGTGCGCTGCTCGGTTGCGACCAGATCAATCCATTTCGAGTAGAGCGACGACAATTCGTTTTCGTCGTCGATGCGCTTGTCTAATCCAGCGAGTTTTTTCTGGCGAGCGGCGCGATCTTTTGTGGCCGTGACAACGGCTTGGGCATCGTTGTCGTTCCACGCGAGCCGCGCGGCCGGCGCCAATGCGGTGCCCTCTGCAGTTGCGCCGGCCTTCGATTTATCGGTCTGAAGCTCTTTATCGAGCGCGTCGTGCCGGGCCGAAAGTGCACCGATGGTGTTTGCCGTGGCTGCTTTCGCGCGCCACAGCAGCATTTGCTTTTTATGCAGCGCCCACCACTGCGTGGCGCGATGAATCAGCCCTCGTTCTTCCGCAGGCATCGTCGCTGCGGCCAGCGCCGTTTCGGTCGCCTTGGTCGAAGCCTCATGCTCCTTGACCATCGCCTGGATGCGATCCTGGGGATCGCCGCCCGCGCGGATCAGATCCTGCTTCGCATCATCGACCTCGTCCTGGTCGAGCTCTTGCTGCGCTTCTGCAATATCGAGTTGATCTTCGAGCGAATCTTTCTGATCGCCGGTGGCTTTCGCGATCGCTGCGTTGAGCTGCGCCACCTGCGCCTGGTCGGCGGTCAGGCCGTGTTCCGCTTTCTGCATCCGCGCCTGAATTTCCTTCGCTTCCGGGCTCAACGCCGGCGGGTGCAAAGCTGCGTCGCGCAACGCGGCCGTGAATGCAATGTCGACTTCATGGTCGGTGAGGCGGATGGCTTCTGCGGCGAATTGGCGTTCTCCGGGCAACCTGGCGAGCGGGGCTAATTCTTGTGCGATTTTTAGCGGAGTCTGATCGACGACCTGCGGCTGCACTGGAGCTGGCGTTGGGTGCGACGAGGAAGTCGCCGTTGGAGCAGGCGTGGTTGTGGCCGCACCGGTCGGCACGGAAGGCGCGACCGGCTGGGTCTTGAAAATGCCATACGCTGCCCCGGCAAGAAACAACACCAACGCGACACCGGCAATCTTATGGAAGGTTTTCATGGCTCAAGACGATGCGGTCATTCTATTATGCATGGCCAACAAAGGCACCACGGGATGTTCTTCCAGCGAACGAGGAGCCAATGGTCACCACAAAGGGTTTGACGACGATGAGAGCGCGCGAGCGGCGCAAGGTTCGCACGCCTCAAGCTGTCTTCCTGCTTCTCGTCTTTTTCGGATTTCTTCAGGCTCGAAACTTTGCCGCGGGGATGCCCGGAGTGATGGCCACGCATTTTGGCGCTTCAGGTGCGGCGAATGGATGGCAAACCAAAGGGCAATTCTTCATCGTC
>Ga0207663_10001282_pt1 | contig 11642 bp, 12 predicted proteins | sample LARL53metaG_FD_184346 | JGI IMG/M metagenome (GOLD analysis project Ga0207663, IMG submission 184346) | Corn, switchgrass and miscanthus rhizosphere microbial communities from Kellogg Biological Station, Michigan, USA - LAR L5-3 metaG... | ecosystem: Host-associated > Plants > Roots >...
CACCGATTCGCCCCGAGCTGGTTGGGGACGCGATCGAGCGAGGTCGTGATGGCCTGCCGTTGAGCGCGGATGAGCTGACGGCGCTGTTCGCGGAGACGCGGCCGGAGGCGATCGAGGAGATCCGCCAGGCGGCCGACGAGCTGCGCGAGGAGTTGGCGGGGGAGACGGTCACGTTTGTGGTGAACCGCAACATCAACGTCTCCAACATCTGCACCGTCGGTTGTGCGTTCTGCGGGTTCGGGCAGGGCAAGCGCTCGCCGGACGCATACGAGCACGACGAGCGGGAGTTCGTCCGGCGGGTGCTCGAGGCGATCGACTACGGCGCTACCGAGCTGTGCATCCAGTCGGGCATCCATCCCGACTGGAGCCTCGACGATTACCTGGGCTGGCTGAGGCTCGCCAAGGCGACGGCGCACGGGGCGGGGACCGACATCCACCTGCACGCGTACAGCCCGATGGAGATTGCGCACATGTGCGACATCTCAGGGTTGCCGCCGGCGGAGGTGTTCGTCCGGCTGAAAGACGCGGGGCTGGGCTCGACGCCGGGGACCGCGGCGGAGGTGCTGCACGACGGCGTGCGTGAGCGCATCTCGCCGAACAAGCTGCCGGTCGCGCGCTGGGTGGAGATCATCCAAGCCTCCCACGAATCCGGGCTGCGCTCGACCGCGACGGTGATGTTCGGCCACATCGAGGAGCCATGGGAGCTGGCCGAGCACATGCGGGTGATACGCGAGCTGCAGCGGCGCACCGGCGGGATCACCGAGTTCGTGCCGCTGTCGTTCATCCCGTTCCAGACGCTGCTCGGGCGCACCCACGGCGTCGAGGAGATCTCCCGGGAGGAGAACCTCAAGCACACCGCCGTGTTCCGGCTCGCGTTGGGGCGGACGGTGCCGAGCCTGCAGGCCAGCTGGGTGAAGATGGGCCTCGACGCCGCGACCGAGGCGCTGCGCTGGGGCGTGAACGATCTCGGGGGAACCCTGATGGAGGAGTCGATCAGCCGGCTCGCCGGCTCCTACCACGGCACACGACTCGACCCCGACCAGCTCGCCGCCGCCGCACACGAGGCGGGGCGCCCCGCGGCGGAGCGCACGACGCTGTATGAGATCAGGCGCCGCTACGAGCCGCCGGTCGCCGTCTAGCGGAACAAGTCCTCGTCCAGCGGTCGCACCAGCGCCGCCGCGCCCGGGCCGTCCGCGGCGGTGACGAACCGCTGTAGGCCGTCGATCACGACGACGGGCTCGCGCGAGTCCTTGGCGCGTGCCAGATCGGCGGTCGCCGCGGCCGCGTCGGCCACGGCCAGCCAGGTGGCGCGCAGCTCGAGGCCGACCGAGTCGGCGCGCCCGCGCCAGTCCTCCAGTGGCACCATGCCCGCGCAGCCGATCGCCACGTCGCACTGCCCGTGGCGCCAGGCACGCCCGAAGCTGTCCGTGATCAGCACCGCAACGGTCGCGCCCGTCAGCTCGCGCAGACGCGCGCGCAAGCTCCGTGCCGAGGCGTCCGGGTCACGGGGGAGGACTACGAGAGTCTCGCCACCGCCGCCCTCACCGGATGTGTTCGAGGCGTCCACGCCGGCGTTGGCGCACACGAAGCCGTGACGCGTGCGACAGATCAGCACGCCGCGCTCGGCGCGCATGATCTCTGTGGACTGGTCGAGGACGACCTGGATCGCACGCGGGTCCTTGTCTTGCAAAGTAGCCAGCTTGCGCGCACGCGAGCCGGGTCGAACGTCGGTCAGGGCGACGGTCGATCCCTCGGCCTTGGAGACGACCTTGTGGGCGACCGCCACGATCTGACCGTCCTCGAGCGCGCGGGGAGATGGGGCGGCCGCGAGCGCCGTGACGATCAGCGCGGCGAGATCGTCGCCGGGTCGTACCTCGGGCAGGCCGGGGAGCGCGCGCGCGGAGAGGCGCAGGCCGGTCACGGGCGCGGGTGGGCGGCGCCGGTGGAGGCGTGGGCGACGCCGGCCTGGGCGACGCCGGAGGGTTGAGCGCTCATGATCACCCTGCGGGTGCGCATGGCCCTCGCGCGATCCTCGCCCGCCAGACGCTCGCGCAACACCGCCAGATCCTCACCGGTGTCGATGTCGAGCAGCAGGGACGGGGGGCGCTCGACTCGGCAGTCCACGCCGGCGTTGCGCGCGAGCTGACGATGACGAGCGAAGCTGTCGGGTCCAAAGCTAACTGAGAACACGTCAGGCGGAGTCAACAGCAGCCCGTTGGTCCCTGTGCCATGACGGTCCGGGACGATCACCGTCTCGGCTCCGCTCCCATTCAGCAGCGGGTCGAGCTCGGCCGGGTCGAGCGCAGGGCAGTCGCCGGGAATGCACAGCACGCGCTCGAAGCCCTCGGTGAGGGCGCGTTCGACGCCGAGCGCGACCGCCGCGCTCTGGCCGTCCTCGGCGGTGTCCTCGACGATGAGCGCGCCCTGGTAACGCGCCGCCGCGGCGACCGAGTCCTCCCGTGTGACGACGAGCGTCTGCGTGATCGAGATGGATTCGTGCAGCGCCATGAGCACGTCGCCCACCATTGCCCTGGCGAGGTCCATGCGCAGCGGGTCGGCTACGCTCGCGCCGAGGCGTCGCTTGGCGCGGGCGAAGCGCTTGACCGGAAGGATCGCCGCAGTGCGCATGCTCATCCAGCCAGGGCCTCGGCGAAGTCCAGCACCTGTCGGGCGACGCGCTCGCGCGAGGAGGCGTCATCCATGCGCGTGTCAATCTGCAGCGTCGGCAGGCGCGCGACGTTCTCGTCGGCGACGATGCCGTCCAGCAGGTCGCCGTAGAAGTCGGCGATCCCGTCGGCGTTGCACTCGAGCGCGGCGAAGGCCATAAACGCCTTCGTGGGGCCCTTGAGCACGGCACCGCCGACGATCGGGCTGACCGCGACGACGGGCGCGGGCGCCGCCGTGAGCGCCTCGCGGATGCCCGGCACCGCCAGGATCGGCGCGATCGAGGCGAGCGGGTTGGACGGGCCGATCACGATCGCGCGGGCTTGCTCGATCGCCGCGAGCGCCTGCTCGCTCGGTCGCGCCTGCTCGGCGCCGCGGAACTCCAGGCCCTCGACGATGGGGTTGGCTCCCAGGCGGATCATGAACTCCTGAAACGAGCACCATTCGGCGCTGCCGCGAACCCAGGTGCGCACCGGGTCGTCGCTCATCGGCAGCACGCGGGCGCGTACGCCGATCGCCTCGTTCAGGCGGGCAAGCGCCCCCGTCGGGGTCAGCGGCTCACCGCCGTCGCCGGCCGTCATCCGCGCGCGCTCCAGGCACCAGGCGAGGTCGCGATCGCCGAGGTTGAACCACACCTCGACGCCGAGCGAGCGCAGCGCGTCCATGACCGCGAAGGTGTCGTCGCGCAGGCCCCAGCCGCGCTCGTCGATCTCATCGGCGAGCCAGAAGGAGACGAGGTCCGGGTCAGGGGAGACGTGGGCGCCGTAGATCTCGATGTCATCGCCCGTGTTGGCGATCACGGCCAGGCGCTCGGGTACGTCGAGCACATCGGCCATGCCTCGCGCGAGCTTGGCGCCGCCGGTGCCGCCGGCGAGAATCACGACCTCCCCGTCCGGCGCTCGCACATCCCCAGACATCACTTCCAGGTTACGTCAGACAAGCCCGCCAGGTGGATGCCGGCGTGGACCTTGTAGCGCGCGTTGACGCCGATCAGCAATGCGGTCAGCGACTCGGTCGTGCGCGACATCTCCAACGGACCGCAGTCCACGCAGCGCAGGCCTTCGATCCGCTGGATCAGGAGGGCCGCCTCGCGCTTGTCCTCGCGGGCGTCGCCGCAGACGAGCACGTCCTCGTCGAGCGCGCGGTCGAGATCGTTCAGCTTGGTGGCGCTGATCGTGTGCAGGGCCGAGACGACGCGCACGCCGTCGGGCGCCATCTCGGCTGCCTGCTGCGCGGCGGAGCCCTGCCACACGCCGAGCATGCGGGTCGCCTTGCCGCTGACGGCGGCGGCAAGCGGCACGGTCGCGTCGATCAGCAGCTGGCCGGGGCGCAACGCGTCGCGGAGGTTGGTGAGCGTCTCAGACTGGTTGCGAAACGGCACGCTCAGGATCACCGTGCCCGCCTCGCGCACCGCGCCCGTGTTGTCGTGCGCGGCGAACGAGCCATCCGGCACGGCGGCGATCGCCCGCGTGGCGGTTTCCGCGGCGCGCTCAGGATCGCGCGAGCCGATGGCGATCGGGATGCCGGTCCGGGCGAGCCGGATGGCGAGCCCGAAGCCGAGCGAGCCCGACGCGCCGACGATGGCGACCGGGCCGGTGTCGTCCTGACCGTCGCCGGGCACGGTGGTGGGAGAGGACGGCACGGCGGCCGAGTATAAGCTGCGACGAATGAGGCTAGAGGGCAAGACCGCGCTGGTCACGGGCGGCGCGTCGGGCATCGGCGCCGCGACGGCGCGCCGCCTCGCCGCGGAGGGCGCGCGTGTGGCGATCGGGGATCTGGATGAGCAGGGCGCCAAAGCGGTCGCCGGTGAGCTCGACGGATGGGCGTGCGCGCTGGACGTGTGCGACGTCGGCTCGGTGCGGGCCGGGGTCGCGGCCGCCGTCGAGGCGCTCGGCGAGATCGACGTGCTGGTCAACAACGCGGGCACCGACCGGTTCGCGTTCTTCGTCAACTCCGACGAGGAGCTGTGGGACTTCGTGCTGGGCGTCAACCTGCGCGGCGTGCTGGCGGTGACGCACGTGGTGCTCCCCAAGATGCAGGAGCGCCGCACCGGCGCGATCGTGAACGTCGCCAGCGAGGCCGGCCGCGTGGGCTCGCAGGGCTCGGTGGTGTACTCGGCCGCGAAGGCGGGGGTAATTGGCTTCACCAAGGCGATCGCGCGCGAGTCGGCGCGCTATCGCGTGCGCTGCAACGCCGTCGCGCCGGGTCCGATCGAGACGCCGCTGCTGAACAACGCCCCGCAAGTGCTGGGGGAGATCGGCGAACGGCTGAAGCAGGGCATGGTGAACGCGACCGCAATGGGTCGCTCGGGAGAGCCCGAGGAGGTGGCCGCCGCGATCGCGTACCTGGCGAGCGAGGACGCGTCTTACGTGACCGGCCAGACGCTGAACGTCAGCGGCGGCCTGTCGATGTGGTGAGCTGATGGGCGAACTGCCGCGCGTGGTGAGCATCAGAGAGGTGGGGCCGCGGGACGGGTTTCAGAACGAGCCCGAGGTGATCTCCACCGAGCGCAAGGCCGAGCTGATCGATGCGCTCGCGCGGACGGGCCTGAAGCGACTGGAGGTGACGAGCTTCGTGCGGCCCGACGTGATCCCGCAGCTCGCCGACGCGACGGAGGTGCTCGAGCGGATCGACGTGCCGGAGGAGGTGAGCCTCGGTGTGCTGATCCCCAACGAGCGCGGCCTGGAGAACGCGCTGGGGCTACGCGAGAAGATGGGCGCCCAGGGCAGGCGGCGGGCGGTGTTCGACGAGATCAACGTGTTCATGTCAGCCTCGGAGACGCACAACCGCAAGAACGTGAACCGCTCGATCGCGGAGTCGCTGGCCGGCCTGGAAGTCGTGCTGAGCCGGGCACGCGAGGCGGGGCTGCGCTGCGAGGGCGTCATATCGACGTCGTTCGGGTGCCCGTACGAGGGTCATGTCCCGCCCGAGCGCGTGCTGGAGATCGCGGGGCGCCTGCGCGACGCGGGTGCGCAGGAGATCGGGTTCGGGGACACCACGGGGATGGCGAATCCGCGGCAGGTGGGCGAGCTGTTCGCGCTGTGGAAAGAAGGGCTGCCAGAGGTCGAGCTGACCGCCCATTTTCACAACACGCGCGGCCAGGGCCTGGCGAACGTGCTGGCGGCGCTGCACGCGGGGATCGACAGCTACGAGTCGAGTTTTGGCGAGCTCGGGGGCTGCCCGGTGCCGGCTGGAGCGACCGGGAACATCGCCACGGAGGACCTCGTGTCGATGCTGGAGGAGATGGGGATCGAGACGGGCATCGACCTGGACGCGCTGCTGGAGTGCGCGCGCCGCGTGCAGAAGATCCTGGGCCGGTCGCTGGGCAGCCACACGCTCGTCGCGGGTCCGGTGGAGTGGCGCTAGGCGACCGGCTCGGGAGCGGCCTCGGCCTCGCGTGCGCTCTCGCGCATCGCCGCCACGCAGTACTCCTGAACCGCAACCTCCATCTCCAGGGTCTGCGAAAGCGCGGGACGCGCGGAGGCGTCCATCACGAGCTTTGCCCGACCGACCGCGACGTGCGAGTGCGCCAGCAGCTCGTCCACGAGCGTCTGCGTGGCCGCGTCCAGCTCCTCGGTCGGGACGACGCGATTGACCAACCCGATGCGATGGGCCTCGGCGGCGTCGATCGTGCGCGCGGTCATGATCAGCTCCTTCGCACGGCCGAGGCCGACGACCGCGGGCAGCCGCGAGGAGCCACCGACGTCGGGGATGATCCCGAAGCGGACCTCGGGCAAGCCGAGCTGAGAGTCCTCGGAGGCGATGCGCAGGTCGCAGCCGAGCGCGATCTCGAGCGCGCCACCGAAGCAGGCGCGGCGGATCTGACAGACGACGGGCTTGGGCATCGACTCGCAGAGGTTGGCGCAATCCAGGAACACGCCGCGGAACGGGCGCAGCACGTCCGGGTCGCCGGCGAACGAGGCGAGCTCGCCCAGGTCCACGCCGGCTGAGAAGACGGGACCCTCGCCGCGCAGGACGACGCAGTGCACGGAGGCGTCGTCAGCGGCCTCGCGCAGACGGTCGGCCAGCTCGCGCAGCAGCGCCTGGCTCATCGCGTTGCGCTTGTCGGGGCGGTTGAGGACGACGTGGCGGACGGGACCGCGATCATCGATGGTAACTAGGCTCATCAGATGGGCAATGCTATCATGCTTGCACCATGATGCAGAGGTTGATGATTCAGGCTGAGCCGGAGCTGGTCGCGCGCGCCAAGCGCCGCGCCGCCGAACGCGGGGTCTCGGTCGCGCAGGTCGTGCGGGAGGCGATGGAGCACGAGCTGGGCCCAGATGAGGAGCGTATCCCGCCGCCGCTCACTTGCATAGGAGCGTTCTCGTCGGGACGCAGCGATCTCTCCGAGCTTGCGAGCGGAGACTTCTACGAACCCGATCCGTGGGTCTCGTAATAGACAGCGGCGTTCTATACGCCACGCTCGATCTGAAGGACCGTCATCACGTCGCTTGCTCAAAGTTGTTGAGCGGAGTACGAGAGGCGCGGGTTATACCAGCGCCTGTGTTGCCAGAGGTCGATTGGTTGTGCAGGCGTTCTCCGCCAGGACGCTTCTCCGTCGTCCTCGAGCAGATCGAGCACGGAGCAATCGAGATCAAGGATCTGGAGCCGGCTGACTATGTGCGCGTGGGTGAGCTGCTCACGGCCTACGCCGACCTGCACGTCGGCTTCGTCGACGCAGCCGTGCTGGCGATCGTGGAGCGCCTGCGAGAGCCGAAGCTCGCGACGCTCGACCACCGGCACTTCTCGGTCATGCGCCCTCGCCACGTGGATGCGCTGGAGCTGCTACCCGCGTAAGGCTCTCGGGTAGCCCGCGTACTAGGCTGCCGGGACCGAACGAGACCAAACGGAGGGCGTATGGCGCAGCAGATCGAGAAGGTGGGCGTGCTCGGAGCCGGGCTGATGGGGCACGGGATCGCGCAGGTGGCGGCGCAGAGCGGGTACCACGTGGTGCTGCGCGAGGTCGACGAGCAGACGCTGGCAAAGGGGATCGGCAAGATCGAGAAGCAGCTCGCGCGGGCGGTCGAGAAAGGGAAGTCGAGCCAGGAGGACGCCGACGCGGTGCGCGGGCGCATCCACGGGACCGTCGAGTACGGCGACTTGGCCGAGAGCGATCTCGTGATCGAGGCGATCACCGAGGACCTGGGAATGAAGCTCGAGATGTGGAAGGAGCTGGACAGGCTCGTCAAGGGGGAGGCGGTGTTCGCTACGAACACGTCCTCGCTGGCGGTGATCGACCAGGCCGCTGTGACCAGCCGACCAGGGCAGTTCGTGGGGCTGCACTACTTCAATCCCGCGCAGGTGATGAAGCTGGTCGAGGTCGTGCGCTGCGTGACGACGTCCGACGAGGCGTTCGAGACCGCGCTGCAGTTCGCGCAGTCCGAGGGCAAGCTGGCGATCCCAACCAAGGATCGGGCGGGGTTCATCGTCAACCGGCTGCTGGTGCCGTACATGCTCGACGCGATGCGGGCGTATGAAGAGGGCGTGGGCTCGGTGGGCGAGATCGATGAGGCGATGAAGGCCGGGGCGGGACACCCGATGGGGCCGCTGACGCTGGCGGACTTCGTCGGGTTGGACACGCTTGGGTCGATATGCGACGTGCTGTTCGACGAGTTCAGAGAGCGGCGGTTCGCGCAGCCGCCGGTCCTGCGCAAGATGTTGAGCGCGGGCTGGTACGGACGCAAGTCGGGGATGGGGTTCTACGACTACTCGGGCGACGCATCGCCGGTCGAGAACCCGGGCATCTGACGGGCGCTCGGGTCAGGCAGTCGGGTATCGGGACATGTGGAAAGTGAGCCACAGCGGATGAGCGACCTGGGCTCAGCCGCCGAGAAAGCGCTCGCGGGCGGGCCGGAGCGCCACCACGAGAAGGCCAAGGAGCAGGGCAAGCTTCCAGTGCGCGAGCGGATCGCGCGGCTGCTGGACGAGGGCAGCTTCGCCGAGGAGGCGCTGCTGGCCAACTGGCAGGAGGAGGGGCTGGGCGCCGACGGGGTGGTGACGGGCGTGGGCGAGGTGGACGGCAGGCCGGTCGCGTTGATGGCGAACGACCCGACGGTGAAGGCGGGCTCGTGGGGCCCGAAGACGGTGGAGAAGATATTGCGCATCCAGGAACGGGCGCTCGAGCTGCGCGTCCCGATGGTCTATTTGGTCGACTCGGCGGGGGCGCGGATCACCGAGCAGGTGCAGATGTTCCCGGGGAGGCGCGGGGCGGGGAGGATCTTTTACAACGAGGTGAGGATGTCGGGCGTGGTGCCGCAGGTGTGCGTGCTGTTCGGCCCGAGCGCGGCCGGCGGCGCGTATATACCGGCGTTTTGCGACATCGTGATCATGCGCGAGGGCAACGCCTCGATGTATCTGGGCTCGCCGCGAATGGCGGAGATGGTGATCGGTGAGAAGGTCACCCTGGAGGAGATGGGCGGGGCACGGATGCACACGGGCGTGTCCGGGTGCGGGCATCAGCTGGTGAAGTCGGACGAGGATGGGATCGTGCTTGCAAGACGCTACCTCGGGTACATGCCGGGTAACTGGCAACAGAGCCCGCCGCCGGTAGTGGCGGCGGAGCCGGCGTCGAGCACCCCGATCGAGGAGATCGTGCCCGAGGACGAGAACAAGCCGTTCGATATGAAGGCGCTGATCGAGGCGGTGGTGGACGCGGGCTCGCTGCTGGAGGTGCACCCGCGCTGGGCGAAGGAGATCGTCGTCGCGTATGCGCGGCTGGACGGAAAGGCGATCGGGATCGTCGCCAACCAGCCCAAGCACAAGGGAGGCGTGCTGTTCGGCGACTCCGCCGACAAGGCGGCGAGGTTCATCTGGACGTGCAACGCATTCAACGTGCCGCTGCTGTTCCTAGCGGACGTGCCGGGGTTCATGATCGGCACGCAGGTGGAGCGCGAGGGCATCATCAGGCATGGCGCGAAGATGATCAGCGCGGTCAGCGAGGCGACCGTGCCGAAGGTGTCGGTGATCGTGCGCAAGGCGTACGGGGCGGGGCTGTATGCGATGGCGGGGCCAGCGTTCGAGCCGGACTGCTGCATCGCGCTGCCCAGTGCGTCGATCGCGGTGATGGGCCCGCAGGCGGCGATCAACGCGGTGTACTACAACCAGCTGCAGGCGATCGAGGACGAGCAGGAGCGCGCGAGGAGGACCGAGCAGCTGCGCAGGGAGTATGGAGAGAACATCGACATCCTGCACCTGGCGTCCGAGCTGGTGGTGGACGCGGTGATCGAGCCGCGGGAGCTGCGCTCAGAGCTGGTGCGCAGGTTCGCGCACGCGCAGTCAAAGCAGCGCGAGTGGCCGAGCAAGCGCAATGCGGTGACACCCGTGTAGCTTAGCTATGGGTGGGTGAGCCGCGAGCCAGCCCTTTCATCGGATTGCCGTCGGCGCCGCTCACCGCACCCGTTGGCGTTGCGGAAGCGCTTAAAAGTGGTCTATGAGGCGGGTGGGTAGTCCGGGGTCGTCGGGGGAGCCGGCGGCGGCGGGGGTGGTGGAGGCGGCGACGGCGTGGGAGTGCCCGCGGCGCGCGTCTGCTCGTCCTGGAAGGGTGGGTAGGTCTCGGTCAGCAGGTAGATGTAGGAGTCCGAGCGCGCGATATAGGAGTTGGCGAGCACCATCAAATCGAACAGGCCCCGCGGGAGGGTGCCCGTGACGACGATGACGACCCAGGCGGCGATCGCGCCGATCTCGAGCATGAGCGTCATGACGTAGCGCACGACCAGGATCGGGATCGCCAGGATGATGCGGAACAGCGTCCGCAGGCGGCTGTAGGGGTCGAGCGGCCCGGAGAACTCCATGCGCACCGGGTAGGCCGGGTCGGGGGCGCCCCCAAACGACGGGTAGGGGTCGGTCAGCAGCACCGCGTACGCCGTGAAGCGCGCGAGAAAGCGCGTGAAGCCTGCGACGAAGTCGTACAGGCTCTGCGGGTAGCGGCCGGTGATGACGATCGCGAACCAGGCGATGATGATCACGATCGACGCAGCGATGCCGTAGAGGTACAGCCAGATCGCGAGCGGGATGGCGAGAATTAGGCGGAAAAAGGCCGTGAGCCGGTTGCGGCGCTCGACGTAGTCAGCCTCGAAGGTGACGGGATAGGACACGAAATACCCCCAGTTTGTATGCGGCGATTGATCCCTCCTCGCTCAATGCTAGAGCGCCCGGCGGCGGGCATGTCGATTTTCATTCCGAGTGCGCCGCGCCGGCCCGATCACCGCCGTGGGCACGTACCTTAAGTTGGCTGATCAGCTAGATTCCAAGCCCCGATGGACACCGCCGACCTCGCATACGCCGGTATCTCCCGCCAGGCGGAGCTGATCGCCTCCGGAGATCTGTCCGCGCGTGACCTACTGGAGGTCTACCTGGAGCGCATCCAGCGCCTGGACCCGAAGCTGAACGCGTTCCGCGTCGTGCTGCGCGAGCGCGCGCGGATGGAGGCCGACCAGGCCGACGCCCGGCGGGGAGCGGGGGATAAGGAGCGCCCGCTGCTGGGGGTGCCGATCGCGGTCAAGGACGACATCGACGTCGCGGGCGAGGTGACGGGGCTCGGCACGAACGCCTACGGCGGTCCCGCGCGTGAGGACGCCGAGATCGTGCGGCGCGTGCGCGCGGCGGGAGCGATCGTGATCGGCAAGACGAACGTGCCCGAGCTGTGCGCGTTCCCTTGGACGGAGACGCCGACGCGTGGGGTGACGCGCAACCCGTGGGGACTGCAGCACACCCCCGGAGGATCCAGCGGCGGCACGGCGGCCGCGGTCGCCGCGGGCCTGGTGGGCGCCGCGCTAGGCTCGGACGGAGGTGGCTCGATCAGGTTCCCGTCCGCGTACTGCGGGCTGTTCGGCCTGAAGCCCCAGCGCGGACGCGTGCCGCTGGCGCCGCACGTGGACGCCTGGCACGGGCTGTCGGTCAACGGCGTGCTGACTCGCTCGGTGCGCGACAGCGCGCTGTTCTACGACGCGATCGCCGAGGGGCCGGCCGACCCGGGC
>Ga0207663_10001284_pt1 | contig 11633 bp, 13 predicted proteins | sample LARL53metaG_FD_184346 | JGI IMG/M metagenome (GOLD analysis project Ga0207663, IMG submission 184346) | Corn, switchgrass and miscanthus rhizosphere microbial communities from Kellogg Biological Station, Michigan, USA - LAR L5-3 metaG... | ecosystem: Host-associated > Plants > Roots >...
GCTCTTAACAATCTAGTCCATAACTTTTTAAATACCTCAGATAACGACCACTGCTGAAATCTTCTATGACACATCGAACCTGAGCCATATTCTTTTGGCAGCATCTTCCATTTACATCCAGTTCTTAATACATATAGAATGCCAAAAATGGCTGCCTTAATAAGTACCTCATTCTTTCAAGGCTATCATCAATATTCCTAGGAACCACATTACTACTCATGGTTCTATCAATTGTTGTCTATTAGTACTCTTAACTATCTCTAGTATAATAAGCAAAGTTTAGCATTAGAAGGTCTATGAGATATGTCTGCTGCAAGGAGATCCATCTATGAACAGTTAGGTTTTTGATGGTCCGGAAGTAGGTCATGGCTATAATATTTTATTTTATTTTATAGAAGTAGGAATGAATAGTGTTCCGATGAACAAACTTTTACCAGAACAGAGTGAGGCTGTCATCATGAGTACACATTCTTCTAACGTCCCGTTGCTTATCATGCCTTGCTCTTCTAAGTATTTCAAATACGAACACTTGATACAGCAGATTAATCTACTGAGCCAATACTTCAAGCAGGCGATCAGTAGGACATTTGCAGAAATATCTTCTAGACTCAATTCAGACCTTAGACACTGGAGGTATTAACATCCTTGATAAGACTCGAGTTCAGAAATTTAATAAGGCTAATTCAGGTAGAACAACGCCTACAAACCTGTGTTGGCTCTAACTCACCGTCCACAAATACTGATACTGAGGCAGCTAGGCCTAGTGGGAGGATTGGTTTTGGTTATAAAATAGACTGCTTGGCTCGAAATACCTAAATGAAAATTTGAATCTCGATCTGAGCCGAGTGGAAAAATTGAGTCAAATTTGGTGCACATTCCAAAATGTAATTGATCTCGAGAGGCATGACTTGGTCGCAGTGGAACTCGGCCATATCGACACCGAACCCAGACCAAGGATAATATGATATTACATGATGATCGGCATCATTGTCACGAACTTAGGCCTCCAAATCGCGTCAAATTTGATTCGCAACCCTTTCTATCGATATGAATGCCGTCACTTATGCGGTTCAGGGATTGTGTTGTACTAGAACCATTGAATCTTTATCCTAAGCAAAGAACACTACAAATCTGTATCGGAGTGGGATTGTTGAATCTAGAGTTCAATGCCATGGTGATATAATCAAGATGTCGATATAAGTTCGTATTCTCAAAGAACTAAGTTAAACATAATTTATTATACACAGATACTCCTTATAATAACGATTATGATATTAAGGAAAACAACCCATTCGATACCTCTAGTCATAGGCATCACATTGATTGCTACAATGGTAATTGCTGGTGGAATGGCAATTATCACTACAAAGAGTGTATTTGCACAAGGAGTCGAGAAGAAGTTCACAGCTACACTGTCAGGTAAAAATGAAGTCCCGGCTAAAGATACCAAGGCAACTGGGACCAGCGAATTTACTCTTAGTAGAGACGGAAAGACAATGACATACATAGTGAATGTTAAAGATATAGACAAAGCTACAATGGCCCACATACATCAAGGTAAAACGGGTGAGAACGGTCCTATCGTTGTAACTCTATTTAAAGCCACAACAGCTACTGGTTCTAAGAATGGAATATTAGCACGAGGCACTATTACTTCGGATAAACTAGAAGGACCACTGAAAGGCAAGCAGATTTCTGATCTAGTCAAACTGATTGAAGACGGTAATGCATATGCAAACGTCCATACACAACAGAATCCAAAAGGAGAGATTAGAGGAGAAATATCGAAGTAAAGCAAGCATACCTTACTTGTCCTTTAATTCCAATATTTTTGCACTAGAAAATAATAGTAATAATAATAATATCAAGGAATTGAGGTAAGTTCAATATTATTTTGTTGTTGTGTATTATCTACTAAGTAAGGAACAGTTAAGGATAATAGTTATGTTATAGATCTTTTCCCAAATTGAATAACAAGAATCGATGGTTAATAATTATTATAATTATTGCTATTGTGCTTGTAAGTGTAACCACATCCATTTCATATTATTACGTTGGAATTATGAGACCGACTACTACTTCCGTTACTACTCCACCCAAATTCAAGGTAAGGGAAATCTATCCAACAAAGATCAGAGGAAGAGAATGGTTTATCAACATGAAGGATCCAACAAGTGATGGGATATTCCATCCCGATTCTCAAATCATTAGACATGCAGATGGCTCATGGCAAGTAGAGGGTAGACAGACAAAATAGTAAATTTGGCAACGAGGTGAAAATGAGTGTCTATACTCCTCAAGGTCAAGAACCTTGGAAAAACGTAGAGATGACCGGCTATGCAAGGTCATATCGGCAAATTCTCTTTCAGATCATCTTGATTGGTATGCTAGAGGAGATATACATATACCTGATGTCCCATGCACTGGTACAGCTCTGAAAGGCTGGTTAAGTGTTAGCGGGGTTGCATCGTGGGTAAAGGAGATATGGTTTCCTGGGGGTTATACTGATCAGAGAGACATAGTTCATGCTACTAGCGATGATAATTCCATATTAGGTAGATGGATTGGTTGGAAGGTGGTTATGTATAATATAAATAATAATGACAAAGCTGTAAAAATGGAATCGTATTTAGATGATCAAGATAACAATCATTGGAAAAAGATAACTAGTCTTGTAGATGACGGTGGATGGTATGCTAGAGCATCAGACGAAGATTTCTATAGCGCAGGCCGCGGAAACCCAAAGATTATATAATTACAAACTCAGGTCCTATTGCTACATTCAGATCCGACAACATGATTTGGGACTTCACGGATCTGAGCATAAGAGAGATTCAACCTCCTCTTAAAGTAACATAATATTCTATTCACCAATATATAATGAGGTTCGCTAGCTAAATGACCATAATTGCGATTTTTTAGACATTAAATTTCTGTTTTAGGTTTGATCATCTTCTTTTATATTTGTGGATATCCCATTACCTAATTCTTCAATAAAGGCAATTTCTGATAACGGCTTTCTTTGCCGTGGTGTAAATGCTTTTTGTATTAAAGTTTCAGGCAATATGTGATGGGTGTCCTGGTATCCTATTGCAATCATAATGCCTACTTCAAAGTCTTCAGGGACATTGAAAACATCCCTAGCCTTCTTCACATCAAAGCCGCCCATTTCATGCATGATTAAACCTTGATTGAATGCTTCGAGAAACATATTCTCGTTTGCTGCTCCTAAATCATGAAAATGAAGCCTATTATAATTTGAGTTATCAGAATAACCTTTTTTGGTTATTGCGCAAATTAAGATTGGTGCTCTCTTGGCATAATCGTTTATATCTTTTAGAACTGATTGTGCTTTCTTTAGTTTTTCAACATTATCACTTGTAAAAATAACATAGCGCCATGGCTGCTCATTACGAGAGGATGGAGCCCATCTAGCTGATTCTAAAATTGATAATAACTTTGATCTTTCTACAGGTCGGGTAGAAAATGCCCTTGCGCTCCACCTTCTCGCTATGAGCTCATTTATGGGATAGTCTGTGTTCGCAGGTTTTGTTATTATTGTTGTTGCTACATCTTTATTCGAGTCACTCAAAGAAACTCTTCAATTCTAACTCTATTGATAATGGTATTTAAGAAGAGCGTATACTATGATTAAATATTAGCCACACGTTAGACTGTTAGCTTAAGCTCACAATACCAGCCGCAACTCCAGCGGCAAGAAAGCGAGGCGTACAGGAACTTTATCAATTCAATAAATAGCGACGCCACCAGTAGGATATACAATAATAGCCTTTCCTATTTCATGACCTATTGTAAGATAACAAACTGCGACGATATGTTAACGATAAATCCGCAGATGCAAGAGGGATTGATTCGTGACTATATCATTCATTTAAGACGTGAGCGCAATCTATCACCAGCTACTGTATCAACATACCTAGCTGCAATAACTCATTTCTACGAAATGAACGACGCTACTATAAAATGGAAGAAACTAAAGAATTCAAAGCAAAGCATTACAATGTTGTAGAGGATAAACCCTATACCCGCGAGCAAATAATGATGCTGGTAGACGCTGCCCCTCTACGAGATAAATGCATCATACTGCTAATGTCTAGCGCTGGACTAAGAAGGGGAGCCCTACAGCATCTAAGAATAAGAGACATTACAAAGATTGACAAGTACAGTTTGTACCGCATAAACATATACAAGAAAGAGCAAGAACAGTACATTACCTTCTGTACACCTGAATGTGCTAAATATATTGACCAATACCTAGACTGGCGGCAAAGGCCAGACGAAAAGCTCAAACCTAATTCGCCTCTACTAAGAATCAAGTTTGATACTATAACAGAGATAAACGTACCTAAAACAATCTCTCCATATGTGGTTACTGAAATAATTCATAATTTACTTGATAATACGGGAGTTAGAGCACCTAACGAAACAAGGCAGCGTACTGAGCTAATGCAAACACATGGATTTCGCAAATTTTATAAAACGACTTGCATCAACGCAGGTGTGCATCCTCTCTATTCAGAATATTTAATGGGTCACCGCTCAGGTCTAACCAAGTCATACTTCAAACCTACCGACCAGGAGCTACTAGAGGGCAACGATAAAGCCCTGGGTTATGTGGCAGCAATTAACGATCTAACTATAAACGAGGAACATCGCCTGCATAAAAAGATTGATGAGTTAACTAAGGAGAACAAAATTGAACTTATGGAAATAAAACATAGAGATGACTTGAAAACCATGCGTGAAGAAATGGAAGCAAATTTAGGCAGTTGCTTACAAGAATAGATGTTGGAAAGATCGGTTAACTGATTTCATTTTATTCACTAACAGTACCGTAGCATTGAGCCATTAAGAAATTAATCTATACAAGACATTGATATGTTAGATATATTTCTGGTATAGTGTAATAAAATTCAATTAATCACGTTCTTGTTTCAATTGTATATATTTCCTGAATATCTCTCAGTTTGATTATAGATAAAGTATAGGTTAACTCCTTAAATTTACTTGAGAATTGCGGATCGTCATCTATTTCATTAACTTCTCTAATATTATTTCTTGCCCCTTGTCTGCGCTAACCACTTCATGAATTTTATCCATAAATTCGTGAACTGATTCTTTATCGGGATTCAAAAGTAAAAGTAGCGAGAGTGTTACTTCTTCTATGATACTTGATATTGTTTTGTTTATTAAAAGTGTCTCTTCCTAATAGTAATTATCAATTTGTTCTAATATTAGTTCGTAAAAATCTACAAATGGAATTTCTTTCCAATGTGAGTATTCTGAGCCGAAATAACAATGATCTGAATCGAATTTTGAATTAAGTCTATCAAGCTCTTGTGCTAAGGCAAATAGTGATTGTATCTCATTTGCCATTATTTTTTGAATTATTTTATTTGCTGTATCATTAATATCATAATTGGTTAAAATGGATGAATATCGATGTATGATGGAGTTAAATATAATATTCCGGTAAATGACTTCCATTCTAAATGCAGTTCCCATTATATCAGTGATCAATGAATTTGTTAGTAATGGTGTATCAAAAACTGCGAGCAATCCAGAAACTACAGGAACCCTATTGGTTAGTAAAGATTGTATAAGACTCCGCAGTGGAAATTGTCTTAATACTTTTAACGTACAGATTACAGGCAATAATCCTCAGCCATCATCATTTTCTATTAGTGATTCACAAAATCAGACTGTTACATTGGCTCCAGGCTCTTTCACTGTAAGTGAAGTGCCAGTTGCTGGCTTTCAGGTTTAGTTTACAGGACATTGCTTACAAACAGGCCTATTTGTTGCGACTGGTACCATAAGTGCAGGACAACATTTGACATGTATTATCAGAAACGTCACACCCTGAGTGATAACCTGCCACTTATTATTTGAATGACACGGTATACTGACTGATCACTATAACTGTAACGGATTCTGATATTATAGATCTGAAGTCTTCCGGTTTAATGCAGTAAAGCGGATTGGTACATGTATTCTATGGGCCATGAGCGTCCGACTGCTAGTCTAGAGTCGTCCACATACTGTACGTGGTGAAGTAGGAAGCTAGCAAAGGCGAACTTATAGGCAATCTTATTTAAAAGAAAATCCCTAAATTTGCCATACCTGCGCCATAGTACCTCATTTCGTGTCGACTGAGCCCGCTTTCTTATATCAAAACAAGATCGTTTCAGCCGTTCGAAGTGCAGAGCGATAGTCACATTGTCCTTACCCATAAAGAAGATAATATCTGATAACAACTATATGTCATATAGACCTATCAATTCTAAGGAAGCGTTATGTTATTGGCTCAACAGCAGGGAGTGAATTCTTCTACTGACAATAAGCACTCACATTCCAATGAAATGGATAGCCTGAATCACGATATTGGTAAATCAGTGGATAAAGACAAAGACAATTCAATTGATAAAAGATATCCCAACGTGATTGACATCGATAAAGCAATAATAGTATCTGATCTGCATCTTGGTTATGAAAAGTGTAATTCAAAAGCATTTTTAGATTTTCTTTTAGAATGTATTTCAAAAGGCATTTCAAAAGAATATTCATTATTCATTCTTGGTGATTTTTGGGATCTTTGGCGAAAACATGATATCATCTACTCAACTGAATCTGATGAAATTTTGTCCTTAGTAAATCAGTTCAAAGATGTATATTATCTTCCTGGTAACCATGATCATATTACACTAGACACAGCACGCAATCATCCTGATTTTAACTGTTACAATATTAACAGATACTTTAGGATTAAGAGTGGCCAGAAGAACTTCTATCTTGTTCATGGACATGAGCTTGAGGTAATTTCAAAATTGATATCTATGAAACTATCTGAATATGATAATATTTCAGATCAGCTGTGTAGGATGAACGATACAGAAGGAAATATAGCAAGTTATCTACATGAAACATTTCACAAAGTATTTACACGAGGACAACCTCAAATAACTGATTTCCTACAGACTGCCGAGCAACGCAAGGGGATGGATGCAATAGACAAACTTGCAAAATCAAAGGCCAGATATCCCCTACTGGGAATGCAGTTAGACGATATTCTGATTTTCGGACATACGCATAGACCTTATATCGATTATGAAAATAATGTAATCAATACTGGAGCATGGATATCTGATATGTTAGTACCCAAATGGTTCGAGGAAGAATATGGACAAGATAAAGCATGCTCTGGCTGGTATGTAGAGATCAATAGCAATGGGGAATATAGACTGGTGCCATATGGAATACATCAAAAAACAAAAGAAGAAATGAGGAATTCTGAATTTAGCAAACAGCGACGTCAACAACAAGAAGAACTAGAACCAGAACAGAAAAATAATGATGAGGATAAAGACGGCAAAACTGAGAATATTATTGGTAAAGTTGCATCTCAACTGGGCGATATGGTAAAACAAGTCAAGGAAGCAGGAAATAGTGCCATCAACAAGGATAAGTAAAAATTGATCCAATGTCCGTTAACTAAATTGTCATCTAGCTCTACAAGTATAACAATTAATTCGATAATTAACTAACTGAATCCATGGCGGCAATGGCGGCTAAGAAGAAGAATGTACCACAGTTCAGCGCTAACTCAATTATTCCAAATTCTGAAATCCTATCTTCACGATAAACCATGGAAGAAAAGAATAATTAGTTCTTTTACATCATCATTCAGTCTTTTATGAGTCGTAACCTTTCTAAATTTTGCTGTGAACCCTAAATTCGGTAGGAGTTTTTTACATCAGTTCTTTACTATAATGCATTAGGCGTTCTATAAAAACAGCGTCACTTTCCACAAAATAAAATGCACGGGATTAGTAGGGGTTTGTCCATTTTTGCAAGAAATATCCAACATTATCAAAACGTATTACCCCAGTGAGTAATTAGAAGATTAATAATGTTCACCAAGAAAATTATTCTGGCGAATCTCCTCGTAATTATAATAGTAATAGTAGGACTTGCTGTTGCTTCACTTGTATTAGCGCAAATGTGAGAGCACGTGGAAATGACACATTCACAAGGCACCTTCCAACCAGTAATGGCAGCAGTAGTAATAATACGTTTATGGCTAAAACCTTTCAGCACGCCATGAATGAGACAAAAAATGGTAAATGATAGTTACTTGAGACGTGGAACATAGTGACAGAAAGAAAGCGTTATAGTTTTAAGATATCTGGAACTTTCGAGTACGAGAATACGGATCAAGGCAGAGACCACTTGTACAATATCATAGTAGGACATGTCGATGGTTCAGAGATAACAAACCTCATTGTCGAAGAAGGTGAAATTACTGAAGAACGATAGTTAAATTATGATCTCATAGGTCAATTGAAATTTCGTCCGGAGTCGCATTATTGATAATGCTTCCTTACTTAGTAGCAGTAGTCATAGCTTAGCCGTTGTATAAAGACCGCTACTTCTTATGGGGCTTCCTGGCGACCTTACCTACTATTAGCAACCCAAAAGATAGACCCACAAGACTTATATTTTTTAAAATAGTACAAAGAACAAAAAAAGAAAAAATGATAAATTTATTTTTCCTATTACTTGCTGCATCATCTAGATGTATCATTACATTAGTTACTACCATGGATTGTTCTGAGGACTTCCCATCATTCCCATACCGTGTCCCATCATTCCCATACCGTGTCCCATCATTCCAGGACTTCCCATCATTCCCATCGAAGGATGCATCATTGCCATCATTGCCATCAAGGACATTGGTTGGTTGAATAGCACTTTTCCGTTTCCAGGGTCTACTTTTACCCAGTGAATGTTGTCGTTAGTATCTAGAACAAATACATCATATACTAGAAAGCCTCTCTCCGGATGAATAAACGCTGCAACAGCTGACGAGTTTGAACCTCCACCAACTGCTTTTAATGCATTTGTAGTGGCATCATTTAGTGTTGTATGTATCTTTGACTTTATTGCATCTATTACGGGGCTGAATAGAGATACAGAGCTATTCAAATTCATTGTATTCATTCTCATAGAATTTGGATTCTGGGACATTTGTTGGCCATTGGGCATCATTGCCATCATAGAGCCTTTCGCAGTATTGTTGGTTTGTTGCTGGGCAAGTGCATTACTGCCATTTGATAACATCACAAATCCGAGGGCTATAGCAATTCCTGATATAGCTGCTAAATGGCCCGCTGCGTGTTTTGTCTTCATAGGTAAATAAATCCACGGTCCTTTATTATAATAAGATATATCCCATCAAAAGAACAATGAATTAATTAAGTTCCGCTATGCTTATTAGTCTTGCATAAATCTATCCAAACAAATTTTCTTTGAGTGATACTGGCAGTTTTACTCCTACCTCTCACCCCTCAATAGTATAATACCATATGAAAACCCGTATAAGGCTCTGGGTCTACACTGCAACGCATTGAATAACAGGTGATTGGGCCGTCCATATCTGTCGCACTCCGGCAGCTTCTGCTCCAACAATAGTTTTGACTGCAACTGCCGCGTTAGAACTATCCACAACGAATCCAATGCGTTCTCGTGTTGGCCGAAGACTTGAAACTTTAAGACTCATCCTCCATCACAGGTTCACCTCGAGGTGTAATCGTTTATTCTGTCAAGGTAGGATATCATGAAATTTCATTCAAAATCTACTATCCAGATGCACAGCTTATCCATATAATAAGCGAGTGCTGCAATCTCATTGGAAGATGTCAAATTTTGATCTGAAGATTTTATCCAATAGCGAATCTTTACTATTATTGATATATTTTTGTATATTAGCAAAACTGTTTTGACGTCCCTTAATTGCACTCATATTTGTGCTCATATCCTCAATGTGTATTAGTCCATACCAATCTATATCATTTTTATGTTTTATTGGATAGTGATGACTGATCTGCTGAGCGTAGGGAATGCCAGGTAAATAAAATCTGCCACAGTCATAAGTATTTAAATCTCTGTTGTCTATATTGATTGGATTGGTTTGTGGATAAATTTTGTGCAATAACAACACATTGCTGATTCTGAGACATGCACCGGTGTCGTAATAATATGAATAGTTATAGAGTGGATTTATTCCATAAAGTGAAGATATCTTAGCTGGTAGCCTGCTGGTGACCAATGATAAATACTGTTCTATAGCTAAAGACAGATTTTTCCAATCTTGTATCAGTTGATTATTTGAATAGTAGCTCTTTATTTTTGAAGCGATCTCGGCCTGGGAAACTTTCCAATCTCTGAATGCGGAGCCATAGTCTGTTTTATTAACAAAAGCTGAATACGTCATAAGAGCAGTTGCTGTGTTTATATCCGATGTAGCCTTATTAATCTCATCTGTAAGAGCTATTTTGACTTCAAGCTCCTTTTGATGATCCTGCCATTGTCGTGTGAAATTTGGAATAATCAAACGAGTGATGATAGCACCCACAATCAATAGCAAAAGAGGATGAGAAAATATCTTTGAATTCTTTTTTAAATGAATGCCATCTGATAGTCCACTGACTTCCTCTACTCTATGCTATGAAATGAGTCCTCATGAGACCAAATGTCATTAACATATGGTGTTCATTAGGAATATATTTGATTTTACAGATTATCGATTTCATTCCACTATTACCTATACGCCCATGACTACATACCATAATTAAATCTAGATTATAGGACTATTCATTGATGTTTAGAAATCATATTGATAATTAATAACTCCAATCGTTGCGTAGAATTTGAGGAAATGGTCGATGTCAAGACGGGTGGGAGATGCTGCCGCATAAACATCTGCAAGTCGTTTAGATATTAAACAAATAGACAGAAGCGCTGTACGCATAGAAGTAAACTCTGTTAGACTACTTTGAATGTACTTGAGCCTATTGTCATCGAACAGTCGGCTGTTACAGGATAAGTTTGGTATACAACACAGGCTCTCTGTACCAATGCTAATGGTTGATCTGTGTGCGCGCTAGCACTTGGCTCTGTTCCGATGATAGCAATATTACTAACTGCTAGAATCGCAGCGGCTATTACAAATAGCCAAAGCCTTTCTTGTTGTCTTTTCATAATAATTATTTGCTCGATGATATTGATATGTTATAGTAGATCATATTTGTAATTTGTAAAATCCTGTTATGATATCAAATGAGTAAATATGATTAAAATATATTCTGCATTCATCTTAACTATAACTTATTTTATTGACATTAGATCAATGTACTTTACAAAATGCTGATTAGTCGATTCTATTGATAGATAAAACTATTATGGCTGGTGATAAACCTTATATCTGTCAACTCCTTGACGATATCTATAGATAGTATCAGATAGTCGATGCAAATAAACATACTAATTCCGTTAATATGCAATAAGTTTAACACATCTGACAACGTCAGATTTTTTAACCTGTCCGGATTAATTATATTGGATATTGCATTATAATACGATATGCAGCATGTCAGAGTATAAACGTTCTCTAAAGTGAGACATTCTCTGTATAGCATGATAGTTCAAAATAGACGGAGATTGAATAGATTAAACCTTCATGTGTATCTCAGCCATAGAGACGCGCTTATGCCGCCGCGGTTACGTGCGCGCCGTTTAAGAACTCACCTAGTACTTATGCGTCGTGTTGTAAG
>Ga0207663_10001285_pt1 | contig 11632 bp, 17 predicted proteins | sample LARL53metaG_FD_184346 | JGI IMG/M metagenome (GOLD analysis project Ga0207663, IMG submission 184346) | Corn, switchgrass and miscanthus rhizosphere microbial communities from Kellogg Biological Station, Michigan, USA - LAR L5-3 metaG... | ecosystem: Host-associated > Plants > Roots >...
CGCCGCCTTGCGGTTCTCTGCCGAGTCGTTCGTGACGAATGCAGGGCAGGTGGACACCGCGATAGGCGGAGCCGTGGCGCCGTTCCACAGCGTGGGAAGATCCGTTCCAGGCTCAACCGGGCGCCCAAAGGCGTCGGCGTTGCCCACGGATGCGTCGTAGACGTTGCCGAGCATGCGCAGCGCGAGGTTACGAGTGAACTCGTTGGACCACGCCTGGGTCAGCTCTGCGGCCACGTCGATGCCGAGCTGTGCGCGTGCATCCTCTTCGGCCTCAAGCGTCCACTCCATGCCGAGGAGCTGCTTGGTGACCTGGAGGAGCTGCCGCTGAAGAGCCAGCTTGCTCTTCTTGGGCACGCCCAGCTCTGCGGTGAGGGCGTAGTTGTATTCCGTGCTCAGCATGTTGCTGCTGTCGGCTTCACGAATGAAGTCGAGCCAGAACACATACGCCGATGGACCTGCCATGGGCTGGACCGAGGTCCAGGGCAGCATCTGGATGTTCGCGTAGGTACGCCGAACGATCGGCATGACCATGCGCGTGGGCAGCGCCAGATCCGTGGTGGCCGTGTCCTGAAGGATCACATGACCGTTCTCCACAGGGAGCTGCCGGGAACGCTGGAAGCGCGCCTGGTTCTCCAGGATCATGGCCATGTTGAGCTTGTCACGCTCACTCTTCAGTGCGGGAAAGCCCTTCTGCTCGGAGGGCTCGCCCAGCCAGTCGGCATCGGGCACGTACTTGCCGCTTGCCTTGCCGCTCCAACGGTCCAGAAGGATCGCCTTGTACCGATCGAGAGCCTGCGTATCGGTCAGGCGCATCGAGATGGCGTTCATCCTGGTGTCGAGAATGGCGTCTCCCGAGGTTGCTGCGGGATCGACGTCGGGCATCAGAATGCACCTCCATCGTCAGGCAGGAGAAGACCACCAACCGTCCGAGCCGATGCGCGTGCGCTCGTCTGCTCCTGGGTCAGTGCCTCACCCTCGGGTGCCGTGCCGGTTGCTGCCGGTGCCGTTGCGCCAGTTCCTTCCTTGCGAGGAAAGAGTTCCTGGAGCATGGTCTCGACAGACTTCGCCGGTGCGGCGGGCTGTGCGGGTGCTGCGGTCGCAGCATCGAGAGCGCCGAGCAGCAGAGGAACAACATGCGGCGTCGCCGATGCGACGTTGGTGATGTTCTTCTCCTGGCACAGCGCCTTGAAGACCTCACGGAACTTGACCGGGTCCGAGGTACGCTTTGCCATCTGGCTCACGAACTCGTCAAGCTCGGCCGCGTCCGCAGACGCCTTGAGCTTCCCGTTCTCCTGGGTCAGGGTGGCGATGGTCGCCTTGGCCTGCTCCAGTTCGTTCCGAAGGGGCTTCTCGATCTCTGCCACCAGCGCTGCCTGGTCGCGACGAAGCGACTCCAGAGTCAGCGGAGTGGGATCAGGCATTGTGCTCCCTTCTTTGCTTGTCTTCGGCTCTGTCTCCACCTCAACGGGCACCGCCACGGCGTTCTCGTTGAGGATCTCGATGCCGAAGGTTTCCTGAGCTGGATCGTCAGGTGCGAAGTCAATCCCTGCCATGCCCAGCTTCTCGCAGACAAGGACTGGTTCGTTGTCGAGCATCGCGTCCGCCAGAACGTGATCCCCGTTACGCGACCGCAACGACACGGCATTCAGCTTTCCGGTGCGCGCAAGAATTTGCACGTCCTTGCCGATGCTGGTCGGTGCCACTTCGATGGTCGCCATGCCAAGGCGGCCATTGCGTTCGAGTTGCACTACGTCGCCGCACGGCAGATGTGCGCCGCTCAGTGCATGGGAATGTCGTGGATAAACAGTGAGGGGTTGGCGCTTTGCCGCGACCTGCGCGTTGCCCTCCTGGATAATGGCATCCAGGGTTGACGACGGCCACATCACCTTCTTGTCGAAGCCAGTCACCTTGCTGGTGCTGCCCGCAACATAGAAGGGGACGCGGATGCGCATCACCCCGTTGTTGATCTCCTTGCCTTCGCCGTCAATGGACTCCTGAAGGATGGTGATAAGCTGCGGCAGCAGCGACGCCATCGCATCAGACGTCAGTGTCGTCGTCAGCTCGTGCTGTTGGTTCATCTATTTGCCACCCTTCTTCTTGGGAGTCGTTGCCTTGGGCTGAACAGCCACCTTGGGCGGGGTTCTCTTGATGGGCTTGAATCCCTTGGGAACCCCACCGCCGAGATCACCAGTCGTCGTGCTCATCGTCGCTCCTCAGGCAGCGTCAGTATCGACGGTGGTCAGGCGCGTGGACGTGTCCACGCCCTTGACGGAGCGCGTCGAGCCCGGCGGCTCCTTCTGATGGATCACAGGGGCGTTGGTGGGCGCGAGATCCCTGGCGCCAGCCTGGGCTGCAGCGATGGAAGCCTCCAGGTCAGCCTGGCGCTTGCTCTCCAGCTCCTCCATGATGTCCTCGATTTGCTCTTCGTTGAGTTCAAGATAGTGCTCCAGCACATAGCGAACCGACACCACGGGAGTCTGGTTGAGCGACGACGTGCCCAGCAGGATGGCAATGGCTTGCGCCTGCTGGTACTCGGCCTGAGCATCGTTCAGCTCATCGTTCACCGAGAGCGATGGCCACGCTGTCTCGACCTTGTTGTCCGCCGACCAGGGGTCCATTCCTTGCAGGACCTGGGCGATGGCCATCACATGCCAGATGAAATGGCCCATGAAGCGCTGGACATCGCGCAGGAGGCGGATGTACTGGACCTCTTCCTGGCTGAGCTGTGCTGTGCCCTGTGTGTCCTCTTCAAACCCGAGGTACGAGCGCGGCACGCGCAGCACGCCAAGGAATTTGCGGTGGAAGTGTTTTACATCCTCGATCTGCTGCAGCCCCTCGTTGCGCGGATCGATGGTGTCGATCTTGCTTTGCGACTGCACGACCTGGCCACCGCGCATGGGGATGGTCTCGGTGGTCAGGTAGTAATCGGTCATGACAGACCACGGCGACTCGCGCGAACCATCGATCTGCACGCGACGATTCATCGCCTGCTTGAACTCACGAACCGTCGCGCGCTTCTGCGCCTCAGACTGACCCGTGGTATCGATGTAGAAGATCAGCTTGAGTAGCGCGCGCACCAGTCGCCCCATGATCAGCGACTCTTCCTCGGCGTGTAGCTTCTTCCAGGTTGAGCGCGCTACGCGAAGGTGAGAGCGACCGTACTTGTTGGTGCCGTCGTGATTCCAACGCAGGTGAATGATCTGCCAGGGATAGAAGGCGGCGATGATCTGCTTGGTGTCAGCGTTGCGCTGTTCAAAGGCGCACTCGCCTTCGTTGTTGACGCACTTACCTCCCTCATAGCGGGGCGTTCCCATCATGAGGTTGCCGTATTCATCCTCGTTGCGGTACATCGTGCGCGCCGGTAGTTGGCGTAGGTCGGTCACCTGGCCCTGGCCGTTGATGACCACCTCAACAAAGAGGTCCCCATACTTCAGGCAGTTCCTGGTGAGGTGCGCAATGCGATCATGAATCCGGGTGTACTGCTCGGTCTCTTCGATGATCTGCTGAACACGAGCATTGGGGCTGGTGATGTCGCAACTGTGCTGCGATCCGTCCTCGGACGAGGTCGCATTGTTGGAGATGATGTCCAGGGCGGTGGATGCCTCCTCGCTCTGGCTGTCCAGCTCCTCGACGTCGTCGTAGGTGGCCAATCTGTCGGTGGATGTGCGGAAGAAATCGCCCCAGGGGTTGCGCGAACCCAGCTCAACGCTGGTGGAACCCGAGGCCGTGGTATCTCGCTCCAGGGGCTGCGGCCCAAGGCTGGGTGTGCTGGTCGTCCACAGCTTTGTGATGCGCGACACCAGCCCAGCGTTGCGCTGCGGCATAACCTGCTTGGCGTTGATCGCCACTAGTCGATATCTCCCATATCCACCCCAAAGAGGCGGCTCACAATGCGTGGATCATCGGGCGCATAGCGCCCAAAGGGCTTGGCGTAGTCAGATGGGCCTTCACGACGCTGCCGACGACCATCGGCAAAGTCGTGATCGTCCATCTCAATGGTGGGATGCATGACATTGGGCAAAACCACGTCGGCGGGTCGCACTGTGCCCGGTGTGACGGTGCCCGGACGCGTTCCCTTGCCCCCAGTGCCATGGACACCCGTCTTGGGGCCGTCCTCGACCCCCGTGGGAGCCTCCTTGGCCGTGTTCCCCTTGTTTTGGGGCTTCTGGCGCTGTGCGGGCTCGTCAACCTTCTTGCTGAAGGGCACGCGGGCCATCAGGCAACGTTCCTGGTGCGCGAATCAACCACTGTCTTGGTCGGCTGGAGGCTAATCTGGGCCACGGAGACCACCAAATAGCGCAAACCGTCCATAACGTGCTCAGCAGGCTGTGGTTTGGCGGGTTTATCCAGGAATTCTTGATCGTTGTCCTTGGATTCGGCCCAGACATAGCTGTCGAAGCAGTCAATGACGTTCTGGCACTCGCGCGAGACCTTCAACCGGCCGCTTTTGAGCCTGTCGGTGATGGCATCGATGCCTGAGGAGATGGAATTGTCGGCTTTTTCGATCGGATAGCCGCAATTCGCCGCTCTCAGCCACTGTTCAGGGCTTGCGGGATCGCCAAAGGCCCCGTCTACCTCGTTGAGACCCGCCATTTTCCACTCATCGACGTGCTCTTCGATGGTCAGACCGGCCAATTGGTAGTCCGCGACGATGTAGAGCACGTCATCGGGGCTCAATCGGCCCCACACACCCGTTGTGGGAGCGTTGAAACCCCAGTCGTGGCCTGCATAGGCGGGCCATTCGTGGGGAATCGAGCCCCTACAGCACTCACAATCGTTCCACGCGAACTCTTTGGCGAGGTCCACGAGCGCTGGTTCGGTGATGTCGGTAGGAAACACGAGTCCAGCGGGCTTAGCCCATTCGCCCAGGTAGTAAATGGCGAACTTGTCGGGGCGCATGTGCTTGCGCTGGTACTCAATCTCCTCGCGCGAGTACTCGGGATTGTCTGAGGACGAGCACTTGATCCACTCGACAAGGCCCTCGTCGGTGCCATTGACCCAGGGCTCATAGCAATCGGTCATCAGCCAGCCCCTGAAGTAGGGGATGGTGGTGATGAGGATCTGTCCGGAGCAGGCTCCTGTACGGCGGCGCAGGACATCCCAGGCGAGACGCGACATCAGACCCGCCTCGTCCATCCACCCGAAGTCCACATGGGGACCTTCGAGGTTGTTGGGGTTGTCCGCTGATCCGAAGATCATCTTGCTGCCGAAGTACGGCAGCGTGAGCAGCCCCTTGTCCTCCACGTAGCGCCATTGACACTCGATGCTGTCCAGGAATTTGGTCAGCGTGGGGACCATGAGGTTGGCGACGTGGCGCTTGTAGGCTGTGCCAATGGCCATGCCGAACGCCTCGGGCTTGGCCATCTGCTTGTACACCCATTTGGGGGCATAGAACGTCTTTCCAGCCCCAGTCCCGCCACAGAGAACGACGAAGCGCTTCTTGCTATCCCACGCTTTCTGCTGGTGGGGGTAGAGCTTCACCTGCAGACTGCGCTGACGCTGCCCCTGGGTCGCGGACGATGTCGATGACGACTGGGACACGTGATGCCTGCTCCCTGTTGTTCCCGTGACGCCGCATCTTGACCTCGACCTTATCGAGCTGGGCCAGCTTGGCACGATGCTCGCTGGCGCGAATGTACATCTCGACGGTACGGGCGTAGACCCTGCCAGCGGCATGGGTATCGGCGATCTCCTCCATCAGGATGCGCCCAATCTCCTCCATGCGCGCGATCTCCAGGAGCCTCATGGATTCCTGGCTCACCGGAATGGCGAAGCGCAGAGCCTTGGAGATGTAGCTGACAACTTGCTGGGCGTTCAGATGGAGGCTAGAGGCGATCTGCTGAATGGACTCGCCATCACGACAGCGCTCAAAGCACTGGCGCGATAGCTCAATGACCTCTAGGTTCTTGGACTTATGGCCCTCCAGCACGACCATGTCGCGAGAGGGTGGGTCGATAAGATCGTCGTTATCCATGGTGCAATGCTACGCTGAGGGCCTCATCGATCTCGCCCAGGAGGTTGCGAGCCTTGATGAGATGGCGGCGGGCGGCATGGCCGTTGCCAGCCTTCGTATGCTGACGGGCGCAGACCAGCTCCGTGGCCAAGGTGGCGATGGCCTCCTGGGCGAGGGACACGTGTACAAACGGAGGGTCGATAGGGACGACCACCGAGCGCACAACCCCCTTGACAAGCACCCTCAGGTGGGCGTAGTACGCCCACTACTGCGCGTAGTCAACCACACCACGGGGCGTTTGGTCAATACGTCCCGTTTTTCAGAAGGGGTCAGGCCCCAGAACCTCGGCCATTTGATCTGCGATCTGGACCAAGAGGGAGGGTAGAGGGCTCACGGGGAACTGCGCAACGAATGTTCTCCAGGGGTCCCCGTGGTTCTCCCAGAGGCGCCGCGTGACCTGGCTGTCCATCCTGAAGGACCGCCTCCAGATGGCCGCATCGAAGAGCCAGGCCTCCAGATGGTGGGCAGCATGCCAGCACTGAGAGCTGCGCAAGGCATCGAGAGGGGCGCCCTCATCGCCTAGGCCTCCAGCGCGATGCTCTCCGTACTTGGCCACTTTGACGCGAACGTCATAGAGATCGGGGTTCTGGTAGCGGAGCCACTGCCGAGCCACGGCTTTGGTGCGAGCGAGAGGATCGACCGTTTCCATCATCTCCCCTGGAACGCAAGAAGCCCCTACCGATAACCCACTGGGGACCAAACCAGCAGCGATAGGGGCTCCTCTCACTAGAGGGCCACCAGCCAGAAGACGGGAGAGCCTGACCCCAGTATAGGGGTTGCGGGGCTCTTCCCATGCATGGGTGGTGGATCTGTTACGTCAGCCCTGGGCGGGCTCGTCACCTTCCTGCGCGGGTGCCTCGTCCGTGGTCTCCTCGGTGGACGTCTCCGCGACGGTCTCCTCGGCGGGTGCCTCGTCCTCAGCGTGGGTCACGACAGCCTCGGTGCTCTCCGTGGTGGGGATGCCTTCGGTCATGGTGGTCTCCTGGTGTTCCCTGGTGGGCGATGGCCCTGTCGGCCTGAGTATGACAGACCTTGCACTTATGGCGCGTCCTTGCATTTGTGGGATACTGTGCAAATGAGTGGATCGGAGATCTATACGGCGGAGTGGTACGACGAGCAAGAGGTGGGGGCTGCGAGTTCAGCGGCTGTGGTCGTGCCCCTGCTGATGGAGCTGTTCGCCCCCGAGTCGGTGATCGACCTGGGGTGTGGGCGAGGGGTATGGCTGCGGGAGCTTCGCGAGGCCGGGGTCGCCCATATAAGAGGAGTTGAGGGCTCCTGGATGACGTCGGGGGTGGTGGACGAGATCGAGCACCACGACCTCGCAGAGCCCTATGTGGGCGACAGCTATGACATGGCGCTGTGCCTAGAGGTCGCCGAGCATCTGCCGGAGGAGGCCGCCGACACTCTGGTGGGCTCACTGGTAGGCCTGTCCTCGCTGGTGATCTTCTCAGCGGCCATCCCTGGCTCGGGGGGCACAGATCACATCAATGAGCAGTGGCCACAGTACTGGATCGAGAAGTTCGCCGCCCACGGGTACGACGTGTACGACTGTGTGAGGCCGGTGATCTGGGCAGACGAGCGTGTGGGATGGTGGTATGCGCAAGGCATGCTGGTGTTTGCCAAGCATGCGGGGCCGCGTTCGCTCGCCCTCCCGGCTGGGTCGGGACCCTTTGACCTCGTCAACCCACGATGCTTGGCCTGGGCGTTGTCGCGTGCTTGAGTTTGATGCCCAGGGATTCTGGGAAGCGCTGAACCGTCATCGGATTGCCCGGCACATGACATGGAGACAGGTGGCCAAGGAGTTGGGCATAGGTGCGTCAGGATTCTCGCGCATGCAGACCGGCAAGAATGTAGCTCTGGTTGCAGCCCTGCGCATGGCGCGCTGGTTGGATATGCCATTAGATGTTTTCGTATGGGAGAAGGGTGGAGATGAGCCCACTGCACAATAAGGCTGCGGTGATCTTGAAGACATGTTCGGGGCCACGGTGCAAGCGCTTGGTGACTTCTGTCTTCTGCTGCGAGTTCTGCATGAAGCGCTCAGACCGTGGGCTGCGCGGCATGGTGCCCGGCGACTTCACGCGGCATGGACACGAGATGCATTCCCCCACATGTGACCAGCGTCACGAATCACGGATGGCTGCCGGTGTTCGGAGATCCTGACGCCCCACTGTGGTTCCGCATCCATACCCGAGGTCGATGGTTGCACTGGCACCGCGTGCGTGACAGCAGATCCACAGCGGGGAAGGCGACCATCTACCCTGCCTGTGGCGCCAAGACAGTCGTGCTCTATATGAACGAGGTGAATCACCTCGCCTATACGTATGACAGACCACGCGCAGCGCTCTGTGCGCGTTGCAAGGAGATTCCATGAGCTGCGTTGTATGCGATCCCAGTGTTTGTGAATCCACAGAATTGAAGAACCGTGGGCATTACACCCAGGGTTTGTCGCCACGCGAACTCTTTGTCCTGAAGAAGGGTGAGCGCATTGGGGATGTCATCGAGGTCTACACGCCCTTCCCGGCGCCGACCTCACCGAGCAAAGCTCTGTGTTTTTCTGGTGAGATGTGTTCCTGTGGCTCTGGTGACCTTGCTCGATACTGGGATGAGGATGGTCCTTTCACGGTGAGCCAAGAAAAGTCGGGGCCTAGCGACCCAGGTCTGTGGCCCGGCAACCCCATAGTGATTAGGCCTGCACGGTGATCCTATCTATGGCTACATCACCACAAACGTCGGCGCCAACTACAACCTTGCCAGCGGTGATGTGTTGAGCTTGACATGGAAAACAACGATCGTATGACTGCGACATCCATAGAGGCACTAGATCGTTTGTACAAGGCCTTGCTCAACATCATCACGGTGTGGCAGATGCGTGCAGCCATAGGGCATCCTGACAATGCTGCAGAGCGAGAGCTAATGAACGCCATGATTCAGGCTGAGGAGGTATTGGCGCAGATCCGTGTGGCTTCGCCATGAGGGGCAGGGGGGTCTACACGGAGAGGCTGGCCTTTACGCTCACGGCAGAGCAGCGTGATCGTTTTATTGAGGCTCTCGACCTGCTCATGGATAGGGGTGGGCGCTACATGACGTTGTCATCGGTGGTGCGTGGCATGGTGGTGCGCTGGACCGATGTGGTTCTTCGAGAGCGTGACGAGCCATGAGTGCCTTGCCGTGGTGGCGACGGGTGCGACGGTGGCTACGACGGCGTCGTCACAACGCTGAGATCGAGGCACGCACGGCAAGGGTGGAGGCGATCCTGGACGAGGCTGGTTTCAGCCTGGATGGGTTGGTGACGTATGGGACGAAGGAGTCGCGACAGCGGGCATGGCAAGGGCGTCAGCCAGGCCCACCACCTGAATCTCCACGAGCTGGCGAGGATGGCGATCCTGAGCATAAGCCCTGAGGGTGTGGTTCTCCACGGCGAAGGGCACCTGGCTGAGGTGGGGCCAGAGGTCCACGTCCGCCTCGGTGATGGCTGGGCCAGCTAGGAGGACGGCGCTCACCAGGTCGCGGTAGTGCAGGTAGGCAGCGGCCAGCTCTGAGCGGGAGTGGCACTCCACCGCTGTGAGGCCACCCTGGCATACCCAGCGCAGTCCCGTCTGGAAGGGGAAGAGGATGCCCAGGCCTGCCCCGCGCACAATCCTGCGGGCGGTGTGGCCATGAGCGACGGTGCCTCGGGGGAACCTGGCGTAGGTGTCCATGGCCCTGAGGGTATCATCGTTCCATGACCAACGAACTCACAGAGTGCCCCCTCTGCGGGAACCCAGGACGTCACATCCCTGCTGGGGTATCGCGCCATACGGGCAAGCCCTACTCGGAGTTCTGGGCGTGCAAGCACTGTCGCAACCCCAAGGACTTCTCGCGAGACCTCACGTGGTCCACCAGGGAGGGCTGGTCCTTCCTCAAGAACCGCCCAGCCCTCCGTCCCTTCCGCCCCTCGGGGGAGCGCATCACCATGGACCCCACAGCGACCAGGAGGGGGAGGCGCAACAGAACGCCCCAATCGTACTCTGTGGATTCCGGTGAGCGGGACTACGGGGAAAAGCGCCAGCCACTGCCACGGAAGCTGGCGTCACCCGTGACTCTGGACAGGTTCGGGAACGTCCTGGTCCCCGGCGAGCATCCCTGAGGTCTTGCGCGAGGGCATGGCTGAGAGGTACAGTCTCGGCGAACCTCTTGTTCATTGCGGTCAGCCGGGATCCGAAGGGCCTGGTGCCGTGCAACCCCGCCGGGCGTAGCCCCCGGACCGAACACCTCAATGGTTCGCCCCAGATGGTGGGCACGGGATTCCACGACGCAATGAAGCATTAGCCGCACGAAGTTTGAACACTTTGGGCGAATTGCTAAGAGCATACCGCAAGTATTCCAGAGAGCCAAAGGCGTAGCCAAGGCTCACAGAGAGAGCCCTTTTAGGGCTCACCGCCAGTAGCCCTGGAGCGAAGCGGATAGGGCATGACCCTGTGCCAGTGGGCACGTTTGGTCTTGTGGATGGGGCGCGGTAGCGCTGGTGTGGATCGATCAGTGCACTTGGGTTGAGCGCGAGTACCCGCTGTGTTCCACACAACGCGCTAACCGCGACCCCAGTCGCGCGATGGCCGTAAGGGCACACGCGATCGTCGTCCCCTGGACGAGCCACGCGTTGTGGGTCGCCTACCGCCACACCCTCAACGGAGATGGCCACCCAGCCATCTCCGTGATGCACTACGCGAGTTGGTGGCCCGTTGGTTTGTTCCAATCACCACACCTGGGTAAGGGCCTCCTCGGCCCCTGGCCATGTGGCTCCCCATTGATCCTTCGTGGTCTTGGCCCTGGACAAGGCCACACCTTTATGTACGATGCATGTTTGAACGCTGAGTGTGCGAATATACAGTCTTGCGTAGGTGACTGGCGTGGTGCGACTGAGTCGCCGGTATAGCCCTGATTTCCCCGCACGCGACGCGCGCGCATGCGGCACTCACCCCCCGGCTGGGTTTAGGCGATCGCATAGTGCCACGGCTCCGCCGACGGTCGAGGTTTCCCTATGCGAGGCGTCGTGTGGTCGGAGTGTTGACGTCCATTCTGACCGGGTTTAGGTCAATCTGACCCTGAAATGTTGATGCGTTTGAGCGCGTTCCCTTCGAATACGCGCCGAGTTCAGGACGCCGCGTCTTTTGGCACGGCGCTTGACGCGGCTCCGGGGCGTTGTGCTATCGTTCCCGACTGTCACAGAACAAACGTGACGATTGACACTTTGAATATCGACCCGTCCGAGGAATGACCGTCTCGGGCGCCACTAGGGAACGGCCCCCCGTAAGGCTCTAGTGGGGATAGGCGGGACTTACGGCCCGATGCGTGTCGGTGACAGACACGTCAGGTTGTCCGAATTGCTAACACACAAAGTCCAAACGGGGAAAGCCAGTGCCCGCGTTCGCGGGGATCTCGCCGTGAGATCGGAGCCGATAATCCCACCCTGCAGGATGGTGGTGGCGGCGGAAGCGCCTTCGACGGTGACCGCTTTGCCGAGGAAGTCGATGTGTTCGCGCTCTCGACCGCGGTCGATGGCGAGATTGCCGGGGTTCTGAACCGTCCTGGGTTTGCGCGCCGGTTTTTCATTGACGATTAGCAGGGCGCAGCCGTGGCAAA
>Ga0207663_10001287_pt1 | contig 11625 bp, 5 predicted proteins | sample LARL53metaG_FD_184346 | JGI IMG/M metagenome (GOLD analysis project Ga0207663, IMG submission 184346) | Corn, switchgrass and miscanthus rhizosphere microbial communities from Kellogg Biological Station, Michigan, USA - LAR L5-3 metaG... | ecosystem: Host-associated > Plants > Roots >...
ATTCGGTCTGGCTGCGGCACTCGACGGCGGCCACGATCAGGCACAGCGCGAACGAGGTGAAGGCGATCGAGTTGCCGATGTGCTCGCTGCCGAAGTGGGAGGTGCCGTACTGGATGAGCGACAGCAGCCCGATGGTGATGGCCAGCCCGGCCAGCCCGACCGTCACCACCACCGGTCTGGTCAGTACCGACTCGCCCCGCGGGCGCGGCCTGCGCCCCATGAGCCCGGGGGTCTCCCGGTCGAAGCCGAGGGCGAAGCCGAACGGGGCGTTGACGATGAAGTGGATCCACAGCACCTGCCCGGGATTGAACGGCTCGCCGCTGGCGATGTTGAACAGGCTCGCGCCGAGGAACGTCAGGACGAAGACAACCAGCAAGATAAGTACAAAACGGATGTACTTGGTGAGGTTGTCATAGATCTTGCGGCCCTGCTCCACCGCGAAGATGATCGTGGCGAAGTTGTCGTCGGACAAGATCATCCGGCCGGCATTCTTGGCTACCTCGGTGCCGGAGCCCATGGCGATCCCGATGTCGGCCGCCTTGATGGCGGGTGCGTCGTTGACGCCGTCGCCGGTCATGGCCACCACGTAGCCCTTTTTCTTGAGCGTGTCGGCGAGGAGCACTTTGTGCTCGGGGGCGACCCGGCCGACCACCCCGATGCTGTCGATGCGGGCCAGCCGCTCCTCCTCGCTCAGGTCGGCGAACTCCGCGCCCAGGATGGCCTCGCCCGGGATCCCGACCTGCTTGGCGATGGCCGCGCCGGTGATCACGTCGTCCCCGGTCACCATCCGGACCACAATGTGGGCGGCCTGGGCGCTGGCCACCGCGTCCGCGGATTCCTCCCGCGCTGGGTCGACCATCCCGACCAGGCTGGTTACCTGCAGTTCGGTGACGTAGCTGAGCAGGTCGCCGTGCGGGTCGAACGTCGATGCATCGAGGTCGCGGGTGGCGGCGGCCATCACCCGCCGGCCCTCGCCCTCCATGCGCTCCATCTGCTCCCGGCCCTGGTCGCTCAGCCGGGAATCCCACGGGACGCTGGTGCCACCCGAAAGGGCGGTGGCCGCCCGCGCCATCACGGCCGGCGCCGCGCCCTTGACGAAGCAGCGCACCACCGCGCGGCCCGCCGCGTCGGTGGCCGAGTTGAAGGTGGCCATCAGCTTGTAGGTCGGGTCGAACGGCAGCGTGGCCAGCCGGGGCAGCCGCTCGCGGGTCTCGTCGATGTCTATCCCGGCCTTGTAGCCCAGCACGAGCAGGGCACCCTCGGTGGGATCGCCCACCACCTTGCCGTCCACCAGCTTGGCGTCGCTGGCGACGACGTACGGCAGGATCGCTTCATCGATGCGGTCCGCGGAGCCTGCGGCGTGACGGACCTGGCCTTCCAGGCCGTAGCCGATCCCCGAGATCGTGTAGCGGTCGGTCGGGTTGACCACCTCGACGGCGGTCATCTGGTTCATCGTCAGGGTGCCGGTCTTGTCGGAGTTGATCGCCGAGGTGAACCCGAGCGTCTCGACCGAGGGCAGGTCCTTCACGATGGCGTTGCGCTTGGCCAGGTCGACACCGCCGATCGACAGGATCGTCTGTGACACCGTGGGCAGCGCCTCGGGGATGGCCGCGATGGCCAGCGTGACGGCGCTGACGAACAGCGCGTCCCAGGCCAGGCCGCGCTGGCGGCCCAGGATGAACATCACGATCATGGTCAGGCCGGCCGCCGCCGCGATCCACAGGGTGAGCCGGTTCAGCTCCTTGGTCAGCGGCGACTCCTCGGTGGCCGTGGCCGCCAGCATCCCGGAGATCTTCCCGAGTTCGGTGCCGGCCCCTGTCGCGGTGACGATCATGGTGCCGCTGCCGTGCGTGACCGGCGTGTTCATGAACGCCACGTTCGTCTGGTCGCCCGGGTTCAGCTCGCCACCGGGCAGTGTCTCGGCGTCCTTGGCCGCGGGCACGCTCTCCCCGGTCAGCGCCGACTCGTCGATTTGCAGGGCGCTGGCCGCGATGATGCGGCCGTCCGCCGGCACCTCGTCCCCGGCGGCGATGAGCACCACGTCGCCCACCACCACCTGCTCGGCCGGAATCTGGGACTCCGTCCCGTCCCGCCGCACGCGGGCGGTCGCCTTCATCATCGACTTGAGGGCGTTCATGGCGCTTTCGGCCTTGCCCTCCTGGCGCACCCCGATCACCGCGTTCAGGATCGTCAGCGCCACCAGCAGGACGGCGGTGCTCCACTCCTTGACCAGCAGGGACACCACCGCGGCGACGACCAGGATGATCTGCATATAGGCGCGGTACTGCTCCAGGAACCGGCGCCAGCCGGGCTTCGGCTTCTCCTCCGGCAGCGCGTTCGGGCCATGGGCAGCCAGCAGCTCGGCCGCCCGAGCGGCGGTCAGCCCCACCGCCGGGTCGACGCCCAGCGCGCTGACTACCTCATCCGTTGAGCGCGCGTACCAGTTCTGGGCCGCCGTGGCCGCCTGTCCCGCGGCGTGGGCTTGCACCGCCATGTCTATGCCTCCGATCCGGGCTGGCCATTGGCCTGGGTCCTGCTCGTCCTGCGGCCCGCCTGGGGCGGCCGGCCTCGGGGGGCAGCACCAGTGCGCGTCCGGCTCGCCCGCGCGCGCTGACCCCTATTGTCCGTCCCACCGGGCGCCCTCGCGTCCGCCGTGTCCTCCTTGGCCGCGAACGGGTCGGCGGGGGCGCCCTTGGGCGCCTCGGCCTCGAGCTCAGCCCGGACGGCCTGCAGTTGCTGCCGCCGGTCCGCGCTCACCACCGGATACTGCGGGTCGATCTCGACCAGGGCGTGCACGATGACCGCAGAGGCGCAGATGCGCGCGAACCACTTGTGGTCCGCCGGGATCACATACCACGGTGCCCAGTGGGTGCTGGTGGCCGACAGCATCTCCGAGAACGCCTTCTGGTAGTCGTCCCACCAGCCGCGTTCCCGCACGTCGGCCGCGGAGAACTTCCAGTTCTTCTCCGGCAGATCGATCCGTTTGAGGAAGCGGGTCCGCTGCTCCTCCTTGGACAGGTTGAGGAACAGCTTCACCACCTTGAACCCGTTGTCGGTCAGGTAGCGCTCCCAGTCGTTGATCTCCCGGTAACGCCGCTCCCAGACCCCCTTGCCCTTGGCCTCGGCGGGCAGTTGCTCGCGGTCCAGGTTCTCGGGGTGCACCCGCACCACCAGGACCTCCTCGTAGTGCGATCGGTTGAAGATCCCGATGTCGCCGCGCGCGGGCAGGTGACGGGCGTAACGCCACAGGTAGTCGTGGTCCAGTTCCTCGGCCGAGGGCACCTTGAAGCCGGTCACCTGGACGCCCTGCGGGTTCACCCCGCTCATCACGTGGCGGATCGTCCCGTCCTTGCCCCCGGCGTCCAGCGCCTGCAGGCACACCAGCACCCCGTAGGTGTCCTGCGCGGCCAGCCGCGCCTGGTAGTCGGCCAGCATCGCGATGCCCGTCTCGAGCAGTTCCGCGCCGTCCTTCTTCTTCAGGAAGTCCGCCTTGTAGCCCGGATCGAAATCCTTGGCCAGGTTCACCTTCGAGCCGGGCTTGACCCGCAGCGGCTTGATCAGCTCCGCGATGCGTTCGGCCCGTTTGTCGGCCATCGTGGGCAGGTCCTCTCCTGATCGGGACGGGCGAGGGGCAGCGCCGTTATCGCCGGAGTCCAGCAAAGACCAGGCAGAGCCCGGAGTCTAGTTTGCTCCCTGGCCACTCGGCGTTCCAGAGCCGTCTGGCTCGGCCGCGAGCCGCCCAGCTACCGCGCCGGGCCCACATTCGCACGAGCGTCATCGCCCGGGCGGTGGCGCCACCAGGTGCATGTGGATCACTTCCAGCCCGAGGCCGGTGATCCGCTGCACGAGCCCGGAGAGCGCTCCCTGATCGGGCAGCTCAGCGCGAAGTGTCGTGGTGCCCGGGCCGACGGTGACCTCGCAGTCCTCGAACTCCGCCCGCAGCGCGGTACCCGCCTGACCCGTGAAAGTGATCTCGTATATCTGTGGTCGCACCGGGGGTCACGCCTCGCAGTCTGCTGGTTCAGCGTGCCGCCAGCATGCCCGGCGGCGGGACCCGCGTCATCACCCCCCCAAGGGTGAGGCCGGGATCCGGCGGCTGCTGGGCACGTGAGCAATTGGTTCGGTTCCTGGACGGCCAGCGTTCACCTGCCGTTGATACTGACCGCATGGCGGGTGATCACGCCGAATCGTAAAATTTTGAGACAGATCGGGCCCCCGTGGCGACCGCAACCGCCTTCGGACGGGACCCGCCGGGAGAAGGGGTCGTGGCCGAGGGCACGACAGCGGGGCATGGCCCCTTAAGGGGGGCCCGTTTTGCGCTGTCCAAGTTCCGGCCGACGACGCTGCCCACCACCCTGGTCAACCGGCCCGAACTGCACGACCGGCTGGCAGCGGGAGCGGGCAAACGCCTGACGGTCGTCGTCGGATCGGCGGGCGCGGGCAAGAGCGTGCTGCTGTCGAGCTGGGCGGCAGCCCGGCCGCCTGGCCTTACGTCCTGGCTGTCCTGCGACCGGGCCGACGCCGACCCGGTCCGCTTCTGGACCGCCTTCATCGAGGCTCCCCGGGCGGTGGCGCCGGGGTTCGGAGCCGACGCCGCCGACCTGCTCGCGATGGACGGCGTGATGTCGGCCGACGTCACCGCGTCCATCGCCAACGATGCCGCGGAGCTGCCGGCCGGGTCGGCGGTCATGGTCGACGACTTCCAGGCCGCGGCGGCCGCGGTGTCCAGAGACATGGCCGACCTGGTGGAACGCTGGCCGGCCGAGACTGCCCAGCTGGTGCTGGCGGGCCGCAGCGACCCACAGCTGCGGCTGCACCGGCTGCGGATGGCCGGTGAGCTGTGCGAGCTGCGCGACCGTGACCTGTATTTCTCCCTGGTCGAAAGCCGTGACCTGCTGGCCAACTTCGGCGTCGAGGTCGCCGCCGGTGATCTGGCGCTGCTGCATCAGCGAAGCGAGGGGTGGGCCGCGGCCCTGCAGATGGTGGCGCTGTCGCTGCGCGGCAGCGCCGACCCGGTGCGGGTGGTGCGGGCGCTTGACGTCCGCAGCTACCCGATCGCCGAGTACTTCGTCGCCGAGGTCCTCGAGCAGCAGGCGCCCGAGGTCGCCCAGTTCATGCTCGACACGTCCATCCTTGGCGAGCTGACCGCGGACGCGTGCGCGGCCATCACCGGCAGGCAGGACGCGGAGGCGCTGCTGCGCCGCATCGACACAGCCAACCTGTTCACGGTGGCGCTCGACGATGGGCGGACGAGCTTCCGGTACCACCATCTGGTGCGCCAGGTGCTGCGCGCCGAGCTGCGGGCCAGGGATCGGGCCCGTGAGCAGAAGCTCCAGCTCATGGCGGGCGAATGGTTCGAGTCCACCGGTGACACGCGGCGCGCGGCCCGTCATTACCTCGCGGCGCAGCAGGCGGACCGGGCGTTGGCCCTCATTCAGGACCGGGTCGTGACCAACTTCCTGCGCGACCCGGTCCTACCGCCCGCACCGGACCTCAGCACCGTCGACCCGTCGCTGCTCGCCGATGCCCCCGACCGGCTGCTGGCCCTGGCTGCCGACCTGCTGACCTGGGGTGACACGGCCCGCGGGGGCGAGTACCTCGATCTGCTCGAGCGCACCCAGCCGACTGCGCCCCCCGACTCGGAGCTGGTGATCCGGTCCGCGGTGATGCGGTCGTTCCACTACAGCCAGACCGGGCACCTGGACGAGGCGGTAAGCCTGGCCCTCGCCGCCCGGGCCAGCCAGGAACGGACGCTGCTCACCGACGACTGGAACATCACCGTCCCGCTGATCCTCCTGCGTCTGTACAACTGCCTGGAGGACTACCAGGCGGTCGAGCGGGAGGCGGCGGCGGCCCTGGGGATGCCGGGGCTCACCGAGGTTGCCCGGCTGGTAATGGTGCCCGGTGCGCGGGCGCTGGCCTGGCAGGAGCGTGGCAACCTCGCCGAAGCCGCCGAGGCCGCCGCGGCCGCCAGCGCGGAGGCCAGGCGGCTGGGATTCAGCCACCATTTCTTCGCCGTGGATCACCTGCGCGCGCTGGCCGGCCTCGCGCTGGAGTGGCGAGACCTCGATGCCGCGGAACGGCTCGCCGAGCAGGCGCTGTCGATAACGGAGCGCCGCCGGCCCTTGTTTGAGTTCCTCACGCTGCTCGACCGGGCCGCGATCTGGGCCGCCCGCGGGCAGGTGCGCGAGGGGCTGGCCAGCGTCGGGGCGGCGCGCTTGGTCCTGCCGGAGGCCACGCCGGTGCTGCTGGCGCGGGCCGATGAGCTGGAGGCGCTGCTGCGGCTGTCGCTCGGCGACCTGCGCTCAGCCGCCGAACTGGCGGGTGGGCTGCCCGCCGCCCGCCGCGACCTGGGCTTGGCCAGGATCGCGCTCGCCGCCGACGATCACCGCACGGCGCAGGAACACCTGCGGTCGCCATCGCTACGCGGGCTGACGCCGCGGCGCGAGCTGGAGCGTCAGGTGCTTCTCACCGCCGCCGCGATCGGCCGCGGCGACCCTCTGGCCGCCGGCATCCTGGGCGGCGTACTCCACACCGCCCGCCAGGGGCGGTTTCTCAACACGGTCGTCACGGCCGCACCGCAGGTGACCAGCTACCTGATTGAGCATGCGGCGCAGGCGGGCCCGGACCTGTTCATGGAACAGCTGATCGCCGCGGCTCTCCAGGTGCGCGCCGTGCGGTCGGCCGCCGCCCGGTCCCCCCATGTGCTCGCCGAGCCGCTGACCGCAGCCGAGCTGCGCATCCTGAAGCTGCTGCCGACCAGCACCTACCTGCAGATGGCGGCGACCCTCTACGTCTCGCGCAACACGGTGAAGACCCATCTCCGGTCGGTCTACCAGAAGCTCGGGGTGACGTCGCGCGCGGAGGCCATCGAGCGGGCGCTGGACCTGCAGCTGCTCTGAGGCCGGGGAATCACCCTCGGAAGGGTGACGACGCCCCGGGCGATCCAGCAGAACCTAAAGGTCCTGAGCAGGAGCGCGCAGCTGGTGGTGCTCGCGTCGCCGCCACATGAGCCAGCCGGCGCCCGTCCCGCCCTACCGGTGATACCGGCCAGAGACCAGGTGAGCGGGGGAAGGAGGACATGGCGCTGATGGACGAGACCAACAGACCCGTCGCCGCACCCCCGCAGAGGTACCTGACGGTGCGTCAGGCCGCCTTCATCGGGGTCGGGGCGATGGTCGGCGCGGGGATCTTCGCGCTCCTGGGCGCGGCCGGCGAGGTAGCGGGCGCGGCGGTATGGCTGTCGTTCCTGATCGCCGGGGCCATCGCGGGACTGCAGGGCTATTCGTTCGCGAAGCTGGGCGCCCGCTACCCGTCGGCCGGCGGCCTGCTCGAGTACGTGGCGAAAGGGTTCGGTGACGGCCACTTCACCGGCGTCACCGCGTGGCTGACGTACGCGGCCAACGCCATCGTGACCGCGATGGTGGCGGTGTCGTTCGGCAGCTACGCCAGTTCCATGCTCACCGGGGAGGAGAACGCCGCCTGGGTCAAGGTGTTCGCGGCGGCCATCATCATCGTGATGACCGGGGTGAACGTCGTCGGGTCGCAGCTGGTCGCGAACGCGCAGACCGTGATCGTCTATGTGGTGCTGGGCATCCTGACCCTGTTCGCGGTGGTCACGCTCGTCAACATGAATCCGTCGCTGCTGGCGCCGTCGAAGTACCCGCCGCTGCGTGACATCATCTCCGGCGTGGCGCTGACGTTCTTCGCCTTCCTCGGCTTCGGCATCATCACCTTCACCGCCAAGGACCTGGCCAAGCCGTCGCGCCAGCTGCCCCGGGCGATGTACCTCGCGCTCGGGATCGCGACCGTCATCTACGTCGCCATCGCGCTGGGCGTGTTCGGCACGCTCACGGTGGACAAGGTGATCTCCTCGGGCGGGACCGCACTGGCCGTGGCGGCCGAGCCCGCGCTGGGCAAGGCGGGCTACTGGCTGATGAGCGTCACCGCCCTGTTCGCCACCGCCGGGGCCACCAACGCGGGGCTGTACCCGGCGCCCGGGCTGTCCGAGCGGCTGGTGGAAACGCGGCAATTCCCCCCGCTGATGGCGCGCAAGTTCGGCGGGCGGCTATCGGCCGGGCTGCTGTTCGAAGCGCTCGCGTGCCTGGTCCTCGCCGTCTTGTTCAAGCTGGACGCGATCGCCTCAATCGGCAGCGCCGTCGCCCTGGTCATCTTCACGCTTATCACCGCGGCCCACTTCCGGGTCCGGTCCGAGACCGGCGCCAACGCCTTCGTGCTCGCGCTCGCGATCGGTGCGGCCGCGGTGGTCCTGGTGACGTTCGTGTTCACGACCCTTATCCACGAGCCTGCCTCGATCGTCACGCTGCTGGCCGTTCTCGTGCTCAGCATCGGTCTCGACGTCTGGTGGAAACGGGTCCGCGCCGGCCGGACGGGCGGCGGCACGACGGACGATGTGCAGGTCGGGAACTAGGCATTCAGGAGCTGAGATGACCACAGTCGAACACCCTGCCCAGGATGCTGCCTGGTACAACCTGTCGCCGGAGGACGTTGCCACGGCGATGGGCGTCGACCCGGAGCAGGGGCTGGCCACCGACGAGGTCCAGCGGCGGCTGGCCCAGTACGGTCCCAACGAGCTGCCGTCCGAGCCGCCGCCGAGCATGTGGGTGGTGGCGCGGGGCCAGCTGGCCAACCCGATGAACATCATGCTGCTGATCGTCTGCGCGGCCAGCTTCGCCATCGCGCAGGTGGCGACCGGGGTGGTGGTGCTCGGGCTGGTCACGTTCAACGTGGTCATGGGCACGCTCCAGGAGCTGAAGGCCCGGGCCAGCGTGGAGGCGCTGGCCCAGCTCCAGGTTCCCCACGCGCGGGTGCGGCGCTCCGGCCGGGTCGAGGAGGTCGAATCGACCAAGCTCGTGCCCGGTGACGTCGTGCTGCTCGAGGCGGGTGACGTCGTCCCGGCCGACGGGAGGATCCTCTCCTCGGCCACGCTGGAGGTGCAGGAGGCCGCGCTCACCGGCGAGAGCGCGCCGATCGCCAAGGACCGGGTGGCACTCCCAGAGGGCGAGATCGCACTGGGCGACCGCACCAACCTGGTGTTCCAGAACACCCAGGTCACCCGCGGCTCGGCCGCCGTCGTGGTGACCGCGACCGGTGCGGCGACCGAGATGGGCAAGATCGCCGGCCTGGTCACGGCCACCAAGCGCACCCGCTCGCCGCTGCAGCGCGAGCTCGACGGCATGACCAAGGTGTTCGGCACGATCGCCTTTCTCGCCGTCGCGGTGATCGCCATCTTCGGCCTCGTCCGGGGCCAGGACACCACCACCTTGGTGCTGCTGTGCATCTCGACCGCGATCGCCTCCATCCCGACCGGCCTGCCGACGTTCGTGCAGGCCATGCTGTCCTCGGGAGCGCGCCGCCTGGTGGAGTCCAAGGCGGTGGTCAAGTCGCTGTCGGACGTGGAGACGCTGGGCGGGACGACGGTCATCAACAGCGACAAGACCGGCACGTTGACGCTGAACGCGATGACCGCGACCACGATGCTGGCCGGCGGCGACTGGTTCAAGATCGAGGGCCCCGGCTACCAGAAGACGGGCGCGATCCGGGGGGTGGCGGGCGCGGAAGTGCCGGACTTCAGCCGGCTCTCGCTGGGCCTGATCCTGTGCACCGACGCCACCGTCGGTGACGACGGGTCGGTCATCGGTGATCCGACGGAGGCGGCGTTCGTGGTGCTCGCCGCGAAGATGGGCGCCGACGCCGCCGAGACCCGGGAAGCCCTGCCGCGCCGGGCCGAGGTGCCGTTCGACTCCGAGTACAAGTTCATGGCCACCTACCACGACCGCCCCGCGTCGCTGGCCGGCGGGATGCTGCGCGAACCCCACTTCGCCACCGCGAAGGGCGCGCCCGACGTGCTGCTGCAGCGCTGCAGCCGGGCGCTGTGGCACGGCGAGCAGGTGCCGATCGGCACCGTGCGCGACGACATCCTGGCCGCCAACCGCCAGCTGTCGGAACGCGGGCTGCGGGTGCTCGCGTTCGCCGCCCGCGACCTCGACGACGCGGCGATGGCGGCGGCGGTGGCCGACCCGATGGCCGCCGTCACCGATCTCGTCTTCGTCGCGCTGGTCGGGATCGTGGACCCGCTCCGCACCGAGGCCAAGGACGCGGTGCACGTCGCCCTCAAGGCCGGGATCGATGTGCGGATGATCACCGGCGATCACACCGTGACCGCCCGGGCGATCGCGGACGAGCTGGGACTCGGGCCCGGTGTGATCACCGGCACCGAGCTGCAGCACCTGACCGACCCCGAGGTGCTCGAACGTCTTCCCCAGCTGCACGTGTTCGGGCGGGTGGCGCCCGAGGACAAGCTGCGGCTGGCGCGGCTCATGCAGGAATCCGGCGACGTCGTCGCGATGACCGGCGACGCCGTCAACGACGCGGCGGCGCTCAAGCAGGCCGACGTCGGCGTCGCCATGGGCAGCGGCTCGGAGGTGTCCAAGCAGGCGGCGAAGATCGTGCTGACCGACGACAACTTCGCGACGCTGGTCCGTGCCGTCGACCTGGGCCGCGACATCTACCGGCGGATCTCTACCTACGTCCGGCTGCAGCTGACGATCCTGTCGTCGGTGCTGCAGCTGATGGTGTACGCGACCATCTTCAACATCAACGGCGGTGTCGCCCTGTTCCCGCTCCAGCTGCTGTTCTGCAAGTTCTTCGTCGTCATCACCGTGGTGATCGGGTTCATCGTCGACGTCCCCGACCCCGGGGTAATGCAGCGGCCGCCGCGCAAGCCCGGCACGAAGATCGTCAACCGGCCGCAGATCATCCGATGGGTGGTCACCGGGTTCGTGGTCGCGGTCACCGCCCTATCCGTGCTCGAGTGGGGGCCGGACAAGCCGAGCACCACGCACCCGTCGGCCTCCATGACCATGGCGTTCGCCATCGTCTCGTTCAGCGCGGTCAACATCGGCCTGATCATGCGGCGCGAGCGCCAGGCGCCGTGGGCGCCGCCGGTGTTCCCCTTCCTGGGCTGGATCATCCTCGGCTGGGTCCTCACCTGGGCCGCCGTAGAGCTCGGCATGCTGCAGCGCCTGCTCGACACCATGTCGCTCAGCGGACGGCAGTGGGTGGTCGTGCTCGCGCTCTCGCTCATCGCGCCTGCGTTCGTCGGAGTGGACAAGGCCATCCAGCTGTCGCGCCAGCGCAAGACCACCGCCAGCGAAAGCAAGGAACTCATAACCGGGCCGGCCGTCCAGGCCAGCGCTTAGCCCCAGGACCCAACTAAACGAGGTGATCAACATGACGCTGGGAGTCCACTCTGAGGTGGGCAGGCTGCGCCGGGTGATGGTGCACCGTCCAGGTCTGGAGCACAGCCGCCTGACGCCATCCAATGCCGAAGAGCTGCTGTTCGACGACGTGATCTGGGTGGCCCGGGCCAAGGCCGAGCACGACATGTTCGTGGAGGTGATGCGCGACCGCGGCGTCGAGGTCTTCCACGTCGAGCAGTTGCTGACCGAGGCCCTGGACCAGCCGGGGGTCAGGGACTGGGTCAGCGACCACATCCTGAACGAGCTCGAGGTCGGTATCGCGGCGGCCGACCGAGCCCGGGAGTGGGCCGAGGCATCGGACGCCGAACTGGTGACGGAGTTCCTGATCGGCGGGATCACCCGC
>Ga0207663_10001289_pt1 | contig 11619 bp, 4 predicted proteins | sample LARL53metaG_FD_184346 | JGI IMG/M metagenome (GOLD analysis project Ga0207663, IMG submission 184346) | Corn, switchgrass and miscanthus rhizosphere microbial communities from Kellogg Biological Station, Michigan, USA - LAR L5-3 metaG... | ecosystem: Host-associated > Plants > Roots >...
CGACAAAGAAAAAAGGCTGAACCATTCTCATCTCAAAGCAAGAAGGCGGGTCTCTTTTGAGATCCGCCTTTTGTAATGTGGGCTGTTACGACTCAAGCCCGGACGGCCGAAGCACTTTGCGCCTCGGCCGTCCGGGGGTTTCGCTAATGCACCCTGATGGTTAGAGTTGATGTCGGATTTGACGTGTCAATCCCGTCAAAGCTGACTGTGCCTGTGGGCAGCAACTGCAAGTTGGTCTGGTTTGGCGCTGTAACGTTGACCGTGACTTTCATGACTGTGACTGGATTCCCCGCTTTGGGGCCGCCCAGGCTGGCAATACTGCAAATCACCAGGTTGGTATTGATCAATCCCGGGACCGGCGGATTGCAAGTTACGGGATTGCTGCCGGTACTGGGTGAGGCAGTCACACCGGTAATCGTCAGCACGCTGTCAATGTTCAGGGCCAGCAGCAGATTGTTGGCTTGAACGCCCGTAGTGTTCTGGACCGTCCAGTTCAACGTCCCTGCCTGTCCCGGGTTGAGACTGGTGGGCACTCCGTTGCCGGAGATCGAGACGGAGATTTGCGCCGCGTTGGTTGGCGGCGGGTTGCCGGGAGGCGAAGTGGCGCGATGTTCCTCCTTGAAAGTAGTGGATGAACCAGCCACGTCATTGGCAGTAACACGCGAAGTAAGAGTGATCTGGGCCCTCTGCATCTGCACGGCCACGTCGATGACTACGACCTGTCCGGGAGCCATGGCTCCCAGCCCGCAAGCCACCGTGGTGACGCCAGTTCCGGCAGCGGTGCAAAAGCCCTGCGGTGGCTCGGCAACGATGATGGACGCTCCGTCTGTGGTGCTTAGAACGTTGTTTACAACCACGTTCGTCACCGGAAAGAGCGACGTATTGGTGACAATGACTTCATACGAGACAATGGCCGGGACCGGATTCTGCGAAGGCGGACCCGATACCAGGATCTTCATCACCGGCACATTGCTGGCCGAGGGTGTAATCGCCGTTGACGACGCCGACTCCGGCCCATCGCCTCCGGAGCTGGTGGCATGGACGCTGAATGTATATGCCGTGCCGTTTGCCAGACCAGAAATGACAGCAGTGACGCTGCTGGTGGCCGGGGCGGCAAGGGTTGAGCTGATCCCGCTGGGCAGGCCATTGACAAGAGCCGTCACCGTATAGCTGGTGACAAGCGCGCCATTGCTGTTGATGGGAGCAGTCCATGAGACAGAGGCCTGCGTGTCTCCCGCAACCGCTGTAACGGCGGTTGGAGAGCCCGGAATTGCCGCGCCCACCGGCACAACATTGCTGCCGGCCGAGAGTGGACTCGAACCTTGCGCATTGCTGGCGGAAACCTGGAACTGGTACGCCACATTTTGCACAACGTTGATGCTGGTGGAGGTGGGCGGGAACAATCCGCCGCCGAGTGGTGTTACCAGCGCGTCGGGAAGAAGAAGACCGTTAGAAGCGAAGCTGTTATGCACCGTGTAGCTGGTGACCGGCTGCGCGACCTGCGCGGGACTCCAGCTTACGGTGGCAGTGGGTAATGCGCCGCCGCCGGTAGCAATCACGTCGAGCGGAGTTCCCGGAGGCCCGGGTGCGGCGGAGGTTTGCGTCGTTTGGAACCATCGTCCTGCGCCAGCCGTGCCCAGCGCGCTGGGATCGTCACCGGCATAAACCACCAGGTTTGCAGGATCTGTTCCATCAATCCCGACTGCCGTCACATTGGAGAGGGGATTGGCAGATGAGTTGGTGTAAGCGACGGCAAGCGTCTGGCCGGCCGAACCGCCCGTGACGTTGCTGACCCATGCGACATCCGTGGGCAAGCCGATGTATAGATTGTTGCCGTTGATGGCGGGATAGAACTGATCACCCGCCAGCGCGGTTGCGCCGACGATACCTGGCAGCGTGAGCTTGATTGTTCCATTCGTGGAACTGCATGCCGGGTTGGTCCCATTCAGGCACACGGTGTCAGCATTTGGAATTACGAATACAGACTCAGGACTGGCGCCCCAGAGGTCGTGCCCCATCCAGGCCAGGCCAGCACCTACGCGATTATTGGGGATTGTGGCGACGGTTTGCACGAACTGCTGGCACTTGCCAAAGTTAGTGGAATTCACCGCGCCGGGATTATTGAACCTGAGGACCACGCTGGCTTTGCCGAAGCCGACCCATAGATTGCCTTCAGGATCGAGAGCGGCTGAGTTGGGAAAGAGTTGCGTGCCAGTAAAATTGCACCCTGTTTGTCCAGCGGGAAATGTGCTGGTCGAAGGACTGCCACCAAGACTGAAGAGAGAAGTCCGATCCAGCGATCCATTGCCGCTGTCCCCGGCGGGAAGATAATTGATTCTGAAAACGCCCTGAGAAACGCGCTGATTATCGACGAAGTAAAGCAGGTTGTTCACCGGGTCAAGCGCCATTGCGCCGCCATCGATCGCGAAGCCGGCGAGGCATGTGCCCCGATTAATAGCGTACGGGCCAGGCGAATCAAGATCGGGGTCCATGCGGCATAGGCCAGCGGTGGCGTCGCCGGCCCAGAGGTGGCGGACAGGTTGATTGGTGATGGGGTTCAGCGCTGTTCCATAAAGCACCTGCGCTCCCGTGGGAGCAGTAATGGGACTCTGTGCGTTGGGTGTGCCGGCAAACTGGAGGGTGTTGGTGGTTGGGCTAACGGCCGTTTGGGCGTTTGCTGCAAAAGTCGCAAACGCGATGAAGACTGCATGGCAAAACAAAACCACCGCGAAATTTCCGCGAAAAACAGGTTTGCTCCGCGCGAATGACGCAAGGATACCTGAGGGTCTCACTTTTTGGCCTTCCTGTCCGGGGAACCTTGGTTCCCGGGATCCTTAATGGCGTTCAAGAAGGCATCATCCAAACTGCCAGGACCCAACTTTCAGCACGACATGCATCCGGAAGCGCTGCTGACTGCGCGTCTCAAACAAGAGAGCGATAAAACGTCCCGCAAATATATCGTCTAGCGATTTACAAGCCGGTTTTTTTGACACAAAAAGCGGGCCAATGAACTGACCCGCTGGATTCAGAGCAAAGAAATCGTCTAACAAAATCTCCCGGTTTCCTGTTGTCTTTCCAAAACCCGGACTGCCGAGGTGTGGTTGCACCCCGGCAGTCCAATGGACGTTATCTAACAGTGATGGTCAGTGTGGCCACGTTGGGCAGAGTATCCGTCCCGCCGGGTCCAAAGCTGACGGTCCCCGTTGGATGGAAGACCGCTTTCGAGGTCCCAGGCGCCGGAGTCACGTTAATGATCACGATCATGGTTGATGGCGGTTTAGCGCCGTTCTTTTTCGATCCACCCAGCGTTGACGTGGTGCAGACGAACTGGTTGCCTCCAACCACAGGAGACGCTGCCGTACAGGAGCCGGTGCCATTGTTATCAAAGGTCGGCGTGGGAGGGTTAGGATTGTTGATGGTCAGGCCGGTAGGTACGAAGATCACCAGTTGAACATTGGGCGTGGGCGTGGTTGAAACGTTGCTGACCGTCCAGGTGATGTTTGCAGCTTGGCCGACATTCGGATTGGGACTCGCGGGATTTCCGACCACGGAGACCGGAGCGGAAATCGTAGAAACCGACGGCAGAGGAACCGTGGTTGTGATGCTGGCATTTGCGTTCGCTAAGAGCGTGCCTGCCGCATCAGTTCCGCTGGCCACAACCGAGTTGAGGACAGCCTGACTCTGGATTTGCACGATGACGGTCATGGTTGACGTTGAGCCAGGGGCCATAACTCCCTGGTTACAGGTAACGGTGATCACCCCGGCCCCGCCGGAGGTGCACGTGCCCTGGCTGGTTTGCGCAATCACAATGTTGGCAAGCGGCAAGCCAAGGACTGTGCCAGAACCGCTGGTCGCGCTGGCTCCCGCCTGGTTATAGGTCAGCGTGGTGGCCGAAGGCACATCACTGATGGTGAAGGTGCCGTTGAAAGAAGCATCTGTAACTCCCGCCACCGTGATCGTCTGGCCGATGCTGAGGGGATGAGGAGACGATGTGGTGATGGTTACAACGCCCGTGGCGCCGTTTCGTGACGCGCCGCTGGCTGCGATGCTGTTCGGTTGCTGCGTGAGCGTATGCGTGACATTCACGTTTGCCGGGAAGGCCTGCGTTGCATTGATCGGGTTTGTCACGGTGATCGTGTAGGTAACCTGCGACGGCGTAGTGCTGACCGAAGTAGGACCGCTGACCGCCGCGGTAATGACCGGCACATGCGCAGCCGATGGAATAACCGCATTGGACGGCGCTGACGGCGCGCTTGCCCCGGCGGGATCAATCGCCTGCACTGTGAATGTGTAGCTCACTCCGTTGGTCAGGCCGCCAACCAATGCCGTGCCGATATTGCCGCTGGCCGGTGGCGGAATGCTTACAACGATGCCACCAGGATTCGAGGTAACCAGGTAGCTGGTAATCGGCGCGCCTTGCGGAGGCGGCGAAACGGTAAAGCTTACAGATGCCTGCGTATCTCCAGGGATTGCCGTGGCGCCCGTGGGCGCGGCCGGCTTTGCGACGCCTGGAGGCGTAGCGGGGGCGCTGGGAGCTGAGTCAGGGCTGGTGCCAGACGCATTCGTCGCGCTTACCGTGAAGGTATAAGCGGTGAAATTCGTGAGGCCGCTGATTAACACCGAGGTCGGCGGGAAGAGAGATCCAGCGACCGGAACAACCGGCGTGGAACCAACTGCAACGCCGCCAACGAAGGTGGTTACGGTATAGCTGGTGACCGGCTGATTCGACTGCGTCGGGCTCCAGCTTACGGTGACCGCGTTATTGCTGGCCACGCCCACAACATTCACGGGCGCTCCGGGAGCCGCCGTGGCGATGGGAGTTGGGCAGTTCAGAGGAGTAAACCCAGGTCCCGGAGGCAGAGCCGGCGCATTTCCCTGGCAGCTCTGGAACCACATGCCCTTTGCCAATACGCCGCCGCCGCTGTAATCATCAGAGCTGAAGGCCACAACGTTGGCGGGATCGGTCTGGTCCACAGCCACTCCACTGAGAATAGTAGGCGGAGGGTTTGAACCGGCAAGCGGATCGAACGTCCCCATGAAAGTCACGTCGAGCGTTGTATTGGCCATGGTCGCATCAGCGGCAGAAGCATTGCCCAGCCAGGCAACGTTATCCGGAGGATTCGGTGGCGCTGGCGGCACCGCTGGCGCTTCTTGAAGAGCAATATAGACGTTATTGCCATTCGTAGCCGGGTAATACTGGTCGCTCATTACGGCAACCGCGGCAGCACCCACTGGAGCCGCACCCAGAACGTTAATTACGTCGGTAGGGGCGGTGCAAATCCCGTGTGGGGGAACCATGCAAGTTGTGTCCGCGTTCTTGATGAAGAACGGTGACGTGCCGTCCGCTCCCCAGAGATCATGGCCGATAAAGGCGAGACCGTCTGATTTCTTGTCGATGGTGGCCACCACAACAATGAACTGGTCGCATGTGCCAAAGCCGGTTTCAGAAGCCGTGCCCGGCTGGGTAAAACGAACTACCGTACCGCCCTTTTTGAAGCCGACCCACAGGTTGCCCAAAGGATCGAGAACGGTTGAGTGGGGAGTGCCAGGATTTCCCGGGATAGCGCAGCCGGTAGTTCCTCCGCCGAAACGGGCGCCGGTGGTGCTGCCACCCATAACAAATAAGCTGGCAAAGTTCAGAAATCCGTGGCCGCTGTCTCCGCTGGGGAGATAGCCGATCCGCATGATTCCCTCTGAAGCCCGCTGCTCGTCTGCAAAATAGAGATAGTTTGTGGCTACCGTGGGATGCTGGGGATCAAGAAAATGAGGAGTTGGATCAAACGACATCGGGCCGCCCGTAATGGAAGCGCCATTGATTTTGAACGGGCAAGTTTGCAAATTGATGGCGTAAGGTCCGGGCGTGTCCAAGTCAGGATCTATGCGGCAGATGCCGGAAGTAGCATCATCAACCCATAGGTGGCGAAACGGCACACCGGTAGCCGGGTTGATGGCCGTGCCCTTCAGGATGATGCCGCCCAAAGGGGCGGTTACAGCGGCAGCGGTGTTGTTCTGCGGGTTCGGTACGCCAAGATATTGGATCGTCGTACTTGGTGGCGTGATGAGGGTTTGTGCGCTTGCCGTGACGAATCCAAGCATCACGATCATTACCAGACAGAACAAATTGCGCGCTGAGAGTGTTGGAACGCAGTTTTTGCCCTGGGCAGCTGTAGTCCGTTTGGAGGAGCTCATTTTTTTCGCCTTTTTGTCCCGGAGCTTAGCCCCAGGATCTTCCTTGCTTTTTAATGTGGCAAGGTTTCATCCGTACTCAACAAAGACGGCCGCATTTGCGAGCAATTCTCTCGACAACGCGGATCGTCGCGATCTTCACCAGGTCCAGCTCCCTCAAAACACCGGAAGAGCGAGCTGTGCCCATTAAAAAGGCGAAGATTCGCCAATTAGTTCCCTCAGTTTTAGGCCTTAGGAATTAGACCGACATTGGAGAATCATTAAAGTCTTTAATCTTGGAGGGACTCCGCAAATCTACTGCTTTTCTGGGCCGTCGTGTGTGCAGGTATTTGCAACCGGCATGCAAAAAAGAGCCACCAAATTTCCTGGCAGCCCTCGCTCGAGAACTAACTAATCTGGCTTCGCCGCTAAAACGGGCGGAAAAAAGGGACGGCCCGGGCCGTCCCCTTTGTGTTGCAGGCTGTTAATTGAGTCTGAACTGGAACGGTATCGATGTACCGTCATTCAGGTTGATGGTGTAAGCGTAAGTGTTGCCGGCGGTCAGGTTGCTGGTTGACATAACGAACTGCCAGCCCGAAGAGCCTGCGCCGTTCAGGAGCGTGCCGCCGACGAAGGCAAATGGGCCACCCTGCGGAGCAGGCGTACCGGCCGGAACACCGTTGATCGACGTGAGAGTGAAGCTGGAGATTACGGTGCTGGAGATAGAGGCCCCCTTCGCATCGCAAACCCGGAACTGCACTGGAATCGTCGGGGTTGTGGCTTTCGTGAACTGCGTGCTGCCGTTGGTCGCGATGGGCGCCAGTATCTGGTGACCCGGACCGTTGGAGCACGTCCCGAGAGGAGCGTAAGTCACGGTTTCCACTCCGGTATTCACAAAGCTGATCGTGTAATTGGTTGAGCTTTGTCCCGAGCAGCTGAGAGTATGCGTGCCAATGGTGCTGCCGTTCGAGCTGCAGCTCAAAGTGCCTGACAGGTTTGCCGGACCCTGGCCAAGAACAAAGCCGCTATAGGTCGCGCTGGCGGCAATCGTACCGTTCAACACCACGGTCTGGCTGTTCGACGTGATGCTAAGCGGCACCGCCGTGATCGTGAGCGTTCCCGCCGATGTCGTCAGGTTGTAATTTCCGCTGAGACCGGCCGGCGAGAATGACACTGCCGGGGTAATCGGGAATGTTCCCACATTGCTGGTTTGTGTGGCCGTGGTGCTGTAAGTGGCCGTAATGTTCTCACCATTCTTGATGCCGGTGATTATGCCCGTCAGCGTTGGATTGGCCGAGCCGAATGGCCGCGAGAAGCTGCTCGCAGTGACTGAGAGCGGCGCTTTGTTGACTGTTACTGAGCCGTTTCTCAGAGTCACCGTGTAATTGCCCAGCTTGCCTGTCGGGTCAAGAAGGACCGGGACCGTAACATAAGTTCCGGGCACGCTGGTTGCCGTGGGGGAAGCTACAGTTGCAGTGATGTTGTCACTGTTCTTGATTCCCGTGATCGTGCTCGGCGGATTGGGATCGCCATACAAGCGGTTTCCGTTGGGGCCTGTCACCGAGAGAGGCGCTGAAGTGATTGTTAAGACGCCGTTCTTGAGAGTGATCGTGTAGTCAATGGCTTTGGCTCCGCCTACTACAGGAACGATGGGATATGTCCCCACCGAGCTGGTAACGTCAGCAGAGGTGAAGGTCAGCGTAAGAACATCGCCATTCTTCAACCCTACAAACGTTCCGGTGAAAGCGGGATTGGGATTGCCATAAACCCGGCTGGCATTCGCACCGGTGAAAGTCAGCGGCGCGGGATTGATGGTAAGAACGCCGTTGATCGAAGTAACAGAGTAGTTACCCAATTTGAGCGTTGGATCCACCAGCGCGGGAATGATGGGATAGGTTCCCACATCACTGAGCACCGTTGCCGTGCTGGCATAGGTGGCAGTAATGGCGTCCCCATTCTTGATTCCAACAATCGTGCCGGTGAACACGGGATTCAGATCGCCATACAGCCGCGAAGCGTCTGCCGCGGTCACCGTTAGCGGCGCTTGAGTGATCGTAAGAACACCGTCTGTCTTAGCGACGGTGTAATTCCCGAGCTTGTGTGTGAAGTCAATCAGGTTGGCCACAATGGGATACGTTCCAACAGCACTAGTTGCATTGGCGATGGTGGTATAAGTCGCGGTGATGTTATCGGCATTTTTGATGCCCACGATCGTGCCGGTAAACACCGGGTTGGGATCGCCATACACGCGGCTGGCATTGTCTGTGGTCACGCTCAAAGGAGCTGGCGTGATGGTGAGAGTTCCATTGGTGACAATCAGGTTGTAATTATTGAGCACTCCGCCTGGATCGATGTAGTTTGGAACAATCGGGTATGTCCCGACTGAGCTAGCGGCTGTGGCCGGGGTGCTGTAGGTAGCGGTGATAACGTCGCTTCCCCGCAGACCGGTAATCGTGCCGGTGAATGCGGGATCGGGATCGCCATAAACCCGCGTTGCATTGTCGATCACCACCGTCAGCGGCGGTTTGTTGACGATGAGTGTTCCGTCAAAAGTCACAAACGTGTAGTTCGCGGCTGTAAGCGTTCCCACCGGGCAGTGAATAGCATAGCGCCCGGCTGGAGTGCTGGCGTCGGTCGGAACAACCGTGTTGCAGGCGGTGGACCCGCTGACAACTGCGGCGGTATCACCGTTCAGGAAGCCTGTAATCGCGTATGTGAATGGCGGATTCGGGTCCAGATAAAGTTTGGCCACGGTCGCAGCCACAACGGTCAGGACGGCGCGATTCACCGTGAGTGATCCGGCGCCGCTGCTTGCAGTGAACAACGTGTCGCCGGCAAAACTTGCGCTGATTGCGCCGGCGTATGTTCCCAGCGGAATGCCGGCAATGCTGATGGTGAAGAAAGCCTGGCCAGCGTTATTGGTTAGAGCTGTGCCCACAGTTGTGCCGTTTAAAGCGAAGGTGATGGTCTTGCCGGAAATCAGTCCGCCGTTGGATGCCTTCTGCAAAGTGGCGCTCAGGATTGCGAGCCCACCAAAGGACGCCGTTGCCGGCGAGACCGTAAGAGTGGAAGGCCCAGCCTGTGCCGTGATGGCGATGGTTGCCGTGGCGGAATTGTTCGTCGGATCTGGATCGACCGCCGATTTGTTTCCTATGCTGACGGTATTGGTGAGCGATGCGCCATTCAAAAGGCTGGCGCTCGTCGCGGCGACAATCGTTATGGTTTCAGATTCGCCGCTGGCCAGTGAAACAAACGTTACGGTATGCGGATTGAGCTGCGGGCTGTTGTTGCAAACGCCGCCGCCGGTGGAAGCGCAGGAAACGATTAAAGTCCCGGCAGGGAGATTGTCGACAATCGTGGCCGACGTCGGATCTGGACCGTTGTTGGTAACAACGATCGTGTATGTAACGTTGGACCCTGATTCAACTGACGCTGGCGCGGCAGTTTGTGTGAGCGCGAGATCGGCGCTCATGCAGCTCCGCGGCGGATAAGCCGCCACGCCCTGGATTTCGCCGACCCGGTCGACTGGGACGTTGCTCAGGCCTTTCAATCCGCCCGTGGCGTTGATGCTGAAGACAGCGAGGCCGAAGTTTTCATCCGCGGCATAGAGGAATAGTCCTGATGCGTCGGTTGCTAGCCCGGTGGGCACGTGAACAGAGGTGACGCCGCCGAAACTGCCGATCGCTTTCAAACTACCATCAGCCGCAACGCTGGAAGAGTTGATCTTGTTATTGAACTGGTCACTGGTGAAGAGGTATGAATTGTCCGGGCTCATAAGGACAACCTGCCCGTCAGTCCCAGTGCCGAGAAACGGGCTGCCGGCCAGGGCCGTCAAAGTACCATCGGGCGCCACGGACCATCCGTCTGTAATGGTGCCATTGGCAAAGCTCGCCTCACCGCCATAGAGGTGATCACCGGCGCAACTGAAATCCAGCCCGGCAACCAATCCAGTGCCGCCACGTGGAAAGGGCGAACTCGCGGCGGGAGTAAGCGATCCATCAGCATTGATGCTGTAAACCGACACGCTGCTCTCATTGCTCACGGCAAGAAGCTGTCCGTGGGCTGAAATTTTCATGCCGATTGTCGGCGAGCAGCAGTTTGCCGTGGTTGCGGCCGGGGTCAAGGTGCCGCCAGCGCCAATCGCGAACGCCTGTATCTGGCCATTGCTGGAAGCCATCAAAAACGCGCCGTCGGGCGTGGCAGCCAGTGATATGCCCTGGCAAAGATCGAGCGTGAGACTGCTGGGAACCGGTGAACCGGCCGCGGCAGTGAGTGCCCCGGTCGCGGGATTAATCTGAAATACGCTGATCGTCTGGTCGCCACTATTCGATACAAACAGCAGATTCTGTGGCGCGCTGATGGTGATCCGGTCCAACCCAATGCAGGTGGTGGTGGAACCGATACCGCCAGTGAGATAAGGAGATCCGGGTACGGGCGAGAGGCTGCCGGTCGTGGAGACCACGAATCCTGAAATGCTGTTGGCGACACCCTGGTTATTGACGTAAACATAGTTGCCCTGCGCGTGCAGGGCTGCGGGCGATAACAAAAATGCGATCAAGATGAACGCTGGAATCAACCACAGCGCCGCCTGTGAAGGCCTTGAGACATCTGTTCTAAGGGAAAGTGGACGGAGAGTTACATCATTATACCGCTGACGCATTGCTTCCTCCCGGAAGTGTTGCCACCGCTGATCGATCGCCTGCTCAGTGCAGTATCGCTACGTCAGCCGCATGCACACGTAGTCACCCTGCGCATGGACGTGCCGATGCGCATGAGACCTGGGCCCCGGCTTGCTGCCCGGAAGAAACAGCAAGAGCTAACTATTCACTCTGTAAGTGGGGTAGCCGGAAAGATGACGTGCCGGCGCACGCAGGAATTCTCGCTAGTTTCGAGCCTGAGGGAGAACTGCTTTGTTAAATTTTTCAACCCCTGAGATTAGGGTCATGATGGGCGCGCGGGGTTAGGGCCACAATAGAGCAGCATTAAAAAATTTAATCAGACTATATTTCCTGGCCTTTGGGCTACTCGCCGGGATTTTGGCTTGAAGAGATTTCAGGGCCAGCCGGGAGTCGGCCGGCCCTGGATTCTTCCGTTTATTGCAGCGTCAGCGTTCCATTGATCAAGGTCACCGCGTAGTTCGCGAGCGCTGGACTCGGGTCGGCAGCGGGAATGATCGGGTATGTTCCAGCCGGGCTGGTCGCATCTGCCGTGGTGCTGTAAGACGCCGTGATTACGTCTGAATTCTTCAGGCCGGCAATGGTCCCGGTGAAGGTTGGGAACGGTCCGCCGACCGGGGCAGTGGCGTCATCGGCCTGAATGCTCAGAGGCGCTGGACTTACAGTAAGCGTTCCGTTGGTTGAGGTAACTACATAATTGGCTAGCTTGGCGGTTGGATCAGCCAGGCTGGGCACGATTGGATACGTTCCCACTGGGCTGGTCGGATCAGCCGCGCTG
>Ga0207663_10001291_pt1 | contig 11610 bp, 15 predicted proteins | sample LARL53metaG_FD_184346 | JGI IMG/M metagenome (GOLD analysis project Ga0207663, IMG submission 184346) | Corn, switchgrass and miscanthus rhizosphere microbial communities from Kellogg Biological Station, Michigan, USA - LAR L5-3 metaG... | ecosystem: Host-associated > Plants > Roots >...
CACTTTCCGTTCACGCGAGGCTTCATAAATACCTGCGCTCGCACGCCTCGATTTCGTCCGGAGACGCTACTGCAGCACGATCTCTAATAAACCCTAATACCGACCAAAAGTGGCCTCATAGCCGGCTCGATAGCCATTGGAGTACTGTGCCCTGTAGCGGCTCTTATCGCCATATTCTCGGCGGTAACCGTGATCGCGGTCGTCATACTTTCCGCGAGGGCTGGCGTTGAACGGCTTATTTTGGTACACGTCTTCGCGAGCCTGGCTCATTCCGTCCTGATATCCAGTTCTATAGCCAATATTGCCGCCGTAACCATAGCTAGGCTGGTCGTAGACATCACTGCCACGGTTATAGATAAGTTCGTCCCTATCCCCGTCTGGATCGTTCCAGCCGTCGTTCACACTCTGGTAACCGGCCCGGAAGCCATTCTGGTATCCGGCGCGATAGCCATTCTGAAACGCCTCGACTGGTCCCATCCATTGCTCGTAACCTCGAGTGGCTTGTCGCCAGTCCGGATTTTGATAGTCGTTAGGGTCGTTTTCTCGCCCTTCATGCCGGCCCTTCGCCAGACCGTCTTGGTAGCCCTGCTGATAACCGTAGTGGCGCGCCTGCCTCGAATTGTCCTGATAGTAGCCGCCATAGTCATCGGCGTCATGGTATTGCGCTAGCGAGAGAGCACTGCATGCCACTATCAACGCAATTGCTAATGCAACCATTCTCATTTGTCGCGGCATAAGTTCCTCCAACCAGACGGGCAATGCTTGCGCTTACTCAACTGGTTTCTAATTTGATGAGATGCTGCCAGCTTGAACATTTGCTGCTCGCCTCAGGATTGCATCACTCAATCTGTACTACCTGAAGCCAACATTAAAAATGGGGGACGAGGCCGACACACTTTCATTTGAATTGAATCAATCAAGCTCACACAGAAAAGAACCTATACTCCATGACGTCGATTCACTTTCGTAGTACAGAGTTTTTTGTAGCCGAAAGCCTAAGAGAAACAATTGTGTCCTAAGGATCGGGGAGCTGTAACCCGAAAAGATAGAAGCGGGGACCAACCAGGCCAGGCCCACCCGCATCTCACGTCACCGATGTGCCTTATGAAGCAGGTGCTGTTTGTTTTGGCGTTCGCGTTGATTCTGGTTGGCTGCGGTGCCGGTCACGCCAACCTAACCAGTATTACTGTTAGTCCGCAATCGGCCACCACCACTAGTAGTCCGCAGGGCCAAGTTGGCTACACTGCGACGGGAAATTTTCAAAACGGCAAGAGTCGGGAACTTTCGCAGGTGGACGGTCTTTCGTGGAAGACTTCGCCTACAAGTACCGGAACTGTCGCGGCCACTATCGGTTCAACGGGCGAAGCTACTTGCTCAGCGCCAGGCACTGTTACCGTTACCGCAAGCGCCCCCCAAAATCTACAGTTCACCGTGAGTAACGGAGTACAGAACACGTCAGCCACCGTAAGTGGTACTGCCACGCTAATTTGTCAATAGGGATCTCTGGCTGGCCTCGTCAGGCAGGCGAAAAGCTGAGAGCAAATCGCGCTCGTTTCTTTATGCATGAGTGCCCGACGTGGTAGTCATAGCAGAGTCCACAGAACGACTCGCCGCAACGTTTGACACAGCAATCAGAACGGATTGGGCTCCACAGTCGGCGCACTTCGCGACGGTTGATTTGGCAGGATTGGCTCATGTGATAGCGATAAGACTGGATTCCTGTCCGTTAGGTTGCCAGCGTTTTTCCTTTCGGAAGAATTCTGCCTGATTCTAAGTGTCCGCGACCTTAGCGTGAGCAGATCGTTTGTTTTGGAGTGTTTCGGAGAACTGACTTCACGGCGAGGTCGCACCACCACGAATAGCCTGACGTCTGATATCGTATTCCGCAATCTCGGCTTCCGTATGCTTCGCCCGAGCACCGTTTCAATAAAACTCAGTCTGCTCGTTGTACAGTCGCGCCAGTTCATCCCTGATCTGAGTTAGAAGTAGACAGATCGCTGCGACACATGTTAAGCCTATCCCAGCAAAAGCATGGTGAAGCCGTTCGGCCCGTCGTCGAACTCCAGGTTCTACAATCTTGGCCAGCCATTCGGCGCGATGACGCGGAGCATAGACGGTGGTACCGCTACAGGGAATGGCCCAGCTGCGGTACAGGGCTTTGATCCGGCTCATGACTCGGGTGACATCCTGGGTGATGCTCAGATAGCTGCGACCCAGTTCTTTTGAAGTGCGGACTCTGTGCTCACCGTGGTACACCGGGTTGAGCCGGTTCAGTCGTAACAAATCCGCCAGCTTGCGCGCATCGATGCGGTCGCTCTTGCTGCCATCTTTCAACAGAGCGTTCTTTCGTGGATCGCAAACTACCAGATGAGCGATGTGAGGTTTCAGCAGGTCATGTAACCAGGCGGCCGAAGTTCCTTCTTCGAAGGTCACCGATAAAGTTCCCTGCAGCCCCCGGATGTAATCGCCTGATTTACGTCAATTATCGCTCCTGTCCAGCCAACTAACAGCTTGACATATATCTTCTGGTGATATATCAGTCTATGATATATGCGGAAAACGGAACTCCCAGATCCTGTTCGCGAGCTGCTACCTCTTAGTCCGGCAGTGTTCTACATCCTGTTTGCGCTTGCTGAAGGCGAAAAGCACGGCTACGCAATCATGAAGGGAGCAGAAACTGTTTCTGGCGGACAATTCACGATGGGACCGGGGACGCTCTACACAACCATCCAGCGCTTGCTGGAACTCGGACTGATTGAAGAGACCTCGACCCCCTCGGACTCCGAACGCCGCCGCCGCTGTTATAGGCTATCACGTAGCGGTCGCCAAGTATTCGAAGCCGAGTTGAATCGTATGGAGTCGCTGGTGCGCTCCGCCCAGCGCAGGAAGTTGGTGCCCCGTGACGCGCGTTAACGGCAACTCGGTCTCGGCCGTCCTCGAAGTCAGCCGCAAGGTTTACGCGACGTCTCTTGTCCTCTTTCCCAACGAGCTTCGCCGCGAATTTGGCGCCGAGATGGTCGAAGTCTTCGATGAACAGGTCTCAGAGGCATACTCCCGAAGCGGTTTTCCCGGCGTGCTTCGTGTCTGGTTCAGCGCGACCAGGGAGTTCGTCACTATCGCTTTGCCCGGTCGGCTTGCCGAGCGCATGGTTCCGATCGTTGCCGTGACGGCGGCATTGGCATTGATGGTGTGGTTTTCCGGCTACATAGGCTACGTGATGGAAACAGCCTGCCGAGGCTGCGGTCATTAATTTATTTCGGCGTCTTGTAAATCCATGGAGGTATTTATGAAAGGTTACGTTTGTCTATTTCTCCTATTGGTCAGCCCGACGGTTTTCGCGCAGTCGAACCCGACATCAGAAGAGACCGCAGTACTCCGGGTACAGCAGCAATGGTTGGAAGCATCGCAGAAGAGCAACGGCGAGGTATTAAGTCAGATCATTGACGACAGCTTCGCCGGCAGCACGCCTGACAATCACATCATCGATAAACAAAGTCTCTTTCCGCCGAGCGGCAGCGAGCCAATGTTCACCAATACCCACTTCGCGAACCTCAACGCAAGAGTGATCGGTAATACGGCGGTAGTATTCGGAAGCATGATCACCACCGGTGACCCGACAGTTTTGCGCTGTGCCATGGTCTACAGCAAGCGAGCAGGGGCGTGGAAGATGATCGCCGCTCATCTGGTACCGGTGTCAGAGACAAAGGATGCACACGGACAATAGCCCTAGTGCGTCTGCGTTACTTTTCAGAAGAGGTCTTCTCAGGAGCGACTGTGACTTCGCGGATCACTTGAACAACAAGTTCCGATGGTGACTGGCATTCTCCGCGTTCCTAACATCCACTCCGAGGAACCTAATGAAGAGAGTCGTTCGTTCACCACTTTTCGGTACGTGCTACCCGCTCCTGACGGTGAAAGGGGCAATCCCCGGCCTTTACCGCGACATCAGAAATATAGGATCGAGGATGAATCCACTGAAGGCCGGAAGATGACAAACAATGAAGGCAAATTGTCCAAGTTGTCCGCAATCGAAAAGCTGAAAAAGTTAGGTGTAAGGGTCACGGACGGAACGTGCAAGGGAATGGCGATCGGCATTGTCGGCGGAGTCAGACGTCCAGAATCGAAATCCGCGGGGGAGGATGATCCCCCAATCGCTCCGAGACCATCGGTGAATTGAGGTCGTTGCTGGCCGGTGAGCCGCGCACAGGTCGCTTGCAGTAAGGGTAATCAAAGTCAGAACTTTCGGACGAAGAAAAACAACTGTCAGGGTCGGGACCAGCAAGGACGGGAGGCCGTTCGAAAGCCGTATTCAAGGTAGGTTGTGAAAGAGAATTGGAACTGAATGTCGAGACCGGTGTTATGAGTTAACTGGGATAGAAGCCGGCTAACAACAACAAAGCCAAAGTCATTTCCGGATTTGGAAATCATGAGAATTACGGACGGCAAAATCGGGGTGGTGGGAGGCTTGTTAATTTGGATCATTCGGTATTGATTCGTCGATCTCGTAAATAACGGGATGATTCGGATGGTCCCGCGTCAGGTAAGTTTCGAAGCCACGTCGTACTTCAGCTTCATCGAATACAGGCTCGTAGTAGATTGTATATTCCTGTCCGCAATGTGGCGTCGGGCAAGTCATCTTCAGGTACATCCGTCCCTCTGCCGTATAGTTGTCAACGAGCTTTTTCAGGGCCGCGCATGTCAGCCCCGCCGCCGATGTTTCGCCGAGTGCGACCAAAGGTCACCCGCAGATTGGGCACACTGTACTGGAAGGGCGTACCCTCGCCGCAGCCTTCATGATGGGCATCCAGCATTGGCCGTGTGTAAATGTAATCCTGCTGCAGCGAAACCAGTTTGCCTTCTGCTGTTGCCCCCAGACGAACGCGTTGCTGCGTGCGCGGCCGACGTCCCACGGCGTGGAACATCATTTTGCGAGCCAGCACCAGCCTCACCGGCGCGTTCACCTGTCGCGCAGCCGCTGCCGCCAGCGGACACAACGTCCATGGCCACAGCTTGCTCCCGAAACCCGAGCCGACGAACTTTGTGATCAGGCGGACGTTTTCGACGGGCAGGCCGAACATCTGCGCGAGGACGCTCCGCAGATTGACCACGCCCTGCGAGGACTCATACAGCATCAAGGTTGAACCTTCCCAAATCTCGGTAGTCGAATGCGGCTCCATCGGGTTGTGCGTCTCAAATGGCGTGACGTAAGTGTGGTCAACCTTGACTGGCGCGCTAGCGAATACAGCATCGGGATCACCACGCTGGCTTTCTAAACGCTTCATCGGCCCGAAGGTCGTCATGACTTCGTCCGGCTCGTCGTCAGACACGAGTTGCAGTTCGACGTTTGGCTCTTCGGCGGCGTACGTCGCAACGACGGCATCGGCAGCAGCTTTGGCGGTTTCGAACGTCTCCCCGACGGCGAGCGCGATGTACTGGCCATAGTAGCGAACAACGTCGTCTTCGAAAGGCGGGCGGCGCTCTTCGCAGATGCCTGAAAAACCCGGCCCCGGGACGGAACGAAAGATTTTGCCGATATTGCACGAAGAGGAAGGTCTCCAATGCAGCCCCGGCAACAAATAATTCGACCGATCTGGATCGCATGCTCCGGATTCTCATATTCATAGATTTTCTCGCGTCCGTAAACTTGAAGGCCCGGCCCAACATTAAATCGTAGTTAATGCTCTGCCGCGGGGAGGCTAGACTTCGTCGGGTGGCCCTGCAGCTCCTGCGAGATCCTGCGTTCGTATCTTCTCGACATTGAACTTGGCTGCTCGCTCCCGCATCGTCTTAAGCACGTCTTCGAGCGGAGGAGGGTCACCCTTGATCCAACGCAGCGGGTTGATCCTGGCCACCACGAACGAACGCAAATACGGGCTGACCAGACCACGGTCCTTGAGCTTCTTGACCAGCGCAGCGACCCTCTCCTCGAGATCAAGCACAGTCGCAGCGTGCTTTTCGTGGAGCTTGAGCGAAGCACGAAGCTGGTCATTCGAGAAGTTCTCGAGCCGTCGTAGAATCGAGTGATAAGCTCCTCCGCCAAAACGCGGTGCTTGCTCATAGCACACTCCGAGAGTGACCAGCGCAGCTTCCTCCAAATAGAAGGCAAAGTCGGATTCGGGACGGGCGGCATTTTCTTCTACTAGGCCACGATAAATTCGAATCACCTCCAAAGAGCGTTCTTTCAGATTGTGAGCTTTCTCGGTGTTGAGGGCGAGAATTTGCCATGCAACCTCGCGATCCACAACGATGAGCGCAGTGATGGACCTCGCGCCAAGGCGGCGCATTGCCGCCAGCCGGTGGCGGCCATTTGGCGTCCAGAAGCCTTCGGAAGGAGCGAGTACGGCTATAACTGGGTCCAGGTAGCGGCCGGTCTTGGCAATCACATCAGCCAAGCGTTTGTGGTGAGTGTCGGAGAGATCCCGTTGAAACGGGGTGGGCTCAATGGCGTCGAGGGGCAGAACCGCGAGCAACACCGGATGGCCGCCGAGAGGCTCTTTGTACATTCCGACGACGGAGCCGCCCGCCTTCTCCACTGCTGCAAGGGCGTCTGCGGCCGAACCCTCCACTCTTTCGAGCCGGGATTCTCCTGGCGTGAGTCCCTTGGTGCCAGGCTTGGCTTTTCGGGGACGGCGTCGCGCGGGAGCACGTTTGACCATGGCCACACATTCTAATTGGAGTCCAGGGCGCCCAGCCCGATCAGGTCACTACTTGCCATCACAACAGGAACAATGGCAACCGTAATAATATTGTTGCTTGATGGGCTTCCGCAAAATCGTCCATATCGACATGCATGCAGCTCTTCTTTGCTATCGGCGTCGTGCCGCCCGGATATGCTCTCCTTGAAACGACGGGTCGCAGAACTGGAAAGCCGCGGCGGACTCCTGTGGGCGACGCACGAGTCGGCGATCGGTTCTGGATCGTGGCTGAGCACGGAATGAAGGCGGGATACGTCCGCAATATCGCACAGAACCCTCGCGTGCGGGTGAAGCTGCGCAAAGGTTTTGGCGCTCGGTGGCACACCGGCACGGCGCATGTGCTTCCAGACGATGATCCCCGCGAGCGGCAGCGCTGGCTCGCCGGTCTGCTAACAAGCAGCTTAGCGAATTCAGTCGCGGTGCGACTTTTCGGGACAGAACCTCTTACGGTAAGGATTGATTTGGATGCGCGATTACGAGGGTCATTGAAGCCGAGTTCGGAGGGTTTAACGATAGATAAAACCCTTAGCGTGAGCGGCATAAGGAATTTTCTGAAACTCTTGGCCTTCGGTGCTGGCTAAGGTTTTCTCGCCTTTGATGTCCGCGCTGATGGCGCCGGTCGGGGTTAGAATACTAAGTCTGTATACAGTTGCCCCAATCTCGTTCTGGCGCACTCCCTTCGCATGGAAATGAAGCCACCCTTCGACTGGCACTCTCGCTCGTTCCACTTTCTTTGCGAGGTTGGTGAGCTTGCTCACGGTGTAGTGAAATGTCGTTCCTATTCCAACCGGTTTTTTCTCGGTAACCAGTCCCCAGTCTTGAATGTCGTCAACGAAATCTGCACCCAGAGAATTTCCATGCAAGACACAGCTTAATTCGTATGCTAAAAGTTCAATCGGCTGCGTTCCGGCTAGTGTCAGTTTGACTCTTAGAAAGATGTCGCCATCGATCGGAAAATCGGGAGTATGGGAAGCATGCAGCGAGAGGGCGGGTTGAACGTGAACCTCCAAGATCGCTATGTCGATGGTGGGGGGAGAAGCTTGCAACTCGGCCAGCTTGAACTTGGTGTACGCAAGGCTCTTCGCCAAGCCGTTGATACATCGCTGTTGCTCCCGATCGAGCTCAAACGGAGTGGAAACCAGCCTCCACGACAGGAACAAAGCAAATAATCCCGTGTAGGTGAGGAGCGTTGTGTAGGTCGCCGCACGCCACTTATTGGCGCTCAGGGCGGCACTCATCCCTGTAGCAATCAGACCAGGCGCTAGGGAGCACAGGCACGCTACAAGGATGTTGTCTCTCGCCCATTCCAGTTTTTCGCCCGCCCAAAACGTGACGATGTAACGGATCCAATAGGGGCGGAACTTGAGGGCCCTTGCGCCTTCCATTGCCCGCCACCTCCTCCCTGGTTAAGAACGGTACGGCAGTTCGACCGGGAGCAGGCAACGCCGCAGGCACGTACGGGCGTTTACTGCTTAGTAAGTATGATGCTTCGCGGAGCTATTTTGTTCCTGAACTTGAATCCCCGAGGTCGCGCTGTCGCCGCTCTTTCGGGGCAAAAAACAGACCAAGAACCAGTGTTTTCAGAGTCTTAGCCGCGGCTCTCCGTTGGGGAGCGGGTTCGGATGGTGGAGCATTTTCTCAGTCACTTTGAAGAACGGCACGCGGGTGAAAAGTGGCGGCCCGGCTGTGGAGGGGTTTCTGAGCGAAAGAAAGGCAAACTAAAAATGCTGATACCTCCAGCTTGCCGTTTCCATCTCGTCAGGCACCGTTGGGGACATCGTTCAAACCTCGCCATTTGCCGTTTCTTACCGTTCAACGGTAGGGTGGCACCCCCGATAAGAACCCCCCGATAAGAACCAAGTAGGTCGTCGCTCAGAGCACCGGCGTCAGCCTCGCTACCGAGGTAATGCCGACCATCCAGCTGGCGATCCACAGATCAGAGGAAAATTCCGCCCGAGACTTCGATTCTCTGGCCATTCACCCACCGGTTCTCGTCAGAGAGAAGAGCGGCGATCATCGGCCCGACGTCATCCGGCACTCCCGGGCGCCCCAATGCAGTCATTGCCGAGAGGTATTTGTTGATTTCGGGATTGTCCCGCACCATGCCGCCGCCAAAGTCTGTTTGGATAGGTCCCAGCGCCGCCACATTGGCGGTGATCCGCCGCGGCGCGAGTTCTTTAGCGAGGTAGTGCGTCAGCACCTCGATCGCACCCTTGGCCGGGGCATACACTGAGTTGCCGGGGACAGTGAAACGAGTAAGCCCGGACGAAATATTCACAATGCGACCTCCATCGTTCATCAACGGCAGCAGCTTTTGCGTCAGGAAGAAGACGCCTTTGAAGTGAACGTTGACCACCGCATCGAAGTCCGCCTCGGTAACATTCTCGAAGTTGATCTCTCGATAATTGCCCGCGTTATTCACAAGGTAGTCAAACCGCTCCCTCGCCCAGGACTGTAGCGTATTGCGAACTTCTGCGACGAAGGCGTCGAATCCACGCAATTCGGCGGTGTCGAGGCGAAATGCCGCTGCCTTCTGTCCGATTCCTTCGACTTCGCTTATCAGCGAGTCGGCCTCGGCCTTGTTCGAGTGATAGGTGAAGATGATGTCCACACCGCGCGTTGCAAGGTTCAGGCTGGTGTTGCGGCCGAGACCGCGGCTGCCTCCCGTAACGACGGCGGTCTTATGCGTTTCAGACCTAATTGACTTGTTAACCATGGAAGTTCTCCTTTCGTTTGTTCCTCTTTGTTTCCCGAGTTCGTTTTGTGGAGCCGCATTCTGTTCTTTCGGGCCGGCCATCAGCCTAAAAAAGATAAGGAACCGTTTCGTGGCTCGCTATTCTTCTCCCCTCCAAATGGTCCAGTAAGAGATTCGGCGAAGGTGGCGTCATTTACGTGGGTCATGCCAGCCTGTACTCTCAGCGCAAACCGAGCGCCTCGCTCGATGTCGCCGGTAAATACCGCACTGGTCAGCCCATATTCGGTATCATTCGCAACGCGAAGTGCTTCCGCTTCTCCATGGACCTTAATGATCGGCGCAATGGGACCGAAGGTTTCTTTCTCAACGCCAGCGCGGGAGCAATCGACCAATGAGACAAAATCATCGGCACATTCCAAGCGCTTATGACGCCGATCACACCGAGTGGCTGCTTATACGCCCGGCTCTCTTTGCCATATTCGTCAATAGGAAGGATCTTTCCCTCAAGACGGTGAGGAAACGATGCAACTTGGACGGTGATCAAATAGACCCATTGCCACTCCAGTTCGGCTTTCAATCGGGTACTACCGGACTCCTTGATCAGCCAATCGACAATCTCGTCGCGGCGCTGTTCCATGATTCGGCTGGACCTTAGCATGATCGCTGCGCGCTCCGCGGGATTTCTCGCCGCCCAGCTGACTTGCGCTTTTGCTGCCGATTCATAAGCCTCATCGAGGTCGGTCCCGTTTGCCTGGACGATGTCCGCGAGCGCTTCGCCGGTGAACGGGTCCGTGTCGATTAGCCTGCTGCCCTCCTTACCACAACACCAAATCCCACCAATGTACTGCTGGTCCAATTCCGTGTAGCGAGTGGGAGCGTAGGCAGCTGTTTCCCATGTTCGAATCTGCTCTGAGTTCTCAATATTGATAGTCGGCATTGCATATCTCCTTTTTGCTTTCCAATTTGTCCAAATTCGTTGACATCCATTTCATGCTCCTACCCGCTCTCCTTCTGTGCGCGGCGCTCTTCTGTACCAATCTGGCGGCAAGAGCAATATCGCGCTTGCGATGGCATAAATCCAATGCATAATGCTTATATTCATTATGCATATCACGCAGCTACGACAGGCGGACCTCAATCTGTTGATTGTCTTCACCGTTCTCGCGGAAGAGCGTAATGTTACGCGCGCCGCCTCTCGCCTTCTCCTCAGTCAGCCCGCGGTCAGCCGCGCATTGCAGCGCTTGCGGGACATGTTTCACGATGATCTGTTGATTCGAACAGCGAACGGTTACGAGCCGACGCCGAAAGGACAGCGCCTCCTGCAAGACCTCACGACAATGCTGCCGCGTCTCGACCGCTTAATGGCTGCCGGCGACTTCGATCCCTCGACCGAGGATGCTACCTTTCGAATCGCGGCTACCGAGCATGCCGCACTCCTCCTCGTGCCGCCGCTCTGCAAATCTGTTCTCTCGAAACCCACAAAAGTAGACTTCAGCTTTGCCCCTCTCCACGCGGGGCAGTACGAGGCGTTAGAGAAAGGCAGGCTCGATCTTGTGCTGAATGCAGACCACGACACGTCTCTCAGCAAGGAGGTAATTTTCGAGGTAGATTCTGTCTGTGTCGTTTCCCGGAAGAGCAAATTCCAGAGGGCTATTTCTCTCAAACAATACCTAGCTGCAGAACATGTTGCCGTGGACATTATTGGCGGCGTTCAGACCCATCCTGAAAAGCAGTTGGCGGCAATCGGCGAGAAACGGCGCTGTCCGCTGGTCGTGGCTCAACACATCGTCGCCATGCGCGTGGCGGCTGTGACAGACATGATTGCGACTGTGCCACGCCGAATGGCGCTGCTCGAAGCGCCCAAAAAAAGTGACCAGGATTCTCGAAGGGCCGGCGGCGCTCGGCTCATTCAAATACGTCATGATCTGGCATCAAAGGATGCAAACCGACGCAGCGCACATCTGGTTGCGGTCAATCATCCGTGAAGCCGGAAAAGCAATCTCAACGAAGTGAAGATCGGAAATTTGGTACGCTGCAAGTTCCAGGCGAACCGACCTCGGCTTTTGCGCTTTAACAATAGTGTTTGTTCGGGCGGTTGGCCTGCTAACCGGAGGTTATCCCGGCTTCTACAGCGGGCCTGGTCCGCGAGGTCGCCTTTTGGGGAATGAGGACTCCCGAGTGACGTAAGTGCTTTATCGGACGCGCGCAAGGCGGAGGAGT
>Ga0207663_10001293_pt1 | contig 11606 bp, 10 predicted proteins | sample LARL53metaG_FD_184346 | JGI IMG/M metagenome (GOLD analysis project Ga0207663, IMG submission 184346) | Corn, switchgrass and miscanthus rhizosphere microbial communities from Kellogg Biological Station, Michigan, USA - LAR L5-3 metaG... | ecosystem: Host-associated > Plants > Roots >...
ACTTTTTATGTGCTTCTAACTTGCATTAAAAAAGTCTATTGTCAAACTTTGAAAAACGCCATAATACGATTGGAGCTTAAAGGTAGATACATCCATCGCATAACTCTATATATAATGAGACTTCAGCTGTTGAAATAAAACATTACAATGGATTTTATTCCAAATAGATGGATGGATTAAAGCAATAGTAATCACTAGTTTACCAAACACATTACTGTTAATTTTCTAACCTTTCATGATTGAGTTGATAATAATGTGACGAGCCTATCTTTACTCATCGTACCATTTATACATGATATGGTATCGTCAACGGTCATTGATAGGACCAATTTTAATTTTTTACAGTAATAGATTATTATCTTATCTTCTAGCGTTGCATTATGAATTATATTCTATTATCTATAAATATCTACAAAATTCATCTCTCATTTCTGATTTGTGACGACATTGTCCCTTTCAATCATTTGCCTTTTTATTTGAAATGAGTCTCATGTTTTGAACAATTTGCAGGTACTTGGAGATAGTATCTTTTAAACCGACTGTATATGATACTGCTCTTTTGGTTTCATTGTATTTTATTACCTACCTTGGTTTCTCAAAAATATATGGGTGGTTGTTATTAGATGGGAAGAACAATTCCTTCATTTCGAATAGCCAGTGTAATGGAAGAATATGAATGGAAGCCATTTCGAAAGTGTCTTGACAAATCAGACAGAAAGGTATTTGATAGAATGTTTTCAATCGGTCATTTGTACAATTCTGCATGCTCTTATTCTGCCAATCCTATAAGAATACAGCCGATTTTCATGTCTATTATATTCCATCATTATAAGCAACTTATGAGACTCTCTAATCAGCTTAAAGAGGACGACAAAAAGTCAAAAAGGAAGCAATAATGTATTATATTTGCAAGAACAGGCAGCAGAAGAACTGATTGTTAGACTCATCATTTTCTGCACTTCCTTTCTTATCGTTGATAGTTTCTATACCAATTGCTGTCAGTATATCTAACATTCTTTCCCAACAGCAAGGTATGGCGCAGAGGGCATCAACAACAACTAATTCTACTACTACTTCTACACAGCAGCCAAAAAAATGCTTTCTTAACATATACAAATTCTACTTATGGAATAAAGATACACTTCCCATCTGATTGGGTATACAAAGAAAGTAATGCAAGTAATAACTCGGTGCAAACTATCGTCTCTTTTGACCCATCATACTTAGTACCAAGATTTCATCGAACTCTGTAGTAGTCCTTACTATTGCAATACAGAGTTTACCTTTCCATAATTTATCGCTGGTACATATACTAATCCCAATGTTAATAATTTAAGACAATCCCAACTAGGCTTCAGCTTATTGAATCGAATAACACTAGTCTTGCAAACAATCCTGCACACAAAATAATGTATACTGCTGCTGATGGATGGACTAAAGACAAGGGCAGTTTATACAATAAAGGGAGATAAAGCATGCATACCTTATTGAGTATATTACAAGACCAGTAGCAACAATATACCTACGTTATTTGCCAATTGGACAAAAAATGATTAATTCATTTGAAATAGTAGCAAATGCAAAACCAGCAACAGCATTGCAAACTATAGCAACACCTCCATCAACAACATCGCCTTCATTATCATCATCTAATAAGACCAACACGCAAAACGTGCTAAGGAAATATTGGAAGTGGCAGTGATGCAGAATAAGTGATTAATATAATATATGCTCTGCATGATCACCTGAGAGGTGAGTTCTACCTATTGCTAGATTCCAATTGTGCAATCGCACTATCCGATACACTCGTACTCTTTGGAATCAGAATAATAAAATAATTCTTATCAGCGCGCTCAACCGCAGTGACTGAGTTGTACTTTTTAGTAGAAATGTCAAACTCCACCATCCCCGCGTTGATGTTGCCTTTAGTATAGACCATCAGGAACACGTCTCCAGACAGCGGAGTTAAAGGTACAAGGGAGAATACATAACCCTTGTATGAGCTTACAGGAAGAACCTGTTTCATATAGGGCGCAACTGCTACAAGGTATAGAAAAACATCCTCTATGGTGGAGAACTCTTCAAACTCAAATTTCACAAGCTTGTTCGAACGTTTCTGCGATATAAGCATAGGGCCTTAATAGCATACAGACCTCTTAATCCTGTAGAAAATATATAGAATATATCATTATTAATTTTAATTGTTTTTAATCTGGAAGAATCGCTTCATTCCACTTTTAATACTACAAGCATTGTCTTATCCATTAGCTGATTTAACAGACTGTTAAAGAATGTTTATGCTATTTTAGAAGCCCTTATGGTATTCATTGTAATAATAATTTGGATAAGCCGGTTCAGAGGATGTTGTGAATTCGTTATCTTCATCATTTAACCGGTATTGTTATCGTCATCATGATTATGTAAATTACTGCATATTTATCAGGATTCATTCTTAATGCTTCAATTACTGCGTTAAGAGCTGAACTTAATAGCGTTCATTGTTCTGTTAAGGATCTATTTACATGCTCCCTGCAATATTTTTGATTTCAAGATATAATCAAATTCAAAGCTAAGGAGCCATTATTCATATAATGCATATATATTTTGTATATGACAGTAAAGGTAATAGTAAGGCGGATGTTTAGTTGTTGATGTATAATACAGGGACAAAACAATCTACAAATAATATTGATGACAGACTTGGTGGAGACAAAAAAGGAGCATCAAAAAATATTGTCAACTCTTTCTAGAAAGCCTATAGCCATCTTTAGCATAGTATTAGCTGTTCTGATAATCATGTCGGCATTGGCAGCATCAGCAGCCGTGTCGATGGGGCTTTTGTCAAGCAACAACAACAGTATCAAAGCGATTAATCATATTTCTAGTAACAAGCTAAAAGTTTCTCGCGAATTAAGTGGCGCAGGTGTTCGTGGTAGTGGTAGCAATAGGAGGTTTAATATTGCACTCATCAAACCCACTTTTACAGCAGCAGCGTATAATAGTGCATTTTACAAATTCTATTTCCTATTTATTCACGCGTCAGCAAGAACGAATATTACAACACATCTGAATCTACTTTCAAGCAAGATACCAAAGCAATTAACACCATCGTCTTCTACATCTACACTGTCTTTCTTACCTCGCCATTTGAAGACATTGCTTCCGCATTCCAACATTGATGTCTTGACAGATGCTGATGTTGATAGTGGTTCTCCTATATTTGTAAAAAATGGAATAACCAGCAACAGGTATGATATCCTGATAGTTGGTCACGAGGAGTACGTTACACAAAAGGAGTATGATAATCTAAAACAATTTGTAGCAAATGGCGGTACGTTGATTGTATTAGATGGCAATCCATTTTTTGTACAAGTAAAATACAACAGTAACACAGATATTGTAACATTGGTCAAAGGTCATGGCTGGGCATTTAATGGAAAGTCTGCGTGGAAAAGTGTTAACGAGAGATGGAAAAAAGAGACGTCCCAATGGCTTGGCAGCAACTATCTTTGCTATTTATGCAAAATTACATTTCTAAATAATCCTTTTGGATACAAGCACCATGAGGAGCAGTATCTAACAAACCCAAATGACAAGATCTTAATGAATTACAATGCAGTAGTAATGTCAACAAAAAAATATCATCCACCTGTGGCAAGATCTGTGATTGCCACCTACAAACTGAATTACCAAAAAGGAAAGGTGATGGTTCTTGGGATATATTCTGATGATGTAATATTCAATAGCAAGTTTGACAAATTCTTTGATGGATTGCTTCTACAACATGCTCCTGCACCCAAAGTAAGGAATTTGTGAAAACTATACTCTTATTATGGATTAATAATCAGGCATTAATTGATTTAAAAATCATTATCAAAAGAATATCTTCTATTGTCATGTGGGAATTATATTCTATTCTATAGTTCTTTATTCCTTGATTTCCCACAACGAGTACATGCTCAATTTATTTTGTTCGTAGTTATTGTTCACTTTCTTGCATTATTCGATAGAATGTTCTAATATAAGAAAAAGGTCTGCTGTACATTATTTACTACACACATGAACTATTGATAGATCGCTTGTGGCTGTATGTGCAATGAAGAGATTGCATGCCTATCCAATATTGTAGTAGCTGCCGTGTTTATATTGTAGATCTTGACCTTTAGATTTATTAGTTCTGAGCTTGACAAATTGTATTTGTCAGCTAAAATTCTCTTTACTTGAGTCTCTGGATCAAATATGGTGTTTGCCAGTGATTGTAAGGTTACATATAGTGTTTTCAATAGCATTGAGCGCGGAATCTTTCCAGATGTATCGTTTAGAATAGAAAAACTGATCTTATCTACTACCATATGATTTTGTGGAGGAGACACTGCAAAGGAATTGGCAGAGTAAAGCAAACGTACATCAAGCAAGTTAATCGGATCTAGTGATGATGGTGATTGTAAAAGAGGAGTAACATTTATTGCTCCACTGTTTGACAAACCCAAGATTCCATTATCGAGTTGTACGAATATAGTCATAAATCCTTCCACTAGTTCTTCTTTTACTTTGATGTTAAATATGTTCACAATATCCTTACAGCTTATTCCTGTTGATTTTTGAGGTTGTAATGTCTTTATTATCGAATGAAATGGGGAATTACCATTGTTGACTATTACATTCAATAGCACTGTGATTGGATACACTTGTTTATTGAAAATACTAATATCAGTATCGTAGTATCCTGCTGTGAGCAGACCCTCATCTTCAGATATTACACCACATTCAAATTTCGCAGTATAGGCTATACCACTGATCTGTTTTTCTTTATTATTATTTAGAGCAGATCTGTTCGTTAACAGAACGATATCATTTATGGAGGAGTTGTTTTTAACAGCATAAGAGTTTAAATTAACATTATTTATCTGATGCTGCCGCAGAGGTGAGGAAGAAGAAGAAGGTTCTTTATCTTTAACCATCATAGCTTTACTAACTGGTAGACATGACGACATTAAAATAACCGCTGCGAAAAATAAAGTAGATGTAGCAATAATATAACAAGTTCCGTTGGAGTTATTTGACTGGCATACCATATTATGATTATTTAATCGTAATCATCTTGACAATAATTTATACTATCGTCGCCTAGATATGCCAAATTGGTATTTTTAATCATGCCAGATATAGAATGAATATAGTCTAGTCCTTCTTCAAAAGAAATATTTTGTCTAGTAGAGGGTAATTTCCAAGCTTCTTTTTATATGGTGGTGGTCGTTTCTGTTGCTACTATCATCGTTAGAAGTCATCGGAGCAGCTTAAAATTCCCACTTTACAATCACATTTTTCATCTCATACTTGCTTATGAATTCATTTCTCTAACCCTCTTAAAGGATCAAGAAACAGTTTCTTTGCAAAATGACTAGTTGTAAAATTAAACATGTCAAGAAGTGAGCCTGCTTTTTCGTCAAAAGATTGTTTTGCAATTCTACCTAGATGCCAATTATCCTCAATAAAACGTAGGATAGATGACTGGTCGATTACTGAATGACTAACATAGTTTATTTTTGCATACGGAGACAATATCAGCAATGGTAGGCGTGCCCCATATCCGCATCTGTCTTGGTAAGCACTAGCAGGAGCATGACCGCAGAGTAGATTAGGTCCAAGAAGTGCATCGTTTATAGGATCATTAGATTGACTTATTATTGGAGGCATTGCATGGTCGTACCAGCCGCCAGAATCGTCATAGGCAATGATAATAGCAGTATTATTCCATTCTGGCAATCTTTGCAAGTGATTGATGGTATCTACTAGAAATGCTTGCTCGTCTATTGGATCAGAGTATCCTGGATGTCCTGTCTGATACATAGAGGCTTTGAGGAAGCTGACTGCAGGTAAATTACCAGCAGCAATGGTATTCCAGAAATCAGATAAATCGTATTGGTGGTTAGCCTGATCTGTTTTTCCAACCATTAAAACTGAAGTTGGAGGAAGATGATGTGGATTAGCTGTAGAGTTGTAGTATTGAAATGGCTCATGATGTACCACATAATCGGTAATATTCTTGCCTGCAATGTTTTCATGTGAGGCACCACAAACAGCCTTGTTGTTTGAAGTACCAGATGACTTGAAACCCCCTTGAAACCAACCCCAGGTTATACCTTTTTCATTCATAAAGTCGCCTATGTTCTTTCCTGTCATGGATATTGTTTTACCTCTAGAACAATCATCGTAAACCGAATCTGTATCTCCTATTAAAGTACCGTTGGCTACATTTTTCGGTATGTTAAGTGGCATGGCACCATGTGTTTGACCAGCGATAAGGTTGATATGGCCTGGAAGAGAGGGACCAATATTGGAGCTATGGAAATTATCACTCATTGCAAAGTGTTGAGCATAGTTCCATAATGCAGTCACAGTATTACCATCAAAGTAGCCCATTACCAGTTTAGGATCACAATTTTTTTGGGATGATAATCCGGAGTTCTGAACAAATTTATCCATAAGACCACCGTCAAAAGATTTCTGAATTGCTGTGTACCCGTGGTCTGGATCACATGAGGCTACTGTTGCAGATTGAGATTTATCCAGACGGAATGGATTTGCCAAATTTGTATTACTAGTCAACAAACCTGGTGTAGTTAGACCATTCGTGGAGGGTGTATCAGGCAAAGGCGAAAAATGAGGCTCATCAACTGGATTTATAGCGTTGGGATAAGTAGCAAAGTAGTGATCGAAGGCAACGTTTTCTTGAAATATAACAACAAGATGTTTGATAGGTGTAGTGGATGTAGAAGTGGTGATAGTAACAGCTGTTGCCACTGATACTAAAGAAGTACCAGATAAAATCAATGATATTACTACTAAATCTAGAACAACAACAGTTGTTAATTTTTCCTTGTTCAATAGATGCAGTTGTATTGTAACTTATTTATGCTTTCATACCCCTAAGCGTAAATTCATATTAATAATGAAGCTCTCTTACTCGATCTCCTTGGTTTGACATGTTGTTGTTACTACTTTGTAGATATTTCCAGTAACATTTGTGCTAACTCGCATGGAACTAATTACTGCATCATCATGTCATGTTTTAAGTTCATGGTAATCCCAACCATCTTGTGATTCTGCTCTTTAAGCCATAAACTTGGTAGGGGGATCTGGGGGCTACTTTCTGAACAGGTCTATGCCGACATTATTTAATGGACTTGGAGAGCCGAATAGAATCCCTGCTAATGGAAAGACAGTCTTTGATGTTGAGCTATGTAATAGACATTCTAATATGCCCGCAACCAAGAGGGTTTGGGTCAAGCATCAAAGCAGATATTCATGCAGTAAAATACCTATTAACACGAATTGAAAGATCTTATTCCCAACCCATGATAGAAAGAAATATGTCTAGGTTCATTTTTTCATTGTTTTTAATGACACATGTTGCAAAAATAATAGAGATAGTTGGTAGTTCTGAGAAAAGCTGGCAGGATGCAGCACAAGCTGCATTAAACGAAGCCAAGAAGACGATACACGGCATAACTGGAGTAGAAGTTGGAGATATGACTGCAAAAGTAGATCCAAACAACGGGAATATCACAGAATATCATACAGCTGTCAAAATAGCGTTTGGTGTAGAACATAGTTAATATTTAGACCAAAGCGGCTATCAATATCGCTCTACTGTATGGAATTGTCTTAGTAGCAATACTAGAAGCATTACCACATGCGTATTAACATAAAATAATGATAATATCGTACAGCAAGAGTTCATAATTTCTTCCATAGATGAAAACACATATAGCACACATAATTGAATTTCGCATTATCAGAGCTGTAACTCATAATTGACTTTTATGAAATAAACATGGAGAATGACTGTATTTTTACCTTATACAATGTAGCACTAACAATCGCTAACGTTTATGTTAATGTGTGTGACCCCTAGGTTCGTATGATGCTCCTCTGCCTGTTAAAGTACCAGTATAATCGCCCATATCTTCCAGGACAAAGTCAAAATCGTTTAATGTTTTGACAATGTCAAGTGTTTAGCCTCATATTTGTTAAATAATGAGTGTCTTTATCATATTTTTCTTTTTCTTGAATTAATTTTTGACATCATATATACACATCGTCAGAGCAAAAAGATTTTTGTTATAAAACCATTATATTTGATAAAGAATCATCTTTTAAAAATGCTGAAGAAAATTATATCTACGGGCCTATCTGGTATTGATAATAGATCCAAAATACAATCTCCAAAAAAGCTTTCACTAATAGCCATAATGATATCCTTAATGCTGGTGGCTATATTGATATCTACAATCCCAGTACATTCGGCATATGCTCAAAATACAAATACAAATACACTCGGTCAGGTAACAAATCTGACAATCAATGGTAAAAACTACCCAATTAAATACAATATTACTACCGGTAAACTTTTAGGTCTTGTTGAAGATAAAGACAAGACCACACTCATAGCTATCTTATCAACTCTATCTGATAAGGGAACTCTGAATATTGAAATTCCAAGAAATATACTAGATGACAAAGGTCAATCCAATGCTGACGCTAAATATACAGTGCATGTAGATGGTAAAGATGCAACTTTTCGAGAAACATCTAATAATAAAACAGCAAGAACATTATCTATTGACTTTAACAAGGATGCCAGGATGATAGAAATTATAGGTACTCAAGCCACGCAACCACAATAATCAAGATCGACCTAGAAGTCCAATGTCGGTTTATCAGATGGGTCAGAGAACATCCGATGTCGAATATAGTATTAGAATAGAAGCCAAAAATAAACAAATTCGATATGAATTCTTTTCATATGATGATTGAAAAACAGCAAAACAACAGCACTACTACTAGCTGCAATATCCATTCTCCTGCTTCCTTACTGCAGCGTTTGTTGCTGTCACTAGCCAATTTGAGCAGAAAACATTCCCACAAAGTTCAAGTTCAAACCCATTGGGTAGTATCCATATAATAGGGGGCTTTTTGGTGGTAGATGATTAAATTATTATTGCCAGCCAGTACAGAACAATCAAAAAACTTGCCGTAATGGTGAGAACCAAAATTTTTTCAATAAATATTAAATTAAGCCAAACAAAAACCTTAACAGTATTATCAGAACTATTATGCCTACAATAACGTAAATTAGATACCAAATCGTCATATCGGTTGTTTAACGGCAACATGAATAATAAGGAATTTCTCTAACCCATAGTATAGATTGTTACTCATAAACACCTGGGAAAGATTTTCTGATTCAATCGAATAAAAAAAACTCAATTGTAGTATTTATCCATCAGATGATTTTATCGAGTATACACATAAGGTATACACACCCAAAATTACAATCTGTGATTGAATGTTGTAGAACAAATGTAATGAAAAATGTTGATTCATATATTAGAGATTTATTACTAATTCAAAAGATAAGAAATTAAAATTGTTGAATGTCAAACTAACCAATTATTACCATTCTTTATAGCATCAAATTACTTTCTCAAAAGATTCAAAAACTTAATTTTTCTCTTGAAGTCTGGTTTGACGTATCGAGTAGACTTTTCAATCGTAACAGTACAAGTATGCAGGTTGAATCGTTATTGTCAAAATTCGAAACTTGATGGCATATCGTATGGCATATCTAAGCAAATTTTTATTCCCATTGTAATGAACTACTTTGGATTTTGGAACCATCTATTCATGTGACTTTATGACTCATATTATTGTGAAATTATCCTGATATTGTGACATTAAATTTCCAAATGAGCATGCGTCCCATCCCAGTCAAGAGACTGCAATAAACACTGAACTTCAAATAAAGAAAGACAAGAAATTGCAGCAGAAAAACAGGCAGATAAATATACAGAAAAGATCTCGAACATGGAAGATTTAGCAACTCAATTTACCATTTAAGATATCTTGTCTGAAATTAGTACAATAATAGATTGCATAGGATTTGTGAAGTTAATGGAACAATAGTCCATTGCAAGAAGAGATCTACCTACATAATTAAGATATTATGCGAAGGCTCTACATTTTTGTACTATCTATAGATTTGAAAAATGTTACAGCAGTATGAAATCAACTTGCAGCAGCTACTTTTCATATTGCAACAAACAAAAATTATAATATAAACATATGAAACCAGAGTTTATTAAAAAAACTTACAAAACAATCTGAAAATGAGACGTCAAAGTATGGAATGAAAGTTATTTAAGGTATAAAATTATAATTAATATCACCACTATGTGTGACTTCATAGGTTATGAGATCAGAGACAAACACGGGATGAAGAACAAGATTGTTGAAGAGGAAGACTGGGAAGCTGAACCAGAACTTGAAAAGGTACAAGAAGAACAGCCTGTTACGATGACCCAGTAAATCAACGATACACAGCGATGCAAACTTGCTGACGTAGAAAATACAACTCTTCATTTCTTTTTTCAAGGATGTGGCTAACAAACTCTATCCTTTAACGAATTGATTAAATGATTCTTGTTAGAGGATAAGCAGATGCTTAAAATTTAAATGGTCTTCATCTTCATTAATTATAGTTAAAGAATTAGTAAGCTAGCGATGGCAGTAAGATCGATCAATCAGGATTAAAGACAGGCATTTTAGAATTGATACAAAACGTTGAAATGTGAATAGTTCTTATTGCCTGGATTTATCTCCTGTTTTAACTTCCACACGTTCATTGACGCCAATTTTTTTCTTGCTCACTGGCTCTTCATTACTACAAGTAAGAGGTTCGCCGGTGTCGTAATCGTTGACATTTGTGGATAATTCTAAGGATCTAAGCTCTTTATTGTCATTAAAGTCCACCTTGGATCGTTTCTTTGACATCTAATAAATTTAAATCAAAAGACTGATTTATTTCTATACCCTTTTTCATCATGTTATCTATGGGTTGGCTGTCATTATTATGCTATTGCAATAATGTCGTTAGGTTCGTATTTAAATTTTTATTACTCGTCAGTATTGTTAACGGGGCCGTTTCTTTGCATTGTTAACATCGTTTTTTCATTTCCTCCGTCGACAGCCTGTTTACGCTGTAAGTGCTGAACTGGTTGATATGTTAACAGGATTGCTTTACATGTTTAGATGGTAACAGCTTAGTAACATATGTCAACAAAATTTAAGTAGACCTAAGCTTAAATATTGCATCATTCCTTAGAATTATTATAATAACAATCAATGATAAATTATACTGGTAGTAGCATTAAAGACAGCAGAGGACACAAAACCCGCTATATCACTTCAACTAGCACCAAACCTGGTTCCGATGTTCGAAGATAGGTGAACAATCTATGCTACACTTACATATATTAAACATACTCAAATATTCAAATATATATTAAAAGATCCTGTATAAGCAAGGATCCATTGGGAAGTCATTATCAAAAAAGCCAATGGTGCACCGATTGTATTAGGATATGATTTATTAATTATTCATAACATTTGGAAAACAATTATTGACGCCTTCCTGTTTGCCAAAGCTAGGACTGTAGCATTGCTTTGGGCAGGATGATTATCCCATTTGCCAGAATGAAAATTTCGAGATTGCGGTATGCTTTACATGCTAAATTAACTGCTTATGAGTCTTCTTCTACTGT
>Ga0207663_10001295_pt1 | contig 11591 bp, 12 predicted proteins | sample LARL53metaG_FD_184346 | JGI IMG/M metagenome (GOLD analysis project Ga0207663, IMG submission 184346) | Corn, switchgrass and miscanthus rhizosphere microbial communities from Kellogg Biological Station, Michigan, USA - LAR L5-3 metaG... | ecosystem: Host-associated > Plants > Roots >...
CACTATTGGTTATGCCTTTTGTTGACAGGTACAAGAAATTCTCATGGAAAGATAGGCCACTTGTTACAGCAATAGGGATAACCAGCATTGCACAGATTATGGTTACTACTTACTGGGGCTTTTACATTGATCCAAACATACAAAAGTCCTTGCTCGAAAGATTAGTGATCGACCCGATCTTCTTTTACACAGTAATGGTGATGCTGGTTCCCTTATCATTTGGCTTCACCTACATGATGATAAAGCTAGCCAAGAATGCAGAAGTTAGAGCAAAATCGCAACCAAAGAAGCCTTCTGGCAAGAGTTCAATCAACATTCCAGAAAACTGGATTTATCTAATATTTGTCGCGTTATTGGCTTTTCAAATTTATCTGAATATTGCGGCATATTATGCTGTTCTTAGTGGAATGAAGAACTTCTCGCTATTCATAGTAGGTATCATAATGCTCGTGTTTGCAGGCATGTTTCACATCTATAGACATGGTAAGACGATGGCAAAAACCCCTCCGCCTCCACCAAAACCTATTACTCCGCCGGCCGGTGCAAAACCTTTACCTTCTGCCCCGAGCACAGCTCCAGCCGGTTTACCTGCTTCCTCGGGTAAACCGTTATCCCCTCCCCCTGCAGCAAAGAGCGCCGCATCACCAACTCAAGCTCCAGCCCGTGAAGCTACGTCTAGGCCAACAAGTTCAGCCGCGGCTCACACTTTAGGTACTACTAATGACGGGCCATCTCAGAAGACACCGTCCTCAGCAGCCGACTTGAATGGCGACAACAGGACTACGAAAAAGTCGAGATAACTGAACGCCAATCATCCGGATTTCCTGGTATTTCAAAGAAAATTTATATGTGAAAAATCCTTAGATTCGATGGACAAATAGAGGAAGGAAAAATCATTTTTATGGAAAAGCATGGTCTTCTGGAAAATCATACTGCGGGAATCAGTATTATCGCGTTTGTTATTGCTGTTGGGATAAGCATTGGATATTATCAATTTATTTACGTTCCTCAATCGAATCTGAAACCAGTACTTCCTCCCGAAGTGTTAGATCCTGCACAGACCACCAAGGTTGCAATTGTACCCGGCGCGTCTTCACCTTCACAGGCAATTAACTTTGTACCGAAACAAGTTCAAAGCAGCCTAGGATTATCCAATAGGGTTGTGTGGACGAATACAGATTCAGTTCCTCATTCCGTCACTTCGGATAACAACTATAAAGATGCGATCTCTGGTGCATTCAATTCGATCGATCACATAGGTCTGATTCCCCCACAGCAGAAATTCACATTTGTATTCACGGCAGATGGCGAATATCCATACCATTGTGAACCACATCCTTGGATGCAAGGCAAGGTTACAGTTCTGAAACAGAAATTTTGACCGTCGCCTGTGAGCAACAAGGAGTAATAAAATCATTTTACTATCTTGATGTAAGTAACGTCGCTTGCGACTTCCTTATGTTCCTGGATTATAGCTACTCGAAACTTTGCGTTCGTATAATCGATTGATGGTGCATGTTTTGTAATCGCAGTGAATTCTAATGTTTTCGTGTCACCAATGTCATCCCTAAAGATGGAAAGTCTGGCATAGGGGTAGCTAATTTTCTTCCCGTTAAGAATCGTATAGCTAAAAACATCATTTGAATTTTCAATTTGTGAATTGATCACTATGCTATCAAATCTACCGGGATAATTGACATCGATTCTTCCATGGACCTCTTGACCCGGAGTTATTTCATTTTCTGTGACTGCAACGGAAATCTCACGCTTCGTACTCATTCTACAATAATCCTTCTCCCTCGACGGCTCCCGAATCATCTCGGTCAGATATATGTATGTATTTCAAAATCTTATACATACCTCCCTCGCTATATTAGGTTAGGTTAGTTTTTCACCCTTCACTATCCATCTACCTGATCGTGTGGTCAATTCTAAATGTCCTATGATATTTCCTCCACTGTAGACCCTAGCAAATTCTCTGGAAATTCCAAACAGGGAGGAAAGTAGCTGACCCTTCACATGGTATCCTGCTTCCACCACTTTTATGTTGAGCTTTTTACTTACCCTGATTATTGTGTTACGGGCCGTCGACCACTCGCCTTTCCAGGATACAACCTCAAACATCCCGAATTTTGTTGTAGACAGAAGGTATCCTTCTAATTTTACTTCAAGCTTTTTGTTGTTTTTCGTGGAATAGGAATTCATCCAATCTATCGCTATTTGTGCTTTACGTTGTTCAATAGCAAAATTATCAGAAGATGCCAATCTTTTACTTGCTTTTGAAATATTAGACCTGAGTTATCAACTATCCTATAGTTCAGTTTCAAATTTACAAGCCTGGGATCTTACTCATTAATTCATTGATACGTCTTTCTCCAACTTACCTATGCTATGGCCGTAGCTTATTTTTCCGCTCAGATGAATGCATGTATAAATAACAATATTAAAGGAAGCTACTAGATGTTTGAAGTATATAAAGCAGTAATTATTAAATTACTTCTCTTCGTTTTCTTAGTATGGACATTTACTCCGAGGATAGACCTTGGGGAAGCTTTGAAAAATTTCACGAAAATCAACGATGTACTGTCAAACTAATCTATGTTAATGCTGACTCCAGACTTAGTCTTCAATATCACAGCGAGAGATGGGAATTCTGGAAAATCGTAAAGGGTATTGCAGAGGTACAGCTAGAAGAGAAAGTACTAATCTTGAAAGAGAGAGAAACTATTGTGATTCCAATAGGTGCAAAACACAGGGTGAAAGCATTGGGAGGACAATGCATAATTCTCGAAATATCGTATGGCAGATTTAATGAAGATGATATTGTAAGAGTTGAAGATGATTATCGCCGGACAAGCAGGTCAATTACTACTTGATCGGCATCGTGATTGGCGTTGGAACCATGACCAGCGCAAAAGGAGGATATTGTGTTTTTTGTTTTAGTACGCAACAGTCTGATTTGAGACTCTCCATTCTGCCACTGCATTAGGTGATCCGTCGCGTTTCGGAGGATATTAAAAAGCAGTTTCGTTAACATCGACACCATATCATTATAATTGTTACAATATTTAGGAAACAATTTTATCGAAATACAAATAAAGCCCTTTCGAATGTTTACCCGATATGAGCGCAAGCAAAAAGCCACATATGAACTTGGTGGTTGTAGGTCATGTTGATAACGGTAAATCAACTATCGTCGGTCATATGATGGTAGATTTGGGTGTTATTGAACAACGCACCATCGAAGCATTTGCTAAGGAGTCTGAAGCAACTGGAAAAGGTGATACCTTCAAGTATGCTTGGGTTCTAGACAGTATCAAGGACGAAAGGGATAGAGGAATTACTATTGATCTCGCTTTTCAGAAGTTTGAAACTCAAAAGTATTTTTACACTTTGATTGATGCTCCAGGTCACAGAGACTTTATAAAGAATATGATAACTGGTGCCTCAGAGGCAGACGTAGCGATTCTAGTTGTCTCGGTCAAGCCAGGCGAAACTGAAGCGGCTACTGAACCAGGCGGGCAAGCAAGAGAACACGCCTTTCTCTCACGAACTCTTGGAGTAGGGCAGATGGTTGTTGCACTTAACAAGATGGATGACGCCGGCTATGCTGAGGCTCGCTACAAAGAGGTGAAAGAAATCGTCGAAAAAATGTTAAAATTAGTAGGATACAATACAAGCAAGATCAATTTCGTCCCACTCTCAGGTTGGAAGGGCGACAACTTGATCAAAAAGTCTGAAAACATGCCGTGGTACAAAGGACCCACTCTTGTCGACGCTTTAGATATGTTTGAGCCTCCGGAAAAACCTATAGGAAAACCTCTAAGAATTCCTGTTCAAGATGTATACTCAATAACTGGAGTAGGCACGGTTCCTGTTGGCAGAGTGGAAACCGGCAAGATCAAGGCTAATGATAAAGTTATAGTTATGCCCTCGGGCACTACTGGAGAAGTAAAGTCGATTGAAACACATCACACACAGATGGACTCGGCTGAAGCAGGCGACAACATAGGCTTTAACCTTAGAGGCGTAGACAAGAAGGGAATTAAACGCGGCGATATAATTGGCCCAACCGATAATCCTCCTTCGGTGGCGAAAGAATTTGAGGCACAAATCATAGTCATACATCATCCTACCGCTATGGCTCCAGGATACACGCCTGTATTGCACGCACATACGGCACAGGTAGCGGCGACTCTGTCAGAGTTCATCGCAAAAATTGATCCAAAGACAGGAGCCACAGTAGAAGATAAACCAAAGTTCTTGAAGACGGGTGATGCCGCAATTGTTAAGATAAAACCAGTGAGGCCACTTGCGATTGAAACGTTCAAAGATTTCCCCGAGATTGGAAGATTTGCTCTAAGAGATATGGGAACAACTATTGCTGCCGGCGTAGTCAAATCGATTATAGAGAAGTATGATCCGTCAAAGAAATAATAAGTGAGACAAGTTGCCACAAGAAGCACGAATAAAGCTTACGAGCACAAATCTTTCAACTCTTGAAGGAGTATGTACCGAGATAAAAGGCATAGGAGAAAAAAATGGTATCAGATTGAAAGGTCCACATCCTCTTCCGACTAAGAAGATGAAAGTGGTTACAAGGAAATCGCCTTGCGGACAAGGAACAAACACTTATGACAAATATGAGCTTCGAATTCATAGACGAGTAATAGATCTAGGTGCAGACGATAGGTCAATACGACAGCTAATGAGATTGAAAATACCTGACGACGTTTACATAGAAGTCTCCCTTACCCAGTAGTTGCTCTTGTCATTAAAGTCAGGGAGAACCTAAAACCGAAGAGGGAAACGACGAATTTTAATACTGGAATTTGGCGACATTTTTCAAACTCTGAAATAGCTTTGATACACAGATGTATAAGACAACCTAGATGTGGGTGAAACGATAGATTCAAAATAGAGACAACCCGAGTTGAAATATGAGTCTTGAGGAGCTTAGGTCCAAAGCTCTCTTTCAGAATACCATAGATGTTTGGATAATGTGCTGCGAAGAGAGGGGTTGGGACTGGTATGATGTTGATGCATACAAACATTTCATTTATTATTTAAAATCTAAAGAAGTGAAAATGCAGAAATTCCCACTCTGTATAAAAGAATCAGGCGGCCTGTATGAACGAGGCCGAGATAAGTCAAAATTCCTCGAACAATTATCTCATTACGACTCAGACGATGCCGGTGCCCACACCATAAGGTTGAGTGCTGAAGTTCTCTCTACCATACGTTCGTTTGAAAAGGCCAAGCAGTGACCAATCAGCGCTGCTGCTTTAAATGACTAGTCTATCTATATAAGTCCTGTGAATAAAAACATCAACTCGGTTCTTGCTAGACTTGGCGCACAATCGAAACGCGAGCGCTCTGGAGACCTCAAAGTTCTTCCACAAGACGAGATGCTTGCAATCACTCCCGATACTGGAATGTTTTTTAAAATAATGCTTACTGCTATGCATGCCCAGAGAATCTTGGAAATAGGAACTTCTGTTGGATACTCGACACTCTGGTTTGCTGATGCAATGATTCAGAACGGTATGGCTAACGCAGAGGTAACCAAGAAACCCATTACCACCGTAGATATCAATCATTCGAAGATCGAAAAGGCCACTAAAAATTTTGATGAAGCTGATGTAAGAGGCCTTATTGATGTGTTGGAGGGTAATGCAATCGATATACTTCATGAACTATTGAAAAATTTCGAAGGTCAGAATCATATCAAAAAAACAGACGGCTTATTCGACTTTGTATTCTTCGACGCGGACAAAGACCATTTGAGAGAATGCTTTGATTTGGTTCTCCCAATGCTAAGAATCGGGGGCATTATCGCGACTGACAATATGCTGTATCCCGAAGCTTACAGGCCTATCATGTCTGAGTACGCAACTTATGTCCGCAACAGACCTTCTGTCGTTTCGGTACTGGTACCAATCGGAAACGGCGAAGAAATTTCAACTAAATTAGCCTCAAATTAGAATGACCGTTGCACGATTTTAGAATCTTTCCTCATTGAAATATAGTTATTAGACACTCCACTAATCCATTATTGTCCCTATCATTAACTAATTCATTATCAATTAATCAGGTGAGGGTTGGCAAGACAGGCCCATCTACATTGGGCTAGTTCTGAGTATCATTTAGAATGTAATCAAGCAAGCTTTCAAGGTCTATCGTCGCTAGACAACATACTTTGTCCGCTGCACCGTAATAAACAAATAACGTGCCATCCATCGTGCATGCCCCTGTGGGAAAAACTACATTGTTTACGTCTCCATTTCTTTCGTACTCCTCTAATGGTTCGAGAATAGGTTTCTTTGTTCTTCCGATGACTTTTGTGGGATCCTTGAGGTCTAGCAGCGCAGCCCCAGCCCTGTAAACAGCCTGCGTATCTTTTCCGTGATATATTAACAACCAACCAACTTTAGTTTTTACTGGAGGAGGCCCCGCCCCAATCTTTAGCGCCTCCCATTCCTGCTCGGGTCGTAGAAGCAGGGTATGTTTTTCGAATTTGGTAAGGGCATTTCCCTCCCCAAGCCAAATACTTGGCCTATCTACTCCAAATTTTGAACCGACCCAACTGGCTGGTCTGTGTAAAAACAAATAGGTGGTATTTCCTGATTTTTCCTCTGCGTTACTGGTTTTTTCTGGGAAAAGAACAACATCCTTATTGTCTGATCCCTTACTAGTTATGACACCCAGTCGTGTGTAATTCCTAAAATCAGTAGTAGTTGCCAATGCAGTAGATGCTGTTGGACCTTTGCCAACGTAATCTGAAAGTATAACATAGCTCAAAAATATCTGGCGATCTATCTGTACGAGTCTCGGGTCCTCGATCCCATATTTTTCGTAGTCCTCTTCCGGTTTCATAGCAGCGTCTTTTGACCTGTCAAACCGAATCCCATCTGCACTGGAGGCATAACCTATTCTTGAAATATACTTTTCATATTCGCCTATCGCTCTATAAAGCATATGGATTCTATCATCATAGAAGAGAGTGGCGCAGTTAAAGGCGGCCTTTGATTCCCACCAATTAGATTTATCTGGAAGCAGGATGGGATTATTCTTGTTTCGCTCTAAAACAATTTTATTCATAACAAGAAAATATATAGAAATTCTTAGAATTAGAATTATGTTTAGTACCGCCGTTTAATTGTTCAAGAGTACATTCCAGCGTGATTGGCGATTCCTTGCAATGCGGTTCCGATCCTTTAAACCATCGCACCATCTGATTTAGTCTCATATTGTCTGCCAAACCGGCCATCGGTCATATTTCAATATCTTCCCAACGAGTACACACACTTTATAAGACTATCTAAAGAAAATCACCTAGACAAGGTCGGGTATAATATGATATTCTGTCGACAATAATCAGCTGAGTTTTATTTCTCTACTCTTTCCTATTTTTGTAACACATATTTATTAATGTGACGCTTCCTGAATGTGGGAAGAAAGGATTTATATCAATAGAGACTAGTTTACCATATGGGTTTTGCAGAGTATATGGCCAAGGAGTTCGTGAAGGAATTAGGAAACAGGTCTAAAGAGTTTTATGAATTTATAATGCCAGCCATCGATATGTTCGAAGATGGGAATGAATTAGTAGTCGCCGTTGACCTGCCAGGATTTGCGAAGAAGGATATTAAACTAAGAATAATCGGAAATGTTTTATCAATCAATGCCAAAAGAGAGCCAGAAGAAAATTTTGGAACCGTATATTATCGACAGAGGCCTAACTACATAGACAAGAAAGTACCGTTACCATTTTCTGTCAGCGATGATGAAAAGGTTATTGGCACGGCCAAATATATAGAAGGCGTTATCAACCTTAAGATTCCTATTCCAAAATCAAGCAGCATACCGATAACATAGTTTGAGGTTTATTGTCTTCTTCTTTATTTAGTCAAAAAAGAAAGAAGAGATTCGCTAATGGGTGATTGTGTTGAGTTGCCGCTCAAGGATAAGGTTTATTCAGCATACCAGTTCCCATCATTCCCACCCCACCATACGTCATGCTGCAATTGACATTTGGGTAGATGCTAAAGTTTTCATTCCATTAGTACACCATGGAAATTATTATTGCTATCTATTATCGATACAACAAGTACTTAGGGGAATTTGCTGATCTATTATACGTAACTGACCAGTCAGTTATCTATATTAGTACCATTGTGCTATCTATATTGGAGAAATTAACGATTAAAAGTTGTCTCCAAAAGTCACTCCACAATACAAGATAGAAATCAGGGGAAAAATAATCAAGGCAGCGATAGATGCATTTTCAAAATATGGATTTGACCGTACGAGGATGGATGATGTTGCCAAAACAGCGGATCTTAGCAAGGGTACGATCTACCTTCATTTTAGGAGCAAGGAAGATTTGTTCTACGCCATATGTGAAAATAATCTCGCAGAAACGAAACGGCAAATATCGACATTGTTTGTCAAGAAAGAGGAGATAGTATCAGAAATAGAACGGTATTATGATCTCTTTCGCAAGAAAATGACTGCGACTGAAAGGGTGTTCTTTGAGACAGTAGCAGAATCGGCGCGTAATGAAGAGTTACAAAAGGCGTTGTATAAACAAAGAATGAACGTATTCGAGACCGCAATAGGATGGGTAAATCTCCAAATCGAAAGAGGATTTTTTAGAAAAAATATAGATGCGAACGCGATCGCCGTCGGTTTAGTTTCCCTTTACGATGGATTAACAGTTAACAAGCTTCTAGGTGTAAGTGAAGATTACAATAAAAGGGCATGGATTGAGACTCTCAGAGCTATAATCGTCGGTATAAGTTAAGCTCTTATCGAAAGGCGTTAATTATTTAGGCTAATATTTGAGCAGGGTGTTTAGTCAATTTGCATAAATGATATTCTATATACAATTCTTCGCGCTACTGCTGATAATGCTAAGGAATTAAATAAAATCAAGTCCATAAAATATATGATAAAGAATCAGTTCAATAGAAACCTCTTCTTGAGCCATACAATGGAAAATACATTGAATAAAAATGGCGTGATTTTTCATGTCGCAAGGAAATTTCAAATACCTTTTAGGTCGTTACGCTCGTCATATTCAATTCTTGTACTGACTTTGAGAGTGCGATGACCGGCAGAAATTTCAAATTGTCAAATATTTCTAAACACAAATTTGAAATCGCGGGAATAATTTTCGGAGACAAGCCTGGTATATATTTAGACCTACGTAACGCCCGTGAGACGATTTACGATAATCTATGGTTTTCCTTTAAGTATCGGCGTCGAATTGAACAAAGTCGATATAGAGACTATAGAAGGAATATTTCATATCGTTTGGATGCCTAAGGAAGCTAATTCCACAAAATATGTGTGATGTGTTGCGGCTGCGCACTCAATAAATATGAAAAATGTTGAATATTATTGGATAAACAAGTAATCCAGTGTTATGACGGCGTACAATTATTAGTAACATGCGATTACGAATTTTCGGATCTAAAATGACCTTTAGGATCCTATGCGTCAGGTACACTGAATGAGGAAGATGACAAACAAAAGACAATTCAAGACCATTGATGAATACATCGAAATCTTTCCACAAAATGTTCAAAGCATTCTCGAAAAGGTAAGACAAATAATACTAAAAACGGCGCCCGAAGCTGAAGAGACAATTACCTATGGAATCCCCTCGTTCAAACTAAAAGGTAGATCTTTAGTATATTTCGCCGCCTGGAAACGCCATATCTCACTATATCCTGTACCATTAGGCGATGAAGCTTTTCAAAAAGAATTATCCCCGAACGTAGGCGGTAAAGGGACGGTGAGGTTTCGACTTCATAAACCCTTCCCTTATGATTTAGTGGAAAAAATTGTCAAATTCCTATTGAAGGAATATATAGAATAGAGATAAAGAAAGAGATTTCCTCAATAGTTGTTCATATATTGCAAGACAATTGGTAGAATATAGCGCATCTAGACAAAGAGATTCAGTCGCCTAATACAAGTCCCTTAGATTCCCATCATTTGTTGCCGATAAAATATATGTGTCTTTTTTTTCATTTAATTGTTGGGGGATTTATCGTGTCATTGCTCTCTTTTGTTTATCTATTACTCTTTCTTTGTACTTTTTGTGAATTAGACATTCCTCATCGTATGGAGGATAGTTGGAGTGCTGCTGCAGCTAGGTAGTAAAAAATGGACAAGAAAAAAGTTATTTTCATTGCGATTGGGTTTGTGATAGTCATAACTGTAACTGTTCTTCTTACGTCTTTGCTCATAGGTGGAGGCGCAACCTCGAATGCTACTTTGATTTGGAATAGTTTTACAAACTTGCTGACTGATTCTATCTTATCGATTTATAGGATGTTTATAGCACTAGCAGTGTCATTCATCGTAGCTATTATTGTTGGTATTACAGCAGCGCGCAAGCCCTTAGTATCTAGAATTATCATACCCATCGTAGATATTTTACAATCAGTTCCAATACTTGGCTTCTTTCCCGCCGCTATTGCATTTTTTATCACTCTATTTAGTGGAAGTCCAATAGGAGTGGAGTTAGCAGCAATCTTCTTAATTTTTACCAGTATGGTGTGGAATATGATATTTGCAGTATATGAATCTGTTCTCTCGATCCCCCCCGAATTGATGGAAACGAGCTTCGCATGTAGAGCAAATCCATTATTGCAATTCCGACGACTTTACTTGCCTGCAAGTATACCCAAGTTGATTTATAATAGCATTCTGTCATGGGCTGCCGGATGGTACTTCCTCACAGCAGCTGAGATCATATCTGTTGGTTCGAATACTTTTACACTTCCTGGTCTAGGTAGTCTGCTTAGCAAGTCTGTCGCTTCCGGACAATACATAGAGGCCTTGGTAGCAATTGCGGTATTGATCATGATTATTATGTTAACAGACTTCTTCTTTTGGAGACCACTAGAATCCTATTCTAATCGTTTCAGATATGACTATTCTACTTCTTCTGCCTCTCCTGATCCTGCTAGACATCATATTCCGCTTAGTTCGTATCTACATGACAGCAACAACAACATTGCTCGACTCTTCATAAGACGAGTTGCATCCCATTCCATTCAATTGCGTATCATTAGTCCAAGGCCACTGATACATGTAAAGTCAAACCTGTTGATACGAACTTTAGGAAAGCTGTTATCTGCATTTGAATTTCGAATCTTTCCTACTATCCATCATTGGTTCGACAATAAGAGAAATCTCACATTATTTGTGAGTATAATATTATCTGTTCTCATGTTGTCTACGATTTTCGTTATTGTTCTGGAAGGCGGAGCAATATCCAGATCAATATCTGCCCTTTCCAACATGTACTTGTCGCTTTACAAAGATCCAAAGAGTGCAAAAATTGTCTCTCAAATTCCCTTGGCGCTGCTATTGTCATACCTTAGGTTGACCTCTGCCTACCTTATAACCTTGGCTTGGACTATACCAGTAGCCATCAAGATCGCTCACAATCCCAATTTTGAAAGGATAATGCCTATCTTTCAAACCTTTGCAGCTATACCTGCTACTGCATTCTTTCCCTTTATGGCCATACTTGTTGCGTATATACCTGGCGGACTTGAATTTCCTTCGAT
>Ga0207663_10001296_pt1 | contig 11589 bp, 16 predicted proteins | sample LARL53metaG_FD_184346 | JGI IMG/M metagenome (GOLD analysis project Ga0207663, IMG submission 184346) | Corn, switchgrass and miscanthus rhizosphere microbial communities from Kellogg Biological Station, Michigan, USA - LAR L5-3 metaG... | ecosystem: Host-associated > Plants > Roots >...
GCGGCCGTAAGTTGACGACCAGCACGAATCTGGTTGATGATGCCTACATCAGACACAGATATAGCATTAAGCACAACAAGATCTGACCCAACCGGACCTGGATCACCTTTAGGACCTTTAACACTTCCTGCGTTGATCTGAGTTCCATCGTGTTTGGTGAGAATCAGATTACCACTAGCGTCAACGTCACCATCCACAACCGAGGCAGCTTCAATTGCCAACATCCGGTCAGCGGTAAGACTTGTAACTGTAGTCATTTCACCTCCTCAGTCTGGATTTGTGGTAGAAATCTGATATGTGGTCACATCCAAATATACAACGTCAGCATTATCTATCTGGAACGTAGTCGGGTTGATCATAGTGATGTAGTTGTCACTTGCATCAATAGCTTTCCACGTACCATCACCATTATCGATAATGACAAGCGACCCCAGTGAAGCAAAAAGATCCAGAAGTTCATTCATCGACGGAAAATATGGATCACTGTCAGCTGATCCATAGAGAATGTCTTCTATACCTTGCAGCACCTCAAGTGGAGTGTCGTTGGAATCGATGGAAACGTGAACCGTGGGCCTATACTTACCTGTCCTTGGCGGAGTACCACTCAACGTCCAAGAGAATTCAATCGGCTGAAGCGCTGTACCCGTGAGTGTGGGGTATACAACAGTATCTGGATCAGCTACAAGATTGTAAAGCAGATGAATCTTGTAACCATGATCTATACCGTCTAGATCATTTCCCACCATTGTCCGATAAGATAGGTTGAAGCTCTTGGATGGCTGATTGTAGAAGAGCAATCCGTCGGAAGCAGAGACAACTCCATTGATTGAATCGAATTCTTCCGGATAGGTGAATGCTTTGAGTTTACCGGAAAAATCCCCCGGAAGAATATTGTCCAAATACTTTACACCATCAAGGTAAAACGATTTCAGTTCTACGGTAGAAGTCTCTTCCACAGAAGTGATTCCGTTCCAAGCTACTCCCGATCCGTTCTGTAGATAAAGAACTCCACGATCGACGCCAGTTTGATAAGTTCGTTCACCTGATTTGTCCCAAACAAGAGCTGTCATGTCACCCCCTTGTGCCCAATTGTGCCCTGCGTTGAGCATTGAGTTCTCGATTTCGAGCTGCGATTTCGGCTCGACTCATCTTCTGCGGTTTCGCTTGCTTGATGTTGCATACTCGAATCAAAGTAAACAATCGATTGAGGTGCCATCTTTCACATTCGAATGGGATTTCGAAAGCAATCATCCAATAGTAGATGACTTCCGAAGTAATCACTTCCCGGCTTCGTGGGGTTCCTGGTTGATCACTGAACCAAGTGGCAGTCATCTTGGCGTCGATGTAATTGTTGATTTCTGAGATGTTCGATTCAGAGAGTTTGCGGAAAATTTCCTCCGGAGGATTTTCAGTCAATGTCATTGCTTTTACGTAGCCGAGAACTTCCTCTACCGTCTTTTCAGTAGAGGCAAGAAACGGCTTCTCGTAAATTGACTCCCATTTTGAAAGTGAGACCAGAGAATGCTCTAGCTCCAAAGTGAAGTCGTCTCGAGTAACGAACTCTTGACTTTCATCATCGAACATTTCGACGCCTGGAACTACAATCTTGAGCATTCCCTAGTCTCCTCTCACAGCAGCCCCATCCTAGTAATCAAACGTCCAGTCGTCGTCGCCTGTGATTGCATGACCAGGCTGTGCATGAGCCGTCACTTCAGATGACTGCCCAGCTGTCATAGCGGGCTGAGCACCAGTTGACGCATCGACGCCATTGACCTTCCAATCCACACCAGCCACAGCCGGAATGGTGACCACATGAGTGGCCGAATCATAAGACGGAGCGTTGGCATCCGTCAAACGAACATTGGTGATTGTCCCTGCGAACATGCCCAGAACTTCATCCGGAAGAGGAAGCCTGGCGTCGACTGATCCCGAACCAAACAGTGCATCTTCGAGGGTGGCTAGTGCAGTTGCGTCGACCTTGCTCGAATCGATCGACAGCATGGCAGCTGGCTTGTACCCAGTGACCTGCACTGGAGTAGTCGTGACATCCCAGCTAAATGCAGTCGCTGCAGGTGAGTCGTTGATCGTGGCATAAGCCTTCTGAGAAGGAGCCGCCTGTGCTCCATAGATCAGATGCAGCTTGTACCCATGATCTGTGCCGTCCAGATCATTACCAACTCGAGTACGGTAACAGAGACCGAAGATCTTTCGGCTCTGCTGCCCAATGGCAACCCCAGGCTCGGGCATTGCCGTACCATCGCACTGAGCGAACTCGTCAGGATACGTGAACGCCTCAACCGTCGCTCCGAACTCCTCGGCAGAGATCAGGTTCAGGTACTTGATGTTGTCTGCATACTGCGGATTGGATGCAGCTCCTGAAGGTGACTCGGTAACAGTCGTGAGACCATTCCAAGCAACCCCATCGATGTATGCTCCCGTGTCATCAGGAATATAGAGGACTCCGTGGTCTACGCCCGTCTCATACAGCCGTTCACCCACTTTGTCCCACTCAAGGGCTGTCATTTGCTTCCTTTCCCTTAGAAGAATACTCTGTAAACGTCATGATTCAGGTTGTCGACTGTAAAAAACCGAGTAAATAGACTCATCGGTAATCCAGCTATCTTTCCTGGAATATCACTATCAGGATCTCGATCTATGGCCGTGACCATATACCTTATAACATGATTATATGGCACATTATCAGCAAATTCAGTTTCAGCATAATCACGCTTATAGATAATGCATGGATATTCCAACGATATGTTTACCGGAGGCTGAAAATATACGTTGTCAACAAACGATTGAAGAAGCTCATGGAGCTGCAGGCGTGGGGCCATTGTAAACCTCCCCTAGTCTTAGCAGCAGACGAGGCCTCTGCACTTCAACGGATGAAATCGTCCACAGAGACCCCGCCCATTCCACATAACGAATGGCAAAGAAATGTTCGTTGGCATATTCGTCAGCCATAATACTGATCGAGTTCTGCACGCTGAGATCCATGTTGAGATTCTCTCCTTGACGGAGTTCTCTCGAGTCACGGATAACATCTCCGTAATATGAATACTCAACTATCTCATCAACCCATACACCAGGAGCTGATTCTACAGTCTCGCCATACCCGACACGACCAAAGAACCTTGCCATTGAGAACCTACCTTTTCGTTAGTTCTCGTTCGTGTAGGTCCACTCGTCGTCAACGTTGTTAGCGAAGTAATGACCCGCAGATGGAACAGCGTAGACCTTGAGCGTCTCACCTGACGCCAGCACAACGGTAGAATTGTCTATCAGAACTGTGTTATCATCTGCGCGATGATACACAACACCGGTTGTGCCATTGATGGTAATAGTCGTACCATCGAAGGAAGGCTCATTCGGAACAGTGAGCACATCAGCCGCGGCAACCTTCTTGATGACCAGAGCGGAACGGATCTTCGTAAGGGCGCCCGAGCAACGAGACTCAAGCAGGTACTTGTACTGGTTGTAGTCGATGTCAAAGAAGTCGAAGAAGTTGACTTCTCCACCCTTGTCCGTACCGAGCGTGTAATCTGACAGATTCACAATGATACCGACGACATCCGGATAGTCTTCCATGACCTCGACAGCGACGATAGACGAAACGCCCATCTCGGAGGCGACTTCAGCGATGGAACTGTACAGACGACGTCCCAGAGTATCCCTTTGGAGCAGGAAATCTGTGATGTAAGGCAACGTCGTGTAGAGCGTCGGAGTTCCAGATCCCTTGTACAGCCTCATTGAGCCGACGATGGAATCGACGATCTCGGACGGAGTCGAGTTGGCGTCATCGATGTTGACATTCACCGTTGCCGCGTAGAGATCATCGTCGTTCAGGATCGAACGAATACCGGCACCTTGAGGAGAGCCAGCCGGGTCCAAAATATGATCCTCATCAGCGATGTCACGACCATCGCCCACGAGAACTGCACGAGCGAGCTCCTCGTCCAGCAGGAGACGCATTTCCTGCTTGAGCCAGACCACGACATCGAAGTCCGTGATGTCGATGATGTCATCACGATCCAGCTTTTGCTTCTTGTAGACCGTGGTGGGCGTCGTCAGACGCTTGGAAGCGCTGATGAACTCTTCCTTCTTCAGGTTGCCCTTGATGTACCCCTTCGCTCGAGCTTCCTCGAAGGTGATGTCAGCGACCAGGGACTTGATACGAGTAAATGGCGACTTCCTGGTGCCGTTAATGACACCAGCAACCCACTCGACCCTCCGACTATCGAACTCCGGGGAGTCTGTGACCGTACGAGCTTCAGGAAAGAGGACATCGATGTTCTCAATGCCGTGCTTCAGGGCATATGCCTCTACGGCCTCTTTCAGCGAGCCAGAACGCTGAGCATCAGAGATGATCCCCCGCATCGCGTCATGAGTGAGAGTGTGCTTCTCCTCCTTCTTTGTTTCACCGCTCTGCTCGAAGACGTTGCGGGTCATGCGTCGTCCTTCCTTATCTTTATCGTCGTGGACTAGTTCCTTCTCGGAATCACCCGACTTGTCGTCGGAGGAATGTTCGGCGTTATCACCACTTTCACCTTCAAGTGCAGCACCCACCATGTAGTGGACGACCGCCTGCTGCTCGGGAGTCATCGAATCATAAACATCTTGAACAGTCTTGCTGTTCTCAACGTCGTCTTCGACATCACCTGTATTTGCTGGATCACTGGTAGACCCATCAGCATGATTGATCTCGAGGCCGGTGTAGATAATGGCCTCATCTTCCAATGTGACCAGATCTCCATCAGCGTGAGACAATGTGATGTTGTCAATCAGAGCGCCAGGATTGGCGCCCGACAGAACCAGGCTCAACTCACGAATGAAACCGTGAAGAACCTGCTTGGCTTTCTCTGTCAGCTGATTGGCATAGATGGAAAGAGACTTGACGTCTCCGTGCTGCACCAACGTCCTGGCATTCTTTGCCTGATCGGTGTCGTTGAAGTACCCGTAGGCGTAGACACCGTCGTCACGATTCTCGAGAACAGCGTGTCCGAGAACGTTTCCTGGTTCACTGTGACTATGTTGCCAGACCAGCGGAACGGTCGTCTTGTCCTGATGCGCAAAGGCATCTTTCATGATCGTTCGGCCGTCTGAGCACTTAAGACCAGCCTTCGTGGCATAGCCACTGAAGTCGGGCTGGGCCTTTTCTTCCATTTTGAATGCTCTCTTTCAGTTTTGGATCTCGGCCTTTAGCCGTTCTTAGTAGCTAGCCACTTCCATTGTTAGAACCATTACTATTGCCATTAGTTGAGCCTGCACCGACAAGTCCACTGTCTCCACCAGAATCTGGATTAGTACCAGGTGCTGTTGAACCAGAAACTTGTGAGAAACCGGAAGGTGTTTGCCCTCGAATATTACTGTTGATCAACTTGTCAGCCTTCGGATCCGTAGACGGCCTGAGTCCGAGGACTTGTCTAATTTCGTTTGCCGACATAATCTCGTTACGACTGAACACATCTGCAATCTTCGCAATGTTCTCAATCGGGATCAATCTGAATGGATCGCGGAAGTACTCGATCGTCTGATGTTGCGTTCTAGCTGTCTTGGTCAAGAACGTCCGGCGCATAGCTTGGGCGATTGCATTTAGCGTCGGATCAATCGTCCTATTCCAATAGTTCAGCATTGTCTTCTCGTCGGCTGTTCCATTCATGACTTCTTCAGTCAATCCAAGCTGGCCGTAGAGCATCGTGGTCAGAAATTCAATCTGAGCCATTAGATTATTCTCAGCTGGACGGTTCAGCTGAGTAATCTTTTCTGTTCCATCCGTATAAGCAATGCCGTACTTACTACCCTTGAGCTGAAACTCAATATCTTGCCGACGTTGTTCTGCTGCTTGCCGACGAGCTTCAGATTTGATCACATAAGGAAGCTGAATGATAAGATCAAGTTTCCCAGAAGCGGATGCATCGTCTACAGCATCCAATAGATTCAGCTTATTGAGCAAACGTTGAAGAGTTGAGTTCGGCTCATTCATTACGGCGTACAACGGATTCTCAACGATGGCGACAACAGTTTTCGGAAGAGTAATGAGCTGCCTATATCCAAGTGCCTGATTATACAGCCAAATTTGTACATGTTCAGGATACCATTGCACAATTTCGCCGACACGAAGCGTCAAGATGTCGTATCCACCAGTTGAAAGTGGATTAAGCGATGTATCCACTGGAACAATCGCAGCAACACCCTTGTCAAAAAGAGTCAATGCGATGTCCATACGAAAAGCTTGCGCTGCTTGATCAATATTGGCTTCAACTGTGAGACAATTTTGAAGACCACTTACAATGTCATCCTTGTAACGATCATCCGCATCAGTTTTGATATGACGCATGTCAATTGAAGCGACATCGATACTAAGACGTGTATAGATAGAGGCGATAATCGAGCGTTCATTGGGAATTCGAAGTCTTACTCGATCTGGTCTATAAGCATAAGCCGAACCATAGTCACCTGAGTATGGCTGAGTTTTGTTATCCTGGTTTGAAAAGACATTCCAGGCATGTCTCAATACTGATCCAAATCGTGACACGTTTCACCTCCTTCCCAAGCTCATTCGAAAGCCTCCTTGTTGGCTTTGTATGCAATGTAGGCATCCATAAGAGCAGAGACATTGTCGATCTTCTCGTCTTGTCGCCTCTTTAGAAGCTTTCTATTACCGTTAGTATCTTCCAAAGTAATTGCGTTTCCCATCGCAAAGGACATAAGTGACTGATCAAAGATGAGCATTCTTTCTTCGCTCAGAATCTTGAGTTCACCCAATGGGACAGATTCAGTCCGGGCTCCTTGAATGACTTTCTCAATAGCATAATCCCCATTCTCTGCCTGCCACCTGGCTACAAACTCTTTGGCATTGTATGGGTCAAATCCTAAAGTACGAACGTCATACTCAGACGACAGAATGAACGCATCCAGATCGTCATAAACTTCCATCATGTCAAGAACTGTTCCATCCAAGACATGAAGACTCGCTTCGTTGATGAACTCTTCATACTTCGCTCTCATGGCCCCCGGAAGTTTCATCAATGTCAGAGACGTGATGTAACTCCGAGTCTTAACCCCAAATTTTTCGTGGCTCAGCGGAAAAAGGAATGTGAATGCGCAAAAGTCATCACCTTGAGACAAGTCTGCGCCGAGAGCACATGGCAGCTGCCAGAACTCGCGCGCGCGATGGGGTAGAGTCTCTTCATACGTGAAGAAGTATGTGTAACCTTCCATAGGGATTCCAAAACGCTTGGCAAGGATGTCATTACGTGACGCAGGAGCTTTTTCAGCTCTTTCGACATCCAGATGATACGTCTCATATGAGATTGTCGCGCCCAGATTTGGATTTGCCTTTAGCCAAGTTGATGGATCGTTAACTTCTTCGAGTTCATCAAGTTTGTAATGCCAGATCGAAACATGCGGAGCGAGGTACTCACCCTTGAGTATGTCAGCTAGTTCCATTTTGATTGTGTCACCGGAACCAGCTCGAACAGTTCCTTCTGAACTAATAGCGACAATCAAATAGTCTTCTAGCTTTGATGCTCCCTGTTCAACTGCCCCCACAACATCTTCACGCAAATCTCCAGACAACCATTCGTCAATTGTAGAGATTTTGGGACGCAGACCTTGTAGCTTATTAATGGCCATAGGTCTAACTTCGAGCAGTGATCCTGTGAGGAAGTTCTCGATTCCCTTTTTGGTTGCTGCGAGCTTGACACGATTGGCCCTCGATCCTGTCGTGTTCTGCAATGAGCCTTCAGTCAGGAATTTGAACAAGGGGCCGCGTGCGCGCGTGATGGCTGTACGAGCCGGAGACATGACTTCATCGGCTTGCTTCATCGTTGGCGCTGTAGTTATCTGATGCGTCGTTGACGTATCGACATTTAGAAAGTAGCTTTGTATCATTGACGCATACATAGACTTGGCTGCGCCTCTAGCAACGATTAGATACTGCTTCAGAATCAGTCGTTTCTTGACTGTCCTATGTTCATAGTGCCCCCCGTGATTATCCTTAGTCGGAACATAGACACTTCGCTCAACGAAGTAGTACCAACCAAAGATCTGCTCTGACCATAACTTGAACGATTCTAAGAGATGAAGATCGGACCCATCTGTTAAAGTCAATTCTCCTTCGCAAAAGAGAATGAAACCTTCAACAGCTTCATCATCATAGTAGATGTTCGGGTTAGCTATGAGCGCGTCAATTCGATTCATCTCCATGGAGACTTCACGATTTACCGGAATGTCTCCTCGAAGAACTGCTTCACGAAACCGACCATAGTAGATCGGTGTCGCAGTATTAGACAGACCCAAGCTAACCTCCCTTCTCAAGCCATAGCAGCAGCCATCGTAGCACCCTTGAACAGGTGCTTAACCACTTTCCTTCCAGTTTCAGACGTTGCCAGTTTTGTAGCCTCTTGCACAGCTTGCTTGCCTTGCGGAGACTTCATGAAATCCGTCGTTACCTTAACGCCCTTCTCGAAAGTACCTTGACCAACTCCAGATCTCTTGATCTGGCTCTCGAGATTGGTACGAGTGGCCAGACTCTGTAGCTCTTGATTGGAAAGAGTGTGCATACCACTCTTCTTGAGCTTCTGAGTTACTATCTTGGCTGCGACAGCATCAGGATGAGCAGGAAGTCCTCTCCCACCCTTTGTCTTGATGATCGTCTTGTGTTGTGGATTCGACCTGGTACTGACAGAAACTGAAGCCAACTCCTCACGGCTTCTACGACGCCCCCATTTCATTCCCAAGACGCCGTGATGTTTGAGAATATGATCTACAACTTCTTTACTCGCCAATCTATCCATACACACCTCCTTCCCAAATGGGGCCCCAAGGCCAGTCGTGAACAGGATCATCGACAACTTCGGGAGGTGGAGTCCATTCCGTTTCCTCCCGATGAGTGTTCAGACGCCACTCGAGCTCTTTGATCTGATCATTGAACGCTCCGATCAAATATGATGTTGCCGGAGGATCAAAGAGTAGACGAACGCGCAAATATACATATGACTTGACCGAGTTGTACTGAAGATCAGTTTCATCGATGAAATCGACCCACTCTGCTATTTCATCCTCGATCATAAAGCCTTCAGGAGGCCCGACACCCAATTGGGCGAGAGTAGAGAACGCAGTATTGATATGAGTGATCACATCATGATCAAATGCTGTATAATCCTCCGCCAAACCTAGAATTTTCTTTGTTCCGGTGAGGATACTAGTTATCAACTACTCACCCCCTTTCGTGGGTGCCTATTTTGGCAAGTTGGTAAAAGACGCGATGGCTTTCCCCTTCTCGCCTCCGTTCCACGCTGTCTCGCCCTTCCTCTGCCATGTATGTGCAGGAGTACCATCCTCATACCTCACGAACACCTCAAGTGTTCCCGAAGCATTGAGTGTGGCGGAGATACCCGCTATCTTCTTGGGATCAGAACTGGCAAACTTCCCGCCATCGATCCAATCAGTACTATTTTTCTTCTGATACCTGTACCAAACCGTCTTTTTGTCTTCGCCAACCCACCATACATGTATCGATCCACCATCAGACACGGCCGAGGTAATCAAATCTGTTTCCTCCTCTTGTGTAGGACCAGGACTAGGCGATCCACCACGAGCCATGTCGAGTACACGATCCATAGGGAATCCAGAACCGCAGTCCCAATGTCCCCCACCACCGGAACCTAGATCCGCATGTTGACAAACACCACGACCAGAACCCTGAGCTTGAGACGAATTAAGTCTAGTAATCGGAATGCCATAGTATTTTGCTTCTTCAGCAATCCATTTTGCGCAATTCTCCAACATGTTTGGATGACGATTCCATTCGTCAGCACTCCAAGAAGCAAATCCGCATAGCTCTATAGCCACAGACACTGGATTGTAATTTGCCTGAGTCCATGCCTTGTTGCCGCGCTTTACATACTCGCCAATCGTATTGGCCTGATCGTCAGCGCCGACATGACTCGAGGCACCAACATCACCTTGAAAGAAAGAACCAAGACTTTCAATGGTGCGAGCTCCTTCAGCTGTATGAAGGACAATCAGTCTTACTCCCGAGCCGCCCCTACTCGAGTAATTGGGAGATGGGATCCAGACTCGTTTTAAAGCCATCAAGCAGCCGGATCTTCTGGTTCACGTAGATCTCGCAGATGCTTCTCGTCCTCTGGATCGTCGAGCGGAGATCCGTGAGGATCGCCTTCAACATCCGGCTCACGATTCGGAGTGACGTCTGGCCTGTCGTCGACTTCTTCTGGTTCCGGAGCAACTGGCGGCGGAGCCTCGCCAGGAGGAATGCCCATCGGGGGTTCGGGAAGCTCTTCAGTCTGCATTCGACGAGCTCCGAATCTTTTTCAGAGGAGCGGGCGGAACATCCGCTGGGCGATAGTGCTCGGGATCCGAGGGAACCCGTTGGTCCACCGCCACTTCAGGAACCTCTTGAGGCTGAGTCTCCTCTTCTTGCGTCTTCTCCTCCTGCTCAGTGTCTTCCTTCTTCTTTCTAGCTGGACTCATTCTGATTCTCCCTTGTCGTTCGGGTTTTCAGGTGGTAAATTGTTATTATTTATGCGATAACCAACATAACCACCAAGAACACCAACTATGCCACCAATAGCAGCAATCAAAATTTGCGTGGCATTCTCAGAAAGCTGAATCTCTGGGACATCTTTGTCATTGTTAATAATTTGAACCATAGTCGCAACAATAATTAACGAAACAAGCAATGTTAATCCCAAAGCTAGAATAATCGCTACAATATCGACACCAGTTAAGTTTCGTCTACCTCTCTTGTTTGGTTTCTTTACCAAAGCTTTGTATCTCCCGGCTGCCTTTCAACCGGTCCCCTAGGAAGAAGACTCTCGTCACCGAAATGAATCGCATTGTGGGTTTGAAGAGACGTGGTTATCAGATATTCTGGATCAAGAATCCACTCGTCAACCTGAGCTATATTCTCTGAAGACAAAGGATTCATGTGATGCACAAGCAAACCTGTAAATATCTCATAACCTATAATACCCAGATCACATCCGAGATCTCTTAGAATGACCTGACTACGAACGTTTTTCCATTCTTGCGATCTATAAAAACGTTGATTGATCCATCTATCGAATCCAAACGTACTTTCCCCGACAGTTCCCCTAAGAGACAAATATGCAAACCTCTCTTCGAACGTTTGCAACCGACGAAGCTCTCTATACGATCTGATCTTCATCGAGCTCCTCAGGTGTCGGTAAATCACCGGCATAAGAGCGCATTGCCTTGATAGCATCAACATATAGCTCTTCTATACGCTGTTGCGATTCAATCTGCTCGATCTTGACTCGAGTAAGTTCGTTCTCGTGCTCAAGTCGCTGTTGTTCAAGTCGTTCACGAGTCGAACCAAGCTTCAAGAAGTGACTAATCACCTGAGACGACGCCGAACCCTCTCGAATCTGCCGTTCAGCAAGATCAGTGGCCAAGGAAATCATCTCATTCTCCCGGGCCTCAGGAGTTGTCGCGGGTTTCCGGCGAGTTTCTTGAGCTTCTGACCGCCTTCGCCTCGCTGGCACGCGACCTCCTTTCTACTTTTATTAGGGTAAATCTTCCCCCGGGGCATTTTTTAAG
>Ga0207663_10001297_pt1 | contig 11584 bp, 10 predicted proteins | sample LARL53metaG_FD_184346 | JGI IMG/M metagenome (GOLD analysis project Ga0207663, IMG submission 184346) | Corn, switchgrass and miscanthus rhizosphere microbial communities from Kellogg Biological Station, Michigan, USA - LAR L5-3 metaG... | ecosystem: Host-associated > Plants > Roots >...
AAAATCTTCGGGCAGATTGTTAAATGCAACTCATCCACCAGGCCGGCGCGGAACAGGGCGTCGTTCAACTCGCCGCCGCCTTCGCACAGCAGTCGCCGCACGCCCCATTTTGTCCGCAGCCAGCGGAGCGCGGCTCGAAAGTTGATTTCGCGCTGGCCGCAGACCTTCACTTCGTCGGCGATGGAGCGCAATTGACGGAGTTCGTCTTTTGAAACTCGCGCCGTTGTCAGAACGATGACCGGCGAAAATCGTTTTTTGAAGATTGCCGCGCGCGGATTGATCGAGCCGCTGCCGCTGACGATGACGCGCAAATTATACTCCGCCAGCCCGTGTTTGAGCCGCAGTTTCCGAAACTTTTCGCCGCCGGTTCCCAAAATGGACCGCGAAATTTCAACCGTCCGCGCGCCGCACATCACCGCGTCCGCCGTGGCGCGAATTTCGTAAAGATGTTCCAAGTCGCGACCGCTGCTGAACGAGTGAACCGCACGGTTTGCCGTGGCGATTTTCCCGTCCGCCGTCATCGCCATGTTGACCAAAACGAAGGGCAGCGGCGTTTTTTTCTTCCGCGGTTTTTTCATAAAATCAGCATTGCATCGCCATAACTGAAGAAACGGTAACGTTCACGGATAGCTTCCGCGTAAGCCGCCAAAATTATTTCGCGCCCGCGAGATTGGCCCGGCGCGGCGAACGCGCTCACCAGCATGAGCAGCGTCGAGCGTGGCAAATGAAAATTGGTCAGCAGCGCGTCCACAATTTGAAATGAAAACGGCGGATGTATGAAAATGCCCGTCTTTCCTGCGTTTTTTGCGAGTTTTCCGTTGTGCAGCGCGGCCACGGTTTCGAGCGCGCGCACCGTCGTTGTGCCGGTGGCGATGACGCGGCGGCCGGATTTTTTCGCGGCGTTGATCGCGTTTGCGGTTTCCTCGCTCAACTCAAACCGCTCCTCGTGCATTTTATGTGCGGCCAGCGATTCGGTTTTCACCGGCAGAAATGTGCCAGGGCCGACGTGCAGCGTTAGGAAGCAGATTTGCACGCCGCGCGCGCGGATTTGTTCCAGCAATTCCGGCGTGAAATGCAAACCCGCCGTCGGCGCGGCTACCGAACCGTCGGGCCGGGCGAATACGGTTTGATAGCGCTCCTTGTCGCCTGGCATCTGGCTGTGGCGCTGGATGTAAGGCGGCAGCGGAACCTCTCCCAGCCGGTCAAGTTCGCGGCGGATGTCCGCTGTGCCGGAGAATTGCAGGCGCCGATGGCCGTCGTCGTTGGTTTCAACGACCACGGCCCAAACGTCAGCCGGTTTGCCGCCGGCATCGCGAAAAATGATTTGCGCGCCGATGCGCGCGCGTTTGCCGGGACGCAGCATCACCCACCAGTCGTTCGGCGCGTTTTCCTCGAGCAGCAGGACCTCGAATTTTCCGCCGGTTCTGGCATTGGCACCGCGCAATCGCGCCGGAATCACGCGAGAATTGTTCAGCACCAGCACGTCGCCCGGATGCAAAAATTCCAACAGCGCGGGAAACCGCCGGTGTTCGACGCGATTTTCATTGCGGTGCAAAACCATGAGGCGGGATTCATCCCGTTTGGGCGCGGGCTGTTGCGCGATCAGCTCCGGCGGCAGCGCATAATCAAAATCGGCGGTTTGCATCAGCGCGAGTTTCGAGTTTCAAGCCCCAAGTTTCAAGCTGTTGTGCGATGAAAGGCGGTTTTCCGCGATTTCCCGGGTTGTGAATAACTTCGGAATAAGATCGAAAAATTGGTTCATTTTTTTGTTGACGAAGTGGGTGAAAGTGTGTAGAAATGTATCGTTGTGGGTGATTGTAGCGATTTCGGGATATGACGTGAACAAATGAGCGACGCGCCGAACAAAAAGATTTATTTCAATTCCAGGTATTTGCACGGAGTTGATGAGAAGCGTCGTGTGCAGATTCCGGCGAAGTGGCGGTCGGATACGGACGGGGTGGATTTCACGGTGATCGTCTGGCCGAAGCATCAGGCGGGAACTTGTCTGCGCGTGCTGCCGCTGGAGAAGCTGGAAAAGCTGGTGGCGGAAATCGAGGCGATGCCCAACAGCGATCCGCGTAAGGATGTGCTGCGGCGGGTGGTCGGTTGCAATTCGGAGCAGGTGACGGTGGACAAGGCCGGACGCATTTGCCTGCCCGAAGAAATGGCGCGCGCGGCGGGCGTCAAGCACGAGGCGCTGCTGGTCGGAATGTTGGAACAGTTCGAAATCTGGGAGCCGGCCCGTTACAAACACGTCGAGGCGGCGGATGCGGTGCATCAGGCCAAGGCGTTTGAAATGATGTAATCGAAATTGAATTGTTATGAACCTAGGAAAATTATTGTTTGCAGGGAAAAGCGTCGTGAACGGATGCGCTACGGTTTCGTATCGCGAAAACAAACAGGTCGCGCTGCCGAAATTCGTTTCGCCGAAAAATCCGTTTGTGCCGTCCAAAAAGGAAGCCGCGCCTGAACCGGCGGCCGCGCAGAAATTGCCGCAGGTTTCCGGCGCGTCAAAATCCCGCGCGGCCTGGACAACCAAGCTGAACCCGTCTTCGCTTTGGAGCAGTCCGGCGCCGGCGGAACAAAAAACGCTGCCTGCCGTGCAGGCCGAGCTTTCGCTGGACACCGTCAAGGTGGTCCACAACGACTTGAGCGACGCGGACGTGGAAGTGGTGCCGATCAAATCGCGCCCGGCGGCGGCGGAAATCCCGGCCATGTCGCCGGCGAAAAAGTCCTGGGAAATCCTGGGCGAGCGGCTTTTGCGGGCAACGGCGCTTTAATCAAAGGAAAAATGCGCGGTGCCAGAATTCATTCACAAACCAGTGATGGCGGCGGAGGTGCTGGAAGCGCTGAAGCCGAGGCCGGGCGGCCGATACGCCGACGGCACGGTCGGTGGGGCTGGGCACGCGGCGGCCATTCTGGCCGCGAGTTCGCCGACTGGATGGCTGTCTGGGTGCGATCGCGATGGCGCCGCGGTTGAGACGGCAGAAAGACGATTGGCGGAAAAATTCGCCGGGCGATTTGAAATCCGGCGCGGAAATTTTTCGGAAATGGCCGGATGGATTCCGGCGGCGAGTTGCGACGGCGTGCTGCTGGACCTAGGAGTGAGTTCGCCGCAACTGGATTCGCCGGAGCGCGGGTTCAGTTTCCAGCAGGATGGCCCGCTGGATATGCGGATGGACGACCGGCAACGGCTGACGGCGGCGGAATTGGTGAACGACGCGACCGCCGAAGAACTGGCGAAGATTTTTTGGGAATTTGGCGGCGAGCGCGAGTCGCGGCGGTTTGCGAGGGCAATCGTTCACGACCGCAACCAGAAAAAATTTGAGACGACGCGGCAGCTCGCGGAATTGATTGAACGGATTTCGCCGCGCGCCGGAAAAAGAGCGCATCCGGCGACGAAGGTTTTTCAGGCGCTGCGGATTGCAGTGAACGACGAGATTGGCGCCTTGAAACGCGGGTTGGAGGCGGCGGTGGAAATCCTGAAGCCCGACGGGCGGCTGGCGGTCATTACGTTTCATTCGCTCGAAGACCGCGTGGTGAAGGAATTTGGCCGCGAACGGACGCGCGATTACACGTTCAGCGGCGCGGTGGACGTGCCGGAGTTGCGGCAGCCGCGCGCGCCGGAATTGAAGTGGCTGGCGCGCAAGGCGATTGCGCCCGGCGAAATGGAATTGAAAGAAAATCCGCGCAGCCGCAGCGCGCAACTGCGGGTGCTGGAGAAAATTTGAAATGGCTGGAAATCGAAAAAGTCAGTCGGCGGCGATCCGGTTTGGTCCGGCGCTCAAGGCGGCGTTTTTGTGCCTGTTGATCGCCGGCTCGGCGATCGGCTACGTCTGGCAGAAAAACGAGATTTACCGGTTGAGCCAGCAGATTCGCCAGGCCGAATTGCGCCTGAAGCAAATGACTGACTCGAACGAAAAATTGAGGGTGAAGCTGGCCGATTTGCGTTCGCCGTTGATGCTGGATCAGCGGGCGCGCGAGTTGAATTTGGGCCTGGCTCCGGCGCAACCGATGCAGGTCTGGCGCCTGCCGGAGCCGTCCGCCGCGCCGCCGGAGAACCATGCTTTGGCGCGCCAGTTGGCCGCCCGGCAGGCCGGCGCGCCGCTGACACAATGAAACCATTTTGGCCGCCGCTCGTGACGCCGTCGGGTGAGGAACCGATCGCCACGGGCGGCTGGCCTATTTTGAAATGACAAAACGACTGCAACTGCAACGGATGCTGGCGCTGACGCTGATGGTCTGCGCGGCCTTCGCCGGCCTGGGCTACCGGCTGGTGGATTTGCAGGTGTTGCGTCACGACGAGCTGGCGAAGCTGGCGCAGGACAACACGCAGCGTGAGATTCGCCAGGCGCCGCGGCGCGGCGACATCCTCGACGCGCGTGGCAATCTGCTCGCCACGAGCGTTCCCGTGAAAACGGTCTGCGCGGACCCGTCGCTCATCGGCAACCAGCAGGCGCTCGTGGCGCAGGCGCTCGCGCCGCTGCTGCAAATGCCGGAAGGCGAGATTTATCCAAAACTTTTCCCGCGCGTTTCCAAAAATGAAAAGGGCGAAACCGTCACAAACAACCTGCATTACGCCCGGCTCAAGAAAAATGTCTCGGAGGAAACCTGGCAGAAGATTCAACTGGCGATGAGCCGGATGTCCTTCGGCGTGGATGAAACGAAACTCGCGAAGACCAACCGGCAATTTTTCAACAATCTGCGCCAGAGCGCCGTTTTCGCCGAGCCGGACCAGATGCGCGTCTATCCGAACGGCTCCCTGGCGGCGCAGGTGATTGGGTTTCCGGGCGTGGAGGAATTCAAATTGGACGGTCGTCCGATTTCGCAGATTTCGGGGCACGGCGGCGTTGAGCTGTCGCTGAATTCGTCGTTAAGCGGCGTCGCCGGCTGGCGCGTGACGGCCACCGACAGCAAGCAGCGCGAACTGGTCGCGTTGCGCGACGAGGACGTGCAGCCGCGCGACGGCTTGAACGTGGTGCTGACGATTGACGCGGCGATCCAGCACATTCTGGAATCCGAGCTGGCCGACGCGATGAAGGAGCACGATCCGGTCAGCATCACGGGCATTGTCACGCGCCCGCGCACGGGGGAAATCCTGGCGATGGCGTCGCTGCCGGATTTCGATCCGAACAATCCCGGCGCCGCGCCGCCCGAGGCGCTCCGCAACCGCGTCATCAGCGACGTGATGGAGCCCGGCTCGACATTCAAGACCATCGTGGTTTCGGGCGCGCTGAACGAGCACGTTGTGAGTTTGAACGACGTGATTTTTTGCGAGAACGGACTTTTTTATTATGGCGGAATCCCCCTGCAAGACGCGGAGCACGACCATTTTGGCAATCTCACCGTTGAGCAGATTTTGGAAAAATCCTCGAACATCGGGGCGTCAAAAATCGGCATCAAGCTTCAAGCGCCGAAACTTTACGATTACATGACTCGCTTCGGGCTTGGGGCGCAGACGGGCATCCCACTGCCGGACGAATCCAGCGCGCAAAATTTTGTGCGTCCGCCCGACAAATGGGGCAAATACTCCCTCGCGCAAATTCCGATGGGCCAGGGCGTGGCGGTGACGCGGCTGCAAATGGTGATGGCCGTCGGCGCGATTGCCAACGGCGGCGTGTTGATGCGCCCGATGCTCGTGAAGCGACTGCAGGACCGCGATGGAAAGGTCGTCCAGCAATACGAACCGCAGACCGTTCGCCGCGTCATCAGCGATGAAACGGCGAAGGAAATGGTTAAGGCGCTCAAAACCGTCGTGTCCGATGAAGGCACCGCGCCACTGGCGAGAATGGCCAATTACGTCGTGGCCGGCAAGACCGGCACGGCGCAAAAAGTCGTCAACGGAACCTACTCAAAAGACAAATTTGTCATCACGTTCATCGGATTTTTCCCGGCGAACGACCCGCAAATTTGCATTTCCATCGTGATGGACGCGCCGAAGGAAGGCGGCCACGCGTTTGGCGGCGCGCTCTGCGGGCCAGTGTTCAAGGACGTTGCCGACCGTTGCGCGAGCTATTTGAATATTCCGCCGGATTCGCCGGCGACGCTCATGGCGTCGGGTGGCGCGCATTCAACGCCAACACAATTACAATGAACAATTCCCGCCCACAGTTATTTGGAATGCTTGCCGGACTTTTTCTGGCCGTCGGACTCGTCCTGTCCTCCATGCTCGCCACGACGACGTGGCTTAAGGTCAAAAACTCGCAGTTCGTCACAGTCAAAGGTTCCGTCCAGAAAAACGTCGAGGCTGACCTGGCAATCTGGTCAGGGAGTTTTCAGGTGGAGGCGGACACGCTGCTGGAAGCGCAGCACGGGGTTCAGGCTGATCGCGCGCTGGTGGAAAAATTTCTTGCCGGCTCGGGCGTCACAAATTTCAACTTTGCGCCGATCGTAATTGAGGAATTGAAGGCGACCAAAAAATCCACCGACGGCTTTGTTTTGCAGCATACGGCGGGCTATCGCCTGTCGCAGTCCGTTTCCGTGGAGTCCGCCGACGTGGACCGGCTGGACAAGCTGGACAGCACGCCACTGGTGGAACAGGGCGTGATTTTCACCGTCTCGGCGCCGCAGTTTATTTACAGCAAGTCCCCCGAAACCAAGATTGAGATGCTGGCCGATGCCACCAAGGATGCCCTGGCCCGTGCCGAGCAGATTGCCGCGCAGGGCGGACGTTCCATTGCGCGGCTGCAAAGCGCCGACCAGGGCATCTTCCAAATCACGCCGATGCACAGCGTCGCGACGAGCTGGCAGGGCGAGAGCGACACGGCCTCGCGGCGGAAAACCATCACCGCCGTCGTCACGGCGACTTTTTTGCTGAAGTGAATTTGTGGAAGAACGTTCTTTGAAATTTGTCGCCGAGGCCTGCGTCGGAGAAATCCGGCGCCCGTCCTCCGTAGCACTGCGGAGGGTGGACGGCGCGGCTGAAACCAACGTCAAAAATGTCTGCACCGACTCGCGGAAGGCGCAGACGGGGGATTTGTTCTTTGCCATCAAGGGCGAACATTTCAACGGCCACGATTTTTTGAGCGAGGTTGCCGCCAAAGGCGTCGCGGCGGTCGTCGTCGGGCAAACAAAAACCCCGGCAAAGTTGCCGAAATGCGCCGTGGTTGTGGTCGAAGATGTTCGCGCCGCGCTTGGAAAGTTTGCCGCGGCGTATCGGAAAGATTTTGTGTTGCCGATAATTTGCGTCGGCGGCTCGAACGGCAAAACGACGGTGAAGGAGTTGATTGCGTCGGTTCTTAAGCAAAAGCTGGCGACGCTTTGGAGCGAGGCTAGCTTCAACAACGACATCGGCGTGCCGATGACTTTGTTGCGGCTGGAAAAATCGCATCAGGCCGCCGTGCTGGAGGCCGGCACGAACCATCCGGGAGAACTCGCGCCGCTCGTGAAGATGATTCAGCCGAGGTTTGGCGTGATTACGAACATCGGGCGCGAGCATCTGGAATTTTTCGGGGATGTCGCCGGCGTGGCGAAGGAAGAAGGTCGGCTCGCGGAACTGTTGCCGGCGGACGGAACATTGTTTGTGAACGGCGACAATGAATGGACGGAACAAATCGCGGCCCGGACGAAGGCGAAAGTAGTCCGCGTCGGTCTTGGCGAAAAAAACGACTGGCGCGCGGAGAAAATCCGTCTGGACAAAAACGGTGTGACATTCCGGGTGCGGACGGCGAAGGAAGAATTTTGCGGCGAGTATCGGATCAATTTGCTGGGCCGGCACCAGGTGACGAACGCCTTGTTTGCGATTGCGGTCAGTGAGGAACTCGGTCTGGGCCGCGCTGAAATCCAGCGCGGCCTGGCCGAATGCCAGCCGCCGAAAATGCGGCTGCAATTTTGGGAAGCCGGCGGCGTGCGCGTGCTGGACGACGCCTACAACGCCAACGCGGACTCGACGATTGCCGCGCTGGAAACGCTGTGCGATTTGCCGCTGCAAGGACGGCGCGTGGCGGTGCTGGGCGACATGAACGAACTTGGCGCGCACAGCGAGGCGGCGCACGCGGAAGTCGGCAAACGCGCGGCGGAACTCGGCATCGGGCAATTGTTTGCCGTCGGCAAAATGGCACCGGTCACGGCGAAGGCGGCGCGCTCTGCGGGGTTGAATCGGGTGATTGAATTTGCGGACGTGGAAGCGGCGATGAAAGCGGTGAAACAATTTTTAAAGGCCGGCGACGTGGTTTTGCTGAAGGCGTCGCGGGCGTCGCGCTTGGAAAGAATTGCGGAAACGTTGAAGTCGGGGAAATTGTAAAGCCATGCTCTATTACTTGAGCCAGAAATTGCTGGAGTGGACGAATGGAACGCCGTGGGCGGATCACCTTTCGGCGCTGCGGCTGTTCCGTTACATCACCGTCCGCAGCGCGGGCGCGGCGGTGACGGCGTTGCTTTTGAGCTGGTGGCTGGGGCCGAAAATCATCCACTGGCTGAAGCAGTTGAAATTCGGACAGGATTACGCGGACAAGGCCGAGGAGGCGGGCGGCCTGGCGGCGCGCGTTTTGAGCAAAAAAGGAACGCCGACGATGGGCGGCGTGTTGATTGTGATGGTGCTGGTTTTTTCGACGATGCTGTGGACGGAATGGAACGCGCAGGTGGAATTGACCGCGCTCGCGGTGCTGGTGCTGGCCGGGCTGGGCTTTTACGACGATTACGCGAAAATCATCCAGCAGAGCGGCGGCGGCACTCCGCCGCGGCTGAAACTCATCGTGCAAATCGCGGCGGCCCTGTTCGTGGGGATTTATCTCTGGCAACTGCCGGCGACGAGCGAGCTGCGGTTATCCGAAAACAAAAACGTCATCACCAGCTATCTGGTGAGCGACCTCATGCTGCCGTTTTACAAATATCCGATTCACATGGGCGCCATCGCGGGAATCCCCGTCGCGGGCCTCGTGGTTGTGCTGCTGGCGATTGTCGGGAGTTCGAACGCGGTGAATTTGACGGACGGCCTCGACGGGCTGGCCATCGGCTGCGCGCTCATCACGGCGTTTGTTTTTTTGGTGTTCACCTATGTGGCGGGCAACGTGAAGGCGGCGGCTTATTTGCAAATTCCCTACGTCAGCGGCGCGGGGGAACTGACCGTGTTTTGCGCGGCGCTCATCGGCGCGGGTTTGGGATTTTTGTGGTTCAACTGCCATCCGGCGCAGGTGTTCATGGGCGACACCGGCTCGCTCGCGCTCGGCGGCGCGTTCGGCATCATGGCGGTGCTGATTCACCAGCCGTTCGTGCTGGTGATCGCGGGCGGCGTGTTCGTGCTCGAAGCGGTGTCGGTGATGCTGCAAACCGGCTGGTTCAAATTCACGCGGATGCGGACCGGAACCGGACGGCGGATTTTTTTGATGGCACCGTTGCACCATCACTTCGAAAAAAAAGGCTGGTATGAATCGCAGGTGGTGATGCGGTTTTACATTTTGTGCGTCCTGTTCGCGGTCGTTGCGCTGGCCACCTTGAAATTAAGATGATGATGAGAATAATTAAAAAGAAAGCGGCGCTGGCGTTGAATAAAGCGCGTTTTGTTCCTTGCGCAAAAGACGCCGGGCTGTTAATAACTTTGGGCGCAGCGGCAAGACTCGCGCGCCCCGGCGGAACAGTTTCAAATTCACCCGTCGGTGCAGGATTCAGCGACGATTTCAAACCCGTGCCAATGAACCGAAACAATTTAACAAGCCGTGGAATTTGCCGAGGGAAAATTTCGCAGCGAAACAATCAAAACCACCTCGAAGAAAGGACGCCAACCGCGCCAAAATTATGAACAACCCCAATCCATTCATCCCACAAGGTTCCGTGCTGGAACAAAACAAACGCCGCTCGCGCATGAAACTCGCCGTCTTCTGCGTGCTCGCCGTCAGCGTCTGCGGCCTCACTGCGATGCTCATCCAAGGCTGCAAGAACGAAAAGAGTGAAACTCCGCCCACGCCGATGGTGGATACAAATCCGCCGCCGATGATTGATACGAATCCGCCAGCGGCGATGACCAACCCGCCGCCGGTGGTGACCAATCCGCCTCCAGTCATGCCGGTTGCGCCCGTCACGCCGGAAGCCGGAACCGAATACGTGGTGGTTAAGGGCGACACGCTGGCCAAGATCGCCAAGAACAATCACGTCTCGCTCAAGGCGCTTGAAGCCGCGAATCCGACCGTCCAGCCGACCAAGTTGAAAGTCGGCCAGAAACTCACGCTGCCCGCCGGCGGCACGGCCGCTCCGGCGGCAACCGGGGTCGCGACGAGTTCCGAAACGACCGGAGCTTCGGGCGTTGGCGACACGACTTACGTCGTCAAATCCGGCGACACGTTGACGAAAATTGCCAAGGCGCACGGCGTTACCGTCAAATTGATTCAGTCCGAAAACAACCTGTCCACGACCCAAATCAAGGTCGGTCAGAAACTGAAGATTCCGGCGAAGGCTGGAGCCTCGACGATTCCGGTCACGCCGCTACCGCCCATGGCACCGGCCGCGCCGGCTCCCGCGACGCCCGCGCCGGCCGCCACGCCGAACGGACAATAGCCGCCGGCACAACCGCGGCTGGCATTTGAGAAGTTGAAATGAAAGTCGCCGTCACAACTCTGGCGTTTTGCGTCGCCGCCCTGCTGGCGCTGGGGCTGGTGATGATTTACAGCGCGAGCACGGGGCTTGTCAACGCCCGCACGCACACCGAAGTCGGTGCGCACCTGCTCCAGATGCAGTTTATCTGGTGCGCGCTCGGCTCCATCGCGTGCGCGGTGATGGCGGTCCTCGATTACGCGCTTCTCAAAAAACTCGCGTGGCCGGTTTTCATCGTCGCGCTGGCCCTGGCAGCCTGTGTTTTCGTCCCGCATTTCGGGATGAAACTCAACGGCGCGCACCGCTGGATCAGGTTGCCCGGCGCGACTTTCCAGCCGTCCGAATTGGTCAAGATTGCGCTAATCATCATGCTCGCGTGGTATTGCGACAGCTCGCAGCGGAAAATGGACACGTTCAAACGCGGAATCATTCTTCCCGGAATCATCATCGCGGCGGCGCTTGGTTTGATTTTCGTCGAACCCGACCGCGGCACGACGATTCTGCTCGCGGCCGTGAGCGGAATGATGCTTCTGGTCGCGGGCGTCCAACTGAAACATCTGGTTGTTCCCGCGCTGGTCGGCGCGGCGGTTCTGGCTGTTTCCATTTACCACGACCCGATGCGCATGAACCGCATCGCCGCATGGCTGCACCCGCAGCAACACCTGGCCGGCGCGGCGCTCCAGGCGCAGCAGGGCATAATCGCCATCGGCTCGGGTGGCGTGACCGGGCTTGGCCTCGGCAACGGATTGCAGAAACTGGGTTACGTCCCTGAAATCCAAAGCGATTTCATTTTCGCCAACATCGGCGAGGAATTGGGATTGGTCGCCACGCTGCTGGTCCTCCTCGCGTTTCTGCTGATCACCGTCTGCGGCTTTTGCATCGCCCTCAACGCGCGCGACAATTTCGGCTGCCTCCTCGCGTCGGGCGTCACCTTTTTGATTTCGCTACAGGCCGTCATCAACATCGGCGTCGTCACAGGCGTCCTGCCGAACAAGGGACTTGCGCTGCCGTTCATCAGTTCCGGCGGCTCCAGCCTGCTCGCGATGCTGGTCGGCGTCGG
>Ga0207663_10001298_pt1 | contig 11578 bp, 8 predicted proteins | sample LARL53metaG_FD_184346 | JGI IMG/M metagenome (GOLD analysis project Ga0207663, IMG submission 184346) | Corn, switchgrass and miscanthus rhizosphere microbial communities from Kellogg Biological Station, Michigan, USA - LAR L5-3 metaG... | ecosystem: Host-associated > Plants > Roots >...
GGGAGGAGCTCAAGGAGGGGAAGCCCACCAGTCTGCTCTGCCGCAAATCGGTGACGGTGATCTCCCGCCACGGCCAATTGCGGTTCCGGTACCGCCGCGCCAGGCGCCTCCCTGCGGTTCCCCCCCGCGTTAGCGGATTGGTTTAGCCGTTCAACAGGTGGTGAGGGCGCCGGTAGCGGCCGAGCCGACCGTTTCCACGTACTTGCGGTAGGCGCCGGGCGGCGGGGGTGGCTTGGGGTTGGCGGCGGGCGGCCGTGCGGCGAGGTCCACGTCGACAGCCGTGACCGTGCGGCGCGCGACGTCGATCTCGATCTGGTCGCCGTCGCGGAGCCTGGCGATGGGACCGCCGACCGCGGCCTCTGGCGCCACGTGGCCGACCATCAGCCCACGGGTGGCACCGCTGAACCGGCCGTCGGTCACCAGCGCGACGGACTCCCCGAGCCCGCGCCCCACAATCGCCGCAGTTACCTGCAGCATCTCCGGCATGCCCGGTCCGCCGCAGGGGCCCTCGTGGCGGATGACCACGGTGTCGCCTGCGGCGATTCTGCCGTCGAGCACGGCCGTGAGAGCGTCGCCTTCCCTCTCGAAGACGCGCGCGGTGCCGCGGTGATACCGCGGCGTCTTCTCGGTCACCTTCACGACCGCGCCGTCCGGTGCGATGTTGCCACCGAGCACACACAGCCCGCCCTCGCTGGACAGCGGTGCGCCGATCGGCCGGATGACTTGCTGGTCCGCGGCCGGGCGCGGGTGGCGTTCGATCTCCTCGCCGATGCTACGCCCGGTAACCGTCATGGCCGAGCCGTCGATGAGCCCGGCGGCGAGGAGTTCGCGCAACAGTAGCGCGACGCCGCCAGCCTGATCCAGCTCCGCGGCGGTGAACTGGCCGCCTGGTTTGAGGTCACCGAGCAGTGGCGTTCTGCGCGACACCGCGTCGATGTCCGCGAGCGACAGGTCAAGGCCCAGCTCGCCCGCCATCGCCATTAGGTGCAGCACCGCGTTCGTCGAGCCGCCGGACGCTGTCGCGGCCGCGGCGGCGTTCAGGAATGCGGGCCGGGTAAGGATGTCGCGCGGCCGGAGGCCGGCCGCGAGGACGCTCATGGCCTGCGCACCGGCGTCGCGAGCGACGTCACGCTTGGCCGGATCGGTGGCTGGTACCGAGTTCGCGCCGAGCGGTGAGATGCCGATCGCCTCCATCACCATTGACATCGTGTTCGCCGTGTACTGGCCGCCGCAAGCACCGGCGCCCGGGCACGCCACCCGCTCCAGCTCATCCAGGTCGTGCTGCTCCATCCGCCCGGCGGCGACGGCGCCGACCGCCTCAAACACCTCGCCTACCGCCACCCGCCGGCCGTGGAAGATGCCGGGCTGGATCGTGCCGCCGTACAGCAGCACCGCGGGCCGGTTGACCCGCGCGAGCGCCATCGCGCACCCCGGAACGGTCTTGTCGCAAGAGGCGATGCAGACCAAGGCATCGAAATGGTGGCCGGTCGCGACCAGCTCGATGGAGTCCGCGATGACCTCTCTGCTGATCAGGGAGGAGCGCATCCCGTCGGTGCCCATAGTGATGCCATCGGAAATGGCGATAGTGGAGAACTGCATCGGTGTGCCGTTCGCCTGCCGGACCCCAGCCTCGGCGGCCGCGGCCAGGTCCCGGTGGTTAAAGTTGCACGGCATGGTGGAGGTCCACGAGTGGGCCACCCCAACGATCGGCCGCTCCAGGTCCTCCTGGGTGTAGCCGATGCCATACAGGAACGATCTCGCGCCCGCGCGGTGGAATCCCTCGTACAAAGTCCGACTGGGAAGATCCTGCCCGGCGGTAGCGGGTGCTTCCTTCATGTCAGCCTCCATGGTCGCGTCCACCACATCTTCCCGCAGTCTCCGCCGCTTGAAGTGGCCTTGCAGGACGTGGGCGTGCCCCGACGTGCGCCCGCTACGACCGCGATGCCGACGGTCCAGCGGACCTGATCGCCGCCAGGGAGCAGGGATCAGGGCGTGGCCTCCCGGCTAGCACACGGAGTGCGCTGCTGGGCAACACGCTCCCGCAATGGAGCCAACAGGCCGTCCAGCACCGTAACCGGTGAATGAGTACTGAGCGCAAAACGGGTCTCCAGCGAGACCTGCCAGTCGCGCTCGTCGGTGGAGATCAGGGCGGCCCGGGTCTCGGGTGCGACGTGCGCGTACACACCTTCCATGCCCGCGGTTCGGTGTCCCATGACCAGATCCCGCAGGATCTTCTGGATCCCATTTCGGTCCATGCAGGTCTGCCTCCCATGTCGACAGGAGTGCGGGCTGGCACCGGGCAGGATCGGCAGCCAGCATGCCTGGCCGCGTGTCTGATTGCCGCGGCCGCGCACCGGGACGCCTGGCCACGGCTCAGCCGTTACCGGGACTGGGTGGGCCGGATACGGACGTTTCGGCGGATACCAGCCCGTCGCGGCCGGTTTGAAAATCCATGTTGCGAAGCCGGAGCGGCGCTGGTGCTCTCCCTCACGGCCGAGAAACGCGTATCGCGTGCCCTCGCAGGATGGCGAGCCACCGCTCCGTAGACATGAGCAGTCCCGCCCGCCGATCAGGCGCAGATGTGCGGCCAGCAGGCTGGACAGGAATGGTGCGATGTCGATCGTGCGCCGTGACCCGAACTTGGGCGGTATTCGCACGAATACCCCGTTCACCTCTGCGAGCTGCCACCAGATCCGTATCGAGTTCGGACGGATGTCGGGCTCCCCCAAGCCCACAACCTCACCCCAGCGCATGCCCGTGTAGTGCAAGGTCACGATCTCGATGAACTCCTCATCCCGCCCCGCCAGCAACGCCGCGCGCTCGGCAATGAGCAAGGCCTGCAACGCAGTGGTCCACGGCTTTTCCTCCGCAGCCTCGGCGGCCGCGGCCCGGGCGTCGGCGATCGCGGTCCCGCGCTTGCGCCGAATGACGGCCGGGTTGACGAACATCAGCCCGGCAGCCTGCGCATCGCTCAGGATGAACGACAGCACCTTGCGTGCGGTCCGGGCTGATGTCTTCGACAACGTCCGCCCCGCGCCTCAGAAGTGTGACCATTGCCTGGCGGGTGAGTTGGCGATGTAGCTCGTTCGTATTGCGTGCGTTGATCCCCTCGCTGACCGCCATCATTGTGGAGACCGGAAGGCGGATCCGGAAGGGACGTTCTGCTGCTTCGGTTCGCAACTGCGCTGAGAGATCGGAAAGGACCAGGTACGTGCTGGTGTATTCGTCCAGGATCTGCCTGGCCTTCGTTTCCGCCGCGGGCCGGGCCAGTCCCATCCGGCGCAGCAAGGCGGGCATCTGCCGGACCGCGTCCTCGGGGCTGGTCGCCTCGGCCATGGCGGTGAAAGCGATGACCGCGACCGCTGAAAGCAGCGGTTCGGGAAGCGGGCATGCTCCCAAGCCGCTGACCGAGGCCGGCCGCGGCTCGGCCAGCAAGCGTTGACGGGTCTTGGCGCCCACGCCCATGCTTATCAGCGCTGACTCGACGATGAAGCTGGCCTCCTCGGGCATCGAACCGTCAGGTGCGGTGGCAGCGACCTCAAGGATTCCGGCACACGCTCCGGGCAACCTCGCGTTGCCCACTGCGGTCCTGGAGCCGGCGCAGGCCCTGCGTCGCTCCAGTCACGAGCAGGTAGGCGAGCGTACCCCCGAGGAGGGCGCCGGCCCTTACGGTCACCTCCTCTCGGGTTTGCCGGGACGGCGACGCGCCGATCCGCCGCTGGAGCCACGTCCGGTTGGCCTCGTTCCAGCGCTGGGCGACGATGGCCGTCACCAGCGCCCCGCCGGCCGCCGCCAGCTCGGCGGCATCTGCTTGCGAGCGGGCGGAGCCGGCCGGGTAAGCGGGCAACCGGTCATCTGCGCCGTCAGTGTGGCCTTCGCCTGCAGAAATCGCCTCCACAAAGGGCCCCCTAGCCGAAGATTTCGCGTTCCTTGCCAGGATCTACCCGCCGCTGCATGCACTCATGACGCTTCTGCGTGCCAGTGCCCGCCCGGCGCGGGCACGACCTTGCTGGGCTGAGGGGGACGCTCATCGGCCAGCACCGATCGTGACAGCGGCATGGGCGGTGGCTTGATCCCCGCGGTCGGGGGGTGGCACGATCGCCGAGGTGAGCACAGCGTTGCGGGAGCTGTTGATTCGTCACGTTGACGCCGGCACAATTCCTGGCGGGGTCGCGCTCTTGGGTGCTAGGAACGTCGAGGTGGTCACCGGGGGCGTGGCGTCGATCGGCGGCGGCCCGATGGGCAAGGACGCGACGTCGGCCTAATCTGGCCGGTTTACGAAATGCCCAGAAAGTCTGCATCAGGCAGGGCCCGAGGGAAAAGCGCCCGCCTGGCCGGTGGGTCGGCCAGGCGGGGGCGTGCTGCCGGCCGGTCAGTTCTTACCGGGCAGCACCCGCGACATAGGCGGCGACGATGTAGGTGGCATGCCGGTCCAGACTGCCCCGGGCACGGTCGTATCTCATGGTGGTCCGGGGATCAGCATGCGAGGCGGCTTCCTGCACGTCCCGCAGCGAGACCCCAGCGTCCAGCGCCGCGGTGATGAACGCGTGCCGCAGCGTATGCGGCCCGACCGGCTTGGTGATCCCGGCGCGGCCCGCGACTCGGCGGACGATCCGCCCGGCGCCGTGCCGGTCCAGCCGACGGCCATCGGCGGCCAGGAAGATAGGTCCTTCGGAGCGCTGGCCGACGGCCAGGTCGATCGCCCGCGCCGTCCGTGGCGCCAGCGGGATAGTTACCACCTTGCCGCCTTTGCGGGTGATAACCAACGTCCGGTGCCCGCGTTCGACACCCAGGGCTTCGATATTCGCGCCAGTGGCTTCGGAGACCCGCAGCCCGTTCAGGGCCAGCAGCGAGATGAGCGCGTGCTCGGCAGGAGCGCCGAGCCCAGCAGCGACCAGCAGCGCGCCAAGCTCGTTACGGTCCAGCCCGGTGGCGTGGGACTCGTAGTCCAGGCGGGGCCGTCGGACATGGGCGGCCGGGGAGTGATCGAGGAGTTCTTCTTCGACGGCGTACCGGTAGAGCCCGGCGATGGTACACAGGCGGCGGGTGATAGTAGCCCGGGCCCGGCCGCGGGCTTCCAGGTCACGGGCGAAGCACTCGATGTCGGTACGGCGCGCCTGGAACAGTCGCAGGTGATTTTGCTGGCACCAGGATGCATACTGGCGCAGGTCCAGCGCGTACGCCTCGCGCGTCAGGCCGGTGTAGCCGGCCAGGAACCCAGCCAGGGCGAGCCGTTCCGGCTCGGTGAACACCGGCTCGATGGCGGCGATGGCTGTGATCGTGGACGTGGTGGCCATAGGGCACCTCCCGGGTCGGGCTGAGGCCCGGGGCTGGGCCAGCCGTGGCCCCAGCGACGATGTTTCACCTCACCGTCAAACCAGCCGGGTGACCACGCAAGGTGACCGCAGCTATCCTGACTGTCGGCCCGGATCGATGCTCCTATGCTCTGTCAAGGGCTCGAATAGCATTTTCTTAGGTTCTTTTCTGGAATAGCTGTAGTGATTGATCGCAGTCAGGCGGGGCTGGAGTGCGGACAGGACAGGGAAGGGCCGCTCGCGGTGGAGGGCAAGCTCTTATTAGGTCACGTCCAGCCAGGTTGGCAGTGCTCCGGGGACGGCCGGCGAATCGTTCGAAGGCCAGCACAAGGTGCGGCAGCCGATTAGCGGGCCAGGCCGCCCCCGGAAGTGCGTGTCAGCGGGCCGGCGGCCGCAGGTGCGGGTAGACCTCGCGCGCGACGTACCGCTTGAGGCAGCGGATGATCTCGGTCTTGGACAGCCCTTCCTTGACGCGTCGCTCGACGTAGGCGCGGGTGGGCGGGTGCGAGCTCATCCGGGTGATCACGATCCGCCACAGGGCGTGGTTGGCCTGCCGGTCGCCGCCGGAGTTGAGCCGGTGCCGGACGGTCTTGCCCGAGGACGCGGGGATCGGCGCGGCGCCGCACAGGTGCGCCCAGGCGGCCTCCGAGCGCAGCCGCTCCGGATGGTCGCCCGCCGCGATCAGCAGCAGCGCCGCGGTGTCCGGGCCGACCCCGTAGAGAGCCAGCAGGCCCGGGGCGTGCGCGGTGAGGAGCGGGATGATGAGCTCGTCGAGGCTTGCGAGCTGGCCGCCGAGGAACTGCGCGCGGCGTCCCAGCTCGCGTAACGCGATCCGGGTGGCGTAGCCGACGGTGGCGCCGGGCCGGGGCCGCAGTCCGGCCAGGTCGGCTACCAGGCCAGCGGTGGTGTGGTGGATGAAGCGGACCCGGATGTCATCGGGGCCGGTCAGGACTAACGACCGGGCCTGGTTGATCGTCTGGGTCCGCTCGGAGCGGGCGGTGCGCTTGACGACCATCAGAGTCCGGATCGCCTCCACCGCACCGTCCCGGCCCTTGGAGGCCCCACGGGCCCGGCCTGACTGCGCCGCCCGGGCCGCGCTGACCGCATCGAGAGGATCAGACTTGCCCTGACGGCGGCGATCCTGACGGTCGCTGCGGTCCACCTCCACCACCCGCACGCCCGCCCAGGTGATGTGGCGGGCCAGTCCGGCGCCATAGCTGCCAGTCCCCTCGATCCCGACCAGGCTGACCGTGCCGAACCCGCCCAGCCAGCCCAGCAGCCGCCCGTATCCCTCGGGGGTGGCCGGGAACTCCTGCACCCCCAGCAGCCCGCCGATCGGATCCAGCGCGGCCGCGACATGCACGTCGGCGTGGGTATCCACGCCGCCGGTGATAGCACGTGTCTCTACGATGGTCATTGCCGTCCCCTTCTCAGGTTGAGGGATGGCACGCACCCGCTGGCCGCCCGGATCTGGCAACCCCGGCCTCTTGCCTAGGCCAGGCAGATCAGACCGGCAGCGCCGGTGGGTGCCATTAACCTGGGGCCCGGCCGACAGATCGTTTCCAAGGACAGCCCGAACGGCGTCAGCCGATTCGGAGGTCAGGCCGGGACCCAGGCCTCCGACGCTACGCCCCCACCAGGGCAAAACCGGGGAAGCAGGGCCGGAAGCACTACCCACATCCTCCCTGCCGAATCGGGGCGGCTGGGCCGTTGGCCAGTTGCTGATGCGCTCGTGCCCAGATTTCCCTGACTTGTGCTCGGCGCTGATCCGCGCACTGGTACGGCAGCCCGCGGGCAGGCGCGGCCCGCCGACACCGGCTCTTGGCTGGCAAGAGGGTCCCGGCATCGCTGGGCAACTGTGGGTGCGTCATTAATGGTCGTCATGGCGTCACGGCTTGGCCGGGCGGTCCATTTGCCACGGTTGCGGGTTCGCGTCGATCAGGGCGATGATGGCCGAGTGGCGGCGCAGCTTGGCCAGGCAGCGACGGCGGGTGGGCCCGATGCTGCCGACCGGGATGCCCAGCCGGGCGCTGATCTGGGCGTAGGGAAGTGGGGGGTCCAGGGTGAGCAGGGCGATCAGCTGCTGGCAGGGCGGCGGCAGGTCGGCGAGCGCCTCGCGCAGCGCCGCGTGCCGCTCCAGCCGCAGCAGCTCATCGTCGGCCAAAACGGCCTGCTCGTCGGGGATGTCCTCGGGGTCCAGCACCTGGCCGCCGGGAGGGCAGGTTCGGCGGGCCGCGCGCACGAGCCGGGTGCATTCGCGGCCGGTGGTGGTGGCCAGCCAGCCGGGCAGTGCGGCCGGGTCGCGGATCTTGCCGATGTGGTCCACCAGGTGCAGCCAGACGGCCTGGGCGGCGTCGCCCGCGTCGGCGCCGGCCAGCCGGTACCGGCGGCAGATCGCCCACACCAGCAGGGCGTACCGCTCCACGATCGCATCCCACGCCAGTTGATCGCCGTCGCGCGCGCGCATCACTAGGTCCGTAACCGTCACGTGACCCGGGACCGGGCCCGCCTCAGCAGTCATGATCGTGATCTCCTTCCCCGCAACAGGCCACTCACGGTGACCTCCTCGTGGGCTGTGCCGGGTCGTCGGCGGCAGGCCGTTCACAGCTGACTCCACTGTTGGCGGCGGCAGCGGCGTTCACCACACCTGACCGGCCACAGGACTACCCACAGAAATCCGCCCTCGGACACTCCTAGCGATGCTGGGCACCGGGTGCGGATCGCGTCGCGGCCGCGGGCGGGCTTGGTCGTGCTGCCGTCGCGGTTGCGGTCGCTGCTGCTGGCCAGGGTGGCAGGAGATGGCGGTGGCGAGCCAGGTTGCGTACCGTGGGTGCAGGATCGGTTCCGCTCGGTGTGGGTAGCTGCGGCGGATGATCGCGAGGGGATGCTGGGGCGGTGGCGGAGCCTGGGCTTGCTTTCGCCGGGCTGTTGTGGCAGTTGCGGGCCGAGGCCAGGCTGACCCAGGAGGAACTGGCCGAGGCGGCCAGCGTGAGTCCGCGGTCGGTCAGCAACCTGGAGCGGGGCATCAACCGCACCGCGCACAAGGACACCGCGCTGCTACTGGCCGGTGCACTGGGCCTGGCCGGGCCGGTGCGCGATCTGTTCGTCGCGGCGGCCCGCGGCAAGGCCCCGGCCGCCGACGTGCTGGCGGCCAGGGAGGGGGTGGCGCTGGGGACGTTCGCGGCGGCGGCGACCCGGGCGCTGCCGCGTGATATCACGGCCTTCACTGGCCGCCAGGCCGAGCTCACCCAGCTGCTGGGGACGCTGGCCGCGGCGGCCGCTAATGGCGGCGTGGTGGGCATCCACGCGATCGGCGGGATGGCCGGGGTGGGCAAGACCACCTTCGCGGTGCATGCCGCTCACCGGCTGGCCGGAGACTTCGCCGACGGGCAATTCTTTCTGCCGCTGCACGCCCACACCGCCGGGCAGCGGCCGGTCGACCCCGCCGATGCGCTGGCCAGCCTGCTGCTGACGGCGGGGGCCTCCGCGGCACAGATTCCGCCTGGGCTGGAGGCCCGCGCCTCGCGCTGGCGCGATCACGTGGCGGGCAAGAAGATCTTGCTGCTGCTCGATGACGCGGCCAGCCATGACCAGGTCCGGCCGCTGCTGCCGGGCACCGCGGGCAGCCTGGTGCTGGTCACCAGCCGCCGGCGGCTGACCGCGCTGGAAGACGCCGCCGTGATCAGCCTCGACACCTTGTCTCCCCGCGAGGCGGCGGCGCTGCTGGCCCGGCTGGCCGCCCGGCCTGGGATCCACGCGGGGGATGCGGCGGTGGGCGAGCTCGCCCGACTGTGCGGGTATTTGCCGCTGGCGATCGGGATGCTCGCCAGCCAGTTGCGCCACCATCCTGCCTGGACCGCCGCCCAGTTGGCCGCCGAGCTGGCAACAGCCCGCGACCGGCTGGCCCTAATGCACGCGGAGAACCTGTCGGTGGCGGCCGCGTTCGGCCTTTCCTATCAGGACCTCACACCTGGCGCGCAGCGGCTGTTCCGCCGGCTCGGCCTGCATCCAGGACCCAGCGTCGACGCCTACACGGCCGCCGCGCTTGGCAGGACCACGCTGGACGTCGCCCGCCGTGGCCTGGAAGAGCTGTATGACCAGCACCTGCTCGCCGAGCCCGTGCCCGGCCGCTACCAGCTGCACGACCTGCTCCGCGAGCACGCCCGCGCCCTGGCTGCCAACGACAACCGGGCAGAATCAGACGAAGCGATCGGCCGGTTGCTGGATTACTACCTGCAGACCGCGCTGGCCGCCAGCGAGCACATCGCCAGTACAGGCTGGGCACCCGCCGTCGACCCCCTGCCACCTGCGCGGCTGCCAGAATGCGCGCCACCGGTCTCCACCCCCGGGCAGGCAGCCGCCTGGCTGGAGACCGAGCGCGCCAACCTGCACGCGGCCGCAGGCTACGCCGCTGGCAGCGAGCGTCCCACCTATGCGACTTTGATCCCCGCCGCCATGGCCAGCTTCCTGGAGGCCAGGGGCCACTGGGACCAGGCCCTCACGCTGCACCAGATCTCCTTGGCCGCTGCCCGCCGGGCCGGCGACCAGCCTGGCGAGGCACGGGCTCTGCTGCTGCTGGGCGCCATGGAAGTAATGACCGGCGGCTACGCTGCGGCAGTCGTTACTTTCCAGCAGGCCCTGGCGGTCTACCGCGACCTGAGCGACCCGGCCGGTCAAGCCGATGCCATAGGCCGCCTGGGCTTCGTGCACGGAAAGACCGGTAACTACCCTTCCGCCGCCGCGTGCCACCAGCAGGCGCTGGAACTGTCCCGCGACCTCGATGACCGGAGCGGCCAGGCCCACGCCCTCACCGATCTGGGCATCGTGCACGGGCTGACCGGGAACTACCCGGCTGCCAGCGCGTGCCACCAGCAGGCGCTGGAACTATTCCGCGACCTCGATGACCAATACGGCCAGGTCAATGCTCTCATCAACCTGGCTGCCGTACAGCAGATGACCGGCGATTACCAGGCCGCCGCCGAAGCCTTGCAACAGGTCACGGCGCTGAACCGCGACCTCGACAACCGCAGCACACAGGCCTGGGTGCTGAACGAACTCGGGGTCTTGAAGCGGCTGACCGGCGACTACCGGGCCGCCGCCGCCAGCCACCAGCAGGCCCTGGAACTGTTCCGCGACTTCGGCGAACGCCCCGCCCAGACCTATGCGCTCAACGGACTCGGCCTCGTACAGCAACTAACCGGCAATCACTCGGCTGCTGCCATCAGCCACCACCAGGCCCTCCAGCTCTTCCGCGACCTCGGTGACCGGCGCGGCCAAGCTGACGTGCTGAACGGGCTCGGCGAACTGTCGTCCCGAACTGCCAAGACCCTGCAGGCCCGCGACTACCACAGCCAGGCGCTGGCCATCGCCCGCGACCTTGGCGCGCCGTTGGAGGAAGCACGCGCCCTGGAAGGCATCGGCCACAGCCACCTCCAAGACGGCAACCACGGCGAAGGTATCGCCCACCTGAAGCAGGCGCTGGTGATCTACCGACGCATCGGAACCCCCGGCGCCCGGCGCGTTCAGGAAACCCTCCGGCAACATGCGTCCAAACCAGCATCACCACCCAGCAACCAATAACAAACACGTCACCACGCCACGCGTCCGACAAGCACGACCGCGCAGGGCCTCCGCCTCCCACCGGCAACACTCGCCGACCTGCTGGCACCCGAACAGAACGACCATTCCTGCGCTACGCAGGCGACTGGCGCGACATACCCACCAGCGCGTTCATATCGGCGGGAGTGTGCGCGCCCGCCGTGACGGACTTCGCTACGGTCCGGAATCGTTCGGCGCACACTACTGAGGACGCGCAGCCGAGGTCACAGACCGTCATGACCTACAGCGAACCCAGCCCGGCAGACTTGGAAGGCGTGCTGGAGGGAGCCCCTCAGGAGTTCGAATGTCCCATCCTCCGCTGCCTGCGGCTACGAGCGGATCACGTGGTGCAGCATCGAAGTACGGTTAGCGACCCTGGCTGGCCTTCTCACGTGCTCAGATTCCTCTAGACGATCGTGCCGCAAGCAGATGGCATGCAAGCGGTCAGGACCATGCCCGGCCCGCGCACGACGACTTGCACGCCGCCGGGGCTGTGGCACAACTGCAGCAAACTCAGGGGAAACGGATAGACCCCCGTCCACGTTACCGTTGTAGGTGAGGCGTAGAGCGATCATGGCGGGTCGAGAGCGTCTGCCGAGAGAACCGGCGGGTCAGATGCGCGAATCTGGTGGAAGCAGCACAGGGCACAATCGCGAGACAACAGG
>Ga0207663_10001299_pt1 | contig 11575 bp, 13 predicted proteins | sample LARL53metaG_FD_184346 | JGI IMG/M metagenome (GOLD analysis project Ga0207663, IMG submission 184346) | Corn, switchgrass and miscanthus rhizosphere microbial communities from Kellogg Biological Station, Michigan, USA - LAR L5-3 metaG... | ecosystem: Host-associated > Plants > Roots >...
ATGATCAGTGCGACTCGACATCGTAGGCCCTGGATTGGATCAAGAGCGGTTACAGCTACATCGGTTTTATAAAATGGCTAGAAAAGGGGGCAGCGAAGGCCATGTCCGGAACAACGGGGGCTAACAATCCCGAAGCGTACCCGCGCTGCCAGAGCGATTCGATCTCCAACATCGGACCGCAAAAACGTTGTTTCAACTGCGGGAACCAATGGGGACAGGTAACCCAGGCTTTTTCTTTGCCAACCAGGGCGGACATGTTATCTGGCCGATGGTGACTCCGCGCTGCTGATCTCCTGTTTTCGCTCTGACCTGCATGAACACTAGCTAAAGCCGATAACTTGATGCTTCCGCGTGAGATACGTCCTAAGAATGTCTTAGGCTGGGGAGTACTGAAGGCACTGTGAAGCACTCCAAAGACAGGGTCAATCGCGGAAACTAGTAGCGGTAGCATTTCCTATCGCGGCTGACCCGCATGCCTATTGAGGATTGCGCATTCTGTGCAAAATGGATAGGGGAGGTTTGCGGAAGGGAGAAATGCGTACGACGATTCTACGAAGGCCGGTCAGGCGACGACCTGAGTCTCATCCAGCGTGTCGAGGCGGGCCCCTGACGCAGCCACCGGCACGAAGCGGGTTGTTTGTCGTCACCCACAAACAAAAATTCTGAACAGAAAATTCTCCGCACAGCCCCACCCGTAATAGTTGACGACCCAGGCGATTTTGTTGGGGCAAGCTTCGGTCTTCGCACGATGTCAAACAGAATCGACCCGCGAAATCACAGGAGATCGATCTATGCGTACAGATCGGAGCTGTGGGCATACAGTCGTTCGATCATAGAACGAATAAGGTCCTGTAGTTATTGACGTGCGATTACACGCAATATAAAAAGGCGCCCACTCTTGCGATAGGGTTGTGATTGTTCGCATCACCAACCTAGCGAAAGGAGCGCCTTTATGAGTCAAGAAAAGTATATCGGCATGCTCCAGATGAAAATATTTCACATTGACGCGAACAGAGATGGGGGGGATCATTTCAGCCGTTTTTGGGGCCAAAAAGGAGATTCGGACTAATTACCCTTGTCTTCGAGAGCACGCTCTATGCAGACGAATCACCCTCCACATGCTGCCGTTATCGGTACCAACAACAACGTGGGCTCGCCCAAAGTTGTGGCGATTGGGCTAAATGCGGCGGGGTACAAGTTACTCCCGCCTCTCGCGTTGACGTTGCAGAAAGAAATGACGAAAACTCCAAGACTGGCTTGCGCCCTGATCCTGCTACTCGCCTTGACCGGCCGATATGCGGAAGCGACCGATGCAAACGGCAATAAGTTCCGGCACCTTCCGATCCAGTGGTGCGCCCTTGCGGGTAGCCCAACGGTGGTCTCGCCGGGAACGGTGGATCCCGATAATCCGGGAGCCGATATGACCACGGTTCTTTGGCGAAGACACGAGCGCGCAAGCGACAGGATCTACCTGCCCTTGGCCGCATCCGACGCTGCGAACGGCGTGGTACCAGTCACCTTTCGATCGGCTGCTGACCAGCAAACGTTCCCTTTCTTGCCTAACCGAACTTTTCCGGTCATTACTGGACCCCACGCGAACGGCGATTTGGACATCGTCACTGACAATATCCAGGCTGTTGTACAGGCGTGCAATCAAGCATGGGGACCCAGCGCACCCGGCCTTGTGGTTGTCAATGTCAACCATCTCTTCAACAACGGTACGCAGATTGGTGGTGAGGGATACTCCAGCTGGGGCGGTGGTGGCAGCTTCACCGACACCGCAAGTTTTGGCTTTGCCTCCAACTACGTGTTTATACAAGACAGGTCGCACGTCGGCAGCAGCAACGCGGACGCCAACCTCCTCGGCCACGAGTTGGGCCATGCGCTCAACATGTTCCACACCAGCCCTAGCGATAACCTCATGAGCGTAGTTTTCATCAATGACGCCGATCCGCCCCACACGTTCAGCACGAACATCCAGGATGGCGTTGACAAAGCGGGTTCTATGTTGTCCCCTCTTACGGGAACTTTTCCGCGCACTATCAATCAAGTTGATTGGCACCAGCGAATGGCGCAGAAGTGGCCGGGTACGGTGCTCGATCCTCCCGACACGCTCATAAACGCTCTGCTCCCGACCTTCTTGCTTCTCGATGACCTCGAAGATGTGGCTGCAGCTGAAGGGGGTGTAAATCTCTCGGCCGTCCGCGTCAGTGGCGATGTGCCGGGCGGGGTATTACATATCAACTTCCGCCTGGTTGGTCCGGTGATACAGAGTTTCACACCGGTGGATTACTTCTTCCTGGCCGACCTCGACAACAATGCTGGAACCGGTGGGACCCCGGCGCAATTCCCGAGTGATAGCGATCTGCCTCCGAATTCTTTCACCGGGGTAGAACTCATCGTGCGTGTGCGTGCACTACTCACTGGAGACGTATGCGAGGTCGGGTGCAGCACAACGTTCACGCTTACACCCACGGCGTGGTTGTTCCAAGGGGGAACCTTCGTTAAGCAAGCGGCGAATTTCGCCTCGACTTTTGAAACCGAGTCCGTGGGAGAAGATGTGTCATCGGGAGTGTTCGGAAACCTGGAGGTGTTCTTTCCCTCATCCATACCCACTGGAAACGTTCGTGTCCAGGCTATTACGCATGACGGATCCAACAACACGATCGACAAACTTGACGATACCGATGCCGGGCGTGTGGGAAGCCTTGCGCCGCCCGCGTTCCCGGTGTGCGGTGTGAATCCCGGCCAGGTGCAACCGGGTGTGGAGACAAATGTGACAGCTCATGGGTTGGTACCGAATGAAATGGCTAAGGTCATGCTTGCCGATCTCCTGCTACAGGTCGCAACCGCGGATGCGCAGGGCAACGTAAACGCAAATATTGTGATTCCGAGTGACGCCCGAGTGGGAAGGAGACTGGTCACGGTGGGAACGCTAAAAACAGCGCTGACGGCGGACTGCTCGGTTGACGTCGAGGGTAACCCGGTCGTTGCTGTCCCGGTACCAGTGGACATCAATCCCACTTCCTGCCCGAACCCACTGAATACGGGTAAGCAAGGCACAATACCGCTAGCGATTTTGGGGACCAGCACCCTGAACGTCACCCAGATTGACCCCGCGTCGATCCGCTTGGCCGGCGTAGCACCACTCAAGTACACGTACCAAGATGTGGCGGCTCCGTACTCTCCTCTCATCGGCAAGAACGGAGCGAACGCCTGCATCACGCTGGGCCCCGATGGCTTCAAGGACCTGTCGCTGTACTTCAGTGCGACCCAGGTTACTGCTGCGTTGGGCGCCGTCACCAATGGTCAAGTGCTCACGATTCACCTGACCGGCAATTTCCTGCCGCAGTTCGGCGGGGCGCCGATCGTGGGCGAAGATGTCGTGGTGATCAAGACCAAGTGAACCGCACGAAACGCGAGTTGGGCGCGATGCGCCCGGACTCGCTCTTCGACCAATCGCACTTTTTATTTAGAAGAGCATGAAAGAGAAATCTTGCAAAGACAGACGAGCGTTGATCGAGAAGGCGGGCGGTCTCACTGCCGCCGCAGATTCCAGGCAGGAAGAGATGAATTCCGTGCTGTGCTCGTTTCGCTGCGCAACGCGCAAAAGGATTTCGCGGTCCCGCGTGAGGTCCAAGATTTCCGGAACCTGCCAGTTGATACGCCATGCCACGAGCGGTGACGCTGCAGCAGCTTCAAGCAATGTCTCGACGCTGCGGCCCGGGTCTAATGCCCAAAGTGCATTCCAGCAACTGTTGCCCCCATGTCGGTCTAGCGGCTTCCAAGTTCTGCGGTTATGCGGGAGAGTTATGTAACACCGCAGCAGGTTGAATGCGCGATCACGGCCTACGGGCACCACGCGCACGAAGCTGGAAACGGCGGAAACAGACAAGGAAAACCTATCGCCTGTCGGAATCTCCTCTACTCGGAGCGGGCAGATCATCCGGTCGCTCATCGACCTTGCCGCCCCCTCATGCAGGATCCCGATCCCGAAACGCGAGGAAGGCTGGCCAGGTTGTGATGACCTCGATCGGACTGTACATGATCCAGGCCAGGTCAGACGTAGGCGTGGAATGGCTCGAAACGCTAGGCCCCGAAGTGCTGAGGGGACCGTTCCGATCGACATCGAGACCTACGTCGCCACGGGGTCTGTCCAGTCTTCTGTGTAAACGACCAAGCTTTCTTGGTGTTGCTGTTGGGGATGGGTTGCAAGGGAAGGGGGCAGTTCCCCTTCCCTTGCATTCACGTAGAAAGAGCTGAGGTACGTGCCTTTTCAACATCGGCGAAGACAAGAGCGGCCCGGACTGTCCTGGTAGTCGCACCTACAGCCGTACCGACAGTCCAGGCCGATCCATTACGCCGCGTGCCCGCAATCCTAACCTGTCACGCTTCAACCTTGAGCCGCCTCTAGGCCGACTCGCAGTGCTATAGTACTGCTGCTCAGACGAGAGGCCGGAGTGATTCCGATCTGGCGCTCGCAGAAGCTGTACGAGCGGTGTCCGTTGCGGCCTCTTCAGCGTAGCGTCGAGCACTGCAATCCATCAACCCCTCCTGGGATTGGTTGCCAGTGATTGCTCTACGGCGAAGCAGCACCAAAGCTGGATGGGGCCATATTTCCCGGGGATGGTTCGGAGGACCGGCCAGCAGGCGCAATTTCTACCTGCGCCGGGAGGAAAATCGGATGGACCCCAGACTTGTGGTTGTTTCCGGCACGAAAAAAGGGACCATCACTGCCCTGAGCAATTCGGAGTTAACCATTGGGCGGGATGCCGACAATGGATTATGCCTCAGTGAGGCAGCCGTCTCCCGCAAACACTGCGCGGTTCAGAGTAACAAGGGGATTTACAAACTCATCGACCTCAACAGCCGCAACGGCACGTTTGTGAATGGGATTCCGGTAAGGGAGAAAATCCTGCAACATGGAAACACCATCCGTCTAGGCAGCACGGTACTACTGTTCCTCGCCGAAGAAGAGGATGTAGACGAGCCACAGCCAAACCACTTCCAGCCTTGGGAAGATAAGAGCAGCTTGCCGTTGCCCAGCGGGACCTCCAGCCCGACATTGATCCTTTCCCCGATCGATAGCCATCTTGGCTTAGAGGCCGAGTTGCCAGATCTTGGCATTATGGTGCGCGACCTCAGCGCGTTGCTCAAAATCAGCGGCCACATTAATACCATTTGCAAACCGGAGGTGCTGCAGCGGGAATTCCTAGAAATTATGTTTGAAGTGACTCCCGCGGCTCGTGGCTCCATAGTACTCACCTCCGAGATTGACGAGCTAGGAACTGTTACAAGTTTCTATCGCAACGGGGCCAAGGCCCCCGAAACGCTGAATCGGAGCCTGATAAATCGCGCCCTCTGGGAACAAGCAAATGTTGTGAACGAACCAGAATCGACGGGGGCTGGAGACGCACCGCTCGTGCTGTGCGTTCCCCTTTTCGCGGTGAAGAAAACCTTGGGCGCGATTTATCTGGCAGGTGCGGCGAAGGTTCGTTTTGCGGAGAACCACGTTAACTTTGTAAAAACGGTGGCAGGAGTTTTCGCGGTGGCGCTTCAAAATGCCGTTCACCTGGCGGCTCTGGAGAGTGAAAACTCCCGTCTGCGCCGCGAAATCTCCCTGGAGCACAATCTGATTGGCGAAAGTGCGGCGATGAGTAAGGTATTGCAGTTCGTCAGCCGCGTCGCGCCTGGAGATTCCACTGTCCTTATTCGCGGCGAGAGCGGCACCGGCAAAGAACTTGTAGCACGGGCGATCCATAACAACGGCAGGCGCAAGGACAATCCTTTCGTCGCAATCAACTGCGCGGCTATAACTGAGTCATTACTGGAAAGCGAGCTATTCGGTCACGAGCGGGGCGCGTTTACTGGGGCGATAGCCATGAAGAAAGGCCGCTTGGAGGTGGCCAATACGGGTACGCTATTTCTGGACGAAATCGGGGAAATGCCGTTGTCGCTGCAGGCCAAGCTTCTCCGAGTCTTACAAAACCGCGAATTCGAGCGGGTCGGCGGCACGCGCCCTCTCAAGGTGGATGTGCGCTTCCTGGCGGCCACCAATCGTAATCTGGAAGAAGCAATAAACGCTAGCAGTTTCCGTCCCGACCTTTTTTACCGGCTTAATGTCGTCTCGATTGCCCTGCCGTCCCTGCGCGAGCACCGCGAAGATATTCCCTTGCTCGCCACGTATTTTGCTGCCGTGTACTCGGAGAAATGTAAGCGGCCCCTCGAGGGGATTTCGCCAGAGGCTCGAGCTTTGCTGATGAATTACCACTGGCCGGGCAACGTGCGTGAACTCGAAAACGCAATTGAGCGCGCGGTTGTGCTAGGCATAAGTAACACAATCGTACCGGAAGACCTCCCGGAAAACCTGTTCGAGAGTGAAGCAGAATCGAGTGTCGGCTCGAACTATCATGATGCGATTAACGCTTTCAAGAAACAACTAATCGTGCAAGCCGTGCAGCGCAGCGGCGGAATGATAACGGAGGCTGCCAAGCTCCTAGGGATACACCCGAAGTATCTGCATCGATTGATTCGGAATCTTAGTATCAAGAAAATGATCGCATGAAATGATTGCATCCGACGCGAGAGCGCAGCGGGGCTTCGGCAAGTCGAGAAGGGATCTTAGACTTCGCGGTCTCCCGGAGCCGAGAGGGCATCACGCCATTTATTGCTTATTTCCCGGATTTGCTCCGGGTTTACAGGCGGTTTAACAGTGGGGGCAGTGCAGAGTAACCGCCGCAGACCATTCTGCCCGTTGAAACCGTCGATCACGTCTGAGCGTCTGCAATGTAGTTTGTTTTGAGGCTGCGTACGTAAGACAGCAGTATAGGAAAATGGCTAAAGAGATAAACCCGATTTTGACATCCGGTTGTCAAAATCGGGTTTGACCTGAAATAGTGGGTCCACAATTGGAAGCTTACTTGAGAATTGGAGCTGAGGACGGCTCAACAAGCTTCACCGCGAACGCATCTTGTGATTGGTAGGCAGTGCTGCCGGTGAACCTGTAGCCTGCGGTGTATATCTCAACGTTGCTCTGTGTAGAATAGAACACCAGGCGTCGTAGGTCTACGGCGATCCCATTGATGCTGGCTCCGAGGAACGTCGTGTAATTGAGTCCATTTAATTGGGGTGCAAGCTTCACCACCCAACCTGCGGTCGGATTCGGTGTGATCGCAGGCGCCCCGGGGAAGCTCGTCGAAGACGTATTGCCCGCGACGTAAACATTTCCTCCCTGGACTGCGATCGCTGTTGGCACCGTAGATCCATTGCTGCCGCCGAGATAACTTGAGTAGACGCGCTCCCCATAAGTGCTATCGAGCTCGGCCACGAATGTGCCGTAACCAGAGGGGGACGGCCTTGCGGTCTGGAAGGCTCCCACGCTGATTGGGAAGTAGGTATTCGGTCCCACAAATCCGGTGACATAGGTATGAATGGTGTCGGCGCGGATCGCAATTCCGTAATTCCAACCGCCTCCCATCACATTCGAATACTCAATGCTCAACACGGGATTCAGCTTGGTGACAAAGGTGTTGGTGCCGGCAGAGATGGTGACAGGCATGGTATGGGGAAAGTCCACGGAGGCTGTCCCGCCCGTAATATAAACGGAGCCGTTTGAGTCAACGGCAATGCCGTTTGCCCAATCACTGCTTGAGCCGCCCACATAAGCAGAATCAATGAGGTATCCGTTAGAGATTTTGGCTACGAAAGCCTCTTCTCCGCCATGATACGTGCTCGTGGAGACGAGTTCTGGAAAGTCGCTCGAATAGGTATATCCGGTTATATACGCCTGCTGCAAGGAATCTACAGCAATGGCATTTGCCTCATCCTGACTCGAGCCGCCGAAAACCAGGGAGTAAATTTCCTGGCCGGTCAAAGAGAACTTCGAAACAAAGACATGAAACTGACCGTTAGCCGGAGCACCCCGCCGCTGGCCGGGAAAGTTGAGAGAATTGGTATAGCCGGTAATGTAGACTCCCGTTGAGTCGACAGCGATTCCCGTCGCAGCGTCCGTACCACTCCCACCCCAATAGGTTGAGAACAAGATAGCCCCTGACGGGGACAGTTTTGTAAGAAAAGCGTCATACGAGCCCTGCAAACTACTAATGGCTGCCGAAGCCACAGGGAAATTGCTGGACGCGGTGAAGCCGGCAACGTATGTGTTGCCGGCGCTGTCGACGGCTACAGCCTTTGCCTGGTCCTGGTTGCTTCCAGCCAAGAAGGTCGTGAAGCTCACGCTCGGCCCGGTGGCCGAAGCATTGATGGCAAAGAATGCGATTAGTGCTGCTAACACTAGAATTCTGCTGCGAATTTTCTTGTCTTTCATAACTCCTCCTCACACGGTTTCTCTCGGAAACCAGATTGAATTTCGCGCCGGCCTCCGATCTCTTGCACCGTGTGCATCGCCCGGAAGTGGCTCGCGCCCTTCCTAAATGCAATGCGTTTGCCACAGAGAAAAGTGCTCGCGTGATCGCCTGCTAGTCGCGGCCATCTTTTGTATTTGCGGCAACATACGCCTCTTGAGGATTGCGTCAGAGGCGACATCGCGTCAGCCAGAACGGCGCAGAAGTATCCGGACGGATACGGGGCAGGTATCTGAGGCGATACCCAGCCGGGTACCACAGGACGCGCTTTAGCGCCCGCCTCCTCGGCGTTCGTGTCCCGCAGTTGTTCCATCCCGTTGGAAAGAAATGAGCTCAACTCGTTTGGCGAGCCAGGCAGGCATGCCTCGTTCTGCATTGCGCCGCACAGTCAAAGCCATGGTGGTTTGGTACAGCTTTTGCTCTTACGCCAAGCGGGTTCGGCAGCAGACAGCAATAAATAAAGAGGTGAGGCAATGAAAGGCCAAGCGATCTCCGGTGAGCGGCGCGAGCATCCTCGGGTTGGAGTTATGGCAGAGCTCGAAAACATCACGTACAGCATTCTGCGAAAACACGGCGTCGTCAGCGAACTGGTACGCCAGGCCCCCGCAGTTGATCCGTCCACAGACTCAGTGCAACAGAAAGGAGCCACGACAATGGCAAAACTAAGAATTATCGCGAACAATGATCAGCCGAATCGTGAAAATCACTATCCGCAGACCTGGCTGCTCTACACGCAAGACAACACCATTGAAGTCCACGTAATGCACGACGGGTTCAACCGTCCTTTCGTGTTCAACAAAGCCGCTGCATAAAGCAGGGAGGATGTCATGGAGTTTGAATCCGAAGTGAAGCGCTTTCCTCCAAGCACAGTGCGCTACGGTCTGCCTTGTGCCCAATGCAGGATTTACTATTCCGCCGACCTATCAAGCTGCCCTGTCTGTCAATGTCGGGACCGTGTCCCTGCTCGTGCGATCAGTGTGGGTGTCCCAACCCGCGAAAACGGAACAGTTTGATAACGTTGATTAGACAAGTGCCAGGGTTTGGCGGTTGCTAGCTTCGATGCGCACGTCGCCGCCAAATTTTCCGGCAAATCCAAGAAGCACAACGAGGCCGTTCACGCTGGTTACTCTATGAATCAAAAGAGTCGGGCCAGCCGGAGATCTACGTTCGACGATATCCAGCCATGGATCGGCAGTGGCAGGTTTCGGAGGGCCGTAGGGTGCAGGCGCGGTGGAGCCGCACGGGCCGAAGAGATCTACTATCGTGGTGGCCAACACATGATGGCGATCGCGTTTCACGCATCTGGAGCCGAACCTGGTTTCGGGAAACGAAATCAGGAGTTGCATCAGGCCAGCGCCAGCGGCATTGGCTCGGCCTTCCGGTTCTCCCGCGAACAGAGGGCACTCTTGATGACATTCTGAGTGCCTTGCCACACTTCGGTGGTCAGCCCTTCGCCATATCATCGATAAACGGTGACGAGCTGGGCATCAACTCTTATCTCGATATGGTCTATCGGCTGCCAATCCGCCAAAGTGAAAAACCGATCCCGGTGGGGGTGGTGTCGAAGAACTATCGCACGCTGGTCGAATCTTGTTCAGTTTCCTTGCAAGCTAAATATTGTTGAGCAGCCCATGCGACTGTCCTGACTCGGCTTAGCGCATCCCGGAAGTCCGTCAGAACCCGAGGCTCCAAATCGCCAGCAAGCAAGGGGATTTTTAGCTCGCGATTGCAAAGCGAACAGACTCCACCCAACAGGAATTTGCCCTACCCACTTCAATTCGGGAGCAGGACTGGGGTCTAATCTGAACAGCCGAATCAACTGGCGGTTCTGGCGCTCAGTCACCCCTCAAACAGGCCATAAGGGAGCTTCAGCAGCTACATGAAATGGGTTTTTCCCATCCTTCGCGTCCAGCGAAGTGAATCCCAATCTCACCGTTAAACGTGCCTTTTTTAGCCCCGATAACTAGTCTGAAGTGTCCTCTACCTTGTACTTGTGTTGCGCGAATTGAAGCCGCAGGCTCTCCTGTGCGTTTCGGACACTCTGTTCATCGCCGTCAATGGATCCGACCCCTATCGGAGCGGAAGGGCTTCACTGTTTAATCCGACATGAGACTTCGCGCTACTGCTTGTCGTACACCGCAGTGCTTTTAGCTTTTAGACCTGCCGAATCGGTTGTGCTCGTAGTGACGGTGCGGGTTTTACCATCTGCCGAAACGGCAATTCGACCAGTTGTGACAACCTTGCCATCTTTCTTGCCGGTTAACTCCAATGTGCGGGCATTAATTTTCTTGTATGACCTCGCGTCGGTATTCGGATCGCCAGTCACGGGATAGTCTTTCCCGTCGAACTTGCCCGTCCACTCATTGTGAGCGGGCTTGCCATCCTTGTCGGTGCCATCCACCGTGACTTTCATGCCGTCACCTGCGGCCTCATAGACCACTGTCGAGTTCTTCGACGCCCCGGAAGCGAAAGACGATTTGGCCTCGTTTAATTTCCAAGTCCCCATATTCGCATCGTCCGCGAAAACTACCGCTATTCCGACAAAGCACAGCGCCAGAGTCAGTAAAATAGTTCTTGTCTTCATGGTTCCTCCTGTTTGCCGAGCACAGTACGCGGCCTCATTGCTGCGGGCCATTCTAGTTCTGCGTGGCGCCTTCAGCAACTGCTACTGACGCGTCAGAACATCGGTTTGTCCTCGTCCGCTATTCCCCCATGATCTCGCTATCTAGTCCTTTCTCAACATCTTGCTCTAGAAGAGTTCCAGATCATTTTCATCGAGATACGAAACAGCCCCACTCGTAATGTAGCCACACTTCTTCAACAAGGCTTGCATCGGCACGTTCGAAACATTGGTAGAGGTAAAGATTCTGTCGCTGACGCACCGTGTTTCAAGGGCGGTAAGGAGTTCGGTGCCTATACCCCTGCGGCGATGGCTTGCTGCTACATAAATCATCCAAACAAAAGCCCTCCCAAAGAAGCGATGGTCCATCATCGCGTAGGCCACAGGAACAGGTCGGTCCACGACAAAGCAGCTTTGCTCTTCAATCGCTTCTCGAATGCGAGCCTGCGTGCGATGATGTGCATCACGCGTTTTGCGGTTCGCAGGGATTTTCCTGCTATTTGTCGGGTTGATCCCACTCTGAAATCTGATCAATCGTCATTCCACCTACAGCATTGTGAATGCGGCGCGCAATAAGACATTAAATTCCAGAGTG
>Ga0207663_10001302_pt1 | contig 11566 bp, 10 predicted proteins | sample LARL53metaG_FD_184346 | JGI IMG/M metagenome (GOLD analysis project Ga0207663, IMG submission 184346) | Corn, switchgrass and miscanthus rhizosphere microbial communities from Kellogg Biological Station, Michigan, USA - LAR L5-3 metaG... | ecosystem: Host-associated > Plants > Roots >...
CGCGGAACGAGCCGCCCGAGCCGGCGGTACGCCATGTGCACGAGGCCGGAGCAGTCGATCCCGCGGCTGGTCATGCCGCCCCACTCGTACGGCGTGCCGAGGTAGCTTCGCGCCTCCGCGACCGGGTCGCCGGCGCGCGGGAGGCCCGGCCACTCGCCGTCGGGCTCGCCGCCGAGCGTTTCCTCGCGGATCCAGCCCGGGTAGCCGTATGCGGTGCGGATCCGCACCCAGCCGCGGGCGCTCTCCTCGACCGCGAGCGGCTCGCCCGCCAGCGCCTGCGTCACCTGCTCGGCGCCTTCGTCAGGCTCCGCGCGCACGGGCGCGACCTCGGAGGCACAGATCCGGAGCTCCACTAAGCGGGTCTGATGCGCGGGTCGAGGCGTGCGTAGAGGACGTCGACGACCGCGCTCATGATCGTGATGAAGAAGGCGCCGTAGATGACGGTCGCCATGATCACCGGCAGGTCGAGCGAGGTGATCGCGTTGTAGGTCAGCAGCCCGATGCCGGGTAGGCCGAAGACGACCTCCGTGAGCAGGGCGCCCCCGCCGACCAGGACGCCGAAGTCGAGGCCGAACAGCGAGACGAACGTGATCATCGACGTGCGCAGCATGTGGCGCACGAGGACGCTGCGCGGCGAGAGGCCCTTGGCACGGGCGGTGCGGACGTAATCCTCGCTCTGGATCTCGAGCAGGTCCGCGCGCAGGATCCGCGCATAGAAGCCGATGTACAGGATCGAAAGCGTGATCCACGGGATGATGAGGTGCAGGAACCACTGCCACGGGTCCTGCGTGAACGGCACGTAGCCGAGGGGCGGCACCCAGCTGAAGAGGAAGGTGTTGTGCAGCCGGTCCTGCGTGACCAGGTTCGCCATCTCGCCGAGCCAGAAGACGGGAATCGAGATCCCGATCAGGGCCAGCACCATCAAGAACGGGTCGACCCATCTCCCTTTGAATGTGACCATCACCAGTCCTAAGACGATGCTCCCGACCACCCAGAGGAACGCGGCTCCGATCACGAGCGAGAAGGTCACAGGTGCCGCACTCACGATCGCGGGGACGACCTTCACGGCCGTGTTCCCGTACGAGATGAGGTCCCGAGAGATGAACAGCCGCTTCATCATCAGCGCATAGCGGATGGGGAGCGGCCGGTCGAGGCCGAACTGGTGCCGAACGGCCGCGATCGTCGCGGGGTTCGGGTCGCGGCCGGCCAGCTGCCGGCTGGGGTCGATCCCCGGCGTGGCGAAGAAGATCAAGAAGGTCATCACGGTGATCGCGAACAGCACGGCCACGAGCCCGATGATGCGTCGGACGATGAACGCGAACATCTACTCGCGGACGCGCACCTTGGCGCGCGGGTCGAGTGCGTCGCGCACGCCGTCGCCGAGCACGTTCAGCGCGAGCACGGTCAGGACGATCATCACGCCCGGCACGATCGAGACCAGCGGCCGCGTGTACAGCAGCGACTGACCGTCCTCGATCACGGTGCCCCAGCTCGCGTTCGGCGGCTGTACGCCGATCGAGAGGAACGAGAGCGCGGACTCGGTCAGGATCGTCGTGGCGATCATCAGCGGCAGCAGCACGATCGCGGTGGAGAGCACGTTCGGGAGGATGTCGCTGAACATCAGGCGCAGGTTCGAGGCGCCCTGCGAGATGCCGGCCTCGATGTACTCCTTTTCCCGCACGGACAGCACCTGGCCGCGGATCGGACGGTAGACGTACGGGATGTAGACGATCGCGATGATGAACGTCGGCACCCAGAGGCTCGACGAGTTGACCGTGATCGGCCCCCACTGCAAGCCGCCGGGCTTCGTCAACAGCACCGTCGCGAGTGAGATCGCGAGCAGGTAGACGGGGAACGCCCAGATCAGGTCCATGATCCGCGACAGCAACGAGTCGGTCCAGCCCTTGAAGAAGCCGGCCAGGAGTGCGAGCCCCAGCGCGATGAGCGTGCAGATGACCGCCGAGACGATGCCGATCTGTAGCGACGCCTTGCCGCCGTAGAAGACGCGAGCCATCACGTCGCGACCCTGGTTGTCCGCGCCGATGAAGTAGTTCGAGTGCCAGGTGGGGCCGATCGGAATCGAGCCGAGCCCGAGCCCGCCGCTCTGCTCTTGAATCACCTGCACCCTCTTGCCGTTCACGACCGTCGTCCCGGACAGGTTCGAGACGAACGGGTCGGTGTGGGCGATGTGGTGGGCGTAGACCGGCGCCAGAAAGCTGCCGATCAGGATCACGAGGAACAGCGCGAGCATCGCCAGCGACAGGCGGTCGCGGAGGAAGCGGCGCCCGGCGATCCGCCAAGGACTCCTACCGGAGATCTCCTTGCCGGTTTCGCCGGGCGCCAGCCTGACTTCGGGTCCCGGCTCGAACGCGAACTCAGCCACGCTTGATGCTCTCCCTCCTTACTTCACCGAAGCCTGGGCAAGGAGGAAGTACCACTGCGGGCTGAACTGGTAACCCGTCACGCGGCTCGAGAGCACGTCGATGTACTTCGGGTTGAACATCGCGACCCACGGCGCCTGGTCGGTCACCTTGTGATCGACCTGGGCCCAGAGCTTGTTCGCCCCGTCCGGGTTCGTGATGCCCACCTGGCCGGCGTGGTCCATCTGCGTTTGAATCGCCCGGTTGCAGAACTGCGCGATGTTCGGGCTCGCGTTGCTGTTCGGGTGGAACGAGCCGCAGCCGAGCAGGATCTGCAGGAAGTCCGAGGCCGCCGGATAGTCCTGGTACCAGTCGGAGAACGCGAGCTGAACCTTGTTCTTCGAGTTCTGGATGTACGGGTACTGGATCGCCGGCGAGAGCGCCTGCAGCTGCGCCTTGTAGCCGAGCTGGTTCAGCAGGCTGACGAAGTAGAGGCCGAGCCCCTTGTCGACGTCGTTGGTGGTCGTATTCACCTTGACCGTCATGCCCTTCGTGCCCGACTGGTCGACCAGCTGCTTCGCCTTCGCCAGATCGGGCGCTGACCACTTGGCGCTCGGGTTCTTCGTGTACGGGCAGTACTGCACGTAGCCGGGGAAGTTCGGTGGCAGAACCTGGCAGGTCGGCTGCGCGAGCTTCGGCCCGCCGTAGATCTTCACGAGCGCGTTGCGGTCGGCCGCGAAGTTGATCGCCTGACGCACCTTCAGGTTGTTGAAGGGCGGCACGTTGACGTTCATCGCCATGTACCAGGTGGCAGTGAGCGGGTTCACGTGCACGCGGTCGGCGTACTTCGTGCTCAGCTCGCCGAGCCGGTCGGCCGGCGGCTGGTCGAACATCCAGTCGGCGGTGTTGTTCTCGACCGCCGTGACCTGCGCCTCGGGCGTCAGGCCGAACTTCTGGACGATCTGGTCCGGGTTGCCGGCCGGCTGTGCGTCGGCCGACCATTCCTTGAAGTTCGGGTTGCGGACGAGCACGATCTGCTTCGTCGGCGCGTACGTCTTCCACATGTACGGCCCGGTGCCCGCCGGCGGGATGCTCAGGTTGTGCGCCGGAGTGCTCGCCGGCAGGATGAAGGCGAACGGCACCGAGAGCTTGTCGAGGAACTCGGGGTCGGCCTCGGTCAGGTGGAACGTGACCGTGTCGCCGTTGACCGTGATGCCGGAGAGGTCGCAGGTCTTTGGCGTCTTCAGGCACGCGTCAGCGCCCTGGATGACGTTGTACCAGGAGCCGGCGTTCGGGCTGTCACCGATCTTGAAGATCCGGTTGAACGTCGCCTTGACGTCCTTGCCTGTGAGCGGACTGCCGTCCGAGAACTTGATCCCCGGCCGCAGCTTGAACGTCCAGATCTTGCCGCCGCCCGTCGGCTTCGGGATCGACTGCGCCAGGTCGGCGACGATCTTCGTGCCTTCCTTGCCGCCTGCGCGCTTGAACCCGACGAGGCCGTCGTGCGTGATGATCAGCAGCTGCCACTCCTGCAGGGTGTAGTTCACCTGCGGGTCGGGTGAGCCCGAGGGCGCCGCGTTCGCGACGGTCAGAAGCGTGCCTCCCTTCGCACCGCCGCCACTGCTGCTGCTGCTCGTGGTCGTTTGACCCGAGCTTGACTTCTTCGAGCTGCCGCCGCATCCACTCGCGACGAGCGCGAGAACGGTCAGCACGGATGCAAGACCGACGAACCAGCGCTTCACGTCCAACCTCCCGGGTTGACGGGGACATATGCCTGCCCTGTCAAGTACCGACGCTGAAGGGCGGCGGATGTTAGCGCCGTAGGTTAACCGCGTATTGACGTTGGCTGCGCCGCTTACGCGGCGACGGTCTGCAGCTCGCGCAGAGCGGCCAGCCGGGCGAGGGCCTGACCCTCGAGCTGACGTACGCGCTCGCGCGTGAGGTCGAGCTCGTGGCCGATCGCCTCGAGCGTCCACGGCTCGCCCTCGAAGCCGAAGCGCAGCTCCAGGATCCGCCGCTCCCGCTCGGGGAGCGCGTCGAGCGCCCGCCGCACGCCCTGCCGGCGGAGCGACTCCTCGGCCTCCTCGAACGGATCGGCCGCCTCGCGGTCGGCGAAGAGGTCGCCGAGCTCCCCCTCGTCGTCCGCGCCGACGGTCTGGTTCAGCGAGACCGACGCCTGCGCTGCGCCGAGCGCTTCGTCGACGTGCTGGATCGGAAGTCCGGTCGCCTCCGCGAGCTCCTCCTTCGTCGCCTCGCGGCCGAGCTCGACCTCGAGCCGGCGGGCGGCCCGGCCGAGCTTCTGCTGCCGCTCGACGACGTGGACGGGGACGCGAATCGTGCGCGCGTGGTTCGCGACCGCGCGCTGCACCGACTGGCGGATCCACCAGGTCGCGTACGTCGAGAACTTGTAGCCGCGCCGCCAGTCGAACTTCTCGACCGCGCGGTTGAGGCCGAGCGTGCCCTCCTGGATCAGGTCCAGGAACGGGACGCCGAGGCCGCGGTAGCCCTTTGCGATCGAGACGACGAGGCGGAGGTTCGACTCGATCATCCGCCGCTTTGCCGTCAGGTCGCCGCGCTCGATCGCCTTCGCGAGCATGACCTCTTCGGCCGCGGTCAGCAGCTTGTGCCGGCCGATGTCGGCCAGGAAGAGCTGCAGGCTGTCGGCGGCGCCGACGAGCGGCTGCGCCGCCTGCGGCTCGGGCTCGGCGGGAGCCGCGGGCTCCGGCGCCTTCTTCTGCGTCTGCTCGTCGTCGGGCTCGGAGGCAGCCTCGCCCACCTCGAGGCCGATGGCCTCGAGCTCACGCGTCAGCTGCTCGACCTCGTCCTCGGCGAGGTCGTGCTCCAGCGCAAACGCCTCGAGCTCCGTCGGGAGCACGAAGCCGCGCTCCTCCGCGCCCTCGAGCAACGCGCGCGCGGGCTCGGTCTCCAGCAATTCCTGAAGTTGGTGCTGAGTCAATTTCTCCTCGTGGGTGTTAGACGACGTACCTGCCCCGATCTTTCGCACTGTAGGGGGATTGTCCTGGCCTGACCAGGGGGAACCGGCCCTCCGGCAGGCTCGCCCGTCGAAACGCGCGTCGTGCTCTTGCTATTCCGCGACGGCGGCCTCTTTGGTTTGCGTGCGAGCCGGAAAGTCGAACTCCACCTTGCCTTCGTCGTTCAAGACGAGGCGCGCGCGAAAAGGTTTGCCGGCACGTGACCGGAAGCCCGAGACGACCTCCTTGGTCTTGCCCTCCTCGAGCAGCTGGCGTGCGAGCTCCGGCGTGATCGTGCGGCCCGCGACGCGCTTCCAGATCACGAACCCGCAGCCCGTCTCCTCGCGGCTCTTCCAGCTCGTGCAGCCGTACGCCTTCGAGTTCTCCTTGATGATCTCGCCGGTCTCGGCGCCGCAGCGCGGGCACGGGCCGAGCTCGACTCGCTCGGGGCGAAGCTTCTCCTTGTCGAGCTCCGCGATCTTCTCGACTGTCGCGCGCGTGAACTCCGCGATGTCGCCGATGAACTTCCCGCGGTCGTCGCTGCCGTGCTCGATGTCGGTGAGCCGCTTCTCCCAGCTGCCGGTCAGCTCGGGCGAGGTGAGCGGGTGCTCCTCGAGCATCGTGATCACCTGCAGGCCCTTCGGCGTCGGCGTCAGGTCCTTGCCGGCACGCTCGATGTACTCGCGGCGGATCAGGGTCTCGATCGTCTCCGCACGTGTCGCCGGGGTGCCGAGGCCGCTCTCCTTCATCGCCTCGCGCAGCTCCTCGTCGTCGATCAGCTTGCCGGCCGTCTCCATCGCGGAGAGGAGCGTCGCCTCGGTGTAGCGGGGCGGCGGCTTGGTCTCCTTGGCCTCGACCTCCGCGCTCGCGCACTTGACGGTCTGGCCCTGCTCGAGCGGCGGCAGCTCGGCCGACTCGTTCTCGCCCTCCTCGTCCTGACGCTGCTGCTGCGCCTCGGCATCGGAGAGCAGGCCGTAGACGCCGCGCCAGCCGGCCTCGAGCGTGACCTTGCCGCGGGAGCGGAAACGCTCCTCCTCGACCAACGTCACGACCGTGGTGCGGGCGTACCGCGCCGGCGGGTGGAAGACCGCGAGGAAGCGCCGGGCGATCAGGTCGAACACGCGCCGCTCGTCGGGCGAGAAGCGCGAGACGTCGTGCTCGACGTCGGTCGGGATGATCGCGTGGTGGTCGCTGACCTTCGAGTCGTTGACCACGCGCGCCAGCGGGAGCTGCTGCAGTCCGAGCACGTACCGCGCGCCCGCCGCGTACTCGCCGATCGGCTGGAGCGTCGCGGCGGTCGGCTTCAGCTGCGGCACGAGGTCGCCGGACAGCCAGCGCGAGTTCGTTCGCGGATAGGTGATCGCCTTCTTGTCCTCGTAGAGCGACTGCGCCGCCTGCAGGGTGCGCCGCGCGGAGAAGCCGAATCGCCGGTTCGCGTCGCGCTGGAGCGAGGTGAGGTCGTAGAGGAGCGGCGCGCGCTCGGACTGCTCCTTGCGCTCGACCGACTCGACGACGCCGTCCTTGCCGGACACCTTCGTCGCGATCTCCTCGGCGCGCTTCGCCTCCTTCAGGCGCGTCTCGTCGCCCTCGAACCAGAGGCCCTGGTAGCGAGGGTCGAACTCGGCGTGGACGAGCCAGTACGGCTCGGGGACGAACGCTTGGATCTCGCGCTCGCGCTTGACCATCAGCGCCAACGTCGGAGTCTGCACCCGGCCGAGCGAGACGACTCCGCCGACCCACGCGCGGCCGCGGATGGTCGCCGCACGGGTGGCGTTCATGCCGACGAGCCAGTCGGCCTCCGAGCGGGAGCGCGCGGCGGCCTCGAGGGCCGCAAGCTGCTCGCCAGGGCGGAGGTGCTCGAAGCCCTCCTTGATCGCCGTCTTGGTCAGCGAGCTGATCCAGAGGCGCTCGACGGGCTTGTCGACGCCCGAGGTCTCGTAGATGTACGCGAAGATCAGCTCGCCCTCGCGGCCGGCGTCGCAGGCGTTCACGACCCGGTCCACGTCGTCGCGCTTGAGCAGCTTGTGGATCACCTTCAGCTGCTTCTCGGCCTTCTTGTCGCGCGGGCGCAGGCGGAACTCCTCGGGCACGATCGGCAGGTCGGCCATGCGCCACTTCTTGAACTTCTCGTCGTAGTCCTCGGGGTCGGTCAGCTCGACGAGGTGTCCGACGGCGAACGTGATGATCGTGTCCTCCGACTCGTAGTAGCTCTCGTTGTTCTCGAACGTGCCGGGCAGCGCGCCGGTCAGATCACGCGCCACCGAAGGCTTCTCGGCGATAACCAGGGTCTTCACGCGGTCCACCTTAGCGAACGGCCTGCAGAGCACCCTAATGGCCGAAAACGCGCATGTGTCCTATGAAAACGTGACAATTGCGTGCCCATGGTCTCGCCTCTCTATCGGATCGTCGGGACGCTCAGCATCCCCGTCGTGAAGGGTCTCTATCGGCTTCGCGCCCGGGGGGTGGAACACCTGCCCGAGGGTGGTTTCGTGTTGGCTGCGAACCACACCTCGAACTTCGATCCTTGGCCGTTGGGCGTCCCGCTCCTGCCCGAGCGGCAGCTGCGCTTCATGGCGAAGTCGGAGCTCTTCAACCCGATCTTCACGCCCATCCTGCGCGCGGGCGGCGCCTTCAAGGTGCGCCGCGGCCAGGGCGACGTGGAGGCGATGCGGACGGCGATCGACCTCGTCAAGCAGGGTGAGATCGTGGTCATGTTCCCGGAGGGGACTCGCCAGACGAAAGGCCTGCGCAAGAAGCGCACCGCCCGTCCCCACACCGGCGCCGCCCGGATCGCGCTCGCTGCGGACGCGCCGCTCGTGCCGGCTGCGATCGACGGCACCGACCGCCTCGCCCGCCTTGGGCCGCTCCGCGTCGCCTACGGCGAGCCGATCGACGTGTCGGACCTCGCCGGCGCGGACACCAAGACGGCGGCGCAGGTCGCGACCGACCGGCTGATGGAGAAGATCGACGAGCTGAAGGAGACCCTGTGAAGCCACTCCTCGTCGTGGACGGCGACTCGCTCGCCCACCGCGCGTACCACGCGATGCCGAAGTCGATCCGCCTCAACGGCGTGCTCGGCTTCGCGAACATGCTCCTGCGCCTGTGGGAATCGGAAGAGCCCCGGGCGTTGCTCGTGGGCTGGGACACGTACGAGATCCCGACCTACCGCCACAAGGAGTTCGAGCCGTACCAGAGCGGGCGCGTCTTCGAGGAGTCACTGCTCGAGCAGCTGCCGATGATGGTGCAGCTCTCGGGCGCGATGGGTTTCGGCAATGCGAAGGAGGGCGGCTACGAGGCGGACGACTTCCTCGGCGCGGCCGTCGCCTCCGAGGAGAAGCGGAAGGGCAGCGCGCTCGTCGCGACCTCCGACCGGGACCTCTTCCAGCTCGTGAGTGAGCACACCACGATCCTGCAGCCCGTGCGCGGAGTCTCGGAGCTGGCGCGGATCGGCCCGGCGGAGGTGGTCCAGCGGTACGGCGTCGAGCCGAAGCAGGTGCCGGACTTCATCGCGCTGCGCGGCGACCCGTCGGACAAGCTTCCTGGCGCGCGAGGCGTCGGCCCGAAGAAGGCGGCGGACGTGCTGCACGAGTACGGCTCGCTGGAGGCGGCGCTGGAGGCCGGGCGCTTCTCGGCGGAGGCGGAGGATCTGCGGCTCTACCGTCGAATAGCGACCGTGGACGCCTCCGCCCCGCTCCCTCCCCTCGAAGACCAGAAACCCACGTGGGCGGAGGCGTCCTCACTCGCGCAGGACTGGGGACTCAACGGGCTTGCCGAGCGCTTGGCAAAGTTGGGCTGATGGATGCCTGGCTGAGTGAGGCGCGTGACGCGATCGCCGCGGCGGCCGGAGTGCCCCCCGAAGAGCTGGCGCTCTCCGAAGACGACGCCACGATGCTGCTCGACCTCGCCCGGATCGCCGCCCACGAATCGGGCGAGCGCACGAACGCGCCGCTGCTCTGCTACCTCGTGGGCCGCGCCCAGCGCGAGGGCGCCGACCTCGACACGCTCGCGGACGCGGTTCGACGGACTTCGTAAGTCATCCGGATCTCTCGCGGCTCCATCCGACGGAGCCGCACGTGGAGACGCGCGAGCGGCTCGCGGTGCTGCTCGAACGGTTCGAGGTCGTGGAGGGCCATCCGGCCTCGCCTGAACAGGTGGAGCGCTGTCACGCCGCCGCCTACCTCGACCGCCTCGAGTCGCTCGAGGTGCCGACGCTCCTCGACCCGGACACCGTCGCGTCCGAGACGAGCTACGACGCCGCGCTGCTCGCCGCCGGCTGCGCGCTCGGTGCCGTCGACCGAGGCGGCTTCGCCCTGGTCCGGCCCCCCGGGCACCACGCGCTGCCGGACCGGGCAATGGGCTTCTGCCTCGCGAACAACGTCGCAGTCGCGGCCCGGTACGCGCAGGCCGAGCTCGGGCTCGGGCGCGTCGCGATCGTCGACTGGGACGTCCACCACGGCAACGGCACGCAGGACATCTTCTGGGACGACGAGACGGTGCTCTTCGCCTCGCTGCACCAGTGGCCCTTCTACCCGGGCACCGGCGGGCCGGGCGAGGAGAACGAGACGACCGTGAACGTGCCGCTGCCGGCGGGCTGCGGCGACGAGGAGTACCTGAGCGCGTTCGACGAGCGCGTGGCGCCGGCCGTGAGCGCGTTCGAGCCCGAGCTGCTGCTCGTCTCGGCGGGCTTTGACGCCCACGTGGACGACCCGCTGGGCGGGATGCGCGTCACCGCTGCCGGCTTCCGGGAGCTCTCGCGCCGCTGCCGCGACCTCGCGCCGCGCCTCGCGGCCGTGCTGGAAGGCGGCTACGACCCGCGCACGCTGCCCGTCTTGGTGCAGTTCGCGCTCGAGGGCCTTTCGGAATGAGGACGGCCGGCCCGAAGGCCGGCCGTTTCTTGCCGAAGAAGCACAGAGCCACCGCGCTCCGACACTCAAGGAAAAACGTGTCGAACGAACTATCGACGCGGATCGCCTGCGACGGTGGGTGAACGACATCCCCCGCGGTGGGGGATTCTCGCTAGGCCGCGCGGGCCGACGCCAGGGCGTCGAGCGCTTCGCGGCGAGAAGAGACGTTGAGCTTGCGCAGCAGGCTCTTCACGTGCGAGCGGACCGTGTGCTCGGAGATGAACAACCGCGACGCGATCTCGGCGGTGCCGAGGTGCTCGTCGAGCAGGAGCAGTACCTCGAGCTCGCGGGCGCTCAACGACTGCGCGATCGCGTCCGGGACGCCGCGGCCGAGGCCGCCCTCGCGCACCTGCTCGAGCAGCCGGCGCGCGACCTCTCCCGAGAGTGCGGCCTGGCCCTGGTCGATGCCGCGCAGAAACTCCGCGATCCGCTCCGGCGGCTCGCTCTTGAGCAGGTAGCCGGCAGCGCCGCCGCGGATCGCCGAGAGCAGGTTCTCCTCCGTCCCTGAGGCCGTGAGCACGACGACCTCGGTATCGGGCGCGGCCTCGCGGATGCGCGGCAGGGCCTGGAGGCCGTCGAGCCCGGGCATCGAGAGGTCGAGCAGGACGAGGTCGGGCAGCAGCCGCCGCGCGAGCTCGATCGCCTCGTCGCCGTCGGCGGCTTCGCCGGCCACGGTGAAGCCGTGTCCCTCGAGCAGCGACGACAGCGCAGCGCGCGTGATCGGGTGGTCGTCCACGATCAGGATCCGCATGCAGCCCTTATCGGCAGGCCGCCGCGTGCCGACAAGGGTTTCGTGCGGCGCGACGACGCTCAACGCGACGACTACCAGGCCTGGCTCTGGGGCGAAGTACTCCTGATCGGGCTGCTCGGCGCCGCCCTGGCGCTGTTCGTCGCGCATCCGAGCCTGCGCAACACGTACCAGCTGCCGCAGGCGCGGCTCGTGATGGACACGACCGTGATGCTCGCGGCCGCGATCGTCGGCGTGCTCGCGGGAATCCGTTTCTCCGTCGACGGCCGCCGGCTCGACCTCCTTCTCTGCGGCGGCTTCTGCACGCTGGCCGCCTCGATGCTCGTCTTCTCAGTCGCGCCGGTGCTCGGCGGGCACCCGCAGCCGCTGACGCTCGCCTGGGCGGGAATCGGCGGCCGCATCTTCGCCTGGCTGCTGATCGCCGCGGCGCCGTTCACGAGGCGCCGCTCGAGCACCCGCGGCCGGGCGCTCGGCGAGATGCTGGTCGGCGTCGCGCTCGTGCTCGGGCTCACGTGGGGCATCGCGGCGAAGGCCGGAACCTCGCTGCCGGGCTTCTACGGCACCGAGGGAGACCAGCCGCTC